>Ga0326597_10001389_pt1 | contig 39455 bp, 30 predicted proteins | sample RVTome_12_FD_203789 | JGI IMG/M metagenome (GOLD analysis project Ga0326597, IMG submission 203789) | Soil microbial communities from uranium-contaminated site in the Upper Colorado River Basin, Wyoming, United States - RVT100D185 | ecosystem: Environmental > Terrestrial > Soil > Contaminated >... | reverse complement strand
GGAAGTGGGCTCGCCGCTCTTCGCGCGCGACATGCTCAAGGTCACGCTCACCGAGGCGGGCCGCGTGCTGGCCGACTACGCGCGCCGGCTCCTGACGATGCGCGACGACGCGATGCGGCACGTGGCCGAGCTGCACACGCTGCGCGCCGGATGCCTGACGATCGCGGCGCACGAGGCGGCGGCCGTCTACCTGCTGCCGGCCCCGCTGCGGAGCTACCTGCGCGCGTTTCCCAACATCAAGGTCAGCATCCGCCGCAGCCGGCCGAGCGAGATTCCCCGCCAGGTGATGGACCGCGAGGTGGACATCGGCTTCGTCAAGGAGGAGCCGGCGTTCCGCGAGCTGCACTGGGTGGACGTGCACCTCGACGAGATGGTGCTCGTGGCCGCGCCGAAGCGCGCGCCGACCGGAGCGGCTGCCGGCGCCGAAGCGATCGCGACGCGCCCCTCTGCACTGAGGGGCGGTCGTCGTCAGCCTCAGCCGAAAGGCTGATCGATCGCGACCGCCTGTCTCGTGAAGAACACGGGCCCGCTTTCGGTCATGTACAGGCAGTCCTCGAGGCGGATCCCGAACTCCCCGGGGATGGCGATCATCGGCTCGTCGCTGAAGCACATGCCCGGCGCGAGCGGCGTCGTGTTGCCCCGGACGAAGTTGGTCCACTCGTGCCCCTCGAGGCCGATGCCGTGGCCCGTGCGGTGGGGCAGGCCGGGCGTCCGGTAGCCCGGGCCAAAGCCGGCCGCTTCGATCACCGCCCGCGCGGCGGCGTCAACCGCTTCACACGGCGCGCCGATCTCCGCGGCCGCGAACGCCGCGGACTGGGCTTCCAGCTCCTTGTTCCAGACCTCGATCTGTCGCGCGGACGGCGTGCCGAGCACGGTCGTGCGCGTGATGTCCGACCGGTACCCCTCGCAGCCCGTGCCGCCGTCGACGAGCACGATGTCGCCCTCGCGCAGCGCCTGCGGCGTGATGCTGCCGTGCGGCAGCGCCGACCACTGGCCGACCTGCACGCTGGCGCCGCCGTCGAACCCGAGCGCGCGGAACGCCGCCGAGATGTTCGCCGACAGCTCGCCCTGCGGCATCCCTTCGCGCATGGTCGTGAAGGCGGCGCGGTAGGCCTCGATCGTCGCGTCGTTCGCGCGCTGCATGAGCGCGATCTCGGCCGGCGACTTGTAGACGCGGCACCCGGCCGTCACCGGCGTGGCATCGACGATCTCCGCGCCGGGTGAGGCCTTCCGCACGCCGTCCGCGATGAAGAACCGCACGCGCTCCTCCATGCCGATGCGCCCGTGCCGGCTGCCGCGGTCCTTCACGATCTTTGCGATGAGCGCGTACGGGCTCTCGTCCTCTTCCCACGTCCGCACCTCGGCCCCGAACGTGATGAGCTCGAGGGCGCGCTCCTCCTCGAACTTCGGGCTCACCCAGGCCAGCTCGCCGCGCGCGGGAATGACCACGCCGAACGTCCGCTCGCTCTGGCCCCACCGCGTGCCGGTGAAGTAGAAGCAGCTGGCCGTCCCTTCCATGAACACCGCGTCGAGCCGCTCGGCGGCCATGAGCTGCTGGGCCTTCGCGATCCGCGCCAGCCGTTCGTCGCGCGAGATCGGCACGATGCCGTCCGTCATGGGCGTGAGGGCCCGGATGGCGGCGGGAACGCCGGCCTCGCTGGCGGATGGCGCCGGCGCACCGCACCCGACGGCGGCGGCCGCGCCGCCGAGCGCGGTGACTTCGAGGAACTCTCTGCGATTGAGTGACATTCGCGCGATCTCCTTGCGTTTCGGAGGGGCGGTCCCGCACCCCCGCACCATTCAGTCCCAGTCGTCGTAAAACGGCGCGCGTTCCAGCTCGAAATAGTCGATCTCGTCGTCGCCGCCGCCCGACGCCGGCGGATCGACGGCGTTCCAGTTGGGCGGGTCCACGCCGAGCAGGCTCTTGACGAACCAGTCGTTCCGCTTGCGGATGGTGAACGCGCCGCCGGCGCCGTGGTTGGCGCCCGGCACGACGACGAGCTCGAACGTCTTGTTCGCCCGGATGAGCGCGTCCGCGACCTGCATCGTCGACGCCGGATCGACGTTGGTGTCCAGCTCGGGCACGAGCAGCATCAGCCGGCCCCTGAGCTTGTGGGCGTTGTCCACGTTGGACGAGGCCGCGTAATGCGGCCCGATGGGCCAGCCCATCCACTGCTCGTTCCACCAGATCTTGTCCATGCGGTTGTCGTGGCAGCCGGAGTTCGAGTACGCGACGTGGTAGAACTCCGGGTGGAAGAGCACGGCGCCGGCCGCGTTCTGTCCGCCCGCCGACGTGCCGTAGATGCCGACACGCGTGAGGTCGTAGAACGGGTACTTCGCCGCCACCGCCCGGTGCCACAGGATGCGATCCGGGAACCCGGCGTCGCCGAGGTTCCGCCATGCGACGTCGTGGAACGCCTTCGAGCGGTTCGACGTGCCCATGCCGTCGATCTGCACGACGATGAAGCCGAGCTCGGCGAGCGACATCATGCCCGTCTGCGTGCTGAACGGCTTCGGCACGAAGGAGCCCTGCGGCCCGGCGTAGATGTTCTCGATGACCGGATACCGCCGGTTCGGGTCGAAGTTCGTGGGCCGGACGATCACGCCCCAGATCTCCGTCGTGCCGTCGCGGCCCTTCGTGACGAACGGCTCCGGCGCCCGCCAGCCCGCGGCCCGCAGGTCGGAGATGTCGGCTTTCTCCAGCGGCATCACCACCTGCTGGTCTGCCGTGCGCTTCAGCACGGTCTCGGGCGGCAGGTCCACGCGCGACCAGGTGTCCACGTAGTACTCGCCGTCGGGCGAGAACGCCACGCTGTGCGTGCCGTCCTCGCTCGTGAACGCCGTCAGGCCGGTGCCGTCGAAGTTGATGCGGAAGTAGTGGATGTAATACGGGTCCCTGCCCGCGTGCATGCCGCTCGCGCGGAACCAGATCTGGCGGCGGTCTTCGTCCACGCGATCGACGCCGCGCACGACCCAGTTGCCGCGGGTGATCGGGTTCTTCACCGCGCCGGTCGCGCCGTCGTATAGATACAGGTGGTTCCAGCCGTCACGCTCCGACGCCCAGACGATCTCGCGGCCGTCGGCGACGTCGTAGCGGTAGCGCTTGCCCGAATACTCGACGAAGGTCTTGCTCGACTCCTCGATGATCGCGCGCGTCCGGCCGGTCGCGGCGTCGATCTCGATCACGCGGTAGAGCTGGTGGCCGCGCTGGTTGTACTCGAACGTCACCGCGCGGCTGTCTTCCCACCAGGCGAGCCGCGTGTTCGCGTACGGGTTGACGAACTGCGACTCGTCGCCCGCGACCTGCCTCCGGCTTTCGACGTCGAACACGACCGGCTGATCGAAATCCACGACATCGCCGGGCTTGCGGTACGTCATCGAGAAGTGCTTCGGCTGCACCTGATCGCGCGGCGACGACTCCACATAGTGCACCTCGCGGTCGTAGCCGGGCCGGCGCCTGAAGGCGGCGAGCTTCCGGGAGTCGGGCGACCAGGTGAGCGACTGGACCGTGTAGGCGTTGCCTTCCGAGCCGTCGGTGCTGAGCAGGAATCCTTCGGCCGCGCCGGCCGCGCCCTGGCCGCGCGCCGCGCCGCCGCCGCGCCGGCCGCCCGTCGCGCCCGGCCGCGCGGGTCTGGCGTACACGTTGTGGTTCTGGATCAGGGCCTCCCACCGTCCGTCGGGCGATCGCCGCGCCTCCGGCTCGGGCGTCGCGTTGATGGCGCCGCCGATGCCGAGGCGACCGCCGCCTCCGCCGCGGGTCTGTCCGCCCGGCGCCTGCGCGCCCTCCGGCGCCGGCGTGCGCGTGCAGGTGTAGTCGGCGAGCGAGCAGCGCCACCGCGGCTGCCCGGGCGCGAGCACCGGCGCGCCCCCGCCCTGGCGCCCGCCGCCGCGTCCCCCGCCGCCGCCGCCGATCGTGAACTCGATCGCCTGACGGTTCTCGAGGTAGTTGAACGCGGTGAACGGCAGCGTCACCGCCGTGTACTGTTCGTTGGCCACGGCGTTGATGCCTGCCGCCAGCCGGGCGTGGTCGAAGGCCGCGGTCTGTGTGCGCGCGGCGGAGTCCACGAAGACGAACTGATTCCCGCCCTTGACGGTTTTGCGGTACCAGAACGTGCTGCTGTCGGCCAGGAAGCGGGGCGTTTCGGCCTGGTTGTAGACCAGGCCCTGGACGCGTTCGTTGAGGGACGTCGACCGCTCGTAGGCGGCCTGAATGTCCTGACCCTGCGCCGCAGGATGCAGGCCGGCGGCCGCCGTGAACGCGGCGGCCACACCAAACCACAGCAGGTGTCGTGTCTTCATGGCAAGTCCTTTCGACGAGGCGCCAGTTTCTCACGCCGGTGGGCTTATGACTTAATAAGAAAGACGGGGACTCGCACCGGGGCGCCGGCGTCGGCGGTAGTATGCGGTCGGGAGACTGTCATGACGCGTCTGCTCTTCGCTCTCGCCGCGAGCGCCATCTTCGGGGCCTTTCAGGCGGCGGCCCCGCCGGCCGGCCGGCCGGATCGCGGCCGACGCCCTGTCGGCTCTGATTCGGTGTTCGACGACGGGAACACGCTGTCGATTGGCGCGATTGCGGTGCAGCCCGACAACCCCGACGTGGTGTACGTCGGGACGGGTGAGGGCGCGGTACGCAACAGCGTGTCGTTCGGCGACGGCATCTACAAAACCACCGACGGCGGCCGGACCTGGACGCACCTCGGCCTCCGCGACTCGGAGCGCTTCTCTCGCATCGTGATTCATCCGGCCAATCCCCGCATCGTGCTCGCGGCGGCCATGGGCCATGCGTTCGGGAGGAACCCAGAGCGGGGCATCTTCCGGTCCGACGACGGCGGCGCGACGTGGCAACGGACGCTCTTCGTCAACGACACGACCGGAGCGAGCGACGTGGCGATCGACCCTGAGGATCCGTCGATCGTCTACGCCGGCATGTACGACTACCTGCGGCAGCCGTGGACGCTGCGGAGCGGCGGGCCGGGCAGCGGCCTGTTCCGGTCGAGCGACGGCGGGGTGACCTGGACGAAGCTGACCGATCCGGCGCTCAAGAACGGCCTGCCGGGGGCGCAGTTGCTTGGCCGGGTCGGCGTCGCAATCGCCCGCTCCAATCCAAACGTGGTCTACGCGCTCATCGACGCCCAGGAGGACGGCGTGTTGTGGCGCTCGACCGACCGGGGGCGGACGTGCGCTCTGGATCGACCCGGCCCGGCCGACGCGGCTCATCTGCGGCACGGACGGCGGGTTCTTCATCTCCAACGACCACGCCCGCACGTGGGACGTCGTGAACAACATGCCGATGGCGCAGGCCTACCACGTGGGCGTGGACATGGACGATCCCTACCACGTGCTGGGTGGCTTCCCGGACCACGAGATCTGGCGCGGGCCCAACGAGAGGTGGAACCAGGCCGCATCAACTGGCTGACGATTCAGGTCGGCAAGTACAGCGGCCGGCCCACCGCGGCGCAGGTCGAGTGGATCGAGCGCGACACGCAGATGACGAATGAGACGGCCGCGAAGCTCGAAGCCGTCGAAGCCGGCAGCCTGGCGCGCCTCAACGGTGCGCTCCGCGCGGCGGGACTGGCCGAGGTCCGATAACCGATGACGATCACCAGACGCGATGCGCTCTTCACGCTCGGCGCCGCCGGCGCCGGGTTCGTGCTGTCCGGCCGGGCGCTCGGCCAGTCGTCGGACATCCGCATCGGCGGCCTGCCCGTCGAGATCGCGATCGAGCCGCCTCCGACCTGGTCGGGCCGCGCCTCGCCGAACGTCGTGCGCATCAGCGTGCGCCCGATCCTCGACGGCCAGGCGATGCCGGTCGGGGACCTCGGCGTCCTCAACGCGCCTTCCGACAGTCTGCGGCCGCCGCGCCGGCACACCCCGGCGGAGCTGGCTCGCGTCCGCGTCGGCCAGCTCACCATCCGCTTCACGAACGACCCGCCGACGCTCCACGTCGACGACGCCGACGGCCGGCCCGTGCAAGGGCTCGTGTTCGACGGCGACGCGCCCGGCATGAAGTTCACGCTCGGATCCGCGCCGGTCCTGGGGTTCGGCGAGGGCGGCGCGCAGTTCGATCGGCGCGGCGCCGTCGATCCGATGCGCAACGGCCAGGCGACGTACCGTTCGCCAACCGGCCAGGGCGGCTACGCGCTGCGCACGCACGGCGGACGCGTGGCGATCCCGTGGCTTGTCGGCACCGGCGGATGGGGTCTCTACATCCATCAGCCCTCGGGGACGTTCGATCTGACCGGCGCCGACGGCGTGTTCACGCCGCGAAGCGAGGACCCGGCGTACGACGTGTTCGTCGTCGCGTCGCGCGAGCCTGCGGAAATCATGCGCGCGTGGGCCGACATCACCGGGCCGGCTGAGATGCCCGCGCTCTGGACCTTCGGTTACCTCCAGTCGCACCGCACGCTCTCAGGCCCGGACGAGGTCATGACCGTCGCCCGTACCTTCCGCGAGAAGCGGCTGCCGTGCGACGCGGTGATCTACCTCGGCACGGACTTCACGCCCTCCGGCTGGAACACGCACAACGGCGAGTTCACGTGGAGCCCGGCGAACTTCCCCGAACCGAAGGGGACGATCGACGCCCTGCACGCCCTGCACTTCAAGGTCGTCCTCCACATCGTCGTCGAGGGCCGCCGCTTCACCGGCACGGTGAACGACCGCTGCACCGCCGATCCGATTCCACCCGGCCGGACGCCGGACAACCGGTGGCCGCCCGATCGACAGGTCGCCTGTTACTGGCCGTCGCACAAGCCGCTCTACGACCTGGGGATCGACGGGTGGTGGCCGGACCAGGGCGACGGCTACGACGAGGCCTCGCGGCTCGCGCGCATCCGGATGTACTGGGAGGGCAGCCAGCAGTGGCGGCCGAACGAGCGCCCGTTCGCGCTCCACCGCAACGGCCAGGCCGGCATGCAACGCTACGGCGCGTTCCTCTGGTCGGGCGACGTCTACACGACCTGGGAGACGCTCCGGCTGCACGTGCCGATTGCCGTGAACACGGGGCTGTCGGGGATTCCGTACTGGGGCACCGACATCGGCGGGTTCGTGCCGACGGCCGAGTACACCGGCGAGCTGCACGTGCGCTGGTTCCAGTTCGGCGCGTTCTGCACGTTGTTCCGCGCGCACGGGCGCAACTGGCACCTGCGCCTGCCGTGGGGCTGGAACACGGGCCAGGTGGGGGTGGTGGAGATCACGACCGCGAATCGCGAAGGCGGAGCCGCCAGCCCCGATCCGTCCGAGCTGCGCAATCCCAGCGTCGAGCCGATCTGCCGGAAGTACCTCGAGCTGCGCTACCGGCTGATGCCGTATCTCTACTCGGCCGTGCGGGAGTGCACCGAGACCGGCATGCCGATCGTGCGCGCGATGTGGCTCCATTACCCGGATGACCCGGTCGCCGTCGCCCGCGGCGACCAGTATCTCTGGGGCCGCGACATCCTCGTCGCGCCCGTCGTCGAGAAGGGCGCGACGAACCGGCGGGTGTACCTGCCGCGCGGCCGCTGGCACGACTTCTGGACGAATGCCGCGGTTGAGGGCGAACGGGAGGTCGATCGCGCCGTCGATCTCGAGACCATCCCGCTCTACGTGCGCGCCGGCGCGATCCTGCCGATGGGGCCCCTGCGCCAGTACACGGGCGAGCCAGTTGACGGGCCGCTCACGCTCACGGTGTATCCAGGCGCCGACGGCGCGTTCGATCTCTACGAGGACGACGGCTCGACGTTCGAGTATCGGTCGGGCGAATGGATGGGCCTCGCGATGCGCTGGAACGACGCGAATCGCCGGCTCAGTCTCGCGCTGACGCCGGGATCGCGCATGCGTCCGCCGCTCCAGCGCCGCATCGACGTCCGTCTCGCAGGATCGTCGGCCGTTCGAACGGTGACCTTCTCCGGCTCATCGGTTGATGTGCAACTCTGACCGTTCCGCGTGTCCCCGCACCTGATTGGCGTGCTCGGGCTCGTGCTGATCTTCATCATCGGCACGCTGCGGCCGATCAACCTCGGCGTGCTTGCGCTCGTAATGACCTTTGTCGTCGGCGCGGTGGTCGTGGGCGAAAGTCCGGGCCGGATGGTCAGCGGGTTTCCCATCGAGCTGTTCGTGCTGCTCGTGGGCGTGACGTATCTGTTCGGCGTCGCCTCGGAGAACGGGACCGTCGAGTGGATCGTGGACCGCGCCGTGCGGCCCCCGGCCGCCGCCGAACACGCAGGCCTCGATGCCCGTCGCCCAGTACTCGTTGAAGTTGTTCCCCGGATAGCCCTGCGCCGTGACGAAGCCCCCGTGCCGTGCGAGAACTCATGGACGCAGATCGACTGACCGAAGTACCGAGTGCCCGGGTGGCCGAGCAGGTTCTCCTCGGCGCACGACGTCGTGTTCTCGCCGTTGGGCTCGCCGCCGGGCTGGCCCCCGGGTCCGCCATGGGCGCCGAGCTCAGGGCGAGTCCGGCAACATGTCACCCTCCCATTAACGCGACCCGGCTCAAGGAGCGTCACGGTAAAGCGGGGGCACGCGGGCTGCCGCCGGGTCCGGCGTTCCCGGTTCTAGCGGCGCGCCCGCGGATCGCCCGCGCGTACACGATCGCGTTGACGACGATCACCGCGACGCCGAGCGCGATCTGGACGTCCCGGGTCAACCCCGGCGGATAGATCAACGACACGACGTAGTGATCCAGGAAATCGCCGGAGAATCCCCCGGCGCCGGCTCGCGCCCGGAGCCAGCGCTCGAGGGGCGTCAGCGGGCAGACGCGGCCGGTGAACTCGATCCAGGCGCCCCACGCGACGGCGGGCAGGTGCACCCAGGCGAATCGCGGCCGTCGCCGCACGAGCCACCCGCCCGCGACGACGAGCAGGATGAAGCCGAGGTGGACCAACGCGACGAGCGCCGCAAGCCACAGGAAGATCACGATGCCGGTTTCATGGTAAACCGGACCTGATGGTCCGGCTGCGATCTCGGCTGTCGCTCGCCGTGCTGGCCGCCTGGGTGGGGGGCGCCTGTGCGCCCGTGCCGACGGCGGAGCAGGTGGTCGCTTCGGACGAAACGCGGCGCCGCCGGATGGTCGAGACCCAGATTCAGGCGCGCGGCATCGCGAGCGAAGCCGTCCTCGAGGCCATGCGCCGCGTGCCCCGGCACCTGTTCGTGCCAGAGGCCGCTCGCGCCGATGCCTACGACGACACGCCGCTGCCCATCGGCTTCGACCAGACGATCTCCCAGCCCTACATCGTGGCGTACATGTCGGAAGCGCTGGACGTCCGGCCCGGTCTCCGCGTGCTCGAGATCGGGACCGGGTCCGGCTATCAGGCCGCGGTGCTCGCTGAAATGGGGTGCGAAGTGTTCAGCCTCGAGATCGTGCCCGAGCTCGCGGCGCGCGCCCGCGCCACGCTCGAGGGTCTCGGCTACGCCGGGGTCCGCGTCCGGCACGGCGACGGCTACCTCGGCTGGCCGGACCAGGCTCCATTCGATCGCGTGATCGTGACGGCCGCGCCGCCGGAGCTGCCCCAGGCGCTCGTGGACCAACTCGCGGTGGGCGGGCTCCTCATTGCTCCGGTCGGCGGCCGGCTGATGCAGACGATGACGATCGTCCGGAAGACGGAGGCCCGGGTCGTGACGCAGGAGACAATCCCGGTTCGTTTCGTCCCGATGGTGGGCGGCGGCCGCGGGTCGGACTGAGCACGGCCCGGGCGCGCCCGATCGCGCCCGGCGCGCGTGCTACCACAGCCGCCACGGAAGCGTGCCGCGATCGAAGTACATGAAGTACGGATAGCCCTCGCCCGGCTCGTAGAACGGGCGGAAGCGCAGGCACGCCGGGCGAGTTCGGCGAGCTCGTGTACCTCTACGGTCCCGGACTCAGGAGCTTCGACCTGGGCTTCGCGAAGCGGTTCGAGGTGCACGGCCGGCAGGCGCTCAATTTCGAGATGCTAGGGAACGGCGCTCAATCCGCGCCAGATTCAGATCCGGCTGCAGTACGGCTGGTAGGATCGCGCACGCCGGGGGCGGCGGCGGTCAGCGGACCGCCGCCGCCCCCGCGATCGCGCACTGCGCGTCCTCGGCGCCGGTGACGCCGCTCACGCCAATCGCGCCGACCATCTGGCCGCCAGCCACGATCGGCACGCCGCCTTCGAGCGGCATGAAGCCGTCGATCGGCAGCAGCGCCGTGCGCCCGGCGGCGACCTCGGCCTCGAGGTCCTTCGTCGGCCCCTGAAAGTACGCGGCGGTCCGCGCCTTCCGGATGGCGATGTCGATCGCGACGAGCTTCGATCCGTCCATGCGCTGAAAGAGCAGCAGGTGACCGCTGTCGTCCACGACCGCGATCGACACCGCCCAGCCGTTGCGCCGCGCCTCGGCTTCGGCGGCGGCGACCGTGCGCTTCGCGGCCTCGAGGGTCAGCACGAGCTTGGTCGGCAGCGGGACCTGAGCCGCCGTGCTCGCGACCAGCAGGCTCGTCAACAGCAGCTTCACCAGCATGAGCGGCTCCTCGTGGATGACGGACCGGGCGAAGGCACACTAGCATAGGTGCGGCGGTGCGGGGGTGCGGGGGTGCGGAAGTGCGACCTGATCCATCGAATGCCGGCCAGCGATAGCGCGTTCCTTGCACCCCCGCACTCCCGCACCGCCGCACGACGAGAGAGGTAATCGATGAAGAGAGTCCGCTGGGGCGTGCTGGGCGCCGCGAAGATCGCGGTCGAGAAAGTGATCCCGGCGATGCAGGGCGGCGAGCTGTGCGAGGTGACGGCGATCGCGTCGCGCGACGGCGCGCGGGCGCGGCAGGCGGCGGCGTCTCTCGGCGTCCCCACGGCGTACGGATCCTACGAAGCCCTGCTTGACGATCCGGACATCGACGCCGTCTACAACCCGCTGCCCAATCACCTCCATCGGCGCTGGACGGTCGCGGCCGCCGAGCGGGGCAAGCACGTCCTCTGCGAGAAGCCGATCGGCATGTCGGCCGCCGAGGCGGAAGAGATCATCGCCGTGCGCGACCGAACGGGCGTGAAGATTCAGGAAGCGTTCATGGTGCGGACGCACCCGCAGTGGACGAAGGCCGTCGATCTCTGCCGGTCGGGCCGGCTGGGCGCCGTCAGGTCCTACGTGGGCTGCTTCACCTACTACAACGACGACCCGGCGAACATCCGCAACATGGCCGAGGCTGGCGGCGGCGCGCTCATGGACATCGGGTGCTACCTGCTGACGACGTCCCGGATGGTGTTCGGCGAGGAACCGCGCCGCGTGCTCGGACTCGTCGAGCGCGACCCGGCGACGTCGGTGGACACGCTCACGTCGATGGTCCTCGACTTCCCGTCGGGCCACGCGGTCGGCACGTGCAGCACGCGGCTGATCCCGTACCAGCGCGTGCAGGTCTTCGGCGACAAGGGACGGATCGAAATCGAGATTCCGTTCAACGCGCCAAGCGACCGTCCCTGCCGGATGTGGATCGACCCGGTGGGCGATCTGGCGGGCGCGGCCATCGACACGATCGAGTTTCCGATCTGCGATCAGTACAGGATTCAGGCCGACGCGTTCTCCCGCGCGGTGCTGGACGGCACGGACGTCGCGTACCCTCTGGAACTGTCGCTCCAGAACATGCGGCTCATCGAGGCCGTGTTCCGCTCGGCCGAAACGGGACGCTGGGAAACCTGAGGAGCACCGAGAATCGAGCACCGCGAACCGCGAACCGAAATGTCTCTGTATCTTGGATTCGACTGCAGCACGCAGAGCCTGTCGGCCGTCATCGTCGAGATCGACGGGCCGAGGCGGGCCGTCGTCTTCGAGCGCAGCCTCGAGTTCGAGTCGGCGCTCCCGGCGTACGGCACGCGCCGTGGCGTGCTGCCGACCGACGATCTCCGCATCGCGGTGTCGCCGCCGATCATGTGGGCCGAGGCGCTCGATCGGGTGATGGCGGCCATCGCGGCGAGCGGGCTCGATCTCAGCCGGCTGATGGCCATCGCAGGCTCCGCGCAGCAGCACGGCAGCGTGTACCTGAATGCCGCGGCGGCCGGCCGCCTGACGACGCTCGATCCGGGCAGGCCGCTCGCCGGCCAGCTCGACGGGGTTTTCTCGAGGCCGGTCGCGCCGATCTGGATGGACGTGAGCGCGGTCGAGGAGTGTCGGGAGATCACCGCCGCGATGGGCGGCTCCGAGCGCCTGGCGCGTCTCTCCGGCTCGCGCGCGTTCGAGCGGTTCACGGGGCCGCAGATTCGGAAGTTCTTCAAGCAGGATCCGGCGGGCTACGAGGCCACCGACCGCGTGCACATGGTCAGCTCCTTCATGGCGTCGCTCCTGGCGGGCCGGCACGCCGAGCTGGACCCGGGCGACGCCTCGGGCATGAACCTGATGGACCTGGCCACCAACCTGTGGCTGCCCGACGCGCTCGACGCGACGGCGCCCGGGCTCGCCAGGCGGCTGCCGCACGTCGTGCCCTCGTGGTCCGTCCTCGGCGAGCTCGCGCCGTACTGGCAGCGCCGCTACGGGCTGCCGCCGGCGCGCGTGGTCGCCTGGTCGGGCGACAACTCGTGCAGCCTCGTCGGCACCGGGCTCGTCCGTCCGGGCCAGCTCACAATCTCGCTGGGCACGAGCGACACGGTGTGCGGCCTCATGCGCACGCCGGCGGTCGCGCCGTCGGGCATCGGGCACGTCTTCGGCGCGCCCACCGGCGAGTTCATGGCGCTCGTCTGCTTCCGGAACGGATCGCTCGCGCGCGAGCGCGTTCGCGACGAGCACGGCCTCGACTGGACCGGGTTTTCGGCGGCGCTTCGGTCCACGCCGCCCGGCAACAACGGCGCGCTCGTGCTGCCCTGGTTCGAGCCGGAGATCACCCCCGACGTGCCGGAGGCGGGCGTCCATCGCGAGAACCTCGATCCGCGCGCCGGCCCCGCCAACGTCCGCGCCGTCGTCGAGGCCCAGATGATCGCGATGTTCAACCATTCGCGCTGGATGGGCGTTGACGCCGAGGTCGTGCACGCCACGGGCGGCGCCGCGGTCAACCCCGAGATCCTGCAGGTGATGGCCGACGTCTTTGGCGCCCGTGTCGTCCGCTTTGCCGTCGAGAACGCCGCGTGTCTCGGCGCGGCGCTGCGGGCGTTTCACGCCGACGAGGTCGCGAGCGGCCGCGAGGCGCCCTGGAGCGACGTCGTCAAGGGACTGGCCGAACCCATGCCGGGCTCGTCGGTCAAGCCGGTGGATGCGCACGTGCGCGTGTATCGGGAGCTATCGGTGCGCTACGCTGAACTGGAGCGCCGCGTGCTGCGGGCGGGTCGCGGCGCACCGCGGCACGGAGGTATGCTTGCCTGATTCCTGCACCACGCTGGATCTCGTCCACAACCGAATCTTCATGAGCATGTGGGTGCTCAGCGCCGGGGGGAGAGGCCTTCACCTCATCCTGTTTTCTGGAATCCTCGGCGCGTTCGTTCTTGAACGCCTAGTCGGGAAGTACGGTCGTCGCCGGTAGAATACCGCCGCGGTTCGACAACGCAAGTGCCCATCGGTGCCCTTCGGGATCAAGACGGAGTGAGCCGCCCCAATGCTTGCCCTGCGCAGCCTGGCCTGGACCCTGCTGGTTCCCGGGCTCTTCGTCGGGTACCTGCCCTGGCGCTTCTTCGGTCTCGACCGCGCCACGATCGACTGGTCCAGTCCGGCTGATCTGCTGGGCCTCGGCTGCATCATCAGTGGTGCCGCCCTGCTCGGCGTCTGCATCTTCGAGTTCGCCCGAAGCGGGCATGGCACGCTCTCGCCGGTCGATCCACCCCGGCGCCTTGTCGTGCGCGGCCCGTACCGGCACGTGCGGAATCCGATGTACCTCAGCGTGACGATCACGGTGGTCGGCGAAGCGCTTGTCGCAGAGTCAAGCGGGCTTGTCGTCTACTGGGCCGTGTGGTTTCTGGGCGCGACGCTCTTCGTCGCCGGGTACGAAGAGCCGACCCTTGCCCGGCAGTTCGGCGAGGAGTACGAGGCATACCGGCGGCACGTCAGACGCTGGATTCCACGGCTTCGTCCCTGGATCCGGGGCTCGCTACCGGCGCCGACGCAGGTGGCGCCCGCCGACCGGGCCGTGTTCGACATCTACCCGCGCACGACGACCTTCTCGTGGACGAGCGTCTCCGGCGCCGCCGCGTACGGCATCGAAGTCGACTACTGTCCCCCGTCGAATCCCTGGTGCGAGGACGCGGCGCGGACGGAGATCAACTGGATCGAGCCGCGGCTCACAGGCACCACCTTGACGTTCGATTTCGTCGGCGCGCAGCCCGGCCGCTGGAGCGTGTGGAGTGTTGACGCAGACGAGCGCATGGGCGCCAAGAGCCACTGGCGCTCGTTCCTGTACCTTCGCTAGAGCTAGCGGCCGCCCGACACCGGCTGAATGGCCTTGATCACTTCCCGCGTGAGGTCCCACTGGCTGAATCCCTGCCGTCCGTAGTCGAGCCCGCGGCGCACGATGACCAGGTCGTGCGACGGGACGACGACGGTGAACTGGCCGCGGTTGCCGTTGCTCGAGTAGGCGTCCTTCGGGGCGTCCGTCCGGTTGCTGGGGACGAGCCACCAGTGGCCGCCGTACTGGCCGAGGCCCGCGACGGTGGCCGGCGCGGGCGTGCGCACGAAGTCGATCCACGCCTGCGAGAGCAGCCGCTCGCCGTTCCAGGACCCGCCTCGCAGGTGGAGCAGGCCGAGCCGCGCGAGGTCGCGCGCGTTCGTGTAGACCTGGCTGCTCAGGATGAAGTCGCCGAACCGGTCCGTGCTGACGAGCGTGTTCCGCATGCCGATGCGATCGAACAGCGCGCGGCGGGGGAACTCGAGATAGGCACGCGCGTCGCCGATCGCCTGCTTCATCGCGTAGACCGCGAGCAGCGTGTCGTAGTTCTCGTAGTCCCAGCTCGTACCCGGCTCACGGATGAGGCCGCGGTTGCGCGCGCCGTTCACCGAGCTGGCGCCCGCCCAGTAGGCCAGGCCGGACCCGGTCGCGTACTCGAGGCCGCCGTTGTCCACGGTCTCGAGGCCGCTCGACATGTTGAGCACGTGTCGGAGCGTGATCGCCGAGCGCGGGTCGCGGTCGCCCGGTCGCGGCCGGGGCAGCCACTCGAAGCCGAGCGGCCGGTCGAGCCCGAGCTTGCCCCGATCGACGAGGATGCCGAAGAGCGTCGCCGCGATGCTCTTCGCCGTGGACCACGTGCGGGTGCGCGTCGTCATGTCCACGCCCGGCGCGTAGCGCTCGTGAATGATGCGGCCGCGGTGCACGACGAGCAGGCTGAGCGTGACCTGCTCGGCCGACTCGCGGTTGAACGCCCAGTCTGAAGCGGCCTGGAGCGCGCCGGCGTCCACGCCTGCCGGCAGCGAGCGATCCGCAACGAGATCGCCATCCGGCCACGGGACGCGTGCCGGGTCGCCGGCCGGCGCCGCCATCGTGAGCTCGGGGAGACCCGCGAGGTCGTCGAACGTCTGGTCGGGCGCGAGAATCACGCAGCCGAGGCCCTCCCGGAACGCCGCGCGCATCACCGGCACGCCATCGTCCTTCCCGATGGCGACGGCCCGGCGCGCGCGATCCACGACATAGTCGCCGCCGGCGGCCGTCCCGACGGGCTGCGGGAGGAACGCCAGCTCCTGGGCGAAGACCTGCTCGATCGTCCGGTTCGACGTGAACAGGCCGTTGCACATGAGGATGGCCTGCTGGCCGCGCCGGATCATGTCGCGCTGCACGCGCCAGTAGTCGTGGGCCTCGCGCTGCTGCGTCAGCGGGGTCGCGGTCAGCAGGACGGCGGCGACGAGGGTCCGGGCGAGAAGTCGGTGCTGCATCGTCAGAGGATAGGTGATCTCAGCATTGAGGATCTTCGATTTTTCATTGAGGGATTGATTGAAGATTGGGGGATTGCCGGATTCACTGGATTGGCGCGCCCGCGCCCCCGGCCCCCGGACCCCCGGACCCTCGGACCTTCGGACCCCCGGACCTTCGGACCCCCGGACCCTCGGACCCTCGGACCTTACCGGACCCCCAGCAACAGCTCGACGACGAGCTGGTCGAGCCGTTCGTACGGCAGCCGGCGGGAGGCCAGCGCGGCCCGGTCGAACGTCCGTTCGCCGAGCGCGGTCGCGGCCTCCGGCGAATACCGGATCGGCGGGCCGTCGCCGGCGGAGCCCGATCGGATCTCGGCGACGAGCGCCTGAATCTCCGTGTCCTCACGAAACTGGCGCGCCTTGTCCCTGAGGATGAGATACGTCCGCATGCAGCCGGCCGCGAAGTCCCAGACGCCTTTGGCGTCTTCCGTGCGGTACGCGTGCGCGTCGAAGTGTCGCGGACCCTGGTACCCGTATTCCTCGAGCAGCTTCACGACGAAGAACAGGCCCTTGATCGACTCGGAGCCGAAGCGCAGGTCCTGATCGAAGCGGCCGGGTTTCTGGTCGTTGAGATCGATGTGAAAGAGCTTGCCGGCCTCGAGCGCCTGCGCGACGACGTGGTAGGCGTTGAGGCCGGCCATGTGCTCGTGCGCGACCTCGGGGTTGACGCCGACCATCTCGGGGTAGTCCAGCGTCGGGATGAACGCCAGGTACGCGGGCGTCGTCGCGAAGTAGATGTCGCCGCGCGGCTCGTTCGGCTTGGCCTCGAGCGCGAAGCGCAGGTTGTACTTCCGATCGCGGGCGTAGGCGCACAGGAAGTTGATCGCCTCGCGGAAGCGCTTGATCGCCTCGACCGCGTCCTTCGCCGCGTCCACCTCCGCGCCCTCCCGTCCGCCCCAGAAGACGTACGTCGTGGCGCCCAGCTCCACGCCCAGGTCCATCGCGCGCATCGTCTTCTGCAGCGCGTACGCGCGGACGGCCGGGTCGTTCGAGGTGAACGCGCCGTCCTTGAACGCCGGATCGGTGAAGAGGTTCGTCGTCGCCATCGGCACGCGCATGCCGGTGTCGTCGAGCGCCCGGCGGAAGTCGCGGACGATGCGGTCGCGCTCGGCCGGGGAGGTGTCGAGGGGCACGAGGTCGTTGTCGTGGAAGTTGACGCCGTACGCGCCGAGGTCTGCGAGCGTCCTGACGATCGTGACCGGATCGAGCCGGGCCCGCACGGGCTCGCCGAACGGATCGCGGCCGGGATTGCCGACGGTCCACAGACCGAACGTGAACTTGTCCGCGGGGGTCGGCGTGTAGTCGGTCATCGGTTCCGGCTTCCTGCCCATCCCGCGCCTACGCGCCGCCTTCCATTCGCCGCCACTCGATCAGGTACCGATCGAGGGTCTCCATCGTCACGACGTCCACGCCCGAGTCGATGATCGGGTTGGCAGGAAGCCGGCCGGCCTTGATCTCGGCCAGCAGCCGGATCGGCTCGCTGCCCCAGCCGAAGTACTTCTGGCCGAGCAGCACCTGTACCTTGCCGGCGCGCAGCAAATCGGGCGCCGGCGGGTTCGTGTCGAACGAGACGAACTTCGTCGTCGGCGGCACCGGCGCGAGCGCGTTGGCCGTGAACACCGGCCAGCCGCCGACGGAGATCCAGGCGCCGAGATCCGGGTACCGGTTCGTGCCCGTGGCAATGAGCTCCGCGCAGCGGACGCTGTCTTCCTTGATGTCGTAGGTCTCGACGACCGTGATGCCCGGGTGTTCCTTCAGCGCGTCGCGCGCGCCGTCGAGACGGCGCTGCAGATTGTTGGCGCCGAGGCTGGTGAGAAACGCGACGGTGCCCCTGCCCTCGAGCAGCCGCGCGGCCTCACGGCCCATGATGAGACCCGACTGGTAGTCGTCCACGCCGTAAAAAGCGAGGCGCTTCGACTCGGGCGCGTCCGAGTCCCACGTCACCACCGGAATGCCGGCGTCCACGGCGCGGTTGATCGTGCTCGTGAGAAACTCCGCGTTGAGCACCGAAATCGCGATGCCGTCCACCCGCTGTGAAATGAACGACTCGAGGATCTCCTTCTGCTTGAGCTCGTCGGCGCGATCCGGGCCGCGGTAGATCACCTCGATGTTGCCGGCCTCCGCGGCGTAGCGCTGCGCGCCCTTGTTCGCGTAGTCGAACACCGGGATGTCCAGCGACTTCGGAATGAGCGCGAAGCGCAGCTTGCGCGGCCCCTCGGGTTCGCCGCCCGAGCAGGCGGCCGCGGCGGCCGCCGCCAGGACGATGCCGATCACCAGTCTCTGCATGTGCGCCTTTCCCGGGTCCCGGCCGGCTAGAGCCGGCCCCTCCGCACAAACACCTGATCCATGACCACGATCACGATGACGACGACGCCGACGATGAGCCGATCATAGAACGTCGCGCCCGGGATCTGGGGCAGGGCGTTGCGGAGCACGCCGAAAATCAGCGCGCCCAGCACCGCGCCCAGCACCGAGCCCCGGCCGCCCGTCAGGCTCGCGCCGCCCACGACCGCCGACGCGATGATGTCGAGCTCGTAGCCGGTGGCCAGATCCGCCTTGCCCTGGCCCTGCACGACGGCCAGGACGACGCCCGACACCCCGGCGAGCAGGCCCGCGAGGACGTAGGCCGACGTCTTGATCCAGCCGACGCGAATCCCCGAGAACACCGCCGCCGTCTCGTTGCCCCCGACCGCGAACACCGCGCGCCCCCACTGGAAGCGGCGCATGAGCACGTGGAACCCGATCGCCAGCCCGATCATGATCGCCGGCGCGATCCAGTCCGCGGGCACGCCGAACAGCCGGCCGTCGGCGGGCAGACGCCGCGACAGGTCGTAGAACCGCGCCTCGGTGATGATGAACCCGGCCCCGCGCCAGATCCCCATGACGCCGAGCGTCGCGATGAACGGCGGCAGGTGCATCCGCACGATCAGCCACGACGACAGCAGGCCGGCGGCCGCGCCCACCAGCAGGCCGGCCGTCGCGCTCGGCAGCAGCGGCCAGCCGGCCTCGACGAAGCAGTAGCCGGTGACGACGCTCGTGAGCGCGATGACCGCGCCCGGCGCCAGGTCGATGCCGCCCGAGATGATCACGATGGCCGCGCCGATGGCGGCGATGCCGTAGATCGACGAGTACTTGAAGACCAGCAGCGAGTTGTCGAGGTTGAAGAACGGGTGCGCGCGGCCGCCCTCGGGCCACAGATACCACGTGAAGAACAGCACTTCGACGACGAGGATGGCGACCGTGCTGAGCTCGCGCACGCGCCAGAGCCGCTTCACGCGACCACCTCTTCCTCGTGGGCCGCCAGGCGCATCACCGCTTCCTCGGTCGCCTCCGCACCGGCGATCTCGCCCCGCAGGCGGCCCTGGCGCATCACCAGGATCCGATCGGCCAGCCCGAGGATCTCCGGCAGATCGCTCGAGACGACGAGGCACGCCATGCCCGCGTCCGCCTGCTCGCGGATCAGCCGGTGCAGCTCGAACTTGGCGCCGACGTCCACGCCCTTCGTCGGCTCGTCGAGCAGCAGCACCTGCGGCGAGGTCGCCAGCCACTTCGCGACGACCACCTTCTGCTGGTTTCCGCCGCTGAGCGTGTCGGGCGTGCGGTCTGCGTCGGGCGTCCGGATGTCGAGGGCCGCGATCTGCTCGAGGGCGACGCGCTCTTCGCCCGCGCGATCGACGCCCCAGGCACCCGCCTTCGCCGCCCGCGCGAGGTTGAGGTTGTCACGGAGGGTGAGGTTGAAGAAGAGCCCCTGCCGGTGTCGCTCTTCGGGCACGAGCGCGAGACCGGCCCGGGCCGCGGCGCGCGCGGAATGCACCGCGGCGGAGACGCCCGCGATGTCCACCGAGCCCTCGTCCGCCCGGGAGAGGCCGAAGAGCGTCTCGAGCAGCTCGGATCGGCCCGACCCGACGAGCCCGAACAGGCCGACGATCTCGCCCGGCGCGACGTCGAACGACACGTCCTCGAACGCCGGGCGCCGCGACAGCCGCCTCACGACGAGCCGCGGCTCGCGGCGGCCGGCCCGAACCGCGCGCGCCGGCCGCTCGGGCGCCGCGCGGCCGACCATCGCCCGCACGATGTCGTCGGGCGACGCCGCCGCGCGCGCGAACGAGCCGACATGGCGGCCGTCGCGCAGCACGCTGATGCGGTCGGCCAGCCGGAACACTTCCGGAATCCGATGCGACACGAAGATCGTCGTCACGCCGCGCGCGCGCAGGTCCTCCAGCACGCCGAACAGGTGCGCGACCTCCGCGTCGGTCAAGGACGTCGTCGGCTCGTCGAGGACGAGCACCTCGCAGTCGAACGCCAGCGCGCGCGCGACCTGCACGAGCTGGGCGTAGGCCGCCGGCAGCCGATCCATCGGCGTGTCGGGGTCCGCCCGCACGTGGAGGCGCGACAGCAGATCGCGCGTGCGGGCGCGCATCGCGCCTTCGTCGAGCCGCCCGAACCGGCGCGTCACCTCCCGGCCGGCGAAGATGTTCGCGCTCACCGTCAGGTTCGGGAACGCGAGCGTCTCCTGATAGACCATGCCGATGCCGGCCTCGAGCGCCTCGCGCGGGCTGCCGGCGCGGAGCGGCCGGCCGCGCCACCGGACCTCGCCTGCATCCGGCCGCACGATGCCCGCCAGGATCTTCAGCAGCGTCGACTTGCCCGCGCCGTTTTCGCCGACCACCGCATGGACGCCGCCGGCCTCGATCGCGAAGCTCACGTCGGCGAGCGCCGTGACCGCGCCGAAGCGCTTCGAGACGTGGCGGAACTCCAGCGGATTCGGCATGGGCTGACGCGGGCCTATGATATTACTCGTGCGGCTCGCGGTACCCGCGCGCCGGCGGGGAGGTGCAGATGAAGCGCGTGCCGGTTGTCGCGGCCGTGGCCGCGGCGCTCGTCCTGGCGGCCTGCGGCGGGTCCGAGGAGCACACGGCGTCCATGTCGAGGCCCTTCATCACACAGGATCCGTTCGGCGCCTCCCCCGACGGTGAACCGATCGATCTCGTGACGCTCCGAAACGCCAATGGCGTCGAAGTGCGCATCATGAGCTGGGGCGCCACGGTCGTGTCGCTCCGCACGCCCGACCGCGACGGCAACGCCGACGACATCGTGCTCGGATTCGACAGCGCCGAGCCGTACTTCACCCGGTCTCCCTACTTCGGCTCGACCATCGGCCGCTACGCGAACCGCATCGGCGGCGCGCGGTTCTCGATCGGCGCCGAGGCGTACGCGCTCACGGCCAACGACGGCGCCAATCACCTCCACGGCGGCACGCGCGGATGGGACAAGGTCGTCTGGCGGGCCGAGCCGTTCCACAACACGGACGGCGTCGGCGTCGTCTATCGCCACACCAGCCCGGACGGCGATCAGGGCTATCCGGGAACGGTCGAGGCCGCGGTCACGTACTGGCTGCGCCCCGACAACAGCCTCGCGATCGACTACCACGCCACGACCGACAAGCCCACGGTCGTCAACATGTCGCACCATGGCTATTTCAACCTGGGCGGGTCGAGCGCCGACGACATTCTCGGCCACGAGCTGACAATTCCTGCCGATCGTTACACGCCGGTAGACGCCGGCCTGATTCCCACGGGCGAGCTGGCGCCGGTCGAGGGCACGCCGTTCGACTTCCGGACCGCGACGGCCATCGGCGCCCGCATCGCGGCCGACCATCCGCAACTCGCCGCCGGCCGCGGCTACGACCACAACTGGGTGATCGGGCGGGTCAGCCCCGAGCCCGCGCTCGTCGCGCGCGTCGTCGAGCCGACGACCGGCCGCGTGCTCGAAGTGGAGAGCACCGAGCCCGGCCTCCAGTTCTATTCGGGCAACTTCCTCGACGGGACGATCGCCGGAAAGGGCGGGCGCGCGTACGGCCACCGTTCCGGCTTCTGCCTCGAGCCGCAGCATTACCCCGATTCTCCGAATCAGCCGTCGTTCCCCTCGCCGGAGCTCCGACCCGGCGAAGAGTACCGCTCGCGCACGGTCCTGCGCTTCGGCGTCGCGACAAAATCGTAATTCCCTGCCAATCCCGTTGACCGGCTGGCCGGCCGTCTGGGGGTCTCGGCCGGAAGGCCTCAGGCAGGGCTTATTTTTCAGGCTGGTTCTGGGCCCTGGCGTCTCCCTGGTTGGACCGACTCTTGCTCCTGTGGTTGGCCGGAGTACTTGGAGATCCGTCCCCATGACCCAGGAACCGGAAGCCGCCGGCGCGGCGCAGCCTGCAGAGCCCGCTCCCGGCCGGCTCGACCGCACGCTGCGTCACGCGCCCCTCAGCCGGAAGATCGCCGTCGTCGTCTTCCTGACGTCCACGGCCGGGCTGACTCTGGCTGTGCTTGGCGTGGCGGCGTACGACAGCTGGGCCGGACTCACAGCGTATGTCGAGCACCGCAGCTCGGTCGCGGACGTGATCGCGGCCACGGCGGCGCCGGCGCTTCAAGACGGCGCCCACGACCAGGTCGGTGAAGCCCTGGCGGCGCTCGCTTCCGATCCCCAGGCGCGGGCCGCCGCGGTGTACGACGCCAGCGGGCATCCGGTGGCGTCGTGGAGCCGTGGGGCCGGGGACTTTGTCCCGCCGCCGGCGCCATCCGACGACGAGCTGCAAGGCTCGGTCATTCAGCCCAGGCAGGTTTTTCGTCCGGTGGTCAGCGGCGGCCGACGCGTGGGCGCGATCTTCCTGCAGTCGGTACCCGCCGCGGGACTGGTCGGGATGTTCGGCTACCTGGCGGTGATCGGCGGTGTCATCGCGTTCTGCGCGTTCCTGACGCCGCTCCTGATGGCGCCGCTCCGGCGGATTGTGTCGCAGCCCGTGCTCGAGATGGTCGAGGTCGCCTGTCGCGTGTCCGAGACCGAGGACTTTTCGGTCCGCGTCAAACGCCGGAGCCGGGACGAGATCGGCGCGCTGGCCGCCGCGTTCAATCGGATGCTCGAGCGCACGCAGAGCCTCATGGAGCGCGTCGAGTCGAACGAGAAGAAGCTGCAGGAGGCGCTGCACGCCGCCGACGCCGCGAGCCGGGCCAAGACGTCGTTCCTCATCAACATGAGTCACGAGCTGCGGACGCCGCTCAACGGCATCATCGGATACGCCGAGATGCTGGGCGAGGAAGCCCTGGACCGGGGGCGCGAAGATCTGATTCCGGATCTCGATCGAATCCGCCACGCGGGCGGCGACCTGCTGGGCCTGCTGAACAACGTGCTGGACCTGTCGAAGATCGAGGCGGGCCGGATGGAGCTGTCCATCGAGGAATTCAACCTGCGCGAGCTGCTCATGAAGGTCGTCAACGGCATCGAGCCGCTGGCCTCGAAGAACCGGAACCGCGTGTCGGTGTCGGTGACCGACGACCTGATTCGGTTCACCATGCGCAGCGACCCGACCAAGCTTGGCCAGATCGTCCGCAACCTGCTCGGCAACGCCTGCAAGTTCACGCGGGGCGGCACCATCCACGTCACCGCGAAGCGGCGCGACGACTCGATCCTCATCCAGGTCATGGACACCGGCATCGGCCTGACCCAGGAACAGATCAAGAAGCTCTTCGGCGAGTTCGTCCAGGGCAGCGCCAACACGAGCCGGATGTACGGCGGCACGGGCCTGGGCCTGGCCATCAGCCAGCGGCTCTGCAAGCAGCTTGGCGGGGAGATTACGGTCCAGAGCCGGCTGGGCGCCGGGTCCACGTTCACCATTCGGATGCCGGCGGTGCGGGAGGAGCCCGGCGAGACCGGGGCGCCGGACGCGCCGCGTGCCGAGTCGGCCGAACCCGAGACCAAGCCGTCCGGCAGCGTGCGGATCGCGAGTTAGGGCCATGGACACCACGCCACGAAGAGTGCTGGTCGTCGAGGATCACGAGATGAGCCGCACCATGCTCACGCGGCGCCTGCACCGGCTCGGCTACGAGGTGTTCAGCGCCGCCGACGGCCGGGAGGCCGTCGTCCGGGCGGGCGCCTGGAGGCCGGACGTCATCGTCATGGACCTCAGCCTGCCCGACATGGACGGCTGGACCGCCGCGCGCGCGATCAAGGGCGACCCGCGAACGCACCGGATCCCCGTCGTGGCGCTGACGGCCAACGCGTTGCTCGACGACCGCGAGCGGGCGCTCGCGGCCGGCTGCGACGAGTACGAGACCAAACCGGTCAACTTTCAGCGGCTGCTCGCGAAGATGGAGCAGCTGATCGAGGCGGGGACCGCGGCATGAACAAGGGACGGGTCCTGATCGTCGACGACGACTACATGAACCTGGAGATCGTGCGGCGCCGGCTGAGCCGCAAGGGGTTCGACGTCATCGTGTCGTCGGACGGATCCCACGCCTTCGAGCGCGTGCAGCAGAGCGACGTCGATCTCGTGCTGCTCGACATCGAGATGCCGCGCTTCACCGGGCTCGAGCTGCTCAAGCGGCTCCGCCAGGACTACTCTCCGACGGAGCTGCCCGTCATCATCGTCAGCGGCAAGCAGGATAGCGAAACCGTCGTCGAAGCGCTCAGCATCGGGGCCAACGACTATGTGACCAAGCCCATCGACATGGCGGTCACCACGGCGCGCATCGACACGCAACTGGCGCGGCGGTCCGAGGGGACCGCGGCCCGGACCAACAAGGTCAGCACCCTGCCGAACCGGGCCGGCCTCAAGTACTGGTGGACGCATCGCGTCGACCAGGACAAGTCCGTCGCGGTCATCGTCGTCAACATCGACCGCTTCCGCGTGGTCAACAGCGGCCTCGGCGCCGACACGGGTGACCAGGTGCTGGCCGATGTCGGGCGACGCCTTCGCGGCATCGCGCCGCGCGGCGCGTTCGTCGGGCATCTCCACGCCGACGAGTACGTCGTCGTGCTGGAAGGCGCGACGGAGCCGGAAGCGGTTGACGTGGCCAACGCGTTCCTCTCGGAAATCCGGGATCCGTTCGCGCCGCCCGTCGTGCCCGTCTCGCTCGGCGCCAGCGCCGGCCTCAGTTTCGGCGACGGCCAGCGGTCCATCGACGAGCTGCTCGCGGAGGCCGACGCCGCGCTCTTCCGCGCCAAGACCGACACCGGCGGCCAGGCGATCGTCTTCAGACCCGAGTTCCGCTCGCGCGCGGCCGAACGGCTGCACCTCGAGACCGAGCTGCAGACCACGCTGACGAGCGCGGCCATCCGGCTGGAGTACCAGCCCATCGTGGCGCTCTGCGACGGGAGCGTCGCCGGCTTCGAGGCGCTGGCCCGATGGACGCACCCGACCCGCGGCGAGGTGCCGCCGTCCGCGTTCATCCCGCTCGCGGAGGAGACCGGCCTGATTCTCACGCTCGGCCACCAGGTGCTGGAGCTGGCCTGCTGCCAGCTTCGCCAGTGGCAGGACCTGGCGCTGTTGCCCAGTGACGGCAGCGTGTCGGTCAACGTGTCGGCCGTGCAGCTCGGCGACCCACGATGGCTCGAGAGCGTCAGGGCCGTCATCGGCGAGACCGGCATCGATCCCGCCGGCCTCAAGCTCGAGATCACCGAGGGCATGCTGGTCAGGGACATCGAGCGCGCCCGCGCGCTGCTCGCCGAGGTCCACAAGCTCGGCGTGCAGATCGCGCTCGACGACTTCGGCACCGGCTATTCCTCGCTCAGCTACCTGCAGAACCTGCCGCTCAACTGGATCAAGGTCGATCGGTCGTTCGTCGATCAGCTCGCCGAGGTCAGCCGCAAGAGCCGCATCGTGCAGTCGGTCATCGACCTGGCCGCCAAGCTGGGCATGGATGTCGTCGCGGAGGGCATCGAGTCCGCCCGCGACTACAACTGGCTCCGCGTAATGGGCTGCCGCTACGGCCAGGGCTACTTCATCAGCAAGGCGCTGCGTCCCGACGACGCGGCCGAATTCGCCATTTCGCGCCGCGTCCCGAGCTCTTCGCTGCAGAGCGCCTGACGGTCCAAAGGTCCGAGGGTCCGAGGGTCCGAGGGTCCGACGGTCCGACGGTCCGATTCCCCGATTCCCCGATTCCCCGATTACAATGCCCCGAACCCCCGGGGAGGTTGTCATGCCCTCGATCCGCTCGTGCCTGCTGGTGTGCTCCGCCTGTGCCGTGTCGCTCACGCCCCTCGTCGGTCAGGAGCCGGCCGAGCAGGACCGCCCCGGTCAGGCCCGCCAGGAGCTGGTGCTCCAGACCGCGGAGACGCTCGAGTTCGACACCGATGAGGTGACCTGGATGTCGCTCGACGTGTCGCCCGACGGGCGCACGATCGCGTTCGAGCTGCTCGGCGACCTCTTCACGATGCCGATCGGCGGGGGGCGGGCCACGCGCATCGTGGGCGGGCTGTCGTTCGAGAGCCAGCCGGCGTACTCGCCCGACGGCACGGCTATCGCCTTCCTCAGCGATCGTACGGGCGTCGAGAACCTGTGGATCGCGAACGCCGACGGCACGAATCCGCGCGCGGTGACGCGCGACCGAACGACCGGCGACCGGCCGCAGATCATGGCCTCGCCGGCCTGGACGCCCGACGGCGAGTACATCGTCGTCTCGAAGTCTCGCCCGCCGCAGGGAACGTTCTCGCTCTACCTGTACCATCGGGACGGCAGCTCGGGGATTCAGATCGCGCAGCCGCCGGCCGACGCCGCGGGGCGGGGCGGCCGCGGCGGGGGAGGCGGGCAGCTCAATCACCTCGGCGCCGTCGTCTCGCCCGACGGCCGGTTCGTCTACTACTCGCAGCGCAGCGGGTCCTTCACGTACAACGCGCAGTTTCCGCTCTGGCAGGTCTATCGCTTCGACCGCGACACGGGCGACATCACGCAGATCACGAACGCGCCCGGCAGCGCCATGCGCCCGGCGATTTCACCCGACGGCCGGTTCCTCGTGTACGGCACCCGGCACAAGACGGACACGGGGCTGCGCGTTCGCAACCTCGAGACCGGCGCCGAGCGCTGGCTCGCGTATCCGGTGACGCGCGACGACCAGGAGTCGCGCGCGAGCCGCGACACGCTCCCGCGCTACACGTTCATGCCCGACGGCCGGTCGCTCCTCGTCCCGGTGGCCGGCAAGCTGCAGCGCGTAGACTTCGAGACGGGCGCCGCGACGCCCGTGCCCTTCACCGCGCACGTCCAGGCCGAGATCGCGCCGCGCGTCTACACGCCCGTGCGGGTCGAGGACGGGCCCACCGTTCGCGCGCGGCTGGTCCGCTGGCCCGCGCTCTCACCCGACGGCAGCCAGGTCGTGTTCAACGCGATGAACCGGCTGTACGTCCAGGCCCTACCGAACGGCACGCCCCGCCGCCTCACGACCGCCGACGAGGGCGAGTTCATGCCGAGCTGGTCGCCCGACGGACGCAGCGTCGTGTATGTGACCTGGACCACGAACGGCGGGCACATCAAGCGCGTCGCGGCCGGCGGCGGGCAGCCGCAGACGCTCACCCGTGTCGAGGGGTACTACCTCGACCCGGTGTTCGCGCCCGTCGGCGCCGAGATCGTGTATCTGGCCGGATCCGCGGCCGACCACGTCTACGCGATCCTCACCGAGCGCTTCCCGGAGGACGACGGCGATCCGGAGGAGCCGGGGGAAATCAGCGGCGTCGGGGCTCCCAACACGCTCGAGCTGCGGCGGATGCCGGCAGCCGGCGGCGCGGGCGCGCTCATCGCCTCGGCGGGGGGCGGCCGCAACCCGCACTTCGTTCGCAACGACTCAACGCGCGTCTACCTCGAGGCCGGCGGCGGCATCGACTCCATCACGCTCGACGGCTACGACCGGAAGAGCGTCCTGCGCGTGAACGGCTCGGGCACCGGCAGCGGCCGCGCCGCCGAGCAAGTGCGGATGTCGCCCGCGGGCACCCACGCGTTCGTGGCGCTGCAGAACCGGCACTACCTCGTGAGCCTGCCGCGCACCGGCGACACGCTGACCGTTCGTATCCAGGGCGCCGGGCGCGGCGGCGCCTCGACGCCGGTGCCGGTCAGGCCGCTGTCACCCGAGGGCGGTGACTACCTGGGGTGGAGCGCCGACGGGAAGACCGTCACCTGGGCGCTCGGCAGCACCTTCCATCGCCAGGCCATCGACGCCGACGCGCCGCAGTCCACCGGCATCGTTGTCGAGCTGCCGCGCGCGACGCCCGAGGGCTCGGTGCTGCTCAGCGGCGCGCGCGTCATCACGATGAACGGCGACGAGGTCATCGTCAACGGCGACGTCCTGGTCACGAACAACCGCATCGTCGCCGTCGGCCGGCGGGGGTCGGTGCGTCCGCCTGAAGGGGCTCGACGGATCGACGTCACCGGCAAGACGATCGTCCCCGGCTTCGTGGACGTCCATGCCCATATGCGGCCGCCGCGCGGGCTGCACCAGACGTCCGTCTGGCAGTACTACGCCAACCTCGCGTACGGGGTGACGACGACGAGGGACCCGCAGACGTCCACGCCGGACGTGTTCGCGTATGCCGACATGGTGGACGTCGGCATGATGCCCGGGCCGCGCGTGTACGCGACCGGGCCCGGCGTGTTCTCGTACTCGGGCATCACCGACCAGGAGGCAGCCAACCGCTTCATCAAGCGGTACAAGGACGCGTACCGCACGAACACGATCAAGCAGTACGTGGCCGGCGACCGGCTGGTGCGTCAGTGGATCATCAAGGCGTGCGCCGAGTACGGCATCACCGCCACGATCGAGGGGTCGCTCGACCTCAAGCTGAACCTGACGCAGATGGCCGACGGGTACTCGGGCCAGGAGCACAGCTTCCCGATCATGCCCCTCCACAAGGACGTCGTGGAGTTCGTCGCGCGCACGAAGACGTTCTACACGCCGACGATTCTCGTCGCGTACGGCGCGCCGTGGACGGAAAACTACTGGTACCAGAACACCGACGTGGCGGCCGACGCGAAGCTGAAGAAGTGGGTTCCGTGGGAGCTGCTCGACAACATGGTCCGCCGCCGCCCGCAGTGGTTCCTGCCCGAGGAGTACGGCCACACGAAGCTCGGCAGGCAGGTGGCCGACATCGTGCACGCCGGGGGGCGGGCCGGGCTCGGGAGTCACGGCCAGCTGCAGGGGCTTGGCGCCCACTGGGAGATCTGGAACATGGGATCGGGCGGCCTCACGCCGCACGAGACGCTGCGCGTCGTCACGATCTTCGGCGCCGAGGCGATCGGCCTCCAGCAGGATCTCGGGTCGCTCGAACCGGGCAAGCTCGCGGACCTCCTCGTGCTCGACCGCAATCCGCTCGAGAACATCCAGAACACGAACTCGGTGCGGTTCGTGATGAAGAACGGCGAGCTCTACGAAGCGGACACGCTCAAGATGATCTGGCCGCGCGAGCGTCCGCTGCCGCCGCAGTTCTGGTGGGGCACCGAGCCGGGCGGCGGGTCGCGCTGATGGACGCATAAAGCCGACGCGCGGCCGGGCCTACATACACCCCTGGTGTGTTAACCGCGGGTGCGGCCTCTCGCGAAACGCCCTCTTCGGGTTCGTGATCATGCTGCCGGGCGTTGACCGCGTCGGGCGCGACGCCGCGCGACGCCAAGCTGTACGGGCTGCCCGAGCAGGCCATCAACATCACGATCGACGGCATCAACGCCCAGAACAACTTCCAGCGCGCGACCGACGGGTTCTACTCGATGGTCTTCCCGCAGCTCGACGCGCTCGAGCAGGTGACGGTGACCGGCGCGGCCGCCGGCTCGGACTCGGCCTCGGGCGGATCGGTCAGGATCCGGTTCGTGACCCGCTCCGGGACCAACTCCTATCGCGGAACCGGCTACTACTTCCTGCGGCACCCGGACTTGAACACCAACTACCACTTCAACCAGGTGAACGAACTCCCGAAGAACCGTCTCATCATGAACCAGGTGGGCGGGAGCCTCGGCGGCCCGATCAGGCTGCCCCGCTACGACGGCTCCGGCCGGGCGTTCTTCTTCGTCAACTACGAGGAGTTCTACCAGCCGACGTCCGCGACGCGCACGCGGACGATGTTCCACCCGGAGACCGAGAAGGGCATCTTTCGCTACAGCGTCACATCGGGCGGCGTCCAGACCGTTCGGGAAGTGAACGTGCTGGCACTCGCGGCGGCTAACGGCCATGCATCGGCGATCGACGCCACAATTGGTCCGCTGGTCGTCGAGATCCGGAACGCGGCGAACTCCGCCGTCTCGGCCGGCACGGGCGTCATCCAGGACGTAACGACGAACCCCGCCCAGCAGCAGTTGCTCTACCAGCCGCCGGGCAAGTACTACAACCACCTGCCAACCACGCGCGTGGATTTCAACCTGAACGAGCAGCATCGGCTGAGCGGGTCGTACTGGTGGCAGCAGATCAATCGCATCCCCGATATCCAGAACAACGGGGAAGCGACGTTCCCCGGGCTGTCGAACGTCGCCGATTACCGGTCGCTCCGCACGGTCGGCTCCGTCACCCTGCGCTCGACGTTCGGCGCCAGCATCGTCAACGAGCTGATCGGCGGATGGCAGGACTCGCCGCGTGCTCGTTTGCGTACCGCGGGCCGGGCACCGGCACCGTGCCGCTCCCGATCTACCTGGCCTACCTGACCGGCACACCGACCGGGTTGGCGGGTGACACGGCGCGCTACACCGCGTCGCTCTTCACCAACACGACGTTCCTCGGCCGGTTCGGCGTCTACGAGCCGGAAGTGCTGAACTCCGCGCAAACCGATCTGCAGACGACAGCGCGGCGGGCCAACGCGCTGGCCGCCGGGCTGCCGGCCAACTAATTCCGGATGAACCCGGCGGTTGGCACCAACAGCGTGAACTTCCGGACGAGCCCCGGCGAGAGTCGCTACGACGCGCTCGTCATCGAGGTTCGCCGGCGGCTGTCGCGAGGCCTGCTGCTGAACGGCTCCTACACCAGGTCGTGGTGGTGGGACAGCGTGCGCGACACCCTGCAGTACCCGCAGGTCATGGTCCGTTCGACCAACGCCGTCCCCCATTCGTTCAAGCTGACCGCGAACTGGGACATTCCCGTGGGGCACGGTCGCCGCTTCGGGTCGAACAGCTCGGCCTGGCTCAACGGCGTCATCGGCGACTGGGCCGTCAACGCCATCGCGCGCGTCCAGAGTGGCCGGCAGCTCACCGTCACCAGCTCCAGGCTCGTCGGCATGACGACGGACGAGCTGCAGAGCCTGTTCAAGGTGCGTGAGGATTCCGCGACCGGGTTCTTCTACATGCTGCCCGAGGACATCATCCTCAACACGCGGCGCGCATTCGACACGAGCGCCACGTCGTCGACCGGCTAACGGCGCCCTGGGCGTTCCGGAGCGGTCCGGTCTGGAGCCGCCTGGATCTCAACTTCAAGAAGACGTTCCCCTTTGGGGCGAGCCGCGCGAACTTCCAGCTCGGCATCGACGTTCTCAACGTGTTCGACACGATCAACTTCAACCCGGTGCTCAACCCGGGATCGGGTGACATCTTCAGGGTGACGAGCACCTACACCGACATCTCGCAGAGCTACGACCCGGGCGGCCGCCTGATGCAACTGGCCTTCCGCCTCAACTGGTAGCACCCCCGCCTTCTTTCGACACCCGGCCGGGCTCGCGCCCGGCCGGGCCCCCGGCGCGCGTGCGGGTCGGCCGTGGAGTTGTTATGCTTCACAGCCGGCGCGGAAGCCGGCTCATTCGGTTCCGCCGTTCCGAGGGAGTCGTCTGCCGTGAAGCTGAATCGCCGCGTGTTCCCCAGGCCAGGCCGGGCGTGGCCTGCCGCGCTCGTGCTCGCCGCCTCCGCCCTTGCCGCCGCGCCGCTCCTGGCCCAGGCCCAGCCCGAGACCGGCCCGCCCGTGCGAACCGGCGGCGAAGCCTCGCTCGTGCTGCCCGACCTCAGCGCCGCGCGTTTCTTCGGGATCGACGGCTGGACGCTGCTCACGAGCGGTCTCCTCGTGTGCCTGCTCGGCGCGGCATTCGGCCTGCGGATGCTCGGTCGCCTCAGGCGCCTGCCGGTCCACCAGTCGATGGCGTCGGTCTCGGAGCTCATCTACGAGACCTGCAAGACCTACCTCCTGACGCAGGGCAAGTTCATTCTGATTCTCGAAGCGTTCGTCGGCGCGATCATCCTGTTGTACTTCGGCGTGCTGCTGGACTATGCCGCCGTCAAGGTCGCGATCATCCTCGCGTTCAGCCTGGTCGGCATCGCGGGCAGCTACGGCGTCGCGTGGTTCGGCATTCGCGTGAACACCTACGCGAACTCCCGCACGGCGCACGCCGCGCTGGCGGGCCGCCCGCTGCCGCTCCACACGATCCCGCTCCAGGCCGGCATGAGCATCGGCCTGCTGCTCATCAGCGTCGAGCTCTTCATGATGCTGTGCATCCTGCTCTTCATCCCCGCCGACTACGCCGGGGCCTGTTTCATCGGCTTTGCCATCGGTGAGTCGCTCGCGGCCGCCGCACTGCGCGTCGCCGGCGGCATCTTCACCAAGATCGCCGACATCGGCTCGGACCTCATGAAGATCGTCTTCTCGATCAAGGAGGACGACGCCCGCAATCCGGGCGTGATTGCCGACTGTGTGGGCGACAACGCCGGCGACTCGCTCGGGCCGAGCGCCGACGGCTTCGAGACGTACGGCGTGACCGGCGTCGCGCTCATCACGTTCATCCTGCTGGCCGTGCCGGACGCGCTGGTCCAGGCGCAACTGCTGGTCTGGCTCTTCCTGCTGCGCGGGGTGATGATCGTCGCGAGCGCACTGGCCTATGTGGTCAACGACGCGATCGCCCGCGCCCGGTACCGGGCGGTGACGGAGATGAACTTCGAGGCGCCCCTGACCTCGCTCGTCTGGCTCACGTCGGTTGTGTCGGTCGCGCTCACGTATCTGGTGTCCTACCCGGTGATTGGCGGGCTCGGCGACGGCACGCTCTGGTGGAAGCTCTCCACCATCGTCACGTGCGGCACGCTCGCCGGCGCCGTCATTCCCGAGCTGGTCAAGGTCTTCACGTCCACCGGGTCGCGCCACGTCCGCGAGGTCCTCGCGTCGTCGCGCGAGGGCGGCGCGTCGCTCAATATCCTGTCGGGCTTCGTCGCCGGGAATTTCAGCGCGTTCTGGATCGGCTTCGCCATCCTGGCGCTGATGGCGGCGGCCTATGGTGTGAGCCTGACGGGCCTCTCGGCGCTGATGATGGCGGCTCCGGTGTTCGCGTTCGGCCTCGTGGCGTTCGGCTTCCTCGGGATGGGGCCCGTCACCATCGCGGTGGACTCCTACGGCCCCGTCACCGACAACGCCCAGTCGGTGTTCGAGCTGTCGCTGATCGACCAGCTTCCCGGCATCCGCGAGGAGCTCAAACGCGATTACGCGATCGACGCGGATTTCAGGCACGCGAAACACATGCTCGAGAGCAACGACGGCGCGGGCAATACCTTCAAGGCCACAGCCAAGCCGGTGCTGATTGGGACGGCGGTCGTCGGCGCGACCACGATGATCTTTTCGATCGTCGTGCTGCTCACCCATGGCCTGACCGCGAACCTCGACAAGCTGACGATCCTGCACCCGCCGTTCCTGCTCGGCTTGATGGCCGGCGGCGCGGTCATGTACTGGTTCACCGGGGCCGCCACCCAGGCGGTGACGACGGGCGCCCACCGCACCGTGGCGTTCATCAAGGGCGCGATGCGGCTCGACGGTGGCGCGCGCGCGTCCATGGAGGACAGCAAGCGCGTCGTCGAGATCTGCACCCGCTACGCGCAGGCCGGCATGTTCAACATTTTCCTGACCGTCTTCTTCATGACGCTCGCGTTCGCGTTCCTCGAGCCGTTCTTCTTCATCGGCTATCTCATCTCGATCGCGCTGTTCGGGCTGTTTCAGGCGATCTTCATGGCGAACGCCGGGGCCGCCTGGGACAACGCGAAGAAGATCGTGGAGGTGGAGCTGAAAGAGAAGGGCACCGCGCTCCATGCCGCCACCGTCGTCGGCGACACCGTCGGCGATCCCTTCAAGGACACAGCGTCGGTCGCGATGAACCCGATCATCAAGTTCACGACGCTCTTCGGCCTGCTGGCCGTCGAGCTGGCGGTCACGCTCACGGCGCAGGCCGGAGGGCTGCTGAGCCTGCTGCTCGCGGGCGGCTGCTTCGCGGTCGCGCTGGCTTTTGTGCACCGCTCGTTCTACGGTATGCGCATCGCCGAGGAGGCCAGGTGATCACTGCGGCATACGTCGTCATTCCGGCCCTTGGAGTGCTCGCGGTCGCGTACCGGTACTACAGCGCGTTCCTCGCCGCGCGGGTCATGGTGCTCGACGACGAGCGCCCGACCCCGGCGCACACGAAGCGGGACGACCAGAACTACCACCCGACGCCGCGCTGGGTGCTGTTCGGCCATCACTTCGCCGCGATCGCCGGCCCGGGCCCGCTCATCGGGCCCGTGCTCGCCCTGCAGTTCGGGTTCGCGCCGGGCCTGCTCTGGCTGGTCGCCGGCGTCTGTCTGGCCGGCGCCGTGCACGACATGCTGATCCTCTGGGCGTCGACGCGCCGGGGCGGCGCGTCGCTCTCCGAGATCGCCCGGCAGGAAATCGGCCCGGTCGCGGGCTTCACGGCCGCCGTGGCGATCCTGTTCATCGTGGTCATCGCGCTGGCCGGCGTCGGGCTCGCGCTGGTGAACGCGCTCGCCGAAAGCCCCTGGGGCGTGTTCACGATCGCGATGACGATCCCGCTCGCGATCGGGATGGGCCTCCACATGCGGCACCTCCGGCCGGGCCGCATCGTCGAGGCGACGGTCATCGGCGTCGCCGGGCTGCTGCTCGCCGTCGCGCTCGGCAAGCCGATCGCCGCCTCGGCTATCGGGCCCTGGTTCGAGTTCTCGCGTCAGGAGATCATCGTGCTGCTCGCGGCGTACGGGTTCGTGGCCGCCGTGCTGCCGGTCTGGCTGCTGCTCAGCCCGCGCGACTACCTGAGCGCCTTCATGAAGATCGGCACGATTGTCTTTCTCGCCGCGGGCGTGATCATCGTCAATCCGGTGCTACAGATGCCGGCGTTCACGTCGTTCACGGCCGGGGGCGGCCCGATCGTGCCCGGGGCGCTGTTTCCGTTTGCGTTCATCACCATCGCCTGCGGCGCCATTTCGGGCTTCCACTCCCTCATCAGCTCCGGGACGACGCCGAAGATGATCAACCGCGAGTCGGACATCCGGCCGATCGGGTACGGCGCGATGCTCATGGAGGGCGTAGTCGGGATCATGGCGCTCGTGTCGGCGGCGTCCATGCATCCGGGCGACTACTTCGCCATCAACACGCCGCCGGCGGTCTACGCAACGCTCGGTCAGGCCACCGTGGCCCTGCCGGCCATCGAGACGGCGGTGGGCGAGACCGTCACCGGCCGGACCGGCGGCGCCGTCTCGCTGGCCGTCGGCATGGCGCAGATCTTCAGCGGCCTGCCGGGCATGCGTGGGCTCATCGACTACTGGTACCACTTCGTGATCATGTTCGAGGCGCTCTTCATCCTGACGGTCGTGGACGCCGGCACCCGGGTCGCGCGGTTCCTGGTCGGCGAGTTCCTCGGCAGGGCGTACAAACCGATGGCGCGGCCGGAATGGCTGCCCGGCGCCATGATCTCGACGGCGCTTGTCGTCTTCGCGTGGGCGTATTTCATCTGGACGGGCAACATCAGCACGATCTGGCCGATGTTCGGCATTGCGAACCAGTTGCTGGCGTCGGTCGCGCTGGCCGTCGCGACCACCGTCATCATCAACATCGGCCGCGCCCGGTACGCCTGGGTGACGGTGGTGCCCCTCGCGCTGCTGAGCGTGAACACGCTGACGGCCGGATGGCTGACCGTCCGCGACAGCTTCTGGCCCATGGCCGTCGGCGCGCAGCCGGAGCTGCGCTTCCAGGGCTGGCTCAATGCGGGTCTCACCGTGACCATGATGCTGTGCGTCGTGATCATCCTCGTCGCGGCGGTCCGGAAGTGGCTGGCCGTGGGCACGAAGGGCGTGGACCCGGATCTCGTCGTTCGGCCCGTGTGAGCGGCCCGGATTCGACCGAACCGGCCGTCGTTTTCTGCTAGAGTCACCGCCATGGCCGAGACCATGACCCGCCGCGACGTGCTGGCGCGCGGCGGCGCCGCCGCCGGCGCGCTCGCCGCCATGGGACTGCCCGAATGGGTGCTGCCGGCGCTCGCCCAGGGCGAGTCGCTCGTGCCCTTCACGGACATCCCCGAGAGCTTCAACCCCAACCCGAACGAGTTCACGCGGTTTCTCGACATCCGCCGGATCGACGGGCCGTTCACGCCGCGCGACCAGTTCTTCACGCTGCAGCATTACGGGCACCCGGAGGTCGATCCGGCGGCCTATCGCCTGACCGTGACCGGCCTGGTGGACCGGCCCCTGAGCCTCTCGCTCGACGAGCTGCGCCGGCTGGGCACGGCGGACCTCGTGGCCGGCTTCGAGTGCTCCGGCAACGGCCCCGCCCGCGTGCAGGGGCTCGCGAGCAACGGCCGATGGACCGGCATTCCGCTCGCCGATCTGCTCGCGCGGGCCGGCGTGAGGCCCGAGGCCGAGGAAGTCGTGTTCCTCGGCGCCGACAAGGGCGAAGAGGACGTCGAGTTCCGCGGGCGGACGTTCAAGGTCGAGCAGCAGTTCGGCCGAAGCCTGCTCGTGGCCAACGCGATGGGCGGCGCGTTCGTCGCGCACGCGCTCAACGGCGAGCCGCTCACGCGCCACCAGGGCTTCCCGGTCCGGCTCCTCGTCCCCGGCTGGTACGGCGTCGCGAACGTGAAGTGGCTCTCGGAGATTCACGTCCAGCAGGGCCGCTTCGTCGGCAAGTGGCAGGTCCGCTGGTACCGCACGCTGCGCGGCGAGACGATTGACGGCGAGATCAAGTGGCAGGAAACGGAGATCAGCCGGCTGCGGCTGAAGTCGGTGATCGCGCGCGTCACGCGCGCGGGCGGCGCGCACCGCGTGATGGGGTTCGTGCTGAACGACGGCACCCCGCTTCGCTCGGTCGAGGTCAGCGTTGACGACGGTCCGTGGCAGGCCGCGACGCTCGACCCGTCGAACACGAAGTACTCGTGGAAGCTGTTCTCGTGGCGCTGGGAAGGCGCGACGCCCGGCGAGCACACGCTCGTCTCGCGCGTCACCGACGCCACCGGCCGCGTCCAGCCCACGACCGCCGAGCTCGAGTCGAAGCTCACCTTCCTCGAGAACAACGCGCAATTCCCAAGACGGCTGAGAGTTTGAAATCGGGGAATCGGGAAATCGGGAAATCGGAGAATCGGGAAATCGGAGAATCGAAAAATCGATCTTCCGATTTCCCGATTTCTCGATTCCCCGATTTCCCGATTTCCCGGCGCGAGTGGATCGGGCTCGCCGGCACCGCGGCGGCCGGCTTGGCGCTGGGCGGGTGCGCCTCGCGGAGCGCGGCCGTTGCCGCGCCATCGTACCGCCGCGCGCTCGCACGTCGCGCCTTCGCCCGGCCGCACATCGATCCGAATCAGGTCGTCCGGACGCTCGTCGGGTTGAGGCCGTACCGTCCGTCCGGCTTCGTCGTCCGCGCCGAGCGCATGGGCGAGAAGGTCGTCGTGCACAACTACGGGCACGGCGGCGGCGGAATCACCCTGTCGTGGGGCTCGTCCGCGCTGGCCGTGCGCGAGGCGCCCGATGCGGCTCCCCGCCGGGCCGCCGTGATCGGCTCCGGCATCATGGGGCTCACCACCGCCCGCCTGCTCCAGGATCGCGGCTGGGAGGTGACCGTCTACACGAAGGCGCTGCCGCCGCACACCACGTCGAACGTCGCCGGCGGCCAGTGGTCGCCCACGAGCGTCTTCGAGGAGGGCCTGGCCTCCGCCGCCTTCGAAGCCCAGTTCAAGGAGGCGGCGCGGATCGCCCACCACGCGTTCGGGGCCCTCGTCGGCTCCGGATACGGCGTGAAGTGGGTCGAGAACTACAGCCTCAGCACAACCCCCGTCTCGACGTCGGACACCTACTACCTGCGCGAGCTGCCGGACCTGTTTCCGTCTCTCGAAATGCTCGGGCCGGGCGAGCACCCGTTTCCGGTGCCGTACGCGCTGCGGTTCGTGACGATGATCGTCGAGCCTGCCATCTTCCTGCGCCGCGTGACGAGCGACGTCCGCGAGGCCGGCGGCACGTTCGTCACGCGCGACTTCCGCGACCGCGCCGAGGTGCTCGCGCTCGACGAGCCCGTCATTTTCAACTGCACCGGGCTCGGCGCCGGCCTGCTCTTCGGTGACGATGAGATCGTGCCCGTCCGCGGGCAACTGGCGTTCGTCCCGCCCGACGACCGGCTCGATTACCTGACCGTCGGCGGCGGACAAGGGCTGCTCTACATGTTCCCGCGGTCCGACGGCCTCCTGCTCGGCGGCACGTTCGAGCGGGGCGCAACCCACCTCACGCCCGATCCGGCCACCACCGAGCGCATCGTCCGCGAGCACGCGCGTATCGCCCGCGAGATGCGGCTCTGATGGCGACGCTCGACCGCGCCATCGGCCCGTTCGCGGCGACGCTGCTGGTCGTCGGCGGTGTCGTCGGATCCGGGATCTTTCTCACGACCGGCGTGATGGCCGAGACGCTGCCGTCGGCCACGCTGTTGCTCGTCGCCTGGGTTGTCGGCTGCCTGTTCGCGGTCTTCGGGGCGCTGACCTACGCCGAGATGGCGACGATGTTCCCGCAGTCGGGCGGCGTGTACATCTTCCTGCGCGAAGCCTTCGGGCCGCTGCCCGGCTTCCTCTACGGGTGGGCGACGCTGCTCGTCGTGCTCGCCGGCGGCATCGCGGCCGTCGCGGTCGGGTTCGCCGACTACTTCAGCTACTTTTTCCCGTCGCTCTCGTCCACGCACATCGTCGCCGAGCTGCCGCTCGGCGTCGGGACGCTTCGGATCGCGGCCAGTCAGCTCGTCGCGGTGGCGGCGATCGTCTTTCTCGGCGGCGTCAACTACCTCGGCGTGCGATCGGGCAGCGGCACCAACGCCGTCCTGACGATCGCGAAGGTCACCGGCCTGGCGCTCCTGCCGCTGTTCGCTCTCGTCGCGGCGCAGACGACGCCCGAGTGGACGCCCGTCGTGCCCGCGGATGTCGTGGCGCCCGCAGCGTCGTTCGGCGTGGCGCTGATTGCCGTGCTGTGGGCCGTCGAGGGCTACTACTTCATGACCTACGCCGCCGGCGAGGTGATCGATCCCGCGAGGAACCTGCCGCGCGCGCTGGCGTTCGGCCTGCTGACGATCATGACGATCTACGTCGTGGTCAACGTGGCGTATCTCTACGCGCTGCCGATGGAGGCGCTCCGCGGCACGACGCGGGTGGCCGAGGCGGCGGCGACGGCGATGGTCGGCCCGTCGGGCGCGACCGCAATCGCGCTCACCGTGCTGGTCTCGACGCTCGGCGCCGACGCGGCCGTGATTCTCGGCGCGTCGCGTCTGTTCTACGCGATGGCCAAGGACGGCGTGCTGTTTCCGGCCGCCGCCGCCGTGCACCCCAAGTACCACAGCCCGCACGTCGCGATCGTCGGGCTCACGATCTGGTCGTCGCTGCTCGCGCTCTCGGGCACCTACGAGCAACTGTTCACCTACGTCGTCTTCGTCTCGGTGCTCTTCAGCATGCTTGGCGGGCTCGCGCTGTTCCAGTTGCGCCGCACCCGCCCCGACGCCGCCCGGCCGTACCGCGTGTGGGGCTATCCCGTCATCCCGATCGCGTTCATCCTGGGCGCGTTGTTCATGGTCGTGAACACGCTCGTCGAGCGGCCGGTCCAGTCGCTCGCCGGGCTCGGGCTCCTGGCGCTGGGGCTGCCGGCGTACGGGTACTGGAGGAAGAGCGGGTAGGGTGCGGGGGTGCGG
>Ga0326597_10001388_pt1 | contig 39463 bp, 36 predicted proteins | sample RVTome_12_FD_203789 | JGI IMG/M metagenome (GOLD analysis project Ga0326597, IMG submission 203789) | Soil microbial communities from uranium-contaminated site in the Upper Colorado River Basin, Wyoming, United States - RVT100D185 | ecosystem: Environmental > Terrestrial > Soil > Contaminated >... | reverse complement strand
GCCCAGAATGCCACCCCAAGCACAAAGAGCACCGCCCCCGCCGCGACATCGGGCAACCAGGGCGAAGTCGCGTCAGCCGCCAGCGTTGCCAGCGAAAGAAAAAGCAGGGTCAGCACATGGACGTTGCGAATTCTGAAGGTCAGAAAATCCTGAAACGCAATATAGACCAGAAGCAGCAGCGATATCGCCAAAAGCGACGCATGAATTGCCGCCAGCATTCACTGCCCCGCAAAGGGCCGGCAACACCTGCACAGGCACAAGTCTGCGTTCATAGCCCCGTCAGGTCACCCGGCGCGCGCCTGGGAAAATCTATCGAGTTGCGCAGCAGTTCAAGGTTGTTTGCCGTGACAGGATTTGACGGATCCATCTCGTAGGCAATCAGGAAATGCTGCCGCGCCGCCTGCAGATTTCCGCGCAGCAGCTGCGAGTATCCGAAGTTGTTGTGATACGGAATTGTGTTGCCGACCATCGGTTGCAGCTGGCGATAAACCGCATCTGCCTGATCGAATTTTTTAAGCATATCAAGCGACGCCGCATAGCCCAGAAGCGCCTGCGGGTCGTTCGGGTAAACCTCGATTGCGCGTTTGTAAAGCGCGTGCGACATGCCGTAGTTTCTATCAAGAAACTGCAGGCGCGCAGAAACCAGCAGCTGATCGTCGGGGTAGTATTCGCGATTTGCTGCATCGTAAACCGTGCCAGCGCCGTCCCCGAAGGACGAGAAATCGCCGAACCCAATTTCTGAGCAGCCTGCCACGGTCAAGAGGCAGACAAATAGAAGCTTCGTTCGCATTTTACCAACTTCACTTACCGCTCGTTTGCACCTTGATAATTGCGCCCGGTCGTCATGTCCACCACAAGATCGACAGCCCGGCTTATGGTCCGCGCGTGGGGCATCAATGTTACACTTCCAGATTTCGCGCCAGCACTCTGACCCCCGCAGGACAACGTCAAAGATCTCAGGCGCAAGCCCGTGCATGACCTGTGAGGTCAGGAACCCGCCTTCACAGCACAGCCGAACGGCGTTACTGCACTGGCGGCCGCGACCAAGGGGCAACAGGGATCGCCGGATTTGTTCGCGGCAAGAATGCCGCGCACCCTTGGCTGCGATCATGGCCCTTTCGTCACGACCGGGCGCGACGTTGCAGGCCGCCTTGCGGGTCTCGGATGCCTGGTCTCAGTCCAGGCCGAGCCAGGGATAGATCGCGTCGCTCAGCGTGTGAAAGTTGTCGGTGATCAGCACGATGCCGAAGCCAACGATGACGATCATGCTGACCAGGCCGATCAGCGGCGTGTAGCGCGACACCCATTGCATGACCGACAGCGTGCGCGACAGGAATACCGCCGCCGCGAGAAACGGAATTGCCACCCCAAGCGAGAACACGAACAGCACCAGCGCACCGATCGAGGCGCTGCCAAGCGCGCCGACGTAAATGAACATTGTCATCATGATCGCGCCGCTGAAACAGACCATGCAACCAAGCGAAAAGCCCGCCGCCATCAGCGCCGCGCGAACATAGCTGCCGCTGCCCAGCCCGCGCATCATCTTGGGCGCGGGGATGCGGCACACCAGCGGCGCCCGCGACGAGATGCCCATCCAGAGCCCCATGGCGATGACCAATATGCCCGAACCGACCGCCAGCTCCCGGTTGAACGAGTCGAAGGCGACGGCGGCGGCCTTGCCGGCATAGCCGATCAGCGCGCCCGCCGCGGTGTAGAACAGCGTAAAGCCGACCACGAAGGCCACCGCAATCAGGAACATCTTGCGCCGCACTACCGCCGGCACATTGCCATCGCGGCCAAGTTGTTCGGCGCCAAAACCGGTCAGCGTCGCCATGTAGACGACCAGCAGCTGGATCAGGCAAGGCGTCAGCGTGGCCGACAGCAGGCCCGCCGACAGCGCCATGATCAGCGCCGGCGACGCCAGCGCATTGCCGGCATCTGGGTAGGAAATCGGCAGGTCCCATGCGGCAATCCGCGGCGTATTCGCCGGATCCCAGCCGTTGTTCATCACCAGTTCCAGCTTGCGCGTCGCCCCGGTCACGATCGGTGCGCCGGTTGCGTGGGTCCGCCCGAAACGCACCACCGTCGAGCGGTGATGATCGGTATCCACCGGTCCCTCGATATCGACAGCGGCATATTCCGCCCCGTCAACGCGCAGCACGGCCCGCAACAGCGACTGCGGCACCTCATCTATATGCGTGCTCTCGCTGACAATGAAAATATGGTAGTCGTCGGGGCCGTAGGACGCCCTGGCGCGCGGCGTGCTGGTGCGATCAAAATAGGTCTGCGTGGCATAAAGCACGTCAACTTCGGTCTCGCCCGGCCCAAAGGCATAGCGACTGAGCAGTTGCCCAAGCGAGCGGTGCGACTCGTCGCGTTCCGAAACCACCTGGTCGCCAACATCTTCAAGAACGTAGCGCCCATCGAAGAAATACGGAAATACCAGCCAGGCCGACGCCAGCCCAAGCGACAACAGCAATACCGCGACAAGCCGGAAACCTCGCCGCGCCCCCAAGACCGCACGACTGCCCGGCGCCGGCACGTTCTGCACTGTGCTTTGTGGTTGAACCGACATGATTGCCCCCGCGTGTTGGTGAATGGTGGTCCCGCTTGCGCAGGTGTCTTGGTGTGTGTGCTTGGCCCGGCCGCCTGGACGACCGCGCCTAGTGACAGTAGTTGTTGGTCAGCGCCATGCTCGGCGCAGAGGGAGATTTGACCAGCCGCGTGAACGTTTTGGCGATCTGCATGGCGTGCGCATCAAGCAACGCCAGCCGTCCGCTGCCGGACAGCGGCACGTAGATCTTGCGCCCGTCGGCGTCGGTGACCGCCTTCCCGGGTGAGCCCGGCAGCGCGACTTCGCCTCTGATTTCCCTCTTTTCAAGATCGATCACCACCGCGCGGTTTTCGCTGGCGCTGAACACATAGGCGAGGCTCTCGAAAAACCCAGTTGCCAGTGCGACCGGGTCAGCAACACCAGGAAGCGTTGCGACAACCTCGAAATAGTCGGCGTCGATCACCGTCACCGTCGCGTCTGCGCGGTTCGCGACCAGCATCAGCCGACCGTCACTGGTGCCATAGGCGCGGTCGGGCGACTTGCCGGTTGGCAGGGTTTTGGCGACCTCGCCTCTGGCGATGTCGATGACATGCACGACGCCCGCGACCGCATCCACCACCAGCCCATGACGGCCGCTTGTGGTGCGGGTCAGCGCGCCAAGCGCAACCCCTGCGCCCGCCGCGGCCTCGTCAATCGGTATCGGCTGCGCAAGGCTGCCGGTTCTGATGTCGATGACCTTGACCTCATGCGCCACGTCATCCGAAAGGAACAGCGTCACCGCGTCACCATCAAAGGTCATCTGCGCCGGGCGGTTCAGGCCCTCCAGTTCAAATTCCTGCACGCCCTTGTAAAGCGAGATGACCGCCAGCTTTCCAGCCGCCGAACCGGCAACCGCCAACAACAGGCCATCCGGGCTGAGCAAGACGGTTTCCGGGGCGAAATCCAGCGTATACGTGGCCTCGATGGTCTGCGATTGCAAATCGAAGACATAGATGGATTGGGCCGCCAGGTTGGAAAGGACGATCCGTTTCAGTACATTGGACACCAGAAACTGATCGGGCCTTACCGGCAGCCGCAGTGTGCCCACGACGGTATCGTACGCGGCATCAAGCACCGAGACCTCGGCACCTGCCAGATCGGGAACGAAAACGTAGCCCGTGATGTCGCCATACGAAACAGCCGAGGCGCTGCGCCAATACATTGCGCCCGCCGTTCCCGCCGCGAGTAGCGCCAGAACCACGACCGTCGCGATGCGCCTGAAGTCCATTCGAAGTCCCCTGCTCAAGTATCCGATGCTGGCTGCTGCCACGCGCACCACCCTTCATGGCAGCGTCCGACAGCCGAAGAATGGCGACCGTCGCCGCGGGCATTGCCCTGCATCGGTTCTATAAAGTTTGAATTCACGGCGTGCAAAAAGGAAAAAATTTATGTGCGCTCGTTCTAAAACTAATGCCCTGATTGTTGGGACTTTTTGGCCATATGTGACAAAGGCACGCAGGGTTTGAATTGTTCTTATTCGTTGTGCAGCAAATGCCGGCCTGCCCGGCATATCCTGTCGATAGCAAGGCAAAGGCGCGCTTTTAGCCGGGGCTATCGGCTATTGTGCGCTGCAATGCCGCAGAAGCCAATTTGTTGCATGTATTCCAATAGTTATGTTGTCCGAACCTATAGGGCATACTGAATACATATTTACATTCACGCTTCCGTGACGATAGCAAATTGGCCGACAGTCCAAGGCTGTTATACTCCCAGAGCACTATTGTGTTTCGGGAGGCATACCGCACTTTCTCAAAGAGGATCACAAATCATGAAAAAAGGTCTGCTGGTAGCATTGCTGTTGGGGGTGGCCAGTTTCTCCGCCTCTGGCGCATTCGCACAATCGTCGATCATTCCGCCCGGGCCGGCACAGCCCAACGCGGCCTGGGATACGCCGGAATCGATCCGCGGCGGCATGATGCTGCTTGCCAGCTTCGATTCCAGCGGCCCGGACGCCTGGGATGTCGCGAAGCACCCGATGGTCTACGTAACCGGCCAGGGCGGCGACGACCTGTCCAACCGCGGCATTCCCCGGGCGCTGCCCGGGTTCCAACTGATTGACGCTTACACAAAAGAGGTGATCACCACCGCCAGCTTCGATCTTGGCACCAAGCTGCAGGCCTTCCCGCACGGCATCGGCGTGTCGCCCGACGGCAAGTGGATATATGTTCCGACCGGCGTTGACGCGGATTCCGGCAACTCGGCGATCGGCGGCAAATCGCGGCTTCTGGTCGTGAACGCCCGGACGCTCAAGGTGGACCGTGTGCTGGTGCACCTGGACGGTGGCGTGCACCACGTTGTCGCCTTCACCGACCCCGACGGCAATGACCGTATCTTGCTTGGCTCCAACAGGGGCTCGACCTTCCTTCTGGATCCGAACGATGACCAGCGCGTTGTCAAGGCGATCACCGCCAGCGATGTGCCGTCGAACGGTGAGCGGATCGGCCACCCATATCTGACCGCCGATCCGGCCGGCAAATACATCTACCAGGCGCTGCGCTATGGTCTTGATGAGCACGGCGAGGCCGGCATGGCCAAGGTCAATATCGCTTCGGGCGACATCGACCTGATCTACGGGCTGGGCCACAACGGCAACCCGATCGCCAGCGCCCATACCGCCGATGGCAAGATCACCTATGTCAACGACGGTCACGGCAGCCACGTCTACAAGATCGACAATGAAACCAATGAAGTCATCGCTGAAGTCAGCGCCGGCGTGGCGGGCCCCTACGGTCTGGCCCTGAACTGGGACGAATCGCTGCTGTTCGTGGTTGGCAAAGGCGAAGGCAGCCACAACACCGGCGCCGTGCTGGGTGTGGTGGATACGAAGATTTTCAAACAGGCAACCGGTCTGACCTACAACATGCCGATCTATCTTGGTGGCTCGGCGCGCAGCATCGACCACGCGATCCTGCACCCCGATCCGGCGGTCAACGAGTTGTGGGTTTCCAACATGCGCGGCTGGGAAACCATCGTGCTCGATCTCAACACCTACACGGTCGAGGCCTACATTCCCCAGGTCAACGGCGGCAACACTCACAGCGGCGCTTTCGTGAAATACGCTCCTGACGGAACGGGCGAACTGCTGGTTGACATGGGCGGCCCGCAAAAGAAGATGTTCGAGACCAAAGCACTCGCGATGGCAGCGCCGAAGTAAGGCGACAAGAGCGAAGTCTTGCCCCCGGTCAGACAAAGGCCGGGGGTCTTTTTTACGACAATCAGGATGGATGGACCCATGACGGGATGGAAACTCAAGGCCGGCGCACTGGTGCTGGTTGCCGCGACCACTCTGGCGATGCCGATGATGGCGCAAGACGCACCTGCCGCGGCTACCGATGAAGAAACCAGCAACCTTATCGCGTTGGGTAAGGAGATTTTCGAGGTCACCGCCGGCGACATCGGCTGCGCCTACTGCCACGGCATGGACGCCCGCGGCAATCTGGAAATCGGCGGTCCAATCATTCTGGGCGCATCCGAAGAACTGATCAAAGAGGCGCTGGGAAGAGTCGATATCATGAACTTCATCACGCTCAGCGATGAAGAGGCGTCCGCAATCGCGGCTTATCTGTTCTTGCTGCACGAGATGGACACGCATTAGCGGGGGCACAAACGCCCCGCCGCAACAGTGACTTCAACTTATGATTCACCCCGGCGGTGGGATTTGCGGGGCTGAACCTGCTGGGCGCGGGGGCTGGATGACCTGCAGTTTCGCTGCCGCGTTGGAACGGGCGCCGCCGCAAGCGCCGGTTAAACACGTCAGACGCAGCCGGAGCGCGGCGACCCCTTCCCGCGTAACCCGTGCGGTGCCTTGCGCGCTGCGATGGCGGGGCGCGTTCGTGAATGGGTGATTCACCAGAACGCACGGCGGCGACACCTCTCCGCTTTCAGGTGTCGTTCCGATCTGGGGCAAGGCCATGCAGCGGCGGTGAAGGTTACTGGTTTTGCAGTTGGAATTGGTGGCGAGGGGGGGACTCGAACCCCCGACCCCGTGATTATGAGTCACGTGCTCTAACCAGCTGAGCTACCTAGCCACTTGGGCCGGTGGGTAGTGCGGGCGGGCGGGGCCGTCAAGAGGAAACTCGGTGCCCCGGCACCGGCGCCGCTGCCAGAACCTCGGTGCCCCAGCCGGCGCAGGCGCGCGCCAGGGCGGCGGGCGGGGCCAAATCGGTCACCCACAGGTCTAGCGCCGCCAACGAGACGATCCGCACCGGGGCCCGGCGCGCCAGCTTGCTGGCATCGGCGACCAGACAGGCGGCGCGGGCGTGGCGCAGAATGGTCTGGCTGACCCCAACCTCGGCCAGGTCGTAATCGAGCAGATCGCCGGCACCATCCAGCGCCGAGGCGCCGATCACCGCGAAATCGACCTTGAATTGTTCGATGAACCGCGCCGTCAGCGCCCCCGTCAGCCCGCCATCCGTGCGCCGCAGGCTGCCGCCGGCCAGCACCACCTCGCAGCCTTCGTTGGCAATCAGGATATTGGCGACGTTGATGTTGTTGGTCACCACGGTGATGTTGCGATGCGCCAGAAGCGCGCGCGCCACCGCCTCGGTGGTGGTGCCGATGTTCAGGAACAGCGAGGTGTTATGCGGTATGCGCGCCGCGCAGGCGCGCCCGATCGCGGCCTTGGCGGCGGCGTTCATGCTTCGGCGCGCCTCGTAGCCGATGTTAGCCATGCCGCTGCGCACCACGGCGCCGCCGTGCACGCGCTCCAGCTGCCCCGCCTCGGCAAGCTCGGCCAGATCGCGGCGGATGGTCTGCAAGGTCACGCCGAAGCGCGCCGCAAGGTCTTCGACCAGCACCCGCCGCTCGGCTTTGGCCAGTGCCAATATCTCGCCCTGTCGGAAGTTCAGCGTCATAAGCCTCCCCATTTCGCGCACATTAGAACATAAACGCGCAAAAGCGAAGATTTCTTTTGACTTGCGCTGCGCCGCGGCGCCAGCATGGGCGCGCGACAGCGGGGTGAGTCGATGCCAGCCGAAACATTTGACATTTTCATCATCGGCGGCGGCGTGAATGGCTGCGGCATTGCCCGCGATGCCGCAGGCCGCGGGCTGCGGGTGGCGCTGGCGGAAATGGGCGATCTGGCGCAGGGCACCTCGTCGGCCTCGACCAAGCTGTTTCACGGCGGGCTGCGATATCTGGAATTTCTTGAACTGCGACTGGTGCACGAGGCGCTGGCCGAGCGCGAAACGCTGCTGCTGGCGATGCCGCATATTGCCTGGCCGATGCGCTTCGTGCTGCCGACGCATCCCGCCATGCGCTATGCTGGCGGCACGCCGGTGGCGCGTGTGCTTGGCCTCGTGATGCCCTGGATGCGCGGGCGCCGCCCGGCCTGGGTGATCCGCGCCGGGCTGTTCTTGTATGATCACATGGGCGGGCGCAAAATCCTGCCCGCCACCCGCAGGCTGGATCTGCGCACCGACCCTGCCGGGGCGCCGCTGCAGTCGAAATTTACCGCGGCATTCGAATATTCCGACTGCTGGGTTGATGACGCGCGGCTGGTGGTGCTGAACGCGCGCGATGCGGCGGCGCGCAGCGCCAAGGTGATGGTGCAGACGCGGGTGGTGCATGCCGAACGCGACGGCGCGCTGTGGCGCATTCGCACCGAAGGCGAGGCCGGGCAGCAGGAACACCTGGCCCGGGTGCTGGTCAACGCCGCCGGTCCCTGGGTGGTGAATGTGATGCGTGGTGCGCTTGGCCTGCGCTCAAACGAGCGCGTGCGGCTGGTGCGCGGCAGCCATATCGTGACCCACAGGCTTTATGACCACGACCGCGCCTATTTCTTTCAGGGCGAAGACGGCCGCATCATCTTTGCGCTGCCCTATGAGCAGGATTTCACCCTGATCGGCACCACCGACCTCGACCATGCAGGCGACCCCCGCGAAGCGGTCTGCACCGAGGCGGAACAGGAATACCTGTGCACATTCGCCTCGAAATATTTCGCGCGCGCCATCACCCGCGCCGATGTCGTCTGGACCTATTCCGGGGTGCGCCCGCTTTATGACGATGGCGCAAAATCGGCGACGCAAGCCACGCGCGACTATGTGTTGTCGCTTGATCCGGGCGCAGGGGCGCCGCTTTTGCACGTGTTCGGCGGCAAGATCACCACCTATCGCAGGCTGGCCGAGGCGGCGCTGGCAAAACTGGCGCCAGGGCTGGGCGGCATCGCGGGCAACTGGACCGCGCGGGTGCCGCTGCCGGGCGGCGATTTCGCGCATGACGGTGTGCCGGCGCTGACCGCGGCTCTGCGCGCCGACTACCCGTTCCTGACCGGTGCCGGGGCGGCGCGGCTGGTGCGCGCCTACGGCAACGAGGCGCGGGTGATGCTGGGTGCGGCCAGCACCGCCGCCGATCTGGGCCGCGATTTCGGCGCCACCTTGACCGAGACGGAATTGCGCTGGCTAATGCAGCACGAATTTGCGCGCCGGCCCGAGGATGTGCTCTGGCGGCGTTCCAAGCTGGGGTTGCGGCTGACGCCCGATCAGGTCGCGGCGCTGGCAAAGTTCATGGAGGCACAATGAGCGGCTTCGTGCTGGCGATCGACCAGGGCACCACCTCAAGCCGGGCGCTGCTGTTCGACGCTGCACTTGGCCTGCGTGCCGTAGCGCAGCAGGAATTTGCGCAGCATTACCCGGCGCCGGGTTGGGTCGAACACGACCCCGAGGATCTGTGGACAAGCGCGCTGACCTGCGCCCGGCAGGTGCTGGCCAAGGCCGGGCTGGGGGCGCGCGACGTGGCGGCGATCGGCATCACCAACCAGCGCGAAACCACCCTGGTCTGGGATCGCGCCAGCGGCAAGCCGCTGCACCGGGCCATCGTCTGGCAAGATCGCCGCACCGCGCCGCTGTGCGACGAATTGCGTGCCGAGGGGCTGCAGGATGTCGTCCGCCACAAGACCGGGCTGCTGCTCGACCCTTACTTTTCGGCCACCAAACTGGCATGGATCCTTGATGCGGTGCCGGGCGCGCGGGCGCAGGCGGCGGCGGGCAAGCTGGCCTTCGGCACGGTGGACAGCTACCTGATTTGGCGCTTGACCGGCGGGCGCGCGCATCTGACCGATGCCACCAACGCCGCGCGCACCATGCTTTACGACATCCGCCGCGGCTGCTGGGACGTCGATCTTTGCGCCCGGCTTGGCGTGCCGCTGGCGATGCTGCCCGAGGTGCGCGATTGCGCCGATGACTTTGGCATGACGGATCCGGAATTGTTTGGCGGCGCCATCGCCATTCGCGGCGTCGCGGGGGATCAGCAGGCTGCGACGGTGGGGCAAGCCTGCTTTGATCCGGGCATGCTGAAGGCCACCTACGGCACCGGCTGCTTTGCGCTTTTGAACACTGGCACGGAACTGGTCGAAAGCCGCAACCGGCTTTTGGGCACAATTGCCTACCAGCTGGAAGGAAAGCCGGTCTACGCGCTGGAAGGTTCGATCTTCGTGGCCGGGGCGGCGGTGCAATGGCTGCGCGACGGGCTTGGCGTGATCGCGGCCCCGGCGCAGACGCAGGCGCTGGCCGAGGCCGCCGACAGCGCGCAGGAACTTGTGCTGGTGCCCGCCTTTACCGGCCTTGGCGCGCCGCATTGGGCGCCCGGCGCGCGCGGCGCGCTGTTCGGGCTGACGCGCAATTCCGGCCCCGCCGAACTTGCCCGCGCGGCGCTGCAAAGCGTGGGCTTTCAAACCCGCGATCTGCTGCAGGCGATGCAGGCCGACTGGCGCGGCATGGGCAAGGCGGTGCTGCGGGTTGACGGCGGCATGGCGGCATCTGACTGGACCATGCAATTTCTGGCAGATATCCTCGGCGCCCCGGTAGACCGCCCCGCGGTGCTGGAAACCACGGCGCTTGGGGTGGCCTGGCTCGCCGGAATGCAGGCGGGGCTTTGCGCCGGGCAGGCGGAATTCGCGGGCAACTGGTCTGCCGGGCGCCGCTTTGCCCCGGCGATGGCCGAACCGGAACGCGCCGCGAAATACGCCCGCTGGCAGCGCGCGGTGGCGGCAACGCTGGCGTTCTGACCCCGCCCCGCCGGGCGTCGCGGCGCCGTCAGGCGACGGCCACGACTTGCAGCCGCTGTTCCCGGATCGGCAAATGCACGATCGCCGAAAATGCCCCAACCCCGACGCCGATCCACCACACCGTGGTGTAGCTGCCGTAGATGTCGTAAAGCTTGCCGCCCAGCCAGACGCCGAGGAACGAGCCGATCTGGTGGGAAAGAAAGACAAAGCCGTAAAGCGTGCCCATGTAGCGCAGCCCGTAGATATGCGCCACAAGCCCCGAGGTCAGCGGCACCGTGGCCAGCCACAATGCGCCCATTGACAGCGAAAACAGCACCACCGTGGCGGGGGTGATCGGGGTCAGGATGAAGGCCGCGGCAATGAAGGTGCGCGCGGTGTAGATGCCAGCCAGCAGGTATTTCTTGGTGTAGCGCTTGCCCAGCCAGCCCGCCAGGATCGAACCCGCGATATTGGCGATGCCAATCAGCGAAATCGCCCAGGCGCCAAGCGCCGAGGTGGTGGAAACGCCAAGGCTGGCGATGATGCCCGAAGGGTCGATGGCGCCACACATTTCGGTCACGAAGGCCGGGAAATGCGCCGTGATGAAGGCCAGCTGATAGCCGCAGGAGAAGAAGCCGAGGAAGATGAGCGTATAGGACGGGTCGCGGAAGGCGCGTTTCAGCACGTGGCCAAGGCTTTCTTCCAGCTCGGCGCGGCTGGCGCGAACCGGCGCGCGCAGCATTGGCAGCGCGAAAAGCGCAAGCAGAATTACCGCGGCGAAAATCACGAACACCTGCTGCCAGGGCATCACACCCAGCAGCGCCTCGGCCACAGGCGCGCCGAACACCTGCCCGGCCGAACCCGCCGCGGTGGCGATGCCAAGTGCCAGACTGCGGTTGGCGTCGGAACTGGCGCGGCCGACCACGGCAAGAATGACCCCGAAGCCGGTGCCGGCAATGCCGAAGCCCACCAGAATTTCCAGCAACTGATGCTGCAGTGGCGTCACCGCATAGGCCGAAAGCACCAACCCGCCGGCATAGAACAGCGCCCCGGCAATGATCGCGCGGCGGTCGCCAAAGCGTTCCGCCACCGCCCCGAACAAGGGCTGCCCGATGCCCCAGGCAAGGTTCTGGATTGCAATGGCAAGCGAGAACTCGGCGCGCGGCCAGCCGAATTCGCTGGCGATAGGTATCTGAAAGACACCGAAACTGGCGCGGATCGCGAAACCCAGCATCAGGATGATGCACCCCCCGATCAGAACCGGGGTAAGCAGGCGGGCCTGGGGCATGATGATCTCCGGCTCGAAGAGCAGCAAGATCGCGGGCGCGGCGCGGGGCGTCAACTGCGCAATTGTGCGGGCGACAATTTCAGGAAGGCCGGGGCACTGCCCGCCGCCGGCCGGTTCTCGAACCAGTGGCACACCAACCGGCGACCCCGGGGTATTTTTACAATGAAGAAGCGCTATGCGTGCAGGGCTGCAGCGGCTCGCGCGGCGTGGCGGGCGGTAGCAAGGCAGGCGGTCAGCAGATAGCCGCCGGTCGGCGCCTCCCAGTCGAGCATTTCGCCGGCCGCGAAAGTGCCTGGCAGGGCGCGCAGTTCGAGCGATTCTGTCAGGCTGCCGGCGGTGATGCCGCCGGCTGAGGAGATCGCCTCGGCGATCGGCCGCGGCCCGTCGTGGCGCACTGGCAGCGCCTTGAGAAGCTGCGCAAGCTGTTCCGGCCGTCGCGGCAGCGGCCGGCCCCATTCGTGCAGCAATGCCAGTTTTTCCGGGCCCAGATGCAGCGCCTTGCGCAGCTGGTTGGCCTGCGTGTCGCCACCGCGCGGGCGCGACAGGCGGCCAAGCACCTCGGCCAGCGAGCGGTCGGGAACGAGGTCAAGCGCCAGCGCCGCGCCGTCGCGCACCGCGCCGCTAAGCGCATAGACGCCGCCGCCTTCGATGCCGCGCGCCGTCAGCACGCATTCGCCACGGCTGCGGCGCCCCGCCGCGATCAGCGCGACACCCTTGAGCGGTTCGCCGAAGAACGGCGCCATATGCCCCGACCAGCTGACCGAAAAGCCCATGTTGGCGGGGCGGAACGGGGCGAATTCGACCCCTTTCGCCGCCAGCCAGGGCACCCAGGCCGCGTCCGAGCCAAGCCGCGGCCAACTGGCGCCGCCAAGCGCGAGCACGGTTGCGGCGGGGGTGACGGTCTGCGCGCCTGCGGGCGTGTCGAAGCCAAGCGCGCCGCCCTGCCAGCCGGTCCAGCGCCAGCGCGGGCGCAGCACCACGCCAAGCCCGTCGAGCCGCACCAGCCAGGCGCGCAGCAGCGGCGAGGCCTTCATTTCCACCGGAAACACCCGGCCGGTGCTGCCGGTGAACAGCTCGACCCCCAACCCGCGCGCCCAAGCCATGACCTCGGCGGGGCCGAAACCGGCGACGATCGGGGTAAGCCATGGCGCGGCGTAGTTGGCGGCGAAGGCGACGGCGGGTTCATCACGGGTCAGGTTCAGGCCGCTTTTGCCGGCCATCAGCAGTTTGCGTGCGGGGCTGGGCTTGGCCTCGTAAACCGTCACGCGATGCCCGGCGGATGCCAACACCTCGGCCGCGATCAGCCCCGCCGGGCCCGCGCCGATTACCGCCATATCGCCCATCTTCGCCCGCCCATCATTGCCTGGAACGCCCGCCCGCCTGTGTTGCCGCAGCTCGGCGGGCAAGGCAAGGGCCTGCCTGCGGCGGTCTGCGTTCATCGTGAATCGCGATCCCGCTGCAGGATTTTGTTTTTTCGCGCATTTTTCCGAGTGCCGCGTCACACTTTTCGGAATGCGCTTCAGGCGTGAGGCATTCTGGCCAGCCGCAACAATGCGCGTTCGATCACCGCGGCGGCCGGGGCGCGGCTGGACGAGCGCAGCGCGAGGTCGGTTTCCAGCAGGTGGCGCAGCGCCTCTTCCAGCCGCGGCGCACTCCAGGCCTGCGCCTGACGCAACAGGCGGTCCTTGCGCGGGCCAAACACCGGCGGGCGCATTCGCGCCAGTCCGCTTGCCGGGCCGCCGGGTGCGGCCTTGGCGCTGTAAAGCATGCGGAAATGGCGCATGGCGGCGATGGCCAGGGTGACGGGCGCCACGCCCTGGCCGCTGATTCGCTGCATCATGGCGCCAAACTCGGCGCTGCGGCCATCGGCGACGATGTCCATCAGATCGTCCACCTCGGCCTCGATCGTCGCGGGGGCGCAGGCGGCAATGTCGGCCGGGGTGACGGCGGCGGTTTCGCCAAACATGTAAAGCGCCAGCTTTTCCACGGTCTGGCGGAAATCGCCAGGGTCGAGCGCAGTGGCCAGCGCCACAAGGTCGGCCTCGGCGGCAGGACCAACCCGCGTAAGCCCGGCGGCGGCAAGCACCGACAGGATTTCGTCGCGGCTGGGGGGGTCGTCATAGATGCCGATGGCAACGCTGTCGGCACGCTCTTCGAACAGCTTGCGCAGCGGCGATCTGGCGCCAAGCGCTGCTGCGGTCACCACCAGCGCGGCATCGCCGCGGCGCCAGTCGGCAAGCGCCGTCGCCAGCAGCGGGGCCAGCGCATCGCCCGCGTCTTCGACAAAGGCGACGCGCGGGCCGGGAAAGAAGCCCTGCGCCCGGATCGCATCTTGCAGCGCCGCCGGATCCTTGCGCAGATCAGCGGCGGCGATGCGCGCCAACCGCATTTCGGCCTCGCCTTCCGGGCCGATCAGCGCCGCGACCAGATCCTGGCGTTTCAGCGCCACGCGCATCGCATCGGCGCCATGCAGCAGCACGCCGGCGCGGTCGGCATCGGGCCGGGCAAGGAAACGCGCGGCGGCGGCGCCGGCCAGTTTCATTGCGGCAGGCTGGCGGCGGCGGCCAGCAACCGGGTGGCGACCGCATCGGCCAGCAGCCGCATCAGCCGCTGATGCGCGTCTTCCTCGGCGGCCAGCGCCGCCACGCTCGACCCCGAGGCCGACCACGAGGTGAAGCCCTCCACCTCGCCGGCCAGCAGTTCGGCACCGCTTGGCAGATCGCGCAGGGCAAAGCGGGCGCTGCCGGTCAGCGAGAACCGGGTGGTGATGTTGTCGGGGGTGATCGCCTGGCCTGCGACGCTGGTGGCGATCGTGTAGCCCAACCCGAAGCGCGGCGCCTGCGCCGGGCCAAAGCGTTCCGCCAGCCGCCGCACGAAGGCGAAGTCGTCGCGCGTGGCGGGGGCGTCGGGCGCCAGCGCACCTTGCAGCGCGGCGGCCCCCCCGGCCGGGCCATAGGCGGGGGTGAAGCCGCAACCTGCAAGCGCGGCAGCACCCAGAACAAAGGCTCGGCGGTCAGACAACCACATTGACGATGCGCCCCGGCACCACGATCAGCTTTTTCGGCGCCTGCCCGGCAAGCATCCGCGCCACAGTTTCCTCGCTCAGAACCAGCTTTTCAACCTCGGCGGTCGGCAGATCCTTGGCGACGGTGATTTCCGCCCGCCGTTTGCCGTTGATCTGGATTGGCAGCGTCACGGTATCGTCAACCAGCATGGCCGGGTCGGCCTTGGGCCAGGGCGCCACTGCCACCAGCCCTGCGCCGCCCTGATTATGCCAGATGTCTTCGGCCAGATGCGGCACCATCGGCGCCATCAGTTGCGCCATCACCCGCATCGCATCCTTCTGTGCCGCGCCCGAGGCGGCGCTGCGCGACAGCGTGTTGGCAAATTCGTAAAGCTTGGCGATCGCCTTGTTGAAGGCGAAACCTTCGATCATCGCGGTGACATCGGCGATGGTGCGGTGCATGGCACGCCGCAGGTCGTGATCGCCCGTGCCCGGCGCCGCGGCGGCCATAGCGCCGACCCGGTCGCACAGCAGCCAGACCCGGTTGAGAAACTTGAACGCCGCCTCGGCGCCAGCCGCGGTCCATTCCACATCGCGCTCGGGCGGGCTGTCGGAAAGCACGAACCAGCGCGCGGTATCGGCGCCAAAGGCGCGGATGATGTTGACCGGATCGACGACGTTCTTTTTCGATTTCGACATCTTGGCCGAGGGGATGGTTTCCACCGCCTCGCCAGTGGCCATCAGCCGCCCGCCCTCAACCTCTTCGGGCAGGTGATAGACCGGGCGGCCCGCCGCATCGCGCGTCTGGTAAATCTCATGCGTGACCATGCCTTGCGTGAACAGCGCGTTGAACGGCTCGATTGCCTTGGCGGGCAGGTGCCCGGTCTTGTGCATCGCCCGGGCGAAGAAGCGCGAATAAAGCAGGTGCAGGATCGCGTGCTCGATGCCGCCGATGTATTGATCGACGTTCATCCAGTAATCGGCCTCGGCCAGATCGGTGGGCGTCGCCGCCTGCGGCGCGGTGAAGCGCGCGTAATACCACGACGAATCGACAAACGTATCCATCGTGTCGGTCTCGCGCCGTGCCGTGCCGCCGCAATTCGGGCAGGTGCAGTCGCGCCAGGTCGGGTGCCGGTCCAGCGGGTTGCCGGGCGCCTCGAACGTCACGTCATCGGGCAGCCGCACCGGCAGATTGGCCTTCGCCTCGGGCACCACGCCGCAGACCGGGCAATGCACCACCGGGATCGGGCAGCCCCAGTAGCGCTGGCGCGACAGCCCCCAGTCGCGCAGGCGATAGTTGGTGACACCCTTGCCGATGCCCTGCGCCTCGCAATGCGCGATAGCGCTGGCCACCGCCTCGTCGCCGGTTTGCACCGCAGCCCCGGCGAAGCCGCAAACATAGCGGACGGGCTCTGATTTCATCGGCACATAGGCCGCGGTCAGCGGCTGCGGGTCGTGCTCTGCCTCGAACACGGCGGCGATCGGCAGGCGGTATTTCGTGGCGAATTCAAAGTCGCGCGCGTCATGCGCGGGGCAGCCGAAAACCGCGCCGGTGCCGTAATCCATCAGGATGAAATTGGCGATATAGACCGGCAATTCCCAAGCCCGATCAAGCGGGTGGCGCACCTTTATGCCGGTATTCAGCCCCCGCTTTTCGGCCTTTTCCAGCGCCTCTTCGGTGGTGCCAATGCGGCGGCATTCCGCGACGAAGGCGGCAATAGCGGGGTCGCGCGCCTCCAGCGCCTTGGCCAGCGGATGATCGGGGCTGATCGCCGCGAAACTGGCGCCCAGCAGCGTGTCGGGCCGCGTCGTGTAAACCTCCAACGCCTCAAAGCCCTGCGGCGCGCCGACGGTTTCAAAGGCAAACTGCAGGCCGCGGCTTTTGCCGATCCAGTTGGCCTGCATCAGGCGCACCTTTTCGGGCCAGTGCGTCAGCCCGTCCAGCGCCTCCAACAACTCGGCCGAATAATCCGAGATGCGAAAGAACCATTGCGTCAGCTCGCGCCGCTCGACCAGCGCGCCAGACCGCCAGCCGCGCCCGTCGATCACCTGTTCATTGGCCAGCACGGTCATATCGACCGGATCCCAGTTCACCTGCGCAGATTTGCGGTAGACCAGACCGGCCTGCAGCATGTCGATAAACATCGCCTGCTGCTGACCGTAATATTCCGGATCGCAGGTGGCAAATTCGCGCGACCAGTCGATGCTCAGGCCCAGCGGCCTCATCTGTGCCTTCATGTCGGCGATGTTGCCGTAGGTCCAGTCTTTCGGGTGGCCGCCGCGTTCCATCGCGGCATTCTCGGCGGGCATGCCAAAGGCGTCCCAGCCCATCGGATGCAGCACCGAAAAGCCCTGTGCGATCTTGTAGCGCGCCACCACGTCGCCCATCGTGTAGTTGCGCACATGCCCCATGTGAATGCGCCCCGAAGGGTAGGGGAACATTTCCAGCACGTAGTATTTCGGCTTCAGCGGGTCGCGCCGCGCCTGAAACACCCCGGCTTTCGCCCAGGCATCCTGCCATTTCGCTTCGCTTGCCGAGGGTTCGTAACGCGACATCCGGGGCCCCTGTGCATTGACCTGCCGCGCGTGGTTACACCGCGCGGCGGGGGCAGGTCCAGTGACCCGATGCGCCCGCGCGCAATTATCCCGCGATTTCAGGCAAAGGCCACGGGCTGGCCGGCGCCATGGCAGGCCTTGCAGGGCGCGGTCGCCACCGCCGCCGTTGGGCTAACCCTCGGGCCCCAGCGGCACCCGGAACGCCAGCGTGTTGCGCCCGCGTTCGCGCCGGTAACCCAGATCGCGGGTCAGATCGCGGATCAGGAACCAGCCGAATCCGCCCTCAGGCAGCGCCGCGGTTGCCACATCCGTTGCCGGCAGTTGCGGCGCCGCCAGGCAAGCCTCGGGCACTGGCGAGCCGTCATCACAAACCGAACAGATCAGCCCCGGGCCTTCCCGCACGATAGTCAGCGAGATCACCCCGTTTTCGCGTCCCGCGTAACCATGTTCAACGATATTGTTCAGCGTCTCGGCCAACACAAGCTCCAGAGACCCGGCCACATCGGCGCTGATCTGGCGCTGAAAACAGGCGATTGCAGCTTGCAGCGCCGCGCGCACGGCATGCGGGTTGGCGGCGAAGTGAAGCCGGAACTGGCCCGGCTCGCCTGCGCAGGCATCAGCCGAGGTCTGCGGCGGTTCCGTTTCAGCCTGCATTTCGCAGTCCACCCGGCGGGTTCTCATGAATGACGAACACTGATTCCATCCGCGTCAGATGGAACACCTTCGCGACATTCGGCGTCAGCCCGCACAGCTCCAGCCGGCGCCCGGCAGGCAGCGCCTTCATCACCGCGACAATCGCGCCAAGCCCGGAACTGTCCAGAAACCCCACCGCAGACAGATCCAGCACCACCCGGGTCGATGGCTGCAACACGATCTCGCGCATCCGGTCCTTGAACTGGATCGCGATCGCCGCATCCAGCCGCGGTTCGTTCAGCTGCACGACCAGCGCGCCATCGCGCGCCTCGGCATAAAGATTCATTCGTGGACTCCCGCTCAGCTTGCCTGCGACATAAGTTAGGCCGCAAAGCTTACCGTTCGGTATGCAGTTCCACGAATTCAGGGGGCCAAAATGCACAACGTGGTGATCGTGGGCGCGGCGCGCACGCCGATGGGCGCGATGCAGGGCGTGTTTGCGGACCTTGCGGCGCCCGCACTTGGCGGTGCCGCAATCGCCGCGGCGCTGGCGCGCGCCGGGGTGGCGCCGTCGCGGGTGGAAGAGCTGCTGATGGGCTGCGTGCTGCCCGCGGGTCAGGGCCAGGCGCCGGCGCGGCAGGCCGGCTTTGCCGCCGGACTGGGGCGCGAAGTGCCCGCCACCACGCTCAACAAGATGTGCGGCTCGGGCATGAAGGCGGTGATGATCGCGCATGACCAGATTGCGCTTGGCAGTACCGGACTGATGGTGGCGGGCGGTATGGAAAGCATGACCAACGCCCCCTATCTGCTGCCGAAGATGCGCGCCGGCGCCCGGCTCGGGCATGCGCAGGCGTTTGATCACATGTTTCTCGACGGGCTCGAAGACGCCTATGACAGGGGCCGCCTGATGGGCACCTTTGCCGAAGATTGCGCGCAAGGCTTCGCCTTCAGCCGCGAAGCGCAGGACGCCTACGCGCTTGTCTCGTTGCAGCGCGCGCTGACGGCCCAGGCTTCGGGCGCCTTCGCCTCCGAAATCGCGCCGGTCACGGTGCCGGGCCGGGGCGGCGAACGGGTGATCGACGCCGATGAACAGCCCGCCAGCGCGCGACCCGAAAAGATCCCGATGCTGAAACCGGCGTTCCGACAGGGCGGCACCGTCACCGCCGCCAATTCCTCGTCCATCTCCGACGGTGCCGCGGCACTGGTGCTGGCGGCAGCGCCGGCGGCCGAGGCCGAGGGCCTGCCGATCCGCGCCCGCATTCTTGGCCACGCCAGCCACGCCCAGGCCCCCGCCGAGTTTCCCACCGCCCCGGTGCCCGCCGCTGAAAAACTGCTCAAGCGGCTGGGCTGGGCCACCAGCGATGTCGATCTGTGGGAGGTAAACGAGGCCTTCGCCGTGGTGCCAATGGCCTTCATGGCGCGCCTGGGCGTGGCGCACGAACAGGTCAATGTCCACGGCGGCGCCTGCGCGCTTGGCCACCCGATCGGCGCTTCGGGCGCGCGCATCATCGTTACCCTTCTGCACGCACTCGAAGCCCGCGGCCTCAACCGCGGCATCGCCGCGATCTGCATCGGCGGCGGCGAAGGCACTGCCATCGCGATCGAGCGCCCCTGACTCTTGCTTGTGGAAATATCCCGCGGGGGGTGCGGGGGGCGCGAAGCCCCCCGGCGCCGCCAGAAAGGCCCTGATGCACGCCGACTACTCCAGCCTCGCTGCCACCATCCGCGCCCTCACCGCAGGGGAAACCGACCAGGTGGCGCTGATGGCCACCCTCGCCTGCGAAATCCACCATGCCGACACCCGCTTCGACTGGACCGGCTTTTACCGCGTGGTTGCACCCGGGCTTATGAAGATCGGGCCCTACCAGGGCGGCCACGGCTGCCTTGTCATCCCGTTTTCGCGCGGTGTCTGCGGCACTGTGGCGCGCAGCGGCAAGGCGTTGATCGTGCCCGATGTGGCGGCCTTCCCCGACCACATCGCCTGTTCCTCCAGCACCCGGTCGGAACTGGTGCTGCCGGTGTTCGGCGCGGGCGCGCGGCTGATCGGCGTGTTTGATCTGGACAGCAACCGGCCCGACGCCTTCACCCAGACCGATGCCGAGGCGCTCGAAGCCATTCTGGCCGAGGTGTTCGGCGCACTCTAGCTGTGAGCCCCTCTTGCGGGGCGTGGCGCGCCCGCGCATAACCCGCAAGACCGTAAATTCTGGATCGGATCATGTGGGACGTGGTGCAGGCGTTTCCGGCCGGCGCGCTCGTCGGCTTCACGCTCGGCGGCCTGGTGCTCAATTTCGCGCCGGGGGCGGATGTGTTCTTTGCCACTGCCTGCGGCATTCAGGGCGGGCCGCGGGCCGGCGTCATGGCGGGGCTCGGGGTCGGGCTAGGCGTGGTGATGCATGTCACGCTGGCCGCACTGGGGCTTTCGGCGTTGGTTGCGGCGCAGCCGGGCGCGCTTGCGGCGATCCGCTGGCTGGGGGCAGGCTATCTGCTCTGGCTCGCGGTGAAAAGCTGGCGCGCAGGCGCTGGCGACGGCACGGCGCGGGGCGTCGTCAGCCCCTGGAAAGCGGTGCGGCGCGGGTTCTTGTCGAACGCGCTGAACCCCAAGCCGGTGCTGTTCCTGCTGGCCTTCTTGCCGCAATTCACCAACCCCGGCTATGGCCCGATCTGGCAGCAGGTGGTGCTGTTGGGCGGCATCTTCGCCTTTACCGGCACCTTGGTGACGATGGGCTATGGCTGGGTGGCAGGTGTGCTGAAGCACGCGCTTTCGGCGCGTATGGGCGTGGTCAACAAGATCGCCGCGCTTCTGTTCGGCGGGCTGGCGGCAAAGCTGGCGCTGGCATGAGCAGTTTTGTCTATGCGCCGCCCGACGCGCCGCCCGAAGTGTTGCACGCGGATACGCAGATCGTGGTGGTCAACAAACCGGCGGGGCTTTTGTCGGTGCCGGGCAAGGGCGCAGATCTGGCCGATTGCCTGATCGCGCGGCTGCGCACGATCTATCCAAAGGTGCTGCTGGTGCACCGGCTTGATCGCGACACCTCGGGGGTGATGGTCTTTGCCCTGACGCCGATGGCGCAGCGCCATCTGGGTTGGCAGTTCGAAGAGCGGGCAACGAAAAAGGTTTATGTCGCACGGCTTTGGGGGCATCTGACGCCGCGCGCGGGGCGGGTTGACCTGCCGCTTTGCGTCGATTGGCCGAACCGGCCGCGCCAGCACGTGAACCATGCGACGGGCCGCCCGGCGCAAACCGACTGGCGCGTGGTGCGGCTGGAGCTGGACGGCACCACCCGGGTGCGGCTGATGCCCCTGACCGGGCGCAGCCACCAGTTGCGCGTGCACATGGCCGAACTTGGCCATCCGATGTTGGGCGACCGGCTTTATGCCACCGGGCCCGCGCGCGACTATCCGCGGCTGATGCTGCACGCTGAAAGCCTGCGCTTTCGCCACCCCGAAGGCGGCAAGGCACAAAGCTATTCGGCGGCCTGTCCGTTCTGAGCCGCGGCGCCGGTGCTGGCCTCCGGCGGGGATACATGGGCAAGAAAGAAGCCGGGGTCAGTCGCCGAACCAGCCCGAAATCGCCTTGCTGTCGCAAAATTCCTCGATGCCCCAATGGCCGCCTTCGCGGGCACGGCCCGAGGCGCCGACACCGCCGAAAAAGGCGCCGGGGCCGCGCGATCTTCCGTTCATTTCCACCATGCCCGAGCGCAGGGCGCGGGCAAGACGGTTGGCGCGGCGGCCATCGGTGGTTTGCACATAGTTGGTCAGGCCATAGGGCGTGCCGTTGGCGATTTGCACGGCCTCGTCCTCGCTGTCGAAGGGCAGGATCGAGAGCACCGGGCCAAAGATTTCCTCGCGCGCGATGGTCATCTGCGGGGTGACATCGGCGAAGACCGTGGGGCGCACAAACCAGCCGCGGTTCAGCCCTTCGGGGCGGCCTGGGCCGCCGGCGACAAGCCGCGCGCCTTGGGCAATACCCGATTCGATCAGGCTCTGGATCTTGTCATATTGCGCGGCGCTGACCACCGGGCCGATGTGGCGGCCGGGTTCGTGCGCCGGCGCAACGCGGGTGGCAAGCGCCAGCTCGCGCGCGATCTCCACGGCGCGTTCATAGGCGGGGCGTTCGACCAGCATGCGCGTGGGCGCGTTGCACGACTGGCCCGAGTTGTTGAAGCAATGCCGCACACCGCGTTTCACCGCATCGGGGTCGGCGTCGGCAAAGACCAGGTTGGCGCCCTTGCCGCCCAGTTCCAGCGCGACCTTTTTCAGGCTGTCGGCGGCGGCCTTGGTGATGGCGATGCCGGCGCGGCTGGAACCGGTGAAGGAAATCATCGCGACATCGGGGTGGGTGGAAAGTTGAGTGCCGACGCCCGGCCCGTCGCCGTTGACAAGGTTGAAGACGCCAGGCGGGGTGCCCGCCTCATGCACGATCTCGGCGAACAGAAGCGCCGAGAGCGGCGCGATTTCCGAAGGTTTCAGAACCATCGTGCAGCCCGCCAGCAGCGCCGGAATGACTTTCAGCGCGATCTGGTTCATCGGCCAGTTCCACGGCGTGATCAACCCGACCACGCCCACCGGCTCATAGGCGATGCGGGTTTGCGGCGCCTGCGGCCCGAGCGGACGGACGAAGGCGAAATCCCGGAACGCGGTGATGAAATTGGTGATGTGCCAGGTTCCCGCTGAAACCTGGTCGGCACGTGCCATGTCGATCGGGGCACCCATTTCCAGGCTGATCGCCTGCGCCATGTCTTCGGCGCGCGACCTGTAGGCGGCAAGGATGCGCTCGACCAACGCCAGCCTTTGTGCGGGCGCGGTGGCGCGCCATCCTGGCAGCGCGGCGCGCGCGGCGGCCACTGCGGCATCGGTATCGGCCTGCCCACCAAGGCTGATCACGGCACAGGGCGACTCGGTCGAAGGGTCGAGCACGAGGCAGTCGCACGGGGTGGCGGGTGCCTGCCAGTGGCCGTCGATGTAGAAATGGCGCTTGCTGATCACGGGTGCCTCCGGGTTGCGCGTCATGCTGGCAGCAAGCGTTTCGCCCCGCAAGGCGTGAATGCAACGCCGGACCGGCAGTCCGCGGCGCGACGGAACGCGGCTTCGGTGTTGGGGGGCGATCCGGTGGGCAGGTCAGTTGCGTTGTCGGTTTCAACCGCCGGCGCGCGGGCCGGGTTCGGCGCGGTCGATGCAAAGCCTCCCTACCTGCGCACGGTCAAGCTGTCGGCCTGGGCGGCACATTTCAAGCCAATACCGAACGCCAAAGCAAAAGGCCCCGGTTTTCTCCGGGGCCTTTCGTGTTTCCCGCGCTGGGTTACGCCTCGGCGCTGTCTTTCGACCGTTCGGGGCTGATCTCGGCGCCGGTGTCCTGATCGACCATTTTCATGCCAAGGCGCACCTTGCCGCGGTCGTCAAAGCCCAGCAGCTTGACCTTCACCTCTTGCCCCTCCTTCAGCAGCTCATTGGGATGGTTGAGCCGCTTGCCGGAGATCTGGCTGACGTGCACCAGCCCGTCGCGCTTGCCGAAGAAGTTCACGAAGGCGCCGAAATCGACCAGCTTCACCACTTTGCCGGTGTAGATCTTGCCCTCTTCCGGCTCGGCCACGATCGACCAGATCATGTCGTGCGCCTTCTTGATGTTTTCGGCGCTGGACGAGGCGATCTTGATCACGCCGTCGTCGTTGATGTCGACCTTGGCACCCGAGACCTCGACGATCTCGCGGATCACCTTGCCGCCAGAACCGATCACTTCGCGGATCTTGTCAACCGGCACGGTCATGGTTTCGATCTTCGGCGCATACTGGCTGAAGGCCTGTGCCGAGGTCAGCGACTTGGCCATTTCGCCCAGAATATGCATCCGGCCTTCCTTGGCCTGCGCCAGCGCCTGTTCCATGATCTCGGGGGTGATGCCCGCAACCTTGATGTCCATCTGCAGGCTGGTGATGCCCGCAGCAGTGCCCGCCACCTTGAAATCCATGTCGCCGAGGTGGTCCTCGTCGCCCAGGATGTCGGTCAGAATGGCGAACTTGCCATCATCCTCAAGAATGAGACCCATCGCGACGCCCGCAACCGGGGCCTTGAGCGGCACGCCGGCATCCATCATCGACAGCGACGAGCCGCAGACCGTGGCCATCGAGCTTGATCCGTTCGATTCAGTGATCTCGGAAACGATGCGGATCGTGTAGGGGAAGTCGGTCGCCGGCGGCAACACCGCCTGCAACGCGCGCCAGGCCAGCTTGCCGTGGCCGATTTCGCGGCGGCCGGGCGGGCCGAAGCGGCCAACCTCGCCGACCGAATAGGGCGGGAAGTTGTAATGCAGCAGGAAGTTCATCTTCGAGGTGCCGGTCAGCGCATCGACGAATTGTTCATCGTCGCCGGTGCCAAGCGTCGTTACCGCCAGCGCCTGCGTTTCGCCGCGGGTGAACAGCGCCGAGCCGTGGGTGCGCGGCAGCACGCCGGTTTCCGAAACGATCGGGCGCACGGTGCGCGTGTCGCGGCCATCAATGCGCGGCGCGCCGTTGATGATGTCGCCGCGCAGGATCGCGGATTCGAGCTTCTTGAACGCCGAGCCGAGGTTCTGGTCGGCCAGATCCTCCTCAGTAAGCGTGGCTTTCACCGCGCTGCGGGCAGCCTCGATCGCATTCACACGTTCCTGCTTGTCGCGCAGCGCGAATGCGGCGCGCATCTGGTCTTCACCCGCCGCCTTCACCTTGGCATAAAGCGCCGAATAGTCGGGCGGGGTGAAGTCAAACGGTTCTTTCGCGGCTTCTTCGGCAAAGTCGATGATCAGGTCGATCACCGGCTTGATCGCGTCATGCGCGAACTTCACGGCGCCAAGCATTTCCGCCTCGGAAAGCTCATAGGCTTCCGATTCGACCATCATCACCGCGTCGCGGGTGCCCGCAACGACCAGATCCAGCCGCTGTTCCGGGTTTTCGCGCAGCTTGTGCATATCGTCGCAGTCGGGGTTCAGCACATATTCGCCGTTGGCAAACCCGACGCGGCAACCGGCGATCGGGCCCATGAACGGCGCGCCCGAAATGGTCAACGCCGCCGAGGCGGCGATCATGCCCAGCATGTCGGGTTCATTCACAAGGTCATGGCTGAGCACGGTGACGATCACCAGCACTTCGTTCTTGAAGCCCGGCACGAACAAGGGCCGGATCGGCCGGTCGATCAGCCGCGAGGTCAGCACTTCCTTTTCCGAAGGCCGCGCCTCGCGCTTGAAAAAGCCGCCGGGCACCTTGCCCGCAGCGTAGTAGCGTTCCTGGTAATGCACGGTCAGCGGAAAGAAATCCTGCCCCGGCTTGGCTTCCTTGGCAAAGGTCACATTGGCCATGACCGAGGTTTCGCCCAAGGTGGCGATCACCGAGCCATCGGCCTGACGCGCGACCTTGCCGGTTTCCAGTGTGAGCGTCTCATTGCCCCACTGGATCGATTTTCGTGTAACGTTGAACATCTGTCGTTCCCTATATGGAAGCACCCACAGGCCCCTGCCCGTGTCTTCCGCTTGCATGGCGGCCCCATTGCCGCCGCCCCCAATCCTATCGCATGTGCCCGGGGCATGGCCTCACGTCGCAGATTGCGCGCGTTTACAGGAAAACGGGGGGGTTGGGAAGGGCGGTGTGGGGGGGCCTTGCGCAGCCCCCCAGATGCATGAGGCCGACGAGCAAGGTCCAAGACGGAAGGAAGGCGGAGAGATGTCCGAGGTCATTTTCGAAGGTCCCTACTATCACGGCACCCGGGCAAACCTGCGCGTCGGCGGCCTGCTGACGGCGGGCTTCAGATCGAACTACCGTCCTGAAGTGGTGATGAACCACATCTACTTCACCGCACTGATCGACGGTGCCGGCCTCGCTGCCGCGCTGGCTCGGGGGCCGGGCCGTGAACGCGTCTTCATGGTCGAACCAACCGGCCCATTCGAGGATGATCCGAACGTTACCAACAAGAAATTTCCGGGAAACCCGACAAGGTCGTTTCGAAGCGAAGCACCATTGCTGATCGTCGGTGAAGTGTTGGTGTGGCAGAGGCTGTCGGCGCAGGAAGTCGCAGCTTGGCGCGCGCGACTGGCAAACATCGAAGGCGATATCATCAATTGAGGTCCAGCTGACTTGGCTGGCCGACGTTTCAGGGGCTACCGGAAACCTTCGGCCTGGCGCCGGTCGCCTATTGAAAACGCCCGCGCTGCAAAACGCGGGCGTTCCGGAATTCCAGAGTTGTCAGGCAGGGGGTCAGCGGCGCAGCGCCAGACGCTCGATCAGCGTGGCGTAGCGGGCAGCGTCCTTGCCCTTGAGGTAGTCGAGCAGGCGGCGGCGTTGGGCCACCATCATCAGCAGGCCACGGCGGGAATGGTTGTCCTTCTTGTGGTCCTTGAAGTGTTCGGTCAGCGTCGCGATGCGCGAGCTGAGAATTGCCACCTGCACCTCGGGCGAGCCGGTATCGCCTTCCTTGGTGGCGTATTCCTTGATAAGGCGGGCCTTTTCGTCAACGGTAATCGACATCGGATGCTCCTTGATCCTGGTGTGACGGCGCCAGCCGGGATGTCGTCCAGCAGGGCCCTTGCTCCGCCGGTCGGGGCGGATGCGCGCATATAGGGGAAAAGCCGCAAAAAGAAAAGCGCCAATTGCCGCGGCGGGGTCAAAGCGCAGCCAGCGCCTCGGGCGTCAGCAGGGCGATGTCGGCCACCGACAGGCCGGCACCGTTCAGCACCTCGGCCAGGGCGATACCGTCGAGCAGCACCAGCACCGTGCCGCTGTCACCAGGCAGGGGCTGCAGCGTCACCTGCGGGTCGGGATGCGTGTCCGGGTCATAGACCAGCGCGATGCGGTCTTGCGCGGGGTCAAAACGCAACGTCGCCACGCCGCTTTCCGCCGGCCAGTCGCCCGCCACCAGCAGGTCGGCGCCTTCGCCGCCATCGGCAATATCGCCGGCGCCGGCGATCAGCGTATCGTCGCCCGTGCCGCCGTTCAGCAGATCGCGGCCCGCCACGTCACCGCCACCCACCGGCGCCGCCGGCGCCCGACCGTCGAGCAGGTCATTGCCGCTGTCGCCGAACAACTCGTTCGCGTCCTCGCCACCCTGCAGCCGGTCGTCGCCCTCGCCGCCCTGCAGGCTGTCGTTGCCGGCGCCGCCGATCAGGACATCATTGCCGCTGCCGCCCTGCAACAGGTCGTCACCCGCGCCGCCGTCAAGCGTGTCGTCGCCCATGCCACCCATCAGACTGTCGTCGCCATCGCCGCCCCAAAGCCGGTCGTCACCGGCATTGCCGTGCAACCGGTCGGCCGCTGCGCCGCCGGACAGCAGATCATCGCCGTCGCCGCCGTGCAACGCGTCGCGCCCGTCACCGCCACCGATCCGGTCATCGCCGCCATATCCGTTGATCTGGTCTTCGCCGTCGCCGCCGTCGATCCGGTCGTCGCCCTCGTCGCCCCACAGGATCTCGCCGCCGGGCGCGGCCTCTGGCGGTGGCGGCGCCAGATCGGGGTCGGCATCCGCCAGGTCTTCCGCAGCTTGCGGCGGGGCGTCCGGCGTGCCAGCGGCCTCGCCCTCCGCCTTTTCAGTATCGTTCCACGAAAACATATCCAGCGACATGCCCGCCAGAAACAACCCCAGAATGCCGGAAACCATGAACATCGGAATCAACCAGATCCTTGCAACACACCGCCAGTATCCGCCCAGGCCGGCCGATAGCCTAAGGTTTTTGGGTAACCAGGTTAACAGTCTGGCCCGTGCCAGGGTTCGGGCTGCCGCGCATAGCCGATGTAAAGCGGGTGACGCGGCGCGCCGGCGCGGGTCAGGCCCAGATGATGCAGCCCGCGCCCGCTGCCGCGCAGCATCGCCTCGACCGCGGCGCCGCGGCCAAGATGCGCACCATGCGCGCCCCAGGCGCAGATGATCGTGTCAGCCCAGTCCAGGCTATCGATGATCGCGGCATCATTGCCGGGCCCGACCGGGTCGGCCGCGGCGCGCATCAGCCGCGGGTCGGTGGCGCGAAACGCGAATATGTTGGTCACCCGAAAGCCCCCGAACCCCAGCGCGCGGGCGCGGCGCTCGCAGCGCTCGACGGTGGGGTCGTTCTGCGCTTCGGTCGCGGTCGAGGGGTTCAGCAGCACGAACAGCGCCCTTGGCCCGGCGGGTTGCCAGACGCGGGTCAGCAGGTAGCGGTAGCGTTCGCAGTCCGAATAGACCGCGCTGCTTGCCGCGTCGCCCTTGAGGTGGTGCCGGGTGATCATGCCGCCTTTTCACCCGCAGCGCCGCCCCGCACAAGCCCCCGCGGAGCGCGCGCGCTGCAGCCTTGCTGGCCTCCGGCAGGGATATTTTTGCAAGGAAGAAACCGGGGGGCGACGCGAAACCCCGTTCCTTCCTTGCAAAAATATCCCCCGCGGAGCGCCTTGCGGCCGAAGCCGGGCGCGCCTTTACAGGTTGAACACCCGCACCGGGTGCAGCTCTCCCGCCTTGTAGACCCCCACAGCCACCGGCTGGCCCTGAAAGCTCGCCCAGGCCGGCTCGCCAAAATCGGCGCCGGTCAGCACCGTGCCCGGGTTGCCGTGCCGCAGCCGCGAAGCGCCTTCGGCGGTGGCCTTCAGTTCGGGCAACCCGGCAAGCCCGGTTTGCAGCGGCAACAACATGGCGTCCAGTTCAGGTGTGCGGGCCAGACGCTCGACAGTCTCCAGGCTCACCCCCGCCGCAGCTTCGAACGGCCCCGACCAGGTGCGGCGCAGCGCCAGCACATGGCCGTGGCAACCCAGCGCCGCGCCAAGGTCGCGGGCGATGGCACGCACATAGCCACCCTTGCCGCAGACCAGTTCCAGTTCCAGTGTATCGGCATCCGGGCGGGCGATCAGCTGCAGGCTTTGCACCCAGAGCGGGCGCGCGGCAAGGTCCAAGGCTTCGCCTTCGCGCGCCAGGTCATAGGCGCGTTCGCCCGCGACCTTCACCGCCGAAAACTGCGGCGGCACCTGCAGGATGTCGCCGCGAAACGCCGGCAACGCGGCGGCGATTTCGGCGTCGGTCGGGCGGTGCGCCGAGCTGGCGATGACCGCACCTTCGGCGTCGTCGGTGCTGGTGGCAGCGCCAAGCCGCATCGTGAAACGGTAGCATTTCAGCGCGCCGGTTATGTAGGGCACGGTTTTCGTGGCCTCGCCCAGTGCCACCGCCAACACCCCGGTTGCCGCCGGATCAAGCGTGCCGGCATGCCCGGCCTTTTTCGCCTCAAGCGCCCATCGCACCTTGCCCACCACGGCGGTCGAAGTGATGCCGGCGGGTTTGTCCACGATCAGCCAACCCGAAATCTCGCGGCCCTTGTTGCGCGCCATGTCCTGCCCTTTCGCGGTCAGCCCGCCTGCTAGCCGCGCGCCCGCGCCGCGTCAACCGGCCGCTCAGTCGCCCTGCGGCCCGTCGTCGGGTTTGGCAATGTCACGCTGCACCACCTCATCGGCGAACATGCGGCGGGTTTCGTCCAGCCGATCAAAGGTGGTGTCGAGTTGAAAGCGCAGCTCGGGCGTGACCTTCAGCGTCATGCCACGCGAGATCAAGTGCCGCAACTCTCCCGTGTTGCGGCGCAGCGCCTTGAGCATCTCATCGCCGCCCTTGCCGCCCAAGGGCGAGACGAAGGCGGTCGCCACGCCAAGATCGGCCGAACATTTCACTTCGCCCACGGTGACCGAAAACTGCTTCAGCGCGTCGTCATGCACGTCGCCGCGCAGCAAGACATCGGCAAGCGTGCGCCGGATCAGCTCGCCAACGCGAAGCTGACGTTGCGAGGGGCCTGCGCCACGGGAAAATCGGTTCTGTGCCATGCGCCCCATGTAGGCGATGGGCGCGGGCGCCGCAACGGGGCTTTGCCAAGCCGCACCGCAGCAGGTAAGGAAAAGACGCAAAGCAGGGGGCGGGGCATGGATGAATTGCCGGGAATCGTGATCACCGGGGCCTCGGGCCGGATGGGGCGAATGCTTGCCGCGGTGATTGCGGCCTCGAACCGGGCGCGGCTGGTTGGCGCGGTGGAACGCCCCGGCCACGCCTGGCTGGGGCAGGATCACGGCGTGGCACTTGGCGGCGCGGCGAACGGCGTCATCGTCACCGACGACGCGGTCGAGGCCTTTGCCCGGGCGCAGGCGGTGATCGATTTCACCGCCCCCGCGGCCACGGTCGAATTCGCCGCACTGGCCGCGCAGGCGCGGGCGGTGCATGTGATCGGCACCACCGGGCTGGAGCCCGCGCATCTGGCGCGGCTGAAAGCGGCGGCGCGGCACGCGGTGATCGTGCGGGCGGGCAACATGAGCCTTGGTGTCAACCTGCTGGTGCAGCTGACGCGCAAGGTCGCCGCAGCGCTTGACGCAGATTGGGACATCGAGATCCTTGAGGCGCATCACCGCATGAAGGTCGATGCCCCCTCGGGAACCGCGCTGATGCTGGGTGAAGCCGCCGCCGAGGGCCGCGGCATCGCGCTTGCCGCCAGCCGCGAGGCCGGGCGCGACGGCATCACCGGCGCGCGCAAGCCCGGCGCCATCGGCTTTGCCAGCCTGCGCGGCGGCGACATCGTCGGCGAGCATGACGTGATCTTCGCCGGCGCCGGCGAGCGCATCGTGCTGCGCCATGTCGCCACCGACCGCGCCATCTTCGCCCGCGGCGCGCTCAGGGCGGCGCTTTGGGGGCAGGGCCGCAAGCCGGGCGAATACGACATGCTTGACGTGCTGGGGCTGTAGCCTTCTTGCTTGCGCAAATATCCTCCGGGGGTCCGGGGGTGGAAAACCCCCGGCGCCCAAAGCACAGCGGCGGTCAGAAATCGATCGCGATGCCCTTCTTTTCCCAGTCGCCATAGCGCACCGGCTCGGGGCCGTCGCGGCCGCCCAGTTCGGCCGGCAGCGCAGCGGCGGCGGCCGCCTTGCGGCGGGCCTCGGCCTCGGCCAGGGCGCGGCGGGCGGCGGCGGGCAGGTCTTTGGCGGGCGTCGCTTCGGCCATCGGGGTTTCCTTGTGCGGGGCGGCGCCATGATATAGGCCGCGGCGGGGCGCGCAACGGCAAAGGGGCTGGGCATGGGCAAGGCAGATGCAGCGCGCGCGGCGGCGCTGGCGCTGATTTCAGGGGTCACGCAGGACCGCGCCACGCTTGGCGATCTGCTTGCCGCGGGGGCGCTGGCGGCGCTGGCACCGCCCGACCGGGCCCGGGCGCAGCGGCTGGCGCTGACCGCGTTGCGCCAGCTGGGCCGCGCCGATGCCGTGCTGCGGCCGCTGCTGCGCAAGGCGCCGCCGCCCGATCTGATGGCGCTGCTGCGGCTGGCCACGGTCGAACTGCTGACAGAACAGGCCGCGCCGCATGGCGTGGTCAACGACGCGGTGGCGCTGGCGCAAAATGGTGGGCCGCGGCTGGCGGGCTTTGCCGGGCTGGTCAACGCGGTGTTGCGCAAGGTGGCGCAGACCGCGCCGGAACATTGGGCGGCACTGCCACCGCCACCGCTGCCGAACTGGCTGCGCGGGCGGCTGATGTCGGCTTGGGGCAAGCCGGCGGTGATGGCGATCGAGGCCGCACATCTGCAAGGTGCCGCCACCGATCTGACATTGCGCGGCGACGATGCCGCGGCCTGGGCCGAGCGGTTGGGGGCGCGCGTGCTGCCCACCGGCAGCCTGCGGCTGGCTGATCGTCATGCGCAGATCTCGGAACTGCCCGGCTATGCCGAGGGCGCCTGGTGGGTGCAGGATGCCGCCGCGGCGCTGGCGGCGCGGGTGCTGGCGCCGCGCCAGGGGGCACGGGTGCTTGATCTTTGCGCCGCACCCGGCGGCAAGACGCTGCAACTGGCGGCGGCGGGTGCGCGGGTGACCGCGCTCGACATTTCGGCGCCGCGCATGGCGCGGGTGGCCGAGAACCTGACACGTTGCGGGTTGGCCGCCGAAACCGTGGTGGCGGATGCGCTGCACTGGCAACCTGCCGAGGCCTTTGACGCGGTGCTGCTGGACGCGCCCTGTTCGGCGACCGGCACGATCCGGCGCCACCCCGATCTGCCCTTTGCCCGCGACCCGGCATCGCTGCGACCGCTGGTCGCACTGCAGGCGGCGCTGTTCGACCGCGCGCTTGGCTGGTTGCGCCCCGGCGGCCGACTGGTGTTGTGCACCTGCTCGCTGCTGCCGGACGAGGGCGAGGCGCAGTTGCAGGCGGCGCTTGCCCGCCACCCGGAGCTGCGTGTTGACCGCGAAGCGCTGGCACTGCCGGGGGTGGATCCGGGCTGGGTCACGCCGCAGGGCGGGCTGCGGCTGCGACCCGATTACTGGCGCGAAGCGGGCGGCATGGACGGCTTTTTCATCGCCGCGCTGACGGCGGCGTAACGCCGCCGCCTTAGCACCAGGCGCGGCACCTCACCTGCTTGCAACTCGGTCGAGGAAGCGATGTTTCATGCCTTGCGGGCATGGACTTGCGAAAAGTTCGCATTATCTTTGCACTCATCTATGGGTTACGACCCGCAAGAGGGTTCAGATACCGCCCCATGTGCCCGCACGCCCGGCGTGACCCAGCGACTCCAGAAGGAACCTGCCCAGGCATTCAACGCCGACACAATCAATCCAGGGAGAGAGAGAATGATCCAGAAGTATTTCAAGACCATGTCCGGTGCTGCGCTGGCACTGGCTTGCGCCCTTGCCTTGTCCGCTGCACCGGCCTCGGCGCAGGCGCTGGCGCCGCTCGACCCGCCGCAGAACGTCAAGGTCGCCTATGTGCCGATCATGAAATTCGCGACCATGTATGTCGCGCAGCATCGGGGTCTTTTTGCCAAGTACGGTCTGAATGTCGATCTGGAATCGGTCAAGTCCGGCACCGAGGCTATCGCCTTTCTGACGCAGGGTTCCGTCGATGTCGGTGGCATCGCGATCGTCACCTCGCTGTGGAGCAGCTGGAACAAGGGCCTCGACATCCGCGTGATCGCCCCCGGTGCGCTGGAGCCGATGACCGGCAGCCCAACCAAGCTTCTGGTGCGCAAGGCGCTGGCCGATGACGGCTCGGTCAAGTCGGCCGCCGATCTGGCCGGGCGCCGCATCGCGGTTGCGGGCGGTCCCGGCAGCGGCGGCGAATATCTGCTGGCCAAGGGACTTGAGCGCGGCGCACTGACCATTCGCGACGTCGAGGTGATGAACGTCGCCAACCCCGACATGCCGCTGGCGTTCGAGACCGGCTCGGTTGACGCCGGGCTTGCCGGCTCGCCCTATGCCGACCAGATCATCGGCGCCGGCCATGCCGTGGTGCTGGAAACCGATCTGACGCCTGGCCTGATGACGGTGGCCTTTGTCGGCTCGGGCAAGCTGATCAACGAGCGCCCCGAGGTTGCCGAACGCTTCGTGATGGCGCTGGCCGAGGCGGCAAGGATGATGCAGGGCGACGCCTACCTCGACCAGGAAAATATCGACGCCTACCTGACCTTCACCAATTCCACTGAAGCGGCGATCCGTGCCGGCAGCCCGGTGATCTATGACCTGGAAATGCAGATCCCGGTTGCCGGTCTGTCGGATATGGAGCGTGTATATCGCGAAAACGGCCGCACCGAATACACCGACCCGCTCGATCTGACCAACGTGGTGGACGAGCAGTTCACCAACATGGCCCGTGCGCGGTTGAACTACTGATCCGGCAGGGCCGTCGGGCCCGGGCGGCACAGCGCCGGCCGGGCCCGCACCTTCAGACATCCCATAGCGCAGGACGGGTTCGGCATGCTGGACAGGCTGGTCGGAAATCCAAAGATTTCCGCAAGAAACGTGAGCAAGATCTACCAGACCGCGAAGGGAACCATCTCGGCGCTTGAAGATTTCAGCCTCGACGTCGCCGATGGCGAATTCGTCTGCATCGTCGGGCCTTCGGGCTGCGGCAAATCCACCTTTCTGCGTATGCTGGCGGGGCTTGAAGATATTTCCTCGGGCACGATCGACATCCGCCCCAGCGCGACGCCGGGCAAGCCGCTGAACAGCGTCGTGTTTCAGGAATACGCGATTTTCCCCTGGAAGACGGTGATCCAGAACGTGGCCTTCGGGCTGCAAATGCGCGGCATATCCGAAAAGGACCGGCTGGAGACGGCGCGTTACTGGCTTGACAAGGTCGGCCTTGGCAAATTCGCCGACTATTATCCGCATCAGATATCGGGCGGCATGAAGCAGCGTGTCAGCATCGTGCGGGCGCTGGCGAACGACCCCGAAGTGCTGCTGATGGATGAGCCGCTGGGTGCGCTGGATGCGCAGACGCGCGTGGTGCTGCAAGAGGCGCTGCTGCGCATCTGGGAGGAAACCCGCAAGACCGTGGTCTACATCACGCACAGTTTGGAGGAATCGGTTTTGCTGGGCGACCGCGTGGTGCTGATGAGCGCGCAGCCGGGGCGCATTCTGCAAACCTATGACATCGATCTGGGCCGCCCACGCAGCATTGCCACGATGAACCTGCCGCGCTTTTCCGAATACCGGGCCGAGATCTGGGACAAGCTGAGCACCGAAGTGACGCGGGCGATGGAGATGCAGCAATGACAACGCTTTCCCCCCATGTCGCCGCCGCCAGCGCCACAAAGATCGCGCTGGCCCGCAGCACGCACCGCCGCGCCATCCTGGTGCTGTTTGGCGCGCTGGTGTTTTTACATGCAGGTCTTTGGGCGGCTGGCGGCTGGATGGACTGGGCCTGGCCCGCGATCGGCATCAGCTTCGTGCTGCTGGTCCTGATCTGCGAACGGCTGGGGCGCCTGGTTCCGGCCACTGCCCGCAGCAGCTATGAACGCACGCTCGCCTTCGGGTTTCCGGTGCTTTTGCTGGGCGTTTGGCAGTTTGCTGCCGTTGTGGGCATTATCAACCCGATCTGGTTCCCGCCGCCGGACAAGATCGCCGGGGGGCTTTGGCAACTGACGGTCAACTACGACCGCTTTTCGCAAACCAGCCTGCTTGGCCGGCCATGGCTGATACCGCAGGTGTTCCGCGAGAACGGCCTGCAGGGGGTTGCCACGCTGCTTTCGGAAAGCCACGTGCTGGCCACCGTCGGCCGGGTGCTGGTGGGCTTTGTCCTGGGGGCGATCCCGGGCATTTTGCTGGGTGTCGTGATGGGCGTGAACCAGACGATCCGCCTGATGCTGGATACCACCCTGTCGGCGGTCTATGTGCTGCCGAAAATCGCGATCTTCCCGATCGTCATGCTGATGTTCGCCGATCCGTTCGGCGAGGGGCCAAAGATCGTGGTGGTGGCGCTGTCGGTGTTCATCCTGATGGCGATCAACACGATGACCGGGGTGCGCAGCATCGACCCGGTTTATCTGATGGCCGGGCGCAACTATGGCGCAGGTCCGTTGCAATTGTTGCGCCATGTGATCCTGCCGGGGGCACTGCCGGTGATCTTCGCAGGCCTGCGCATCGCGCTTGGCACCGCGATGATCGTCATCATTTCGGTCGAGTTTCTGCGCGCGAAACAGGGCGTGGGCTTCATGACGTTTTACTACTGGGAAGTCCTGGTGCCTGAAAAGATGTATGCCGGCCTTGTGGTGGTGATGGTGCTTGGCGTGTGCCTGACCTACGCGCTGCAATGGCTGCAAAGGCGTCTGATGCCGTGGGCCAGGTGATGCAGGACAAGCCTGAAACCGTGGTCGGGCCCGGCCCCGATGCCGGCGCCGATGCGCTGCCGGGGTTGCTGTATCGGCAGCTTGAGATCTTTCATGCGATCATGACGACGCATTCGGTAAGCGCGGCATCGCGGCTGCTCAGGGTTTCGCAGCCGTCGCTCAGCCGCAGCCTCCGGCGGCTTGAAGACCAGTTGAAGACACCGCTTTTCGTGCGACACCGCAAGCGCCTTGTGCCGACTGGCGAGGCGGTGCGGCTGTTTCAGGAACTGGATCCGGTGATCACCCAGATGCGCGCCCTTTCGGGATCTGTCGCGCGCATCATCGAGGGGCAGCCCAGCCTGTTCCGGTTCGGCTTCACGCAAAGCGTCGGTCGGGTGCTGGTGCCCCGCGCGCTGCAGGCGATGAAGGCAAAGTCGCCGCAGCTGCGGGTGTTTCTGGATGGTTTGCTGCGGGTTCAGCACATGGATTACCTGATCCGCGGTCAGGGCGAATGCATCGTGACGCTGGCCGAGATCGACCATCCGCTTGCCATGGGACGAATCATCGCCAGCGCACCTCTGGTGGCGCTGCTGCCCCGCAATCACCCGCTTGCCAGCAAGGATCGGCTGGCGCCCGCCGATTTTGCGCGGACGGAAATCATCGCGTTCGAACACAACGGCCCGCATTCGATCGCGATCGACAGCTTTTTCGCGGCAACCGACACGGCGCCGAATGTCTGTGCCTACGTCCGGTTCGCCGATATTGCCGTGGCACTGGCGGCGCAGAATGTCGGCATGGCGCTGGTTGACGATTTCACGGTGCAGGATGTTGTGCCCGAAGGGCTGGTCAAGCGCAGGCTTGTCGGTGCCCCGCAATTCACCGCGCGCCTTTACTGGAACGGCGAACGTCCCGGTTCGCGGCATGTGGACCAGCTGGGCGACGCGCTGATTGCCGCGATGGTGGCAGATTGATCCCCTGGGCGCGGGCCCGCATGCCGACCGCGCGGGAAGCAGTTGCACAAGAGGTGGCAAATGTCGTTCGGACCCAGCGTTGAATCCCGTTATGACGTGATCGTCGTGGGCGGCGGCAGCGCCGGCGTTGCGGCGGCCGCGGGCGCTGCACGGGCCGGCGCGCGCACGCTGCTGGTCGAGGCCTGCGGTTTTCTTGGCGGCGCGGCCACGCAGTCGCTGGTGCTGGCGTGGTGCGGGTTCTATCCGCAGCGGCCGGGGGCCAGACCGCAGCCGGTGGTGGGCGGTATCGGGCAGCAGGCGCTGGCGCAGCTTTCGGCGCTTGGAACCGATGTCGAGCCCTATTATTCGGTCACCGGAAACTGGAACATCCGGCTGAACCCGGAAGCCACCAAGATCGCGCTGGACCGCACCGTGGCGGCCTCGGGTGCAGAGGTGGTTCACCATACCAAGCTCATCGGTGCGGCGGTGACCGGCGGCCGGATCGAGGCGATCCAGGTCTGCGACCAGCGAGGGGTTCGCGAAATTGCGGCGCGCGCTTTTGTAGATGCTTCCGGCGATGCCTGCCTTGCGTTCCTGGCGGGGGCTTCGGTCTGCCCGCTGCAGGATTCAACCGGTGCGTTGCAGCCCGGCGCCTACCCGGTGCGGATTTCCGGCGTGGTGCCCGGTGTGGCACTGGAAAAGCCGGCCCGCGCCGCTGCTTTGGTCGGCATCGCGCGGCGCGAAGGGCGCGCGGAACTGCGCGCCGATGGCGGCATCATGACCACGATTCCGGGCACCGACGATCTGTGGTGGCTTGCCATCGAGGTCGAGACCAACGGCCTTGACGGGGCAGACCTGGCGCAGGCCGAACGCGATGGCCGCGCGCTTGTCTGGCGCGGAGTCGCGGCGCTGCGCCGCGCGGTTCCAGGTTTCAGCGGGGCGAATGTCGCGGCGACGGGCCCGCGGATCGGCATCCGCGAAACCCGACGCGCCGCAGCACTGGCGCCCGTGCGCGAGCCGGTTTTGCACGCCGGTTTGCGCGCCCCGGATAGCGTTGCGCTTGGCGGCTGGCCGATGGAGATGCACCACGGACAGGGCCGAACCGAATATCGCCCGATCGGCGGCGAAGGCGTCTATGGCGTGCCGATCGGCGCACTGATCGCCAAGGGGTTCGAAAATCTCTGGCTGGGCGGCCGCACGGTGGGCGCCGACCCGGCAGCCTATGCTTCGGTGCGGGTCATGGGAACCGCCTTCGCAACCGGCCATGCCGCCGGGGTTGCTGCGGCGCTGCAGGGAGGCGGGGCAAGCCGGGTCCGCGCCGAACTGCTTTTGCAGGGCGCGGTGCTTTAGGGGTTGGCCGAAGGCCACGGCTCGGCGCGATTGCAACCCCGTGAATTCGCATTGCGCATGCTATGCGATCAGAGTGCCGCGGCAACGCCGCCTTATTCGCACACGACCGTTGCGGCAAGGCAGTATCCGGCGCCGTGCACGGTGCGGATCAGCGGTTCGTGCCGGTCTTTGGCCTCGATCTTCTTGCGCAGCCGCGCCACATGCGCGTCGATGGCGCGGTCGGTCACGGTGACCGCATTGCCATAGATCACCTGCATGATGCGGTCGCGCGAGACCACGGTGCCGGCGTTTTCGGCCAGCACCCGCAGCAGGTTGAACTCCATTCCCGTCAGCGCCACCGTGGCATTGTCGGGCCCGGCCAGCAACCGGCGTGGCAGATCAAGCGCGAAACCCAGAAACCGGATGCAACGCCGCTCGGGCAGCGCATCATGCACGGCGGCGGGCGCCTTGCTGCGCCGCAGCACCGAGCGCATCCGCGCCAGCAGCTCACGCGGCTCAAATGGTTTGGAAACGTAATCGTCGGCGCCCAGCTCCAGCCCGATGATCTTGTCGAACACCTCTTCGCGCGCCGTCAGCAGGATGATCGGCAGCCGCGAAGACCGGCGCAATTCGCGCGTCACCTCAAAACCGTCAAGGTCGGGCAGGCCCACATCAAGCAGCACCAGATCGAATGCGCGGTGCTCCATCGCCAGGCCCATCTGGTTGGCCGAGCCGACGGTTTGCACTGCAAAGCCCTGTTTGCTCAGGAACCTGTCCAGAAACGATGCCATCTGCCGGTCGTCATCGACCACAAGGATCTGTTCAGCCACCGGGGTTTCTCCCTTCACCACATGGCGGTCGCACGATTGTAGAATCGCAGCTAAGGTGATTGAGAAATGGCCACCATGACTTCGATCAAGCGGACCAGGAAAATTGCCGGTGCGGCGGCGCTGCTGATTCTGGTGACCGTGGCCACCGGCCTGCTTCTGGGCGCGCAGACCCGGCAGCAGTTTTCCGATATTGCCGAAAGCTGGTCAGGTTATGCCGAAGACCCGGAAAAGAAGGGTGTCTGGATCAGCTCGCTGCGCGGCTATCTGGGTTATGGCGGTATCATCCACACCTTCAAGAACTACGTGATCCGCAAGGACGACAGCTACCGCATCCGCATGCTGGACCAGCTGACGCAGTTCGATGCCGTCATGGCCAGCTATCTGGCCGAGCCGCTGCCCGTGGCTGAACGCCAGGCACTGGCGACCATCAAGGCGACGATCGACCAATACCGCGCCAAGCTGGATGTGGCCGAACGCGCAGCGCATGCGAACTGGCCGGCGGAACGAACCGACCGGCTGGTCAGGGTGGATGACACCGAGGCGATTCTGGCGCTGAAGAACCTTGAGATGATGTGGCAGGAAAGCCGAACCAGCAGCACCGGGCGGATCATCGCCTCGGTGGCACGCGGCGCAACGCTGATCAGCATCGGCTATTTCTCGATGCTGCTGTTCGTGGTGGCTTCGTTGGCCATCGCCCTGCTGCTCTGGATGCTGGTGCAGGATCTGCGCCGCGCTGCGCTAAACGCCGCGCAGGAGCTGCAGTCCCGGCTGACG
>Ga0326597_10001387_pt1 | contig 39494 bp, 32 predicted proteins | sample RVTome_12_FD_203789 | JGI IMG/M metagenome (GOLD analysis project Ga0326597, IMG submission 203789) | Soil microbial communities from uranium-contaminated site in the Upper Colorado River Basin, Wyoming, United States - RVT100D185 | ecosystem: Environmental > Terrestrial > Soil > Contaminated >... | reverse complement strand
GCCCGGAGGTCCTCGGCCGAGCCGCCGCCGCGACCGATGATCACGACGTCCACTTCGGGGAGCCGCGCGACCGCGTCGAGGCCGTGGACGAGATCCCTTGCGGCGCCGTCTCCCTGCACGCGCGCAGGGCGGATGACGACGCGGGCTGCCGGGTAGCGGGCCGTCAGCACGCGCAGGATGTCGCGCACTGCCGCGCCGTCGAGCGAGGTGACGACCCCGATGCGCCGCGGCAGCACGGGCAGGGGCCGCTTGCGGGCCGCGTCGAAGAGCCCTTCGGCGGACAGGCGGCGCTTGAGCTGCTCGAATGCGGCCTGCAGCGCGCCCAGCCCGTGCGGATCGACCGCTTCGCACACGAGCTGGTATTCACCCTTGACCTCGTACACGCTGAGGCGCCCGCGCGCCACGACGTGCATGCCGTCCTCGATCTCGAATCTCAGCCGCCGCGCGGCGAGCCGGAAGACGACCGCGCGCACGGCCGCCGACGCGTCCTTGAGCGTGAAGTACACGTGGCCCGAACTCCACCGCCGGCAGTTGGATACCTCGCCCTCGACCGCCACACGGTCGAAGCCGGGCTCGATGAGCGCCTTGATGCGGGACGTCAGCGCGCTGACCGAGATCGGCCGGTCGTCACCGGCCTCGTCGAACGGCAGGTCCAGCCGGGCGTCGTCCATGGGGTCAGGGGCGCGGGGCGGCGGTGGCGGCGAGCGCCTCGATCTCGCCGGCCGACAGTGACACGCGCGTGATCGCCGCGGCCAGCCCCGTGGCCTCGTCGGCGTCGATCAGCACGCCGTGCAGGCGCGGGTTCTCGGTCGCGGTCTCGAATCGCTGGGGGAGCGCCGTGAGGAAGCGCTGCAGAATCGCGGAGCGCTCGACGCCGATGACCGAGTCGTGGGCACCCGTCATCCCGACGTCGGTGATGTAGGCGGTACCCTGCGGCAGGACGCGCTCATCGGCGGTCTGCACGTGCGTGTGCGTCCCGACGACCGCGGCGACGCGTCCGTCGAGGTGCCAGCCCATTGCGACCTTCTCCGAGGTCGCTTCCGCATGGAAATCGACGAAGACGATCGGGGCCCGCGCGCGCACCGCGTCGACTTCGAACCGCGCCGCGCGGAACGGATCGTCGAGCGCGGTCATGAAGACCCGGCCCATCAGGTTGAGGACCGCCACGTCCACGCCGTTGGTCGCGCGCGCGACGTAGAGGCCGCGCCCGGGCGCGCCCTCCGGGTAGTTGGCCGGGCGGAGCAGCCGCGGCTGCTCGCCGAAGTAGGGGAGGATCTCCTTCTTGTCGAAGATGTGGTTGCCCCCTGTCATCACGTGAACGCCGAGCTCGAAGAGCTCCTCGGCAATGTCCGGCGTCACGCCAAAACCGGCCGCCGCGTTCTCCACATTGGCGATGACCAGATCCACCCGGTGACGCCCGACCAGGGCCGAGAGGCCCCGCCGCACCAGCTCCCGGCCTGGCCTGCCGACGATGTCCCCGATGAAGAATAGGCGCGTCACGCCGCCGATCATACAAGGAGCCGCCGGGGAGCCGGTTCGATGACGGCTGGGACGGGGGCTTGGCAGAACCAGTCGGCCGGTAGGCCAGGACAAATATGAGTATAAAATAATCAATTTATATGCTTGATATCTAGTACTATTTTGCTATCATTGCAGTCGTTGAGTTCGGCGGCCGGTCCAAAAAGGGTCGGCCGCGACTGCCACGGCAAGAAGGAGGAAACACCATGACGATGACGTTGACCCGTTGGAGTCCCGTTCGCGATCTGGCGTCCATGGAGATCGACCGGCTGAATCGCATGTTCGAGGCGGCCTTCAGCGGCGAGCCCATCGGCCGCGGCACCTGGGTGCCCCCGGTGGACATCTACGAGACGGCCGACAAGGACGTGGTTGTCAAGGTCGAGCTGCCCGACATGAAGCGGGAGGACATCACGATCACGTTCGAGAACGACCTGCTGTCGATCGAAGGCGAGCGCAAGTTCGAGAGCAACGTGGACCGCGAGCAGTACCACCGCGTCGAGCGCGGCTACGGCGCCTTCCGGCGCAGTTTCACCCTGCCGACCTCGGTTGACGCCGGCAACGTCCAGGCGTCCTACCAGGACGGGGTCCTGACGATCACGCTGCCGCGGCGCGAGGAAGCACGGCCGAAGCAGATCGAGATCAAGGGCTGACATTTCGGCGGCCGGCGGGGGTGGATGCGGCGTCATCCGCCCCCGTTTGGTCGTGGTAATCTCCCGAAACCATGACCGAGCCGACTGAGGGCGCCGAGCCCGTCGGGGCCGAGAGCGTCGAGCCGTCCGAACCACTCGAGCCGGCCCCGCCGATCGAGAGCCGTTTTCTGTTCGTGGACGTGGCCGCCCAGCGCGCCAATCAGCTGCGCCGGGGCGCTCGCGTCCGGCTGCGCCACGAGGCCGGGCACCATCTGCCGCACAAGCTTGAGCGAACCGCCATGGAAGAGGTCAAGGAGCGGCTCGTGCAGTACCGCGTCCCCGATACGCCCGGCGCCGCCTCCGCCGGGGACTGACCGGAACTCCAGGGCAGCCCGTTCCGTCGAACCCACCAGACAACCCGCGGTGAAGCCCTCACCGCAGCCGGGGGACGGTCATGACGGCACTGGGGATTCTGGCGGCGATCTTCTTCGCCAGCCTGTTCGGGGCGGTGGTCCTCGCGGCCTGGCTTGTGCTCCGCGCGGTGTTCTGGCTCGTGCTGCTGCCCTTCCGCCTGCTGGCGAGCCTGCTGATCTGGCCGCTTGCGCTGCTCAAGGGCCTGATTGCCTTCGTCCTGTTCGGCGTGCTTGCGCTCGTGGGCGTTGTGGCGGCCGTGGTTCTCTCGGTCGGTCTGGTTCTGGCCGTCTTGACGCCGCTGCTGCCGATTCTCTTCCTCGTGTTCGTGACGTGGGCGCTCGTGCGCCTGATGCGGCGGCCGGCCGCCGTCTGACGCCGGCTCAGGCCGATGCCAGGTCTGCCCGCTGAGGCGGGCGCCGGGTGCGCCAGTCGGTCGCCTGCTCGAAGGCGTGACCGATCCCGAGAATCCCCGCTTCGTCCCACGCCCGGCCAATCACCTGCAAACCGACCGGCAGCGTGTCGCGCGTAAACCCCGCGGGCACGCTGAGTGCCGGCAGGCCGGCGAGCGGCGCGGCCACGGTGAACACGTCGGCGACGTACATGGCCAGCGGGTCGTCCACGCGTTCGCCCAGCCCGAACGCGGGCGTCGGGCTGGTGGGCAGCGCGATCGCATCGACCGACGCGAGGGCCTCGTCGAAATCCTGCCGGATCAGCGTGCGCACCTGCTGTGCCTTCCGGTAGTAGGCATCGTAGTAGCCGGCGCTGAGCGCGTAGGTGCCGAGCATGATCCGCCGCTTGACCTCCGGCCCGAATCCGGCGCTCCGGGTACCGGTGAACATCTCCGCGAGGGTCTCGGCCGGCACGCGCAGGCCGTACCGCACGCCGTCGTAGCGCGCCAGGTTCGCGCTGGCCTCCGCGGTGGCGACCAAGTAGTAGACCGGCACGGCAAACCGGCTGTGCGGCAGCTCGATGGGCTCGACTGCCGCCCCGAGATCGGTCAGGGTGCGGACAGCCGCCTCGAACGCCGACGCGACGTCGGCATCGACGCCCGTGTCGAGCAGGTGGCGAGGCACGCCAATCCGCACGCCTCGCAGGCCGCGGTCGCGCGCGCCGCCGAATCGCGTCGGCGGCGCGGCCGCGCACGTGGCGTCGCGCGGGTCGGGTCCCTCGATGGCGGCAAGCGCCAGCGCGGCATCGGCCACCGAGCCGGAGAGCGGCCCGATCTGATCGAGCGACGAGGCGAACGCGAGGAGCCCGTACCGCGAGACCCGCCCGTAGGTCGGCTTGAGGCCGACGATGCCGCAGAACGCCGCGGGCTGGCGGATCGATCCACCGGTGTCGGAGCCGAGCGCGAGCGGCGTCATCCCGCTCGCGACCGCAACCGCCGACCCACCGCTCGACCCACCGGGCGCCCGCGCGGGATTCCACGGATTGCGCGCGGGTCCGTACGCGCAGTGCTCGGTCGAGGAGCCCATGGCGAACTCGTCGCACACGGTCTTGCCGATGACGATGGCGCCGGCCTGCTCGAGCCGGTCTACGACGGTGGCGTTGTACACGGGACGGTAGCCGTCGAGGATGCGGGATCCGGCCGTCGTCGGCACGTCGCGGGTCGAGATGTTGTCCTTGAGCGCCACGGGCACGCCGTAGAGCGCGCCGTCGCCGCGCTCGGCGTCGAGCGCCCTCGCCCGCGCGAGCGCCCGGTCGGCGTCGACGTGGAGGAAGGCGTGCAGCGCGTCGTCGGCCCGCGCGATCCGATCGAGCGCCGCGCGGCAGACTTCTTCCGCGCTCGTCTCACGCCGTGCGATGGCGGCCCGGATGGCGGCGGCCGACGCGAAGGCCGACAGGGCCACGGCTAGCGCACCGTAGGGACGCGGAAGAGCCCCGCCTCGCGCGCCGGGTCCGGCGCGCCGTCGAGCGCCCGCGCGCGATCGATCGAGGGCGTCTCCGCGTCGTCGCGCCAGGCGGCTTCGGTCGCGGCGATGTGCGACGTCGGGGGCACGCCGGCGGTGTCGGCCTCCTGAATCTGGTTCACCCAGTCGAGAATGGCGGCCAGCTGACGCGCGAACGTCTCCACTTCGGCGTCCGTCAGGGACAGGTGAGCGAGCTCGGCGACGCGCAGGACGTCGTCGCGTTCGAGCTTCGTGGCCATGACGTCGGATGCTAGCATGGAGTCCGTTCGCCTCGTTCCCGTGCCACGCCACGCCGCATGCCGCCCATGACCGTGTTCCTCGTGCCCGTGGGGGGCGGCCGCTACACGCTGTACTGCGAGCTCAAGGAGTCCGAGGCGGAGCCGTCCGATCCGTCGCGGCCGCACTCGCCCTCCTGGCTCGGGCGCCTGCGGCGGCGATGGCGGGAGTGGCGTGAGCGCACGCTTCAGCGGTTCCGGACGACCGTGGCCGACGCCGAGGCGCAGCAGGAACGCGAGGAGCTCGGGGAGGAGGCGCCCGCCAAGCGGGGGTTCGGCCGCTTCGTCCTCCGCCGGATTGCCGAGGCGGTGGCCGAGCAGCGGTTGCTGTGGCACCTGCGGCGCGCGTCGGCCGGCCGCCTGGTCCATCCAGACGACGTGCCGCCGGCGCGGGCGCGGCGGCTCGCGCGCGACGAGTTCACGCGCGACCATCGCAAGCACCTGGTCCGCGCGCTCGTCAACGGCGCCGTGTCGGTCGTGCTCGGGATCGTGTTCTTCTTCGTGCCCGGCCCGAACCTCGTGGCCTACTATTTTCTCTTTCTCGCCATCGGTCATGCCTTCGCCCTGCGCGGCGCCCGCAAGGGCCTCGCGCTCGACTGGAGCACGGAGGCCTCGGCGCCGCTCCGTTCGGTCGGCGACGCGCTCGGGCTCGATCAGGCGTCGCGGCGGGCCGAGCTCGAGCGCCTCACGGCGGACCTCGGTCTCGAGCGGCTCTGGCGCTTCCTCGAGCGCGTCGCGCGACGCCCGGCCTGACCGAATCCGGGTGGTATACTCGCCTCCCCGTGAAGCTCGCTGAGCTCGCCGAACGGCTCGGGTGTCGTCTCGACGGCGATGGCTCGATCGACGTCGTGCGCGTCGCGGGGATCGCCGACGCCGGCCCCGGCGACGTGACCTTCCTCGCCAATCCGCGCTACGCCTCGCGCCTGCCGGGGACCCGTGCCTCGGCGGTGATCGCCGACGACCGCGTGTCGAGCGCGCCGTGCGCCGTCCTCCGCTCGCCCCATCCCTACGTGACGTTCGCCAGCGCGATCGAGGTGCTGACGCCGTCGCCGAAGCCGCCGGCCGGCATCAGCCCGCTGGCCGCGATCGATCCCACGGCCGAGGTCGGCCCCGGCGTGTCGATCGGCCCGTTCGTCACGATTGGCGCGCGGGCCAGAATCGGGGCGCGCACGGTGCTGCGGTCGCACGTCTCCATCGGCGAGGCTGCGGCGGTCGGCGACGACTGCCTCCTGCACGCCCATGTCTCGGTGCGCGAAACGGTCACCGTCGGCCACCGCGTCGTGCTGCAGGACGCCTGCGTGATTGGGGCCGACGGGTTCGGGTTCGCGACGCGGCCCGACGGCACCCACCAGAAGATCCCGCAGGTCGGCTCGGTCGTGATTGACGACGACGTCGAGATCGGCGCGCAGTCGGTCGTGGACCGGCCGGCGGTTGGCGTGACTCGCATCGGGGCCGGCACCAAGATCGACAACCTCGTCCAGATTGCCCACGGTGTCCGCATCGGCCGCAACGTGCTGCTCGCGGCGCAGGTCGGCATCGCCGGCAGCAGCGTCCTCGAGGACGACGTCGTGCTGGCGGGGCAGGCCGGCGTCATCAACCACGTGCGCGTCGGCCGTGGCGTCAAGGCGAGCGCGCAGACCGGCATCACGAGCGACACGCCGGCGGGGATCCACGTTGCAGGCATGCCCTCCTGGGACGCCCGCGAGTGGCGGGCGGCGTTCGTCCTGCTGCGGCGCATGCCCGAATTCCGACGGAAGCTGCGCGAGCTGGAGGCCCGGCTCGACGCGATCAAGTGAGCGGCCCCGGCCGCATGCCGCGAATCGCGGTCCGGTCCCCTATAATCAAGGGAATGCGCTTGTCCAATCCGGCGCGCCTGCTGGCGGTCGCCGCAGTTGCGCTTCTGACCCTCAGTGCGACCGGAGTCGACACGATTCCGCGTCCGCCCAAGTTCGACTACACGATGGTCACCCTCGAGAACGGCCTGCAGGTCGTCTTCCTCGAAGACCATTCGACGCCCATCGTCCATCAGGCGATCTGGTACCACGTGGGCTCCAAGAACGAAAAGCCGGGACGGACCGGCTTCGCCCACCTGTTCGAGCACCTGATGTTCAAAGGCTCGAAGAACGTGCGCGCCGATCAGCACCCGTCGTGGATCACGAGCGTCGGCGGGCAATCGAATGCCTTCACCGACGAGGACGCGACCGTCTTCTGGGAGACCGTGCCCGCGCAGTACCTGCCGCTGGTGCTCTGGCTCGAAGCGGACCGGATGGCGACGCTGGAAGTGGACGAAGGCCGGTTCCTGAACGAGCGCGAGGTCGTCAAGGAAGAGCGCCGGATGCGCTACGAGAACCAGCCGTTCGGGCGGCTGTCCGAGGTCATCTTCGACAAGGCGTTCCAGGTCCACCCGTACAAGCACCAGACCATCGGCAGCATGGCCGACCTCGAGGCCGCCTCGATCAACGACGTGCGGGCGTTCCACGACACGTACTACGTGCCGAACAACGCGACGCTTGCGCTCGTCGGCGACTTCGACACCGCGCAGGCGCGCGCGCTCGTCGAGCAGTACCTGGGCCGCGTGCCGCGCGGCAAGCCCGTGCCGCGCGACATCCCGCAGGAGCCCGCCCAGGAAGGCGAGGAGCGGTACGCCGTGACCGAGCCCTGGCCGCTGCCGGCGGTCGTCGTCTCGCACCACATCACGTACGACGGGCACCCCGACGCGTATCCCCTGCACATCCTGGCGAAGATCCTGTCCGACGGCGAGAGCTCCCGGATCTACCGGACGCTCGTCTACGATCGTCAGCTCGCGCTCGCGGCGTTCGGCGAGGCGAAGCTGATTGAGCATCCCAACTTGTTCTACGCCGTCGCCATCGTCCAGCCCGGCCGGCGGCCCGAGGAGGTCCAGCGTGCCCTGCAGGCCGAGCTCGACCGCGTCAAGACCGAGGGCGTGACCGAGGCGGAGCTGACCCGCGCGAAACGCCAGTTCGCCCGCGACTACATCCTCGGGCGCGAGACCGTCCAGCAGAAGGCCCTGCACCTGGCGCACGCCATCGTGATCCACAACGACATCACCACCGCCGACGGCGAGTTCGACCTGTTTCAGAACGTGACGGTCGCCGACGTGAAACGCGTGGCGACCACCTATTTCACGCCGCAGTCGCGCATGCTCCTGACCATCATGCCCCGCGGCTCGGGCGGCGCGCCCGAGAGCGGCCCGGCGGCCGGGGGTGTGCGATGAGGCGCTTCGTCGTCCTCGCCGCCGCGGTTGTGGTGGCGGGCCTCGTGCCGGCCGCCGTGTGCGCCCAGGCCTGGCCGAGCGAGCGCCCGCCGCGCCCGCTGCCGGCACGGCCCGTCGACTTTCCGCCGTACGAGATCCGCACACTGCCGAACGGGCTGCAGGTGCTCGTGGTGCTGCACCACGAGCAGCCGTCGGTGAGCTTCCGCCTGATCGTCAAGGCTGGCTCGGCCCAGGAGCCCGCGAACGCACCGGGCGTCGCCGGCTTCGTCGCCTCGCTGCTCGACCAGGGCACGACGACCCGCTCGTCCGAGGAGATCGCGACGCTCATCGACTCGGCCGGCGGCTTCATCGGCACCGGGTCCGGCAACGAGCTGTCGTTCGTCAACGGCGCCGTCGTGAAGGACCGGACGGACGAGGCGCTCGCGCTCGCCGCCGACCTCGTCCGCAACCCGGCGTTCGATCCCACCGAAATCGATCGGCACCGCAGCCAGACCCTGTCGGCCATGCAGGTGGGCTACGACGATCCGGACTACGTGGCGGGGCTGGTGTTCGACCGGCTCGTCTTCGGCCAGCATCCCTACGGCCGGCCGGGCGACGGCACCCCGGATTCGGTGTCCCGTATCTCGCGCGACGATCTCGTCGCGTTCCATCGCACGTGGTACGCGCCGAACAACGCTTTGCTCGCCATCGTCGGCGACCTCACCGCCGAGGAGGCGTTTGCCGCCGCCGAGCGCGCGTTCGGCAAATGGGCCATGCGCGACGTGCCCGAAACCGCGTTGCCGGCGCCGCCGGCCCCGGCGCGTCGCGTGATCGTCATCGACCGGCCCGGCTCGGCGCAGACCGAGATCCGCGTCGGCCACGTCGCGATTCCGCGCACGAGCCCCGAGTTCGTCCCGTTCGACCTCGCCGTCCGGATCCTCGGGGGCGAGGGCGCCAATCGGCTGTTCGGCGTCCTGCGCTCGGACCGCGGCCTGACCTACGGCGCGTCGGCGTCGCTCCAGACGTTCAAGGCCGGCGGGCAGGTCGTGGCCGAGACCGACACCCGCTCGGAGGCGACTGGCGAGTCGCTCCGCCTGATGGTGGACGAGTTCTGGCGCCTGCAGCGCGAAGAGGTGCGATCGACCGAGCTTCGGGGCGCGCAGGATTTCCTCTCCGGCAGCTTTCCGCTCACCATCGAGGCGCCGGCGTCGATCGCGACCCAGGTGCTGGCGCACATCTTCTACGGCCTCGACCTCAGCGAGATCGAGACCTACCGGGACAGAGTCGAGGCCGTCACGCCCGAGGACGTCCAGCGCGTGGCCCGCACGCTTCTGCGGCCCGACCGGCTGTCGATCGTGCTCGTCGGCGACGCCTCGAAGTTCGTCGATCAGCTGAAGGCGCTGGGCTTCGAGGAGTTCGAGCGGATTCCGCTGTCCCAGCTCGACGTCAACTCGCCGACGCTCAGGCGGGGCGCCGCGGGTGACCGACACGAACCCCGCTGATCCTCCGGCCGCGCCCGGCCGCCGCATCCTGGTTTCCTGCGGCGAGGCGTCCGGCGACGCGTACGCGGGCGCCCTGGTCTCCGAGCTGAAAGCCCTCGACCCGGCCGTGCGCGTCTCCGGGTTCGGCGGCGCCGGCCTCGCCCGCGCCGGCGCCCGGCTCGTCGGCGACTATCGGGGCCTCGCGGTGACCGGGCTCTCTGAAGCCATCGCCGTGCTGCCGCGTGCGCGGCGCATGCTCCGGACGCTGACCGCGACCGCGCGCGCCGAGCGGCCGGACGTCTTCGTCGCCATTGATTTTCCCGACTTCAATCTCCGCCTGCTGCCGGCCATGCGCCGCCTCGGCGTTCCGGTCGTCTACTACGTGAGCCCGCAGCTCTGGGCGTGGCGCCCGGGCCGGATCGCGACCATCGCCCGACATGTCGCTCGGATGCTCGTCATCTTCCCGTTCGAAGTCGACGTGTACGCACGGGCAGGCGTGCCGGTCGAATTCGTCGGCCATCCGCTGCTCGACCTGACACCGCCCCCGGTCGATCGCCGGGTGTTTCTGGCGGGCCTCGGGCACGATCCGGATCGGCCGGTGGTCGCCCTGCTGCCGGGCAGCCGTCCGAACGAACTGGACCGCATCCTGCCGCCGATCGTCGGCGCGGCGCGCCGGGTTGCCGCGGAGGTGTCTGGGGCGCAGTTCGTCGTCGCGCGCGCTCCGGCACTCGCTGACGCGGCGTTCGCGCCGCTCGACGCGCTCGGGGCGGACGGCGTGCCGGTGGCGGTCGTCTCCGAGCGGACCGACGACGTGCTGGCCGCCTGCGACGTGGTCGTCACGGCGTCCGGGACGGCGACCGTGCAGGCCGCCGTTCACGGCCGGCCAATGGTGATCGTCTATCGCGTGTCGCCGTTCACGTTCACGATTGGCCGGCGCCTGGTCCGTGTGTCGAGCTACGGGATGGTCAACCTGGTCGCCGGCCGTTCCGTCGTGCCGGAGTTAATCCAGCACGCGTGCACTCCGGATCGGATCGCGGCCGAGGTCGTGTCGCTCCTGCGCGACGCCGAACGGGCGGCACGGATGCGCCAGGACCTGGCCGACGTCCGGTCGCGCCTGGGTGAGCCGGGCGCTTCGCGCCGAGCGGCCGAGGCCGTTCTGGCCGTCACCGAGCGGGGCGTCCGGCGCCCCGAGCCGGGCCGCAAGTTGGAGAGAAGCTCGCCGGCACTCTAAACTGGTGCCCATGCTCCGCAAGCTGCTGCTCTCGGCGCTCGTCGTCTTCGCGACAGGTTCGCCGCTTCGGGCCAATCTGGTCGTGCCCACAGAGTTCCGCGAGATCGTCGCCGACGCGACGCTGATCGTCCGTGGGACCGTGACGGATGTTCGCGTCGTGCGGGCTGCGGGCCGCGGCCTGGACTCCATCGCGACGCTCGCCGTCCAGACCGTGCTCAAGGGCGAGGCGGATCGGTTCGTGTCCGTGCGGGTGCCCGGAGGCGAGCTCGGCACGCGCCGGTTCGTCATGGTCGGCGCCCCGACCTTCAAGGTCGGTCAGCACACCATCCTCTTCCTTCGCCGGGACGCTGAAGGCGCCTGGCGCCCCGTCGGACTGGCCATGGGCGTCTATCGCGTGCAGGCGGAGCGGGGGAGCGGGCGCCCGGTCGTCGCGCCGCCGGTCGTGGGCGGCTGGACGGCGTCGGTCTCGGGTCCGATCGTCCGTGGCGACGCCCGCCGCGTCACCGTGCCCGTGCAGGACTTCGAATCAGTCATCCGGTTGATCGTCGCGGGTCGCGCGCTGCCCCGCGACGTGGCGAGGTCGGAGAGGCCGGTTCGATGACGCGCAAGCGGCTGGCCCTTCTCGCGGTCGCCCTCGCCGTCGTCCTCGCGCCGGGGGCCGAGGCGTACCTGAAGCTCGGCACGTCGGTCAACGGCGACGTCCTCGGCATCCGGTGGACGACCTTTCCGGTGCGCTACTTCATCTTCGACGGCGACGACGACCGCGTGTCGGCAGACGAGCTCCGGGCCGCCGTCGCCCGCGCGTTCACCACGTGGACCGAGTCGCCGTCGGCCAGAATCTCGACCACCTTCGGCGGGTTCACGACCGCCGAGCCGTTCGACGACGACCAGGTGTCGGTGATCGGGTTCCAGGCCCGGCCCGAGATGGAGCGGACGCTCGGCGCCGCGACCTTCGAGATCGACACCTCGAACGGCCAGCTCGTTGCCGCGGACATCTTCTTCAACTCGACCTTCGACTGGTCGGTCGCGCCCTCCGGCGAGAGCGGCCGCTTCGACCTCGAGTCGGTGGCGGTGCACGAGATCGGCCATCTGCTCGGTCTGGGGCACTCGGCCCTCGGCGAGACGGAGCTGAACTCGTCGGGGGGCCGGACGATCCTCGGCAAGCGGGCGGTCATGTTTCCGATCGCGTACCCGCGCGGCTCCATCGAGGATCGGACGATCGAGGCCGACGACATCGCCGGCCTGGGCGAGGTCTACGCGTCGAGCGCGACGACCCGTGGCTTCGGCGCGATCCGGGGCCGCGTGACGCTCGGAGGCGAGGGCTTGTTCGGCGCGCACGTCGTGGCGCTCAATATCCAGACGGGCGCGCTCGTCGCGGGTTTCTCGCTGACCGACCGGGGTGATTTCGTGATTTCCGGGCTCGAGCCCGGCCTGTACGTCGTCCGCGTCGAGCCGCTCGACGATGCCGACGCCGACAGCTTTTTCGACGAGGACACCGACGTGGAGATCGACTTCCGGCCGGGCTACTTTCCGCGCCTGGTCGGCGTGCCGCCCGGCGGCGCGGGCGAGGCCATCGTGATTACGGTGGCCGCGAAGTGACGCGCCCGGGCTTCGCGGTGCGGGCCGGGATGGCCGTGGTCGCCGCGGCCGCCGTCGTGACGCCGGCGTTCGCGCAGACCGCCCAGGCGGTGCCGCCGCGGCAGTGGGAATTCGCCGGCGGGGTCTCGTTCGTCGCGCCGGCCACGAGCGGCACGACGTCGGCCGACCTGCTGCGGCCGGATGGGTCGACGCTGCCGCTCTTCCGCGCCCGCCGGGAGACGAGCAGCGGACTCGGTCTGGAGGCGCACCTCGGTACCGCCGTCGCGCGCCGACTGGACGTCGAGATGAGCGGCGTCTGGATGCGGTTCGACGCGCGCGCGGTCATTTCCGGCGACGCCGAGGACGTTCGCGGCGTCACCCTCACCGAGACGCTGACGCGGTTCTCGCTCGAGGGTGCGGCGGTCTGGAGGTTCGTGGACGGCGTCCGCGTCCAGTGGTTCGTCCGCGGCGGCGCGGGCTGGATGCGCGAGCTTTCGAGCGACATGGCGCTCGCGAGCGATGGCATCGTCGTCAACGCTGGCGCCGGCATGAAATACTGGCCCGGCGCGGCGCGTCCCGGCCAGGGCCGCTTCGGTATTCGCGCGGAGGTGCGGCTGCTCGGCCGCCGGGGCGGCATCGCGATCGACGATGGCTCCTTCCGGCTCTGGCCGATCGTCGCCGGCTCAGCGCTGATGCGATTCTAGAGGGCTTGGGGTTTAGGGTTTCTTCATGTCTCTTGACTCGTTCTCCACGCGCCGGCGGCTGACGCTCGACTCGGGCCCCGTGGACTATTTCAGTCTGCCGGCGCTCGCCGACGCCGGCGCAGGAGACGTCCGAAGGCTGCCGTTCTCGCTGAAGATCCTCCTCGAGAACCTGCTGCGGCGCGAAGACGGCCGCTCGGTCACGGCCGACGACATCCGGGCGCTCGCCGGCTGGGACCCGGCGCGGCCGGTACAACGCGAGATCTCGTTCATGCCGGCGCGCGTGCTGCTGCAGGATTTCACGGGCGTGCCGTGCGTCGTCGACCTCGCCGCCATGCGCGATGCCATGGTGGCGCTTGGCGGCCTGGCCGAGCAGGTCAACCCGCTGCAGCCGGTCGAGCTCGTCATCGACCATTCCGTCCAGGTCGATCACTTCGCCCGCGCCGATGCGCCGGCGCTCAACGCCAGCCTGGAGTACCACCGGAACAGGGAGCGCTACGCTTTCCTGCGCTGGGGACAGAACGCGTTCCGCAACTTCCGGGTCGTGCCGCCCGAGACCGGCATCGTGCACCAGGTGAACATCGAGTACCTGGCGCGCGTCGTCGTGCACGACACCGGCGGCGCGATCGCGTACCCGGACACGGTGTTCGGCACCGACTCGCACACGACGATGGTCAACGGCCTCGGTGTCGTCGGCTGGGGCGTGGGCGGCATCGAAGCCGAGGCGGCGATGCTCGGGCAGCCGAGCTCCATGCTGATTCCGGACGTCATCGGCTACAAGCTGTCCGGCCGCCTGCCCGAAGGGGCGACCGCGACCGATCTCGTCCTGACGATCACCGAAGCGCTCCGGCGGAAGGGCGTGGTCGGCACGTTCGTCGAGTTTTACGGCCCCGGGCTCGAGCACCTGACGATCGCCGATCGCGCGACGCTCGGCAACATGTGTCCCGAGTACGGCGCGACCGTCGCGATCTTCCCCATCGACGCGATGACGCTCGAGTACCTGCGGCTGACCGGGCGCGACGACGGCCAGGTGGCGCTCGTCGAGGCCTACGCGCGTGCCCAGGGCCTGTTTTGGACCGAGGCGGCGCCCGACCCGGTCTACTCGGACACACTCGGGCTGGATCTGGGGACCGTCGAGCCCAGCATGGCGGGCCCGAGGCGTCCCCAGGACCGCGTCCGGCTCTCGGCCGTCAAGACGACGTTTGCCGCCGCGCTGCCGGATCTACTGAAGGGCGTGAAGGCGGCGTCGGCCCGTGCTTCAGGGGGCGGCACAGCCGTCGCCGAAGCGGTGGCGGCGTCGCTCGAGCACGGGTCGGTCGTGATCGCCGCCATCACGAGCTGCACCAACACGTCGAACCCGAGCGTCATGATCGCCGCCGGTCTGGTCGCCAAGAAGGCCAACGAGCGCGGGTTGACCCGCAAGCCTTGGGTGAAGACGAGCCTTGCGCCCGGCTCGAAGGTCGTGACCGAGTACCTCGACAAGGCCGGCCTGACCGAGCATCTCGACGCGATCGGATTCAATCTCGTCGGCTACGGCTGCACCACCTGCATCGGCAACAGCGGTCCGCTGCCGTCGGACATCGCGGCCGAAGTGCGCGAGCGCGGGCTCGTCGTCTGTTCGGTGCTGTCGGGCAACCGGAACTTCGAGGGGCGGATCCAGCAGGACGTGCGCGCCAACTACCTCGCGTCGCCGCCCCTGGTCGTGGCCTACGCCCTCGTGGGCTCGCTCAACGTCGATATCACGACCGATCCGCTGGGCCGGGACCGCGACGGGCGCCCGGTCTACCTGAAGGACCTCTGGCCGAGCCAGCAGGAAATCCAGGAGACGATGTTGTCCACGATTTCTGCGGACATGTTTCGGGAGCAGTACGCGAGCGTCTTCGAGGGCGACACGCGGTGGCGGGAGCTGCCCGTGCCGTCGGGCGACCTCTTCGCCTGGGACGACGGATCGACGTACGTGCGGCGGCCGCCCTTCCTCGAAGGGCTGAAAGCCGACCCGGTGGCTCCCGCGGACATCCGCGGCGCCCGTGCGCTCGCGGTGCTCGGCGACAGCATCACGACCGATCACATCTCGCCCGCGGGATCGATCAAGGCCGACAGCCCGGCCGGCAGGTACCTCGTGGAGCACGGCGTGAAGCCCGCCGACTTCAACTCGTACGGCGCGCGCCGCGGCAATCACGAGGTCATGGTGCGCGGCACGTTCGCGAACGTCCGGCTGCGCAACCAGCTCGCCCCAGGCACCGAGGGCGGATGGACCAGCTTTCTGCCGGCCGGCGAGGTCATGACGATCTTCGACGCCGCGATGCGCTATCGCGACGCCGGCGTGCCGCTCGTTGTCATGGCCGGCAAGGAATATGGATCCGGCTCGTCGCGGGACTGGGCCGCCAAAGGCCCTGCGCTCCTGGGCGTGCGCGCGGTCATCGCCGAGAGCTACGAGCGCATCCATCGGAGCAACCTCGTCAACATGGGCGTGCTGCCGCTGCAGTTCGAGGACGGCGAGACGCCCGGGTCGCTCGGGCTGACCGGCCGCGAGACGTTCGACATCGCCGTCGCCGGCCTCGAAGTGCGCGGGCGCGCCAGGGTGACGGCGACGAGCGACGACGGGGCGACCCGCGAGTTCAGGGCCCGCGTCCGGATCGACACGCCGGAGGAGCTCGCCGCATACCGGCACGGCGGGATCCTGCCGTACGTGCTCCGACGGCTCGCGGGCACAGGGTAGGGAGGAACTGGCGCTCGGACCGTCGGACCCTCGCATGCTCTCGTCCACGGCGATCAAGACCCGCTCCGCCGCCTTCGGCTTCGACCTTTGCGGCGTGTCGCGCGCCGAGCGTTACCCGAAGCTGGCGCGGCTGGCCGAGTGGTACGCGTCGGGCCAGGCGGGCGAGATGCGGTATCTGGCCGACACCCGTGGTGAGCGCGCCGATCCGCGCGTGGTGCTGCCAACGGCGCGGTCGGTTGTCTCTCTCGGAGTTCTCTACAACACCGCTCAACCTCACTCCGCGTCCCTGACCGAGCCGGACCGCGTCGCCGTCGCCCGCTGCGCGTGGGGCACGGACTATCACGAGGTCGTGCGCGCGCGACTCCGCGAGCTTCTGACCTGGATGAGCCGCGAAGCGGGACCGGACCTCGAGGCGATGACGTGCGTGGACGACGGCCCCGTGCAGGAGCGGGTCTTCGCCGAGCAGGCCGGGCTCGGCTGGATTGGCAAGAACACGTGCCTCATCAACCCGGAGATCGGCTCGTGGCTGTTCCTCGCCGAGATTCTGACCAATGTGGATCTCGAGCCGGATGCGCCGGGCGTGGACCAGTGCGGCCGCTGCACGCGCTGCCTCGACGCCTGTCCGACCGGCGCCATCGTCGAGCCGTACCGCGTGGACGCGACCCGGTGTCTGTCGTACCACACGATTGAAGTCCGCGACGACGTCGACGAGCGCTGGCGCGCGGCGATCCGGACGCAGGTGTTCGGATGCGACATCTGCCAGGACGTGTGCCCGTGGAACAACCGCGCGCCCGTGAGCGGCGATCCCGCGTGGCAGCCGCGGCCGGGCCTGGAGTTCCCACGGCTCATCCACCTGTGCCGTCTGTCCGACGAGGCCTGGCGGGCGCTGCTGAAAGCCAGCGCGATGCGGCGGGCCGGCCTCGCGCGCATCCGGCGATCGCTCGGCTACGCCGCCGCCGCGCGCCCGGCCGCCGAAGCCACCGACGCGCTCGACGCGCTGGCCTCGCACTCGTCGGCCTCGGATCCGCGCGTCGCCGGCGCGATCGCCTGGGCCCGCGGGCGCCTCACCTCCGTCCGCTGATCCCGATTCCCCGATTCCCCGATGCTAATATCGCCCCATGTCTCTCGCGCCCGCGCTCCTCCTCTCGATGCCGCAGCTGACCGATCCGAGTTTCTCCAAGTCGGTCGTACTGCTGTGTGAGCACGGTCCCGAGGGCGCCTTCGGCCTCGTCGTGAACCACCCCTCTGAGCTTTCGGCCGCCGAGGCGGTGCAGCTCGAGCCGCCGGTTGAGGGCGCCAACGGCCTGCAGCTCCTGCTCGGGGGCCCGGTCGAGCCGCAGCGCGGCTGGATCCTGACGTCGCAGGCGCCCGACGGCGTCGACAGCCGACCGGTCGGCGCCGGTCTGTATCTGTCGGCGTCGCCGCTGCTGCTGCGCAGGGTGCTGACCGCGCGGCCGCTCCCGAAGCGAACGCACGTGCTGGCCGGGTACGCGGGCTGGGGCCCCGGGCAGCTCGACGAGGAGCTGGCCCAGTCGGCCTGGCTCATCATGCCCGTCGAGCTCGACCTGGTGTTCGAGATCCCGTCCACGTCGGCCTGGGAGATGGCCCTCCGCCGCCTCGGCGCCGACCCGCACATGCTGCAGATGGGGCACGGCGTCCACTAGGATCGGGGCGCCTTGCTCACCGGCCGCCTGTCCCGCCACGGTCTCGCGACGGCGCTCGTCGACGAGCGCGGCCCGGTTTCGTTCCGGGAGCTGGACGAGGCTGTGTCGTGCGCCGCGTCCGCGCTGCTCGGCGCCTCGACAGACCTGGCTGAGGCCCGCGTCGCCTTCCTCGTGCCGCCCGGCCGGGATTTCGTCGCGACATTCGTCGGTATCTGGCGCGCGGGCGGCATTGCGGTGCCGCTGCCCGTCTCGCACCCGCCGGCCGAGCTCGACTACGTGATTCGCGACGCGGAGGCGTCGGTGGTCGTCGCCGACGCCACGTGCGTCGAGCGCGTGCGCGCGAGCGCCGCCATCGTCGGCGCGAGGCTCGTGGATCCGGCCGACTGGGCCGGCGCCGCGACCGGCTCCCTGCCCGACGTGCGGCCGCCGCGGCGCGCGATGATGCTCTACACGAGCGGCACGACCGGCAAGCCCAAGGGCGTCGTCCTGACGCACGCCAACGTAACCGCGATGATTGAAGCTCTCGTCGAGGCCTGGCGCTGGACGGACGCGGATCGCACGTTGCTGGTGCTGCCGCTCCATCACGTCCACGGCCTCATCAACGTCCTCGGCTCGGCGTTGTGGGCGGGCGCCATGTGCGAGATGCCGACGCGATTCGACGCTGGCGCGACCTGGGCCCGGCTCGCGTCGGGCGAGATCACGGTGTTCACCGCGGTGCCGACGGTTTACTACCGGCTGATCCAGGCGTTCGAGGCGGAGCCGGCGCTGCAGGCCGCGCGGTCAGCGGGCGTCGGACGGACCCGCCTCATGATGTCCGGCTCGGCCGCGCTGCCGGCTGCCACGCTCGAGCGCTGGCGCGAGATCAGCGGGCACGTGCTGCTCGAGCGCTACGGCATGACGGAGATCGGAATGGCGCTGGCGAACCCCCTGGTGGGGGAGCGTCGTCCGGGCTTCGTCGGGCGGCCCCTTCCGCACGTCGAGATTCGCCTCGTGGACGAGGCCGGTCGTGAGGCGCCGCCAGGCTCGCCGGGCGAGATCGAGGTGCGCGGGCCGGCCGTGTTCTCCGAGTACTGGCGCCGGCCCGACGCGACCGCGGCGGCGTTCCGCGACGGCTGGTTCAGGACCGGAGACACCGCCGTCGTCGAGGACGGCGCCTGCCGGCTTCTGGGCCGGTCCAGCGTGGACATCCTCAAGACCGGCGGCTTCAAGGTCTCGGCGCTGGAGATCGAGGACACGCTGCGCCTGCACCCGTCGGTCGGCGACTGCGCGGTGGTGGGCGTGGACGACGAGGAGTGGGGACAGCAGGTGTGTGCGGCGATCGAGCCAAAGGCCGGCCATCACGTATCAGCGGCCGATCTCGAGCCGTGGCTCGCCGAGCGCCTCGCGCCCTACAAGCGCCCGCGCGCCTTTCGCATTGTCGAGACATTGCCGCGCAACGCGATGGGCAAGGTCGTCAAGCCGGAAGTGACGCGCTGGTTCCACCGCTGAGCCCGCGCGCGCTGGAGGCGCGTGGCCCGCGCGGGTTGCGCACGAATGACTGGTCACATAGACTGGTCATATGAGTATGCCGGCATCGGAGTTCAAGGCCCGGTGTCTCGCGCTCATCGACCAGGTGCACGAGCGCGGCGAACCGGTCACCATCACCAAGCGTGGGCGCGTCGTGGCGGCCCTCGTGCCGGCTGGCGAGACCGACGAGCGGCCCTGGATGCGCGTGCGCGGGGTGGTCCACTGGCGCGGCGACCCCTTCGAGCCGGTCGTTGACGAGTCCGACGTCGAGGCGCTCCGATGAGTCCGCTCCTCGACACCCACGCCTGGATCTGGTGGGTCGATCAGGACAGGCGCCTCGGCGCCCGAACCATCGCGGCGCTCGACGCCCTGCCTGGATCGGACCGTCCTTTCATTTCGGACATCAGTCTGTGGGAAGTGGCGATGCTCGTCGCCAGCGGCCGGCTCAGCCTCGACATCGCGTTGGAAGACTGGCTCGAGGCCGCCGCCCATCCCCGGTCGGTGCGCGTCCTGCCGATCACGCCTGAGATCGCGGCCGGAGTGGCCGCGCTGGCGGCCTCGTTTCACCGCGACCCGGCCGACCGCATCCTCGTGGCCACGGCGCGGGCCCGGAAACTGCCCGTCGTGACACATGACCGGCGAATCCGTTCGTCGCGGCTCGTGAAGCTGTGGCGACCGGTGCGGAAGTCGAGGGAGTCGCGAGGCGACTGAGCATCTCTGCAGTCGGTCAGCGCGCGCGGCGCCCGACGACCTCACCCAGCGCGCATAGGCACGCCGCACGTGAGCCACCCTTGCGGCAAGAGCCCTGCTCAGGGTCGCGACGGGCACCCGCCGGGCATGCCGAGAGCGTCGGCGGTGAAAGTCAGTTTGAACGGCATGCTGAACCGGCCCTCGGACCGCGTGCGGTTCTTTCCGCTGCCGGTGTTGAACAGGATCAGGCCCACTGTGTCACCGGCAGACGCCTCCAGGTCCCATGTGCAGGATCCGGTGCGCGTGATCGTCGCGGGCGTCGAGCCGGCGTAGTTGTCCGGGCTCCAGTAGAGGGCCCAGCGGTAGCCGCGGTCGATGGGGTCATCAAAGCCGATGAGCACGTCAATCGAAGCCGACTCGCCGACGACCAGGTCTCGTGGGTTGCCGCCCGTCTCGCGCATTGCCGTCTGGATGCGGGCATCCTGACCGTTCCGAACCTCGACCGTCACGACGGTATTGCTGATTGGCTGCCCCGTGCCGGCGGCGAGGCAGTTGGTAACGCATTCGCTTGAAGTCAGGGGTGTGAGCCGCTCAGGGATGAACACGGTCAGATACCGCGACGGATTTCCCAGGGGATCGAAGCGCAGGCGGAGCTGGTTGTCGTCTTTCCGCAGACTGGCCAGGACGCCGACGTCGCCGCCAAGCGACTGGTCCGTATAGGTGTCGTCGCCGTCACCACAGACGCGATCGATGGTCGTGCTGGTGGCAGGTCCCGCACAGGTCAGGACGGACTGGCCCGGAATGTCGGGCAGCGTATTCGGCTTGGGCTTACCCTTCTGGGCCGCTGGTACGGCCGTGGCCAAGGTCACGCCAATCAATCCCACGAGAGCGGATTGCATGTGTCGAGCACGCATGTGTCCTCCTGATGTGCCCGAACAGCTCTGCGGCAAATTGGGCCGGCCGAGCGCCCGGGGTTTCGGTTGTAGAGGTGGAAACACGCGACTCCGAAGAACCGCACATGGAGTGCCGCGGTATCATGGCGGCCCACAGGCACCATGACGACCCAGGCCGACTCGGCGCCCGAGCCCGACGACACGAGCGACCTGCTCGATCGCGCCCGCGCCGGCGACGCCGAGGCACTCAGCCAGCTCCTCGAACGGCACGTCCCGATCCTGCGCCGCTGGGCCTCCGGGCGCCTGCCGCGCTGGGCGCGCGACATCGCCGACACCACCGACATCGTCCACGACACGGTCGTCGTCACGCTCAAGCACCTCGACGGCTTCGAGAACCGGGGCGGCGGTGCCCTGGGCGCCTACCTCCGGCAGGCCGTGATGAACCGCATCCGGAACGAGTTCCGGAAGCTCGCGGCTCGAGGCGCACCAGGGACGCTCGACTCGGGCATGCCCGACGACGGCTCGTCGCCGCTCGAGACGGCGCTCGCGAACGAGACGCTCGAGAAGTACGAGCGCGGGCTCGCGAAGCTCAAGCCAGAGGAGCGCGAGGCGGTCGTCTCGCGCCTGGAGTTCGGCCTGAGCTACGCGGAGATCGCCGAGGCGCTGGGCAAGCCGAGCGCGAACGCCGCACGCATGACGGTGGTCCGCGCCCTAGCGCGACTGGCCGAGGAGATGCGGTTGGCGAAGCGAGGCTGAATGCAGCCGTGGCCGTGCGATCTGTGCCGGTCGCGTGTTTGAGAATGCAATGAAGACCCCAGGCCTTTCGCATGCCTGACGAGTCCCGACTAGCGGACCTGGCCGGGGCCGTCGCCGACGGCCTCGGCATCGACTGGGGATCGGCGAGCGACAGCGCCGCGACAGAGGACGAGCGCGAGCTCGTCGCGTCCTTTCAAGGCCTTGCGGCCATCGGGGGGTTCTTCGCCAACCTGACCTCTGAGCCGGCGAGGCTCCGCCGAGAGCGGCCGAGGCTCGAGCCAGGCGCGGAGTGGGGGCCGCTCCGCGTGATCGGGCACGTGGGCCGCGGCCGGTTTGGCGACGTCTATCGCGCCTGGGACCCGGCCCTCGCGCGTGAGGTCGCGCTCAAGCTCATCGCGAGCGGCAGCGCGCCGCTCGACGAGCAGGTCGTTGACGAGGGCCGCCTCATGGCCCGCGTGCGCCATCCGAACGTCGTCACGATCCACGGTGCCCGGCGGGTGGACGACGTGGCAGGCCTCTGGATGGAGTTCATCGAGGGCCGCACGCTCGAGGCCGAGCTTGCCGAGCGTGGGGCGTTTTCCGGCGATGAGCTCGTCGCGGTGGGCATCCAGTTGTGCGGTGCGATCGCCGCCGTTCATGCGGCCGGCCTCGTGCACCGCGACGTCAAGGCGTCGAACGTTCTGCGCGGTCGCGACGGCCGCCTCGTCCTCGGCGATTTCGGCACCGGCGGCGAGCTCGACCAGGACGACGACACGCGGGCGGGCCTCGTCGGCACGCCCGCGTACCTGGCGCCAGAGATTTTCAACCGCCAGCCTGCGACACCACAGAGCGACATCTACAGCCTTGGCGTCCTCCTGTTCCATCTGGCGACGAGCAGGTATCCGTTCCCCGATCGATCGTTGGCGGCCCTGCGCACGGCCCACGCCTCTGGCACCGCGGCGGCCCTGGCCGACTCTCGGCCCGATCTGCCGGAGGCCGTGGTTCGCGTCATCAACCGCTCGCTCCAGGCCGACCCGTCGCGCCGATTCGAGAGCGCCGATGAGATGGCGCGCGCCTTCGAGGCGTGTCGGTCGGCCGATGGCAGGCGTCGGCGCGCGCGCTGGGTGGCTGCTGGCATCGCGGCCGGCCTCGTTGCCTGCGCGACCGGCTGGTTCGCCTGGCGGCAGGCACACCCGTTCAGATTCGCGGAGCGGGACTGGGTGCTCGTCGCGGCCTTCGAAAACCTGACCGGCGCCCGCGCGCTCGAGGGCGCCCTGGAGGGCGCCCTTGGGCTGGAGCTCGGCAGCTCGCCGCTCGTCAGGGTCGTGCCACGCGCACGCATCGAAGACACGCTCGCATTGATGAGGCGGTCGCTCGACACGCGCGTGGACGCGCGAGTAGGTCGGGAGGTGGCGCTGCGAGACGGCCAGATCCGGGCCGTCCTGGCAGGGCAGGTCGATCGACTGGGACAGGGCTATCGCTTGACGGCGGAGGTCCATGATGCGCGTGACGGCGCAATCGTGTCGAGCCTCGACGAACAGGCCGCAGGCGATGCCGACCTGCTGCCCGCCGTTGCGCGACTGGCCGCGAAAGTGCGATCGGCGTTGAGCGAGACGCTGCCGGCGCTGGCGGACAGCTCGGCAGGCGGTCCGCCTCGTGTCACGACGCAGTCGCTCACGGCTCTGACGCTCTATCAGCGGGCGCTGCCGCACATGGCCCCGGGGGCCAATCCCCGCGTTGCCGAGCAGCTGCTGGCCGAAGCGGTCCGGGAGGATCCCGAGTTTGCCGTGGCGCACGTCGCGCTGGCGAAGGCCATCTTCGTGCAGCGCCTCACGACGGCCGATCCACCCAGATTCCGAGCCGAAGAGGTCGATGCGCACCTGGCTGCTGCCAGCCGTGCGTCCGCGCATGTGACCGTCGAGGACCGGTATCGCATCACCGCAGAAACAGCCGCGATAGAGATGGCGAGATCACGCGGTGCGGACCGCGCGGCGCATCAGCACCGGGCCCTCGCCGCGCTCGAGGCGTTGCACGGCCTGCAGCCCGACGACGTGCCTGTCCTTGTGTCCCTGCTCGAGCTCGGGGACGCGCGCGCCGCGCGCGTGATCCCGCTCGCCGAACGGCTCGTCTCCCTCAGGCCCAACAGTCCCTATGTGCTCGTGTTCGCCGCTCAACGTGCCGCGAGCGCCGACGAGCACGACCTGGCAAGGTCGTATCTCGAGCGCGCGCGCCCCCTTCTCGATCTGCCAACCGCGGAGTTTGCCGGAGACGGGCCCGCGGTCGGTGGCCGGCAAGGGCTGTTCAATTACGCCTGGATCCGCGACGACGTGCACGAGGCGATGAGGCTTGCCGAGGAGCTCGCGATCATCATTCGCCGGTCCGCGCCGGAAGCGGCGTCGATCCATGCGGAAGGTACCGCACGGAAGTTTCTGCTGCTCGGCCAGCTGGATCGGGCCGAAGCGCTCGCGCTCAGCCTGTTGCGCAACGATGGCATCCGGGAGCTGATTCTCGGCTCGATCGCGCTCAGCCGGCGGGATCCCGACGCGGCCCGTGAGTACCTGGATCGACACGGCATTGACGCAAGCTTTCCGAATGCCGTGTCATTCCTGGGCCTGTTTATCAGAGCCGGACGGCTGGACGAGGCGCGCCTTGCCGTGGACGCCATGAGGCGCGAGGCCAGGGCGCCGGCCGACTTCGCCGCCACGTGGGAGGCCCAGCTCGCGATAGCCGAGGGCCAGCCCGAGCGCGCGATCGCCCTGCTCGAGCCCGTGCTGGCCGGACAGGCCAATACGGTTCGGAGCAACGACCTGGCCGATGCCTGGCTCCTCGCCGGGAACCTGGAGGAAGCCATCCGTGTGCTCGAGCGCGCTGCGGCCGAGCCGCGCCTGAGGCAGGTAGGGGCGGGACACCACTGGCTCGAACAGCAGGATCGGCTGGCGCGACTCTATCGTGAGGTCGGGCGCGAGGCCGACGCCGAGCGTGTCGATGCGAGGCTGCGCGTCCTCATGACCTTCGCCGACAACGACCATCCCATCAAGCGCCGCCTGGACGCACTGGCCCAGCGCCAGTAAGCGAGAGACGCTCTGAACGAGCCTCGCGCCCTACAAGCGCCCGCGCGCGTTCCGCATCGTGACGTCACTCCCGCGCAACGCGATGGGCAAGGTCGTCAAACCGGACGTCGCGGGGTGGTTCAGGAGCCAATTCAGCGAATGAGTGAATTGAGCGCATGAGCGAATGAAATGAGCGAATGGCCAATGGGTGAATGAGCGAATCGCGCGAAACTGCCGCGCGACCCGGCCCGCGATTCACTCATTCGCTGGATTGGCTCATTGACTCCATTTCACTCGCTCACTCACCCCATTCCGCTCATTCGCTGAATTGGAACGAGACCGGCGTCCGCCGTGACGCGGGTCAGCACCCGCCCGGCACGGAAGCCGGGTCGGCCGTGAACGTGATTTCGACCGGCGCCTTGAAGCGCCCTTCCTGGGCGTCCCGGAGCTTGCCTTTTCCCACCCGGAACAGCCAGAACCCTGCCAGCTCATCGTCGGCTGCCGTGATCGTCCATGTACAGCCGCTGCGGGTGACACTCGCGTAGTCGGTCCCTGCGTAGTACTCCGGATTCCAGTAGAGCGACCACCGGATGTCCGACGTGGGGTTGGGATCGGGGAAGCCGATCAGCAGCTTGGCCGACACTGTCTGGCCATCCGTCATCGCAGCGAGGCTCCCGTCCAGCAGCCCATCGGCTCGGATGTAGGCATTCTCACCGTACGGCACGAATGCTGATGTTCGCGGATGCCTGGAACCGGAACGACATCCAGCAGGCCGTCGCCCTCGCGGAGGAGCTGGCGGCGATCAGCCGCCGCTCGGCTCCGACGGCCGCGGCGATTTACGCGGATGGGGGACTGAGCTCCGTGTTTCTCACGTTGGGGCAGCTCAAGCGGGCCGAAGACACCGCGTCGAGCGTCATGCGCCGCGACGGCATCCGTGAGCTGAGGACCGGCTCCGTGGTCTCCAGCCGCCAGGATCCCGAGCACGCGCGCGCGTTCCTCGACCGGTACGACATCGACGCCGCGTCGCCCTTCGCGCGGGCATTCGTGCCGATGTTTGTCATGGCCGGCCGGCTCGATGTCGCGCGGGAGACACTGGAACGGATGAGAGGATTGGACCTGCCGGCGCCATTCCTGAACACCGACGCGGCCAGGCTCGCGCTGGCCGAGGGATATCCGGAGCGTGCTATTGCCCTGGTGGAGCCTCTGGTGGTGGAAGACGCCACCCTCGTCCGCAGCAATGTCCTTGCCGACGCGTGGGTCGCCGCCGGGAATCCGACCGAAGCGATTCGGGTGCTCGAGCGCGCAGCCGCCTCGCCCCGCGAGCTCGTGCGGCCGCATCGCCGACGCCGCTCCACTCGAGGAGAGGCTCCGCGTCCTGCTCACGTTTGCCGACAGCGACCATCCGATCCGCCGCCGGCTCGACGCGCTGGCCACTTCAACGAAATAGCGAATCAGCGAATTGAGAGAATGAAGTTTGCGAAGGGTTTCATGAGTGAACGATCGAATGCGCGACGCGTGTGACGCCGCGACTCAGGCAGGCCATCCGCTCATTCACTCCGTTCGCTCATTCGCTGAATTGACCCTGCGGGCGAGCCCGACGGCCCGCCCGCAGGGCTGTCATTACCAGGTCACGCGCGTGACGAGCTGGACGACTCTGGCCGTCGTGCCGATGAGGCCGTTCGACTGCCAGTTGGTCGCGTTTGTGCTGGTCGTCGCGAACGGATCGAAGTTGATCCAGTTGAACGCGTTCAGCATCTCGAACCGGACCTCCGCGCGAACCCGCCCGGCGATCGGGACGAGCTTGACGACCGACAGGTCGACGTTCTTGTAGCCGGGCCCGTCGAGCTCGATGACGCGGGAGCCGCAGTCGCCGTAGTCCTGTGCGATCAGTTCCACGCAATCCGGGTCGCCGGCCGGTGCGATGTACCGCCCCTCGGGCACGCCGAGCGCGCTGTAGCCGGTCGGCGAGCCGGGGCTGGTGTTGAACGCCCGACGGGTGTTGAGGATGACGTCGTCGGGCAGGAAGGTGATTATCCCTTCGGTGTAGTTGGACAGGCTGCCGTTCTTGACGCCGTCCACGTAGACGCCGTGCAGGCTCTTGAACTCGTCGATGGACATCCCGACGATGTCGACCCCGCTGTACTCGAGGATCTCACCGCTCTGAATCCGGGCGATGCCGTGGACCTGCCAGCCGCCGATGATCCGGTCGAGCACGGGCCCGACGTTGGACCCGAAGCGGCGGCCCTGGCCGAACGGCAGCTCGTAGAGCCAGTTGACCTTGAAGGCGTGCGTCACGCTGCCTTCGCTGCCGTCATCGAGCGACCGCTGGAGCGGGACGCGGTACGAGTAGAAGTCGTCCTGGTACCCGCGCCCGAACGTGTAGCTGCCCTGCATCTGGAGCCCGTTGGCCATCCGCCGCCGCAGCTCGATCTGCAGCGAGTGGTAGTCGGTCGTGCCCTTGTTCGTCGTGAGCTCCGCGCCGCCCAGCTTGTTGGGGTTGGGGATGAGGAAGTTGGCGGGCAGCCCGGCCGCCAGCGCGTTGTTCCGCCGTGCCGCCTGGGAATCGAGCGTATTGGCGTAGTTGAACAAATTAGGTTCTTGCGGCGACAGAAAGCCGAAGAAGTCGCCCGAGTCTCGGAACTGGCCCGAGGTGTAGCGCGCCGGGTTGCCGGCCTGCGACTCCGGCTGGCCGTTGAAGTAGGCCAGCGCGATGGGCAGCGGGGACGTACCGGTGTTCGGGCCCATGTAGGCGAACGTCGCGCCGCGGCCGGCCGCGACGTTGGCCGCCAGGTTCTGCTGCGCGAGCCGGAACTCGTCGGCCAGCCCGTTCTCGATGACGTTGATGCCCGCGAGCCCGTTGTAGTTGTCGTTGAACCACAGATCGCGACCGCGCGTGCCGACGTACCGGACCTCGAGCGCCATGTTGCGGGTGAGCGAACGCTGCCAGCCGGCCGACCAGGTGTCGGACCACGGCACCTGAAGATCCGGATCGAACCAGGTTACGTCGGCCGTCTGCGAGTCCTGGAGCGGGAAGTTGCGTGTGCGCGGGAACGGGGCCGGGCCCAGCAACTCGGGCGTCCGGAGCAACAGCACGTCGGCGCCGTTCAGCAGGTTGCCGTCGCCGTCGTTGCGATCGACGTCCTGGATGATGAGGCCCGGGTTGTCGTCGAGCCGGCCGACGATCTGACCCATGCCGGGCCGCTGGAACGACCGCGACCAGCCCGCGCGCAGCACCGTGTCGCCCGGCTCGCCGAGGAATCCGGACAGGAACCCGGTCTCGGTCGACGGGGTCCAGGCGACGCCCACGCTCGGCGCGAGGTTGTCCCAGTCCATGTTGTAGAGCTGCGCGCCCTTCTCGAACAGGTAGAACTCGCTCGTCGCCTTGCCGCCCGAGGCGTTCGGGTTGTAGATGTTGCACGTCTGCGGCGTCACGTTCCGATGGTCGCAGGCCGGGTTGAGCCCCGAAATCCCCCACACGTCCTCGAGCGTCGTCGAGGAGTAGCTGTTGTTGCGGGGCCGGAACGGCGTCTGGAGCTCGTAGCGGAGGCCGAGGTTGATGGTCAGGTCCGGCCGCGGCCGCCACGCATCCTGGAACCAGAATGCCAGGTCCGCCAGGTGCCCCTCCTGCAGGCTTTCGCCGAGGTAGACGTACTCATCCGTGCTCGCGTCGAGGCGCGCGTCGCCGTTGATCGAGCTGACGCTGCCCACGAGCAGCGCGTAGAGGTCCTCGGCGTTGTTCCGGTCCGTGCTGGACGAGCCCGGGAAGTTGGCCGACGTCCACATGCTGTCTGCCGGCGTGCCGGCGACGACGTCGTAGCTCAGCGACGGCACGAGGGCCTGGTTCTTCACCCAGTTGTTGACCTCTTCGTAGCTGAAGCCGAAGTTCAGGCCGTGGCTGCCGAGCTGCCAGTTCGCCGTGTTGTCGATCAGGAACGTGTAGGCGTTGCGTGAGCTCGGCGCGCTGCGCAGCGCCGGGTTGCTGATGTTGGCCGAATCAATGTCGTGGAAGAAGCCGCCCATGGCGCCGAATCCCGTCGCGTTGAACTGCGCGGCTGACAACTCCGGGAAGAACTGCGTCGGGCCGCCGCTACCGCCCACCCGCAGCTCGTTGACGACATTCGGGCCGAGCGTGGACCGGAGCGCCGTGCTGAAGACCATCCGCACGCCGCCCTGGCCGCCCTGGACGGGGAAGCCGGGGAAGCCGGGCTCGACGCTGTTCAGCGTGTCCGGGAAGAAGTCGTAGTACTGCCAGTTGGCCGACCCGGAGAATCGATGGCTCTCGCTCAGGTTCCAGTCGATCCGTACCGTCGGGAACTTGTTGTGCGACTTGGTCGGCACGTTGTAGACGAAGCGCTCGAGCGTCGGGTCGCTGTGCGTGGTGATTGAGCCCGTGGTACCGGTCGCGGTCCGGATGTCGGCCAGCAGCTTGCCGATGAGCGGGTCGAGCGTCGAGACGTGCCCGCCCGCCGCCGCCAGCGCGAGCAGGTCCACGGTTCTGGTGCCGCCGGCGACCTCGTAGCTGAACAGGCCCATCTGCGCCTGGGGCGTCAGGATGGTGCGGGTCCGCGTGCGCTCGGACGGCTGCCGGAACTCCTCGTAGTTGAAGAAGAAGAACGCCCGGTTGTGTCCGTCGAACAGGCCCGGAATGACAATCGGGCCGCCGAGCCGGCCGCCCGGCTGGTTCTGCAGCAGCTCCGCCTTGTCCACCTTGTCGCGGATGTTGAAGAACGTGTTCTGGTTGAGCACGTCGTTCCGGTAGTAGTGGTACAGGCCGCCGGTGTAGCTGTTCGAGCCGCTCCGTGTGACGAAGTTGATCTGGACCGCGCCGGCGCCCGACGCGTTCGCGCCCGAGGCCGCACTGCTGACCGTCACCTCCTCGATGGCGTCGAGCCGGGGGCTGACGCGCGAGAAGAAGCCGTCGGTCGTCTTGTTGTGGTTGTCCATGCTGCTGACACCGTCGATCGTGATGGTGTTCGCGCTCTGGTCCAGGCCGTTGATCTGCGAGTTGCGGCTGCCGCCGGGTGTGCTGACGCCCGGCAGGTTGACGACGAAGTCGAGCGTGTTGCGGCTCGTGAGCGGCAGGTTCATGATCTCGTTCACGTTGATCCGCGACGCGACCGTCGTCGACTGGGTCTGAACCAGCTCGCCGGCCGCCTGCACGACAACGGTTTCGGCCAGCTCTCCGACCTCCAGCCGCGCGTTGACGATGGCCGGTTCGGCGCCGGAGACGTCGATGCCCGCGAGCACCGCGGTCTTGAACCCGTCGAGCGTCACGGTGACCGAGTAGATGCCGACGGGGACCGACGGCACGTTGAAAATGCCACGCGTGCCGGTCACGACGACGAACGTCGCTCCGGTCGCTTCGTTCTTGGCTGTCACAGTGGCGCCAGGGACGGCTCCACCGGAGGTGTCGAGCACCGTGCCCGTGATGGACGACGTGCTGCCTTGCGCGAACGCCGGCGCGCCGGCCAGGGCCATAACGAGCCCCGCCAGCAGGAGCCGGACACTGAGCCTTCTCATCAAAGCACCCTCCTCGCGCCCGAATCCCGGGCCGCCGCGCCGCCGATCGCCGCGGTCGCCGGCCCGACTCGGGTTGGGGTGCATCCTAGCCACAGGAGCTGATTATTTACAATACTAAACTTGAGTATATATGAATACTTGCGCCGCAGGTGTCGCTTATTAACATCCATTATATCAGTTAGATACAGGTATCTATCTCATGAATATTCCCCGCGCAAATATACACTTGCGTAGTATATTTTACGTAGTACTACTGCCTAGACTGAGTAATATTACTCGGCTCGGAGAACGCCCACCGGGTCCACACGCGCGGCTCGCCGGGCCGGCAGCCAGGCCGCGACGAGCGCCACGCCGGCAACCAGCGCGAGCCCGACCGCGGCGCTCACCGGATCGAAGGCGCCCACCCCATATAACCGGCTCTCGACGAGCTGGCCGACCCAGATGGCCAGCGCGAAACCCAGCGCGCCGCCCCAGATCGCCATCCGCAGACCCTCGCGCAGGACGAGGCTCGCGAGTTGACTGGGCACCGCGCCAAGCGCCAGGCGCACGCCCAGCTCGCGCGCGCGCCTCCCGACGAGCGTCGCCATGGCGCCGAACAATCCGACCGCCGCCAGCAGCAGCGCCGTCCCGCCCAGCACCAGTCCGATCGCCATCGTCAGGCGCTCCCGGGCGACGTTCGACCGCACCTGCTCCCGCAGCGTGCTCAGCAGCGTAATCGGCACGGCTGGATCGACGTCCGCGACCGCCTGTCGAAGCGTGTCGAGGTGCGCATCCGGCTCACCATGGGTGCGGACGTGGATGATGCCGCCCCGCGGCACGGCCGCCTGCAGAACCGACAGGTAGAAGCTCGGGTTCGAGTCTTCGCGAATCGTCCGGTACTTCACGTCCCGCGCCACGCCGACGACATCGAGGGTCGGGCCGTCGCCGGGCAGCTTCAGGGTCCGTCCGACCGCCCGGCCATCCGGCCAGTACCGGCGGGCCATCGTCTCGCTGACGACGACGGCCATCGGGCCGTTGCCGGTGTCCGAGGGGGCAAGCGCGCGTCCGTCGAGGATGTCGATGCCCAGGGCCTCGAAGTACCCGGGCGAGACGACGTTGTAGTTGAGCTCCATGTCCCCGTCGGCAGCCGGCGAGTAGCCCGGAACCTCGACGGTCATGCGCGCGCCGCCGAAGCCCAACGGGATCACACGCCCGAAGCCCGCCGCGCGGACGCCGGGCAGCGACGCGACGCGTTCGGTTAGCCGCACGAGATAGTCGCGCGTGCGGGCCAGGTCGTACTGGACGGCCTGCGGGTTGACGCCGACGAGCGCGACCTGATCGACGGCGAGGCCGGTGGGGATCGACTGCAGGTTCAGGAGCGTGCGGACGAGCAGGCCCGCCGTGACGACGAGCGCCAGCGTCAGCGCGAACTGGCCGGCGACGAGGCTCCGCTGCCAGCGAATCGCGCCCCTTCCCGCCGTGGCCGTGCGGCCCCCGTCGTGCAGCCGGTTGTGCATCTGGTGCCGCCAGCCGCGGAGTACCGGCGCGAGGCCAGCCACGAGCGCGGTCAGCAGGCCGGCGGCCGTCGCGAACGCCATCACACGCCCGCTGAGACGCACGTCCAGCGTCACCGGCTGGCCAAACTGCGTGATCGACGCCGCGCCGATCGGCGCGACCCAGCGCGCGGCCATGAGCCCGCCGGCGGTGCCGGCGACGCCCAGCACGATCGACTCGAGCAGCAGCAGGCGGGTAATGCGCCAGCGCCCCGCGCCCAGCGCGGTCCGGACGGCGATCTCACGCGTCCGATCGCCCGCGCGCGCGAGGAGCAGCCCGGCGACGTTCGCGCAGGCCACGAGCAGCACGAGCAGGCTTGCGCCGAGCAGAAGCTCCAGAGGCTCTTCAACCTGCGCGGCCAGGCCGGAGTCGCCCTGGTGACCGGGGATCAGGAAGAACCGGGGCGCCGGGCCGTCCTCCCGCACCTGCGTCAGGCCGGCGCCCGTCGCGTTCAGCTCCGCCATGGCCGCGGCGTCATCAACTCCGGGCCGGAGCCGGCCCATCACCGTGAGCCAGCTGACGGTCGGCATCGTCAGGAACGACTGGCCGCCGAAGGGATCGAGCACGGGTTGCGCCGCGACCGGCGCCCAGAAGCGGGCGTCGCCGCCCACCTGCATCCCGCGGAACGGGTCGGCGGCGACACCGACCACGGCGAAGTCGCGGCCGTTGAGACGGACGGAGCGGGCGCCAAGCTCGGCCGGGTCGCCGAAGAGCCGTCGCCACTCGGCCCGGGCGAGCACGACGACTTCGGCGGCGCCCGGGGCCATGTCGGCGTCGGTCAGGCCGCGGCCGATGGCGATTCGCGGGCCGAGCTCGGAAAAGTAGTGGCCCGACACCAGCTCGCCGGCGATCACACTGCTGCCGCCGGGCTCCTCGAGCGCAGACGTCGTGGCGCTGAACGCCACCAGATCGGTGAAGCTCCGCTGCACCGCGCGATACGCGACGAAACCCGGATAGCTGAAATTGTGGTTGGTACCGCGCTCGCGCTGCTCGAGAAGGACCCGCAGCTCGCCCGGGTCGCGCAGCGGGAGCGGCCGGAGGACGGCGGCGTCGAGCAAGGCAAAAACGCCCACCGACATCGCGATGCCGACGGTGAGCGAGAGTACGGCGACGCCCGTGACGAGCGGCCGCCGCCTCAACATCCGTAGCGCGAACCGGAGGTCCTGGCCGATCGAGGTCATCGCGCGGTCCTTTCCGTCAAGGGTGGGTTCGGGGAAAAGTCGGCGCCGGAGGTTGGACGGGACCGAGCGCACGGTCTGCCGCCAGTACCAGCGCCGGGCCCCGCGGCCGTCGGTCGCGAGCCGGTCGCGGAACTCCTCTTCGAGGTCCCCGAGCTGGGCCGCGCGTTCGGCGTCGGGCGTCGAGCGCCGCACGAGCCATTCGGCCAGCCGGGGCGGACGGAGAATCATGGCCGCGATCGCTTCAGTCCGGGCTCGAGCCCGTCCCACATCCGGTTGAGGAACTCGCGCGAGTGCCGGAGCGCCTTCACGCCGGCCGGACGCAACGCGCAGTGCCGCCTGGCGCGGCCGCCGCGCGCCGGCGTGGGGTCCGACATCCGCGATCGGAGAAAGCCCTTCCGTTCGAGCCGGTCGAGGGCCGTGTAGAGCGCGCCAATCGCGATCTCGCGTCCGGTCCGCCGTTCGATTTCCTGCCGGATCGTCACGCCGTACGCGTTGTCACCGAGGTGCGCAATGGCCAGGAGCACCGATTGTTCGAATTCGCCCAGGGACTCGGCCCGTGCCATTTATCCTGCCTTGCAGTAGTAATAGCCGCGCGAGGCGGGACAGTCAATAGCCAGTTCACTGAATTGGCTAGCGTCCCTCGACAGGCGGGAGGCCCAGCCGGCGCGCTTCCTGATTGAACGCCGCGAGCTGGGTGAGCAGGATCGCCTCGAGCTTGTCCGTCTCGGCTTTCAGCTCCGCGACCAGGTCGCTGAAGATCGCCGGCGCGTTACCGATCGGCGCGCCGTCGCCGCGCGTCACGACGCGCAGCAACGACGCCAGGCGGTTGTTGATCTTGATGGGGAAGTTGAGCGGATCCTGACCGCTCTGATTGCGCACCTGATAGATGGCCTCTTCGACGGCGCCGACGTTCGCCGTCAGCGTGCCGCCTGCGGCCTTGAGCCGCTCATCGGCGGACCGGCCGAGCCGATCGGTCACGGCCTCCTTGATCCGGCGGATGTCGATGACGGCCTGGTTGGCTTCGGTCACCTTGTCGCGGATGCGGATCGCGAGGTCGAACTGGGCCCCGAGGTCGGCGTCGGTGACGTCCGCGTAGAGCGGGTTGCGCCGCACGAGGAACGTCTGGGTCTGCGTGCGGCCGTTGGCCGTGAGGCGGACCTCATAGGTCCCGGGGGCGGCTGTCGGACCGTTCGTCGTCGCACCCCAGAGGATCATGCCCGGGAAGGTCGCCGGCCCGGGGTACGACAGGTTCCAGGTGACGCGATTCAGGCCAGGCGCCGTGGACGCGCCGCCACCGCCGCCGAACCCGCCGCGTCCACCGCCGCGTCCGCCGGCCGCCGCGGCTCCGCCACCGCCCCGGCCGCCGCGCCCGCCCGGCGCGGGCGCGAACGTCGCGACCACCGCCCCGGCCGCGTCGCGCACGTCGATGGCAAGATCGGCGACCGGCTGCTTCACCCAGTACTGGATCTCGGCGTTGCGCGCCGAGCGGATCGCATCGGCTGGTGCAAAGAGAAACACGTCGGTGGCGTCGATCGCCGGCGGGCGGGACTGGCGGATGGGCTCGATGTCGTCGAGCACCCAGAACGACCGTCCGTGCGTCGCGACGACGAGGTCGGTGTCTTCGACGATGAGGTCGGAGATCTGGACGTCCGGCAGGTTCAGCGACAGCGGGTGCCACGATTCTCCGTCGTCGAGCGAGTAATAGACGCCGTGCTGCGTGCCCGCGTAGAGCAGGCCGCGACGCGTGTGGTCCTCGCGAATGACGTGGGTGTAGTCGTCGACGCGCAGGCCGCCGTTGATCTCCGTCCACGTCCGGCCGAAGTCGTACGTGCGCAAGAGGTGCGGCCCGTAGTCGCCGAGGAGCGGGCGCTTCACCGCCGCGTACGCCGTGCCGGGATCGAATGCCGAGGCGTCCATGATGCTGACGCGACCGAACTCGGGCATCGCCGGCGGCGTGACGTTCGTCCAGGTGCGCCCGCCGTCGCGCGTGACGTGAATCAACCCGTCGTCCGATCCCGCCCAGATGACATTCGCGTCGATCTTGGAGGGCGCGAGCGCGAACACCGTCGCGTACACCTCGGGGCCGTTCATGTCGCCGGTGATCGGTCCGCCCGAGTGGCCCATCGTGCGCGGGTCGTGGCGCGTCAGGTCGCCGCTGATGCGGTCCCAGGCCTGGCCGCCGGTGGTGGTGCGCCACACGTGCTGCGTCGCCGCGTAGAGGACGTTCGGATCGACCGGCGAAAAGACGATCGGGAACGTCCACTGCACGCGCTCGACAAGCGCGCCCGACGGCTCGCCGGAGAACATCCGCGGGTACGGGTGGACCTCGCGGCTCTGGCCGGTCTTGCGGTTGGTGTAGATCAGGAAGGACCCGTTGTTGCCGCCCGAGAAAAAGACGTCGGTGTCCCTGGGATCGGGCGCGATATAGGCGGGCTCGCTGCCGCCCGGGCTGTAGGTGTCCGGTCCGCCGCCCCGCCCGCCCCGGCCGCCGCCGCTCTCGCTGGGCAGGCAGACCGTCGGCCCATCCTGCTGCGCGCCGCATACGTGGTAGGGCAGGTGCTTCGTCGTGACGGCATGGTAGTACTGCGCGGTCGGGTAGTCCTGCGCCGTCCAGCCGGGGCCGCCGGCCATCGACACCGCGCCCCCGCCGTCGTTCGCGATCACGAGGTGCTTCGGGTCCGTCGGGTTGACCCACAGGTCGTGATGGTCGCCGTGCGTGCCGCCGCCGACGTTGGTGAGCGTCCGCCCGGCATCGGTGGAGCGGAACGCGCTCGTGTTCAGGACGTAGACCGTGTCGCGGTCGGCCGGGTCGGCCGTCACGTGCGTGTAGTAGAACGCGCGCTGGCGGATGCTCCGGTTGTCGTTCGCGAGCGCCCACGTCGCGCCCGCATCGTCCGACATGAACAGGCCGCCGTTGTCGTTCTCGACGAGCGCCCACACCCGGTTCGAGTCGGCGCCGGACACCGACACGCCGATGCGGCCGACGAGGCCCGCGGGCAGGCCCGGGCGGCGCGTGATCTCCGTCCAGGTTTCACCGCCGTCCACCGACTTGAACAGGCCGCTGCCGGGGCCCCCGCTCGACATCTTGTACTCCACGCGGAGCGCCTCCCACAGCGCGGCATAGACGACGTCGGGGTTCCGCCGATCGATCCAGAGATCGACGGCAGCGGTGCGGTCGTCGCGATAGAGCACCTTGCGCCACGTCGCACCGCCGTCGGTGCTCTTGAACACGCCGCGTTCCGCGTTCGGGACGCCGTACGGCCCGAACGCCGCCACGAAGACCACCCGGGCGTCGGTCGGGTGGATGCGAATCTTCGAGATGTTCATCGCGTCGCGAAAGCCGACGTGCGTCCACGTCCGGCCGGCGTCGCTCGAGCGGTAGACGCCGTCGCCCGGCTGGATGTTGCCGCGGATGCACGACTCGCCCGTGCCGATGTACACGACGTCCGGGTTCGACTCGGCCACGGCGACCGCGCCGACCGACGAGCTGCGAATCTGACCGTCGGTCACCGGCGCCCACGTCCCTCCGCCGTCGGTCGTCTTCCAGAGCCCGCCGCCGACCGCGCCGAAGTAGGCCTCGTTGGGCCGGCCGACGACGCCGGTGGCCGTGAGCGACCGTCCGCCGCGGTCCGGGCCGATGCTGCGCCACTCGAACGTAGAAAGCAGCGCCGCCGGCACCTCCGCCGGATCCTGCGCGGCCGTGACCGCCTGCCCGCCGGGACGCCAGAGACCTGACGCCGCGAGCAGGGCCGCCGCGGCTCCGAAGCCGATCGTTCGCCGTGAAACCTGAGACATGGACGCGCCTCCGTCGAGGCGAGTGTAGATCAGCGCGTGCTATTCTGCCCGGGATGTTCAGGCGGCAAACGTCGGGCGCCGTGGTCTGCACGTCGTGCGGGCAACTGGTCGGCGTCGACGACGCGACCTGCTACAACTGCGGCCGCCGCAACCCCGGCCTCTGGGGGTTCGCGCCGGCGCTCCGCAGCCTCGGACACGACCTCGGGTTCGTCACGTTCGTCACGGGCGCCTGCGTCGTCGTGTACGTCCTGACGCTGCTCGCCTCGCCCGGCCAGATTCGGTTCGGCGGCCTGTTCAGTTTCCTCTCGCCCAGCGGCGAAGCGCTGCTGGCGTTCGGCGCGAGCGGCGCCGCCCCCGTGTTCGTGCTCGATCGCTGGTGGACCGTCCTGAGTGCCGGCTGGCTGCACGGCGGCTTGCTCCACATCTTCTTCAACATGTACTGGATCCGGCAGCTGGCCGCGCCCGTCGCGGAGATGTACGGGCCCGGCCGCATGATCGTGATCTACACCATCAGCGGCGTCGTCGGGTTTGCCGCGACGTCGGTGGCCGGGCGCTTCCTGCCGGACATCCCGCTGCTTGGCGGGGCCTCGATCACCGTCGGCGCGTCGGCGCCGATTTTCGGGCTGCTCGGCGCGCTCGTGTACTACGGCCGGCGCTCCGGCTCGGGCATGGTGCACAGCCAGGCCATGAGCCTAGCGCTCATCATGTTTCTCTTCGGCGTGGTGATGCCGAGCGTCGACAACTGGGCGCATGCCGGCGGGTTCGTCGGCGGATACGTGGCCGGGCGCTACTTCGATCCCCTGAAGGCGGAGCGGATCGATCACCTGCTCGCGGCCGTCATCTGTCTCATGCTGTCCGTGCTGTCGGTCCTCGCCTCGCTCGCGCACTGGTGGTGGCTCCTCAATTCGTCCGCCGGGTGAGGTGTTCGACGCCCATGCGCAGACCTGTCGTCCTGATTACCGGCGCGTCCGGCGAAATCGGCCACGGCCTCATTGACGAGCTCGCCGAGGGCGGCCGGGCGCAACTCGTCACGCTCGATCTGTCACCGCTCGAGGCGCCGCTTGGCAGGAAGGTCCATCGCGAGATCGTCGGCTCGATTCTCGACACCGCGCTGCTTGAACGCCTCCACGCCGAGTTCGAGATCGACCTGGTGTTTCACCTGGCGGCGCTGCTGTCCACGCGCAGCGAGTTCTCGCCCGGCACCGCGCACGAAGTGAACGTCGGCGGCACGTTGAATCTGCTCGAACTGGCGCAGCGCGAGGCCGAGTCGCACGGACGCCCGGTCACCTTCCTGTACCCGTCGTCCATTGCGGCCTACGGCCTTCCGAGCGTCGAGGCCAAACACAGAGCTGGCCGTGTCCGCGAGGACCAGTGGACGTATCCCACGACGATGTACGGGTGCAACAAGCTGTACTGCGAACATCTCGGGCGCTACTACGCGGGGCACTATCAGCAGTTGTCGGCGGAGGTCCGAAGCGGCAAGGTCGACTTCCGGGCCGTCCGGTTTCCCGGCCTGATCTCGGCGGCGACGCTGCCGTCCGGCGGCACCTCGGACTACGCGCCCGAGATGATTCACGCGGCCGCGAAGTCCGAGCCGTACGCCTGTTTCGTCCGGCCCGACACGCGGATTCCCTTCATGGCGATGCCCGACGCGGTCAAGGCGCTCGTGAGGCTCGCCAGGGTGCCGCGCCAGGCGTTGGCGCAGACCGTCTACAACCTCGGCGCTTTCGCCCCGAGCGCCGGAGAGATCCACGCCGAGGTCCTCCGCGCGTTTCCCCGCGCCGTCATCACGTTCGAGGTCGATCGCAAGCGTCAGGGCATCGTGGACTCGTGGCCGGAAGACGTGGACGACTCGGCGGCCAGGCGGGACTGGGGCTTCGCGCCGGAGTACGACTTCGAGCGGACGTTTCGGGAGTACCTCGCGCCGGCGATACGGCAGACGGACGGGAAGGCTCTCTAGGTGCGGGGGTGCGGGGGTGCGGGGGTGCGAGGGTGCGAGGGTGCGGAGGTGCGAGGTGCGCCTGCACCCCACGCCTCCGCACCTCCGCACTGTTGACGCTTCCATCTGTTCTAAGATGTCTCGGTGCCCAACCTGACTGTCGAGAATGTCGGCACCTTCGATGTGCCGGATGGGAAGCGCCTCGTGCTCGCGCTCGAGCAGGACGCGGGGATCGATCAGCTGCACGCCTGCGGCGGCAACGCGCGCTGCACGACGTGCCGGGTCGAGTTTGTGAGCGGCGAGCCCGAGACGCATACGAAGGCCGAGCTGGCGGCGCTCGAGCGCCGAGGCTTGACGGGCGTCCGGCTGTCCTGCCAGATCCTCTGCGACCACGACATGACCGTGCGCGCGATCAGCCGCCTGGCCGGCAGCGGCCGCCCCGATCCCGGTCCGGCGCCGCAGCCGTTCATCGAGCCGACGCCGGAGTACTGACAAGGGCAAAGGGCTTCCCCTCTGTCCTTTGACCTCTGCCCTCCGACCCCTAGAGATCGTTCCCCGAGTACGACTGGTTGAACGACTTGTTGATGAGCGGGAAGTCGGGGACGATGTTGTCTTCGAGCGCGCGCGCGAGGGCGGGCCAGTTGAAGAACGACGGGTCCACGATCTTCACGCGCCGGAGCCGGCCGTCCGGGCCGGTCATGATCAGGTGTGCGATTCGACCCCGCCAGCCTTCGACCAGGCCGAAGCCCGGGGTCCAGGGGGGCAGGGCGCCCAGCCGTTCCCGCGTCGCGGCCGGCGTGGAGGTGGCGACTGCTCGGCCGACGAGCTCGACCGACTGCCGCACCTCCCTCACTCGAACCATCAGGCGGGCCCTGACGTCACCGCCGTCCTCGACGACGGGCGTTACGCCGAGCAAGGGGTAGCCTGCAAACGGCGCGTCGGTTCGCACGTCCCGGGCGATGCCGCAGGCGCGCGCCACGTAGCCGACGACGCCAAAGTCACGGGCCACGTCCGGGGGCAGCCGGCCGGTGGTCTCGAGCCGATCCTGGACGAGCGTGTTCGTCAGGCAGATCTCGACGATTTCGTCGAAGTCCGCCCGCACGCGCCCGAGGGTCTGGGGCAGGTCGGTTCCCAGGCGCACGGCATCCGCGACGCCGCCGACGACGGTGCCGCCCCGCAGGAGGCGATGCCCGGCCACCTGCTTGTTCACCCGGAGCAGTGCTTCGCGCAGGCGCAGGCAGTGGGCCTGGCCGACGGCGAAGCCCGTGTCGCCAATGATGGCGCCCACGTCAGTCACGTGGTTGTAGAGCCGTTCGAG
>Ga0326597_10001386_pt1 | contig 39495 bp, 38 predicted proteins | sample RVTome_12_FD_203789 | JGI IMG/M metagenome (GOLD analysis project Ga0326597, IMG submission 203789) | Soil microbial communities from uranium-contaminated site in the Upper Colorado River Basin, Wyoming, United States - RVT100D185 | ecosystem: Environmental > Terrestrial > Soil > Contaminated >... | reverse complement strand
GCGGCTGCCGCGAAGCGCCCGCCCGGGCCTCGTGCGCGGTGACATCCGCGCGCTGCCGTTTCGGCGCCGGACGTTCGGCGCGGTGCTCGCGCCCTACGGCATGCTGCAGTCGCTTGTCCGCGATCGCGACCTCGACGCTGCGCTCGGCGAGGCCGCCCGCGTGCTCCGGAAGGGCGGCCTGCTCGGCGTCGATCTCGTGCCCGACCTGCCGCGCTGGGAGGAATACGGACCCGAGGTGCGGATGCGGGGTCGCACGCGCCAGGGCGCCCGCGTCGAGCTCATCGAGACCGTTCGGCAGGACCGGGCGAGCGGAATCACGATCTTCGATGAAGAGTTCGTCGAAACCCGCGGGCGCGCGATCCGGCGTCACCGCTTCACCCTGACGTTCCGCACGCTCTCGATGGCCGCGACGCTCGGCCGCGTCTCCCACGCGGGCTTCCGCATCGACGCCTGCCTCGGCGACTATCAGGGCCGTCCGTGGGATCCCCTGGCCGACACCTGGGTCGTACTCGCTTCCCGTCGCTGACGCGACGGGAAGCGAGGTGCGGGGGTGCGGGGGTGCGGGGGTGCGGCGGGGTGCGAGGAACGCTCTGGCGCTCGCGAGCAGGCCTTGATGCGGGCCAGCGTCAGGTCCTCAGGCACCCTGACGCACACCGCACCCGCCGCGGGCGCGTGCTAAGATTCAAGGTCCGCCTGGGCGGGATTCGACCGAGGAACTGTCATGTCAGGCCATTCCAAGTGGCACACCATCAAGCACAAGAAGGGCGCTGCGGACGCCAAGCGCGGCAAGGTCTTCACGCGCCTGATCAAGGAACTGACCGTCGCGGCGCGCAACGGCGGCGGCGATCCCGACATGAATCCGCGTTTGCGGACCGTGATCGCAGAAGCCAGGCAGCACAACATGCCCGCCGAGAACATCAAGCGGGCCATCCGGCGCGGCACCGGCGAGGAAGAAGGCGTTCACTACGACGAGGTGACCTACGAGGGCTACGGCCCGGGCGGCGTCGCCATTCTCATCGAGGCGCTGACCGACAACCGCAACCGCACGGTCGGCGAGCTGCGACACACGCTGTCGAAGCACGGCGGCAACCTCGGCGAGACCAACAGCGTCGCCTGGCTGTTCGACAAGAAGGGCCTCGTCACCCTGTCGAAGGCGAAGGCCGGCGAGGAGACCCTTATGGCCGCCGTCCTCGAGGCCGGCGCCGACGACATGACCGGCGACGGCGATCTCTGGGAGGTCGTCTCGACGCCCGACGCGCACCAGGCCGTGATCGACGCCATCAAGGCCCTCGGCGTGGAGCCCGACACGGCCCAGGTCGCCATGCTGCCGCAGAACTACATCAAGCTCGAAGGGCAGCAGGCGCGCCAGATGCTCAAGCTGATGGAAGCGCTCGAAGAGCACGACGACACGAAGAACATCTGGGCCAACTTCGACGTCGAGGAAGCCGACATCGAGGCCTCGCTCGCGTGAGGATCTTCGGGGTCGACCCGGGCTCGGTCCGCACCGGCTACGGCTGCGTCGATTCCGACGGCACCGGGCACACCCTCGTGACGTCGGGGGCGCTCTCGATGCGCGCCCGCGATCCGCTCCCCGACCGCCTCGTCCACATCCATCAGGGCCTCACCCGGCTGCTCCGGGACACGTCGCCGGACTGCGTCGTCATCGAGAACCTGTTCCACGCGAAGAACGTGCGGAGCGCGCTCGTGCTCGGCCATGCCCGCGGCGTCGCGGTCCTGGCCGCCGTCGAGGCGGGGTTGCCCGTCATCGACTACACCCCGGCCGAGATCAAGCTGGCCGTCGTCGGGTACGGCCGCGCCGAGAAGGGCCAGCTGCAGCAGATGGTCAAGCATCTGCTCGGGCTCGACGCCCTGCCGTCGCCGCACGACGCGGCCGACGCGCTCGCCATCGCCATCTGCCACGCCCACGCGCAGGGCGCCGCGCGCCCCGCGGCGCCCCGCCGCGCGCCCCGCCACGAGCGCAGCTGGCGGCACGTTCGCGTGGCGCACGCGCGCCGGTGAGGCCGTGATCGCGCACCTGGCCGGCACGCTCCTCGAAAAACACGTGCAGCGGCTCGTCGTCGACGTCGGCGGAGTCGGCTACAACGTGCTCGTGCCGCTCTCGACGTTCTACGCCGCCGGCGATCCGGGCTCGCGCGTGGCGCTCCGCGTGCACACCCACGTCCGCGAGGACGCGATCCAGCTCTTCGGGTTCATGACGGCGCTCGAGCTTTCGCTCTTCCAGAAGCTGATCGACGTGAGCGGCATCGGTCCCAAGGTCGCGCTCGGCGTCCTCTCGGGTATCGAGCCGGCCGACCTCGTCCGGGCGATCCGCGGTGGCGACATCGCGCGGCTGACGCGCATCCCGGGCGTCGGGCGCAAGACGGCCGAGCGGCTGGTCGTCGAGCTGCGGGATCGGCTGCCGCCGGACGGCACGGGCGTGGCCGACGCGGCCCCGGAGGGCGACGCCGTGCGCGACGACGTGCTGTCGGCGCTCGCCAATCTCGGCTACCAGCGGCACAACGTCGAGAAGACGGTGGACAAGGTGCTGCAGGCGGCCGCCTCGCGCGAGCTCGAGCCGGTGCTGCGCGAGGTCCTCCGCGAGCTGGCGCGCTGACGGACATGGCCGATCCCCGCCTCACCAACGCCTCGCGCCTCGACGACGACGCCCAGTACGAAGCGAACCTCCGGCCGCGGGCCCTGAAGGACTACATCGGGCAGGAGCGCGTGCGCCGGAACCTCGAGGTGTCAATTGCCGCGGCGCGCGCACGAGCCGAGGCGCTCGACCACGTCCTGCTGTGGGGGCCGCCGGGCCTCGGCAAGACCACGCTGGCTTACGTGATCGGCAACGAGCTGGGCGTACCGGTTCGCTCGACCTCGGGGCCGGTGCTCGAGAAGCCGGGCGATCTGGCCGCGATTCTCACCAACCTCAAGCCACGCGAAGTGCTGTTCATCGACGAGGTGCACCGGATGAGCGCGGTCATCGAGGAGATTCTCTATCCCGCGCTCGAGGACTTCGAGATCGACCTCATGATCGGGCAAGGGCCCGGCGCACGCTCCGTGAAGATGGCGCTGCAGCCGTTCACGCTGATTGGCGCGACGACGCGCGCGGGCCTGCTCACGGCGCCGCTCCGCGCGCGCTTCGGGATCCACCACCACCTGGACTTCTACGGTCCGGAGGACCTCACCGAGATCGTCACGCGCTCGGCCCGGATTCTCGGCGTCGAGATCGCCCCGGACGCCGCGGCCGAGCTGGCCCGGCGGTCGCGGGGCACGCCGCGCATCGCCAACCGGCTGCTGCGGCGCGTGCGCGACTACGCCCAGGTCAAGGCGGACGGGCGCGTCACGGCGGACGTCTGTCATGCCGCGCTGGAGCTGCTCGAGGTGGACGTTCATGGGCTGGACGAGTCGGACCGGCGGCTGCTCCGGACTATCATCGACAAGTTCGGCGGCGGCCCGGTCGGTCTCAACAGCCTCGCGGCGGCGATTGGCGAAGAGAAGGACGCGATCGAGGAGATCTACGAGCCGTATCTCGTCCAGATCGGCTTTCTCGATCGGACCCCGCGGGGACGAGTGGCGACGACGCGGGCCTACGCGTACTTCGGGCTGACCGCCCCGGGGAAGGAACGGCTGTGGTGAAGGCGATGCGACCGGTGAAGCTCTCGGGGCTGGCGGCCTACGTGCCCCCGAAGGTGCTGACCAACGAGGACCTCGAGCGAATGGTCGACACGAACCACGACTGGATCATGCAGCGGACCGGCATCCGCGAGCGGCACATCGTCGAGCCGGGCGTCGCGACGACGGACATCGCCCGCCCGGCCGCGCTCGAGGCCATTGCCGAGGCCGGCCTCACGCCCATGGACATCGGGTTCATCGTCGTCGGCACGACGACGCCGGACACGATCTTTCCGAGCGCCGCGTGCACGCTGCAGGCGAAGATCGGCGCGTCGCGCGCGTGGGGGTTCGACCTTGGCGCGGCCTGCTCCGGGTTCACGTACTCGCTCAGCGTGGGCGCCCAGATGGTCGCGACCGGCGCCGCCGAGCACGCGCTCGTCGTCGGCGCGGACGTGATGTCGAGCATCATCGACTATACGGACCGCGCGACCTGCGTGCTCTTTGGCGACGGCGCCGGCGCGGCGGTCATCTCGCCGGCCGGACCGGGGGAGCCGTCGATCATCGGCTTCGAACACCTCACCGACGGCACCGGCGGCCCGGCGCTCTGCATGCCGGCCGGCGGCAGCCGGAGGCCCGCGTCGCGCGAGACGGTGGACCAGCGGCTGCACTACGTGAAGCAGGACGGGGGGACCGTGTTCAAGTTCGCCGTCAAGATGACCGAGGAGATCTCGCGGCGGATCCTCGAGAAGAACGGCTTCACGCCCGCCGACGTCGACCTGTTCGTGTCGCACCAGGCCAATCGCCGGATCATCGAGGCCGGCACCGAACGCCTCGGCCTCGACCCCTCGAAAGTGGTCATCAACCTCGAGCACCACGGCAACACGACGGCGGGCACGATCCCGCTGGCGCTCGTCGATGCCCGGGCGGAGGGACGCCTCAAAAAGGGCGACCTCGTGCTGCTCGCCTCGGTCGGCGCCGGGTTCACGGTGGGCAGCGTGCTCTTGCGCTGGAGTCTGTAGCGCACCACCGGGACAGGTGCGGCGGTGGGCAGGGCGCGGGAGTGCGGCAGGGTGCGGGAGTGCGCCGGGTGCCTGGTGGGGCACTGACGCTGGCCCGCATCACTTCAAGGCTGGCCCGCGCCAGCGCACCCCCGCACCCCGCCGCACCCCCGCACTTATCTGATCGGAATCATGATATGCGCGTACGGCGTGCCGGAGTACATGACGTACGGCCGGCTCGTGTCGCTCGCGTCGGTCGGGTAGCCTGGGAACCTATCGCCGACGTTGAAGATCATCACGTGCGCCCCGGTGTCGACCCAGGTCGAGCCGTCGGGCGGCGCCGTGGCGAACGGATCGGTGTTGCTCGCGTCCGACCCGCCCATCAGCATGTAGCCGAAGCCCATGGCGCCGGCCGGCGGGTCCTGGTGCGCCATCCAAGCCTGCGCCCACGCCATCCCGGCCTGGTCGAGGCACATCGGGTCGGTGCCGGGCGTGTGGGCCATGTCCGGCAGGCACGTCCAGCCGTTGGTGCCCTCGCGCAGCGTTCGCGGCTGCATCTGCGCGTCGAACGCCAGGATCGTCGCCGCGCTCGCGACCGAAGCCGGCCCGGCGGACATCGCGCTGGCGATCATGTCCGCCTCGGTGGTCGGCGGCGCGACCGGCCCGGTGGCGGGCGCTCCGGCAGCGGGCGTGTCGGAGGCCGGAGGCTCCGGAGGGGCACCGCAGCCGACGCACGCCAGGACAGCGAGAACCACGGCAAAGTGACGCGTGTTCATGGACACCTCCTGAAAGAATCCCGGGATCTTACCTCACTCCGTCCGCGTGGTCCGGGCGCGCAGGAAGACCGCCGCAGATCGAGCGGGCAGCCGCACGGCTGTCTGAGCGGTGCCGGCGCCGAGCGCCCGTCCGGGCTCCGCGGTGTTGATCCGCTCGGTCCACGTCCCGTCGTTCGGGGGCAACGCGAACTCGACATCGGCCGCCGACGCGTTCAGCAGGACGAGCAGCGTGTCGCCGACGACCGGCCGGCCCCGCGGGTCGGTTTCGGGGATCGCGTCGCCGTCGAGCAGGATGCCGATCGCCCGCCGCTCCGGATCGCGCCAGTCGGCGTCGGTCATCTCGCCGCCTTCGGCGCGCAGCCACAGCACGTCGGCGGCGCCGCCGGTGCGGCCGGCGAGGAACGTCCGCCGCCGGAGCACGGGCTGCTCGGCGCGGAGCCGGGTCAGTTGCCGGACGAACGCGCGCATGCGTTCGGCGTCCTCATCCCGAATCCAGGGAGTCCAGCCGAGCTCGGAGTCGTGGCAGTAGGCGTTGTTGTTGCCGCGCTGGGTGCGGCCAACCTCGTCGCCGCCGCCGAGCATCGGCACGCCCTGCGACACGAGGAGTGTCAGCAGGAGGTTGCGCCGCTGGCGCGCGCGGAGCGCGAGGATCTCCGCGTCGTCGGTCGGCCCCTCGACGCCGCAGTTCCAGCTGAGGTTGTGGTTCTCGCCGTCGCGGTTGTCCTCGCCGTTGGCGAGGTTGTGTTTCCGCTCGTAGGCGACCAGGTCGGCGAGCGTGAAGCCGTCATGCGACGTCACGAAGTTGATGCTGGCGTGCGGGCTGCGGCCCGACAGGCCGTAGAGGTCGCTGCTGCCCGCCAGGCGCGTAGCCACTTCGGACAGCACGCCCGGGTCGCCGCGCCAGAACCGGCGGACCGCGTCGCGGTAGCGGCCGTTCCACTCGGCCCACTTGGGCGGGAAGTTGCCGACCTGGTAGCCGCCTTCGCCCACGTCCCACGGCTCGGCGATGAGCTTCACCTGCGAGATGACCGGGTCCTGGCCAATGACGTCGAAGAACGACGACAGGCGGTCCACCGCGTAGAGCTCCCGCGCGAGCGCGGAGGCCAGGTCGAAGCGGAATCCGTCCACGTGCATCTCGAGCACCCAGTAGCGCAGGCTGTCCATCATCAACTGCAGCACCTGGGGCGCCTGCATGTTGAGCGTGTTACCCGTGCCCGTGAAGTCCTGGTACCGCGACCGGCGTCCGGGCTGGAGCCGGTAGTAGCTGGCGTTGTCGATCCCGCGGAGCGAGAGCGTCGGCCCGCGATGATCGCCCTCGGCCGTGTGGTTGTAGACGACGTCGAGGATGACCTCGAGGCCGGCGGCGTGCAGGGCCCGGACCATCAGCTTGAACTCGCGCGCCGAGTCGAGCGGCGACGCCGCGTGCGCGTAGCGGAGGTCCGGCGCGAAATACGACAGCGTGTTGTAGCCCCAGTAATTGGTCAGGCCGCGCTCGACCAGGTGGCGCTCGTCGGCGTGGTGGTGGATGGGCATCAGCTCCACGGCCGTCACGCCGAGATCGCGCAGGTACCCGATCGCGGGGTCCGACGCCAGGCCGAGGTAGGTGCCGCGGAGCTCGCGCGGGATCCGATCGTTGAGCGCCGTGAAGCCCTTGACGTGCAGCTCGTAGATCACCGTGTCCGGCCAGCGGGTGCGCGGATGGCGGTCGTCACCCCACGTGAACGCCGGGTCGAAGACCGTCGCGAGCGGGGCGTAGGGCGCGCTGTCGGTCGGGTCGGGCGGCCCATCGCCGTCGGTGCCCGGCGCCGAGCCGAAGAGCGACGGATGCCAGTTGACGCGGCGGCCGATGACCTTGGCGTACGGATCGAGCAGAATCTTGGCGGGATTGAACCGGTGTCCGGCGTCCGGATCCCACGGCCCGTCCACGCGGTACCCGTAGAGCTGCCCGGGCCGCGCGTCGGGCACGTACCCATGCCAGACGCGGTGCGTGCGCTCGGTGAGCGGCACGCAGACGCGTTCGGTCGTCGCGTCGGGCGAGTCGAACAGGCACAGCATCACGCGGCGGCCGTGCTCGGAGAAGATCGCGAAGTTGACGCCCGAGCCGTCCCAGGTAGCGCCGAGCGGGTAGGGGGAGCCGGGCCACACGCGAAGCATGCACGGCGATTCTAATTGGCGAATGAGTGAATCAGGGAACCGGAAGCGAACCGCGGACCGCGAACCGGAAACCCCGGACCGTCTGGCGGCGCTACGACGGCTCGCCGACCTGCTGGATAACCGCTTCGTCATTCCCGGGACGACTATCCGGTTCGGGCTCGATCCGATCCTGTCGCTCGTGCCCGGGCTCGGCGACCTGGTGAGCCCGGCGTTCGCCGTCCTGCTGCTCGTGCAGGGTGTCGAGCAGCGGATTCCGAAGGTCGTCATGGTGCGGATGCTCGTCAACGCGCTCGTGGACGCGCTGATCGGCGCGGTGCCGGTAGCCGGCAACGTCGGCGACGTGTTCTGGCGCGCCAACGCGCGCAACTTCGCGCTCCTCGAACGGCACGCGCGGCCGGGCGCGGCCCCGGCCGCGGGCGACTACGTCGTCGCCGGACTGCTTGCTGCGGCGTTCGGGATGGTGGTGTTCATTCCGGCGCTCGTCGGGATCTGGCTGGCGCTCAGCCTCTGGGTGTGGCTCTTTGCGAGCGCGTGATGGGCGGCCAAAAGTCGCCCGGACTGGCGGAGCGGACCGGCTTCTCGTTTCTCAACGGCGCAGACACTATTGCTTCGGCGTCGCGCCCATCGTCTCCCCGCCTCAGCGCCGGATTCTACGGCCCCTGAGCCGATAAGTCAGCCACACGGCAAGGCCACCGGTCGCCACCCCGGCCAGAACGGCCGGACGGACATCGCCGCCAGACACGCGTTCGGCCACGCGCGCGACAAGCACCCCGATCGCCGAGACGACGACCGCCTCGAGATCTTAAGATGTCTCCAGAACGTCCACAGTGAACGTCTCGGCCTTCAACTACGACCTGCCCGCCGAGCTGATCGCGCAGGAGCCCCGCCGGCGCGGGACCTCGCGCCTGCTGGTCGTCGACCGTACCGCCCGCACCTGGCGGGAAGCCGTCATCGGGGACCTGCCGTCACTCGTCAACCCGGGCGACCTCGTCGTCGCCAACGACACGCGCGTGTATCCGGCGCGGCTCCTCGGACGCCGCGACCCGGGCGGCGGCGCCGTCGAGTGTCTGCTGCTCGAGCGCGTCGGGGGCGACGAGTGGCAGGCGCTCGTCCATCCCGGCCAGAAACTCAAGCCTGGAGCCCGAGTCGTCTTCGAGGATCCGGATCGCACGCCGGGCGTGCGGCTGTCGGCCGAGATGCTCGAACGCCGGTTCTTCGGCCGGCGCCTCATTCGCCTGGAGGCTGGCGGCGCGTCGGATGTCGAGACGGCGATCGACGCGGTCGGCCACATGCCGCTGCCGCCGTACATCCACCGGCCCGACACGCCCCTCGATCGAGAGCGCTACCAGACGGTGTTCGCGCGCGCGCGCGGCTCGGTCGCCGCGCCGACGGCGGGCCTGCACTTCGACGCCGCGCTCATCGCCGCGATTCGCGCGGGCGGCGTCGGCTGGGCGACGGTCACGCTGCACGTCGGCTACGGCACGTTCAAGCCGGTGCGCGTCGAGCGCGTCGCGGACCACGTCGTCGATCCGGAGTGGTACGAGATTCCCCGTGAAACCTCCGACGCGATCGACCGCGCGCGCGCGGGAGGCCATCGAGTGGTGGCCGTGGGGACGACGACGACGCGCGCGCTCGAGGCGTGGGCCCGAGCGCCGAGCGCCGGGCACCGAGCGCCGGCGTCTACCGATCTCTTCATCCATCCGGGGTTCGAGTTCCGGGTGCTCGACGCCCTGGTCACGAACTTCCACCTGCCGCGGTCGTCGTTGCTGATGCTCGTCTGCGCGTTTGCCGGCCGGGAGTTGATCCTCGACGCCTATCGTGACGCGGTCGCGAGGGGCTTCCGGTTCTACAGCTACGGCGACGCGATGCTGGTGATCTAGTCTTGGGGCGGCTCGGCCAGCCGCCGGCCCTGTCCCTGTTACCATGGGCGCCGTGAAACTGCCGTACGAGGAGTTCGATCTGACCGGCGTGCGGACCTATCCGCTCGCGTCGCGTGAGAGCAAGGCCCGCCACGCCGACTTTGCCAAACCGTGGAATCCGGCGTCCGGCTTCGAGGGCTGGATTCGGTCGCTGCCGAAGATCCTCGCGGCCGCCGAGTTCTCGACGGTCGTCGATGCCATCCTCGCGGCGCGCCGCGACGATCGGGTGTTGCTCTGGGGGCTCGGCGCGCACGTCATCAAGACGGGCCTCTCGCCGGTGGTCATCGACCTCATGGAGCGCGGCTTCGTTTCGGCGCTGGCGATGAATGGCGCCGGGCTCATCCATGATTTCGAGGTCGCGCTGGCGGGCGCGACCTCCGAAGACGTCGACGCCGCGCTCGGCCCCGGCCGCTTCGGGATGGCGGAAGAAACCGGCCGCGAGCTGAACGAGGCCATCGCCGCCGGCGTTGAACGCGGCCTCGGGCTGGGCCAGTCGATTGCCGAACACCTGGCCGCGCGCAGGCCGCCCTTCGGTCCTCTCTCGCTGCTCGCCGCCGCCGCGCGGCTCGAGATTCCCGTGACCGTGCATGTCGGCGTCGGCACCGACATCATTCACATGCACCCGGCCGCGTCAGGCCACGCGATCGGATCGGGCAGCCTGCGCGACTTCCGGTACCTGGCGTCGATTGTCTCCAAGATGGCCGGCGGCGTGTACCTCAACTGTGGATCGGCCGTGATGCTGCCCGAGGTGTTTCTGAAAGCGGTCTCGCTCGCTCGCAACCGGGGCATCGCGCTCGACGGCCTGACGACGGTGAACCTGGATTTCGTCCGGCAGTACCGGCCGGAAACGAATGTCGTCCGCCGGCCCGTCGCCGGAATCGGCCGCGGCTACTCGCTCACCGGGCATCACGAAATCATGCTGCCGCTGCTGGCCGCCGCTGTCATAACCGGCGCGGCGGCCAGGTAGTGCGGGGGTGCGGGGGTGCGGGAGTGCGGGAGTGCCAGGAACGCGCTGACGCTCGTCGGCATTGGTGGCCCAGTTGAGCACCCAGGTGACCTACCGGCCGTGGGCGTCGCCCACGGGCCGGACGATCACGAGCGTCCGGTTGAGCGCCACCCGCCGTGACAACACCCGCACGCCCGCAGTAGTCTCCACGCGCGCGGCCATGAGACGGCTGCCGCTCCGGTAGTACACCTCCGAGCCGTCCGGCGACCAGGCGGGATCGGTTCCTTCGCCAATCAACCAGCGCGTGCCGGCGTCGGGAAACGGCGTGACGAACACCTCGAAGAAGCCGGACTCGAGTGAGTAGTATCTCCCACCCACTTGGCCATGACCTCCTCGATCCAGTTCACCACGAACACGATCTCGCCCGCGGCGGCCGACGTCGTGGCGACCGGAACCGCATTGAGACCAGCTCTGCTCCGGCTGCGGCGGTCGAGACTGAAATAGAACCGCTCGCGACCGTTCGGCGCCCACACCGGTTTGATGCCGCCGGTGGTCGATGCCGGCCAGCGCCAGGTCCCACCGGGCACAATGGCGCACCCCCGCACCGCCGCACTCCCGCACCGCCGCACTCCCGCACCGCCGCACTCCCGCACTCCCGCACCTGTTATGATGCCGAGTTGCCGCCGGTGTAGCTCAGTTGGTTAGAGCATGCGGCTCATATCCGCAGGGTCCGGGGTTCAAGTCCCTGCACCGGCACCATACTCTTCGGTGCGCGGTTCGCGGTTCGCGGTTCTCGGTTCCCGGTCCCGGTTTGCCGTGCGCGGTGCACCATCAGGGCTGCGGCACGCCGAGACGGTTCCGCGAACTGCGCACCGCGCACCGAGAACCGCATGCAGCGTCGAGTTGCGACCACGATCCGTCGTCGTCGGCTTCTGGACGCCGCCGACTGCGTCGCCGTCGCTGTGTCCGGCGGACCGGATTCGGTGGCGCTCGCCTGGATCCTCACGGATCTCGCGGCGCGCGCGTCGTGGCAGATCGCCGGATTCATCCACGTCAACCATGGCCTTCGCGGCGCCGAGTCGGACGCCGACGAGGCCTTCTGCCGCGACCTTGCCGGGCGGCTGGGCTGGCCGATCGTCGCCCGGCGCGTGGACGCGCGGGCCGCCGCAGAACGCGATCGCCGGTCGATCGAAGCGGCCGCCCGGGACCTCCGCTATGCCGAGTTCGAAGCCGGTGCCGCGGAGCTCGCGGCGACCGTCGTCGCGACCGGTCACACTGCCGACGATCAGGCGGAGACCGTGCTGCTGCGCCTGCTCTCGGGCGCAGGGACGCGCGGCCTGTCCGGCGTGCGGCCCCGGCGGGGCCCGTATCGCCGCCCGCTCATCGACTGCCGCCGCGACGAGTTGACTGCGTGGCTGGTCGCCCGCGGCGAGTCCTTCCGGACCGACGCGTCCAACGACGACCCCTCGGTTCCGCGCAACCGGCTGCGACGCGATCTGCTGCCCGTGATCGAGCGGATCGCGCCAGGTGGCGTGGCCGCACTTACGCGCCTGGCGGACCTGGCGGCCGACGACGAGGCCGTCCTTGAGAGCCAGGCGACCGAATGGCTCTCCAAACTCGTATCCAAGAAGGGCGGCTTGGTGCAGGTGGACGCGGCGGCGCTCGCGGCGCTGCCCGCCGCCATCGGGCGCCGGGTGGCGAGGGCCCTGGCGGCCGAGGTGGCGCCCGGGGCCAGATTGGGCGCAGAACACCTCGAAACTGTCCGACAGCTCGCAGCGTCCGAAAAGACAGGAGGACGGCTCGACCTCCCGGGCATGTCGGCGCGCCGGCAGGGCGCGTCGCTCCTCGTCGGCCCGGCGGGGTCTGCGCCCGCGGGTTCGTCGGCTGGGTTCGCGTACGAGTTGCCCGTGCCCGGCACCGTGGAACTGCCGGAGCTCGGGGCGGTGATGCGGGCGTCGATGGCGACGGCGCCGCCCGAAGAACTGGCGGCCACGGCGACCATCGTCGCGCTCCAGGCGTCGGAGGTGACGACGCCCCTCGTCGTCCGCAGCCGGCGCCCCGGGGACCGGCTGAGGCCGCTCGGCTCGCCGGGGCGTCGCAAGGTACAGGACCTGCTGGTGGACCGGAAAGTCTCCCGGCAGGATCGTGATCGAGTCGCGATCGTGACCGACGCGAGCGGGCGAGTGGTCTGGGTGGCGGGCGTGACGATCGACGACCGGTGCCGGGTCACGACGCCCGAGACAGGCGTGGTAGTCTTGGAGCTGCGGAAGAGCCAATGAATTCGACGCTGAAGAGTCTCCTCATCTGGATGGTGCTGATCGTCGTCGGCGCGCTGATCTGGCAGTTCCAGTTCAGCCCCGCGCGGCCGGATTCCGAGCTCTCGTTCAGCGACTTCCGGGGCCGCGTGGGCAACAAGCAGGTGGCCGAGGTCACCTTCACGGGCAACGAGATCACTGGCACGCTCGTGGCCACGGGCAGCGAGAGCACGGGCAAGGCGTTCCGCACCTACATGCCGCCCAGCGTCGATGGGCTCGTCGACGAGCTCGTGGCGGGGGGCGTGACGGTGAAGGCGCGCAAGGAAACCGTCGGCTCGTGGACGACGATGCTCGTCGGATGGCTGCCGCTGCTGCTGATGGTGGGCTTCTGGATCTTCATCATGCGGCAGATGCAGAGCGGCGGCAACAAGGCGCTGTCGTTCGGCAAGAGCCGCGCGAAGCTCTCCTCGAGCACGCAGAAGAAGGTCACGTTCAAGGACGTGGCCGGGGCCGACGAGGCCAAGGAAGAGCTGCAGGAGATCATCGAGTTCCTGCGCGAGCCGCAGAAGTTCCAGAAGCTCGGCGGCCGGATTCCCAAGGGCGTGCTGCTCATGGGCTCGCCGGGCACGGGCAAGACGCTGCTCGCCCGGGCGGTGGCCGGCGAGGCCAACGTGCCGTTCTTCTCGATCAGCGGGTCTGACTTCGTCGAGATGTTCGTCGGCGTCGGCGCCTCGCGCGTGCGCGACCTCTTCGAGCAGGGCAAGAAGAACGCGCCCTGCATCGTCTTCATCGACGAGATCGACGCCGTCGGCCGGCACCGCGGCGCGGGCCTCGGCGGCGGCCACGACGAGCGCGAGCAGACGCTGAACCAGCTCCTCGTGGAGATGGACGGCTTCGAGTCGAACGAGGGCGTCATTCTGATTGCGGCCACCAACCGGCCGGACGTGCTCGACCCGGCGCTCCTGCGCCCGGGGCGCTTCGACCGGCGGATCGTCGTGAGCCGGCCGGACGTGAACGGGCGCGAGGGGATCCTCGCGGTCCACACCAAGAAGATTCCGCTCTCCGACGACGTCGATCTGAAGGTGCTGGCGCGCGGGACGTCGGGCTTCTGCGGCGCCGACCTGGCCAACCTGGTGAACGAGGCCGCGCTCAACGCCGCGCGCTACAACCAGAAGGTCGTCCGCATGACCGACTTCGAGTTCGCCAAGGACAAGGTCCTGATGGGCTCGGAGCGCCGATCGATGATGATCACCGAGGAAGAGAAGCGCATCACCGCGGTGCACGAGGCCGGCCACGCGCTGCTCGCCGTGGTCCTGCCGAACGCCGACCCTGTGCACAAGGTCTCGATCATCCCGCGCGGCATGGCGCTCGGCGTCACGATGCAGCTGCCGGTGGACGACAAGCACAACTACTCGCGCGACTACCTCAACGACCAGCTGGCCATTCTGCTCGGCGGGCGCATCGCGGAGGAGATCACCAACGGCAAGCTCACGACCGGCGCCGGCAACGACCTCGAGCGGGTCACCGACCTCGCACGCAAGATGGTGTGCGAGTGGGGCATGAGCGATGCCATGGGCCCGCTCACGTTCGGCAAGCGCGAGGAGCAGATTTTCCTCGGCCGGGAGATCTCGAAGTCGAACGACTACAGCGAGGACACGGCCCTCCGGATCGACCAGGAAGTCAAGAAGCTGGTCATGGACAACTACGATCGCGCCCGCGCCGTGCTCACCGAGCGGAAGGACACGCTGCTGCGCATCGCCGACGAGCTGCTGACGCGCGAGGTGCTCGACGCCGACCAGGTCAAACGCCTGGCCGAGGGCCGGGCGCTCGAGCCGGACAGGCCCGCGCCCGCGGCCGCCGCCCCGGAAGCCGGCACGCCCCGGCGCGAGTCGCCCGAACGGCCCGGACTCGTGCCGTCGCTCGGCAAGCCCGTGGCGCAGGAATAGACGACATCGGGAAATCGGGGAATCGGGAAATCTGACCGCCCGCCTCCACTACACCGTTCCGCTGCCGGACGGCTCGAGCCTTGAGCTCGGCGAGCGTACGCTCGTCATGGCCATCGTCAACGTCACACCCGACTCGTTCGCCGACGGGGGCGAGCGCGTCGATCCCGACGTCGCCATCGCCGACGCGATACGGATGGTCGACGACGGCGCCGACATTCTCGACATCGGGGGCGAGTCGACGCGGCCCGGCGCCGAGCCGCTACCCGCAGACGAAGAGCTCCGCCGCGTGAGCCCGGTCCTCGAGGGGCTGCGGGGCCGGGTGCAGGTGCCGGTGTCGATCGACACCTACAAGGCCGAGGTCGCGGGGCGCGCGCTCGACCTCGGCGCGACGATCGTCAACGACGTCAGCGCGCTCACGTACGACGGGGAGCTGGCCGGCCTGGTGGCGGAACGGAGGGCCGCCGTGGTCCTGATGCACAACCGCGGCCGCTCGGCCCGGATGTACGCGGACGCCCGCTACGAGGACGTCGCCGCCGAAGTGGCGGCCGAGCTGTCCGCGCGCGTGCGGGCGGCCGAGGCTGCGGGCATCGCCCGCGAGCGGATCATCGTGGATCCGGGGCTGGGCTTCGCCAAGAAGGCCGAACACACCTGGGCCGCGCTCGCCCGGCTCGACGAGCTCTGCGCGCTCGGCTGCCCGATCCTGACCGGGCCATCCCGCAAGTCCTTCCTGACCCTGGGGTCCGGTAACGTGCCGCCGGCCGGCCGGGTGTGGGGCACGGCCGCCGCCGTGGCGGCGTCGATTCTCCTCGGCGCGCACGTCGTCCGCGTGCACGACGTCCGCGAGATGGTGCAGGTCGCCCGGGCCGCCGACGCGATTCTGGCCGCCCGCGCCTGCTAGACTCACTGACGCGTGTCAGCGCTCAACGCCTTCATCGGCCGGACCATCACGATGTGGGATGTCCTCGACATCCTCATCGTGTCGATCCTGATTTACGAGGGGCTGAAGCTCGTCCGTGGCACCCGGGCCATGCAGATGATCGTCGGGTCGCTGCTGGTTCTGATGCTGTTCTACCTGTCGCGCCGCCTGCCGCTGCCGACGGTCCGCTGGATGGTGAGCGCGATCCTGACGTACGTGGTCTTTGCCGCGATTGTGCTCTTTCAGTCCGACATCCGGCGCGCGCTGTCACATCTCGGCCAGGCGCCGTTCTTCCGCTACCTGTCGCGGACGCGGCGCGCGGTGGAAACGGTCGAGGAAGTCGTCACGGCCGCCGAGCTGCTGGCCAAGCGGCGGGTCGGCGGCATCATCGCCATCGAGCGTGAAATCGGCCTGCGCAACTTCGTGGAAAGCGGGATTCCGATCGACGCCGCCGTCAGCTACGACCTCCTGACGACGATCTTCCAGCCGGGCACGGCGCTGCATGACGGCGCGGTGATCATCCAGGAAGATCGAATCGCCGCGGCGTCGTGCTTCCTGCCGCTGGCCGCCCATCCCAAGCTCGACCGCGACCTGGGCACGCGTCATCGCGCGGCGATCGGGCTCACCGAGGAGTCCGACGCGGTGGCGGTCGTGATTTCCGAGGAACGGGGCGAGATCTCGCTCTCGCTTCAGGGGCGGCTGTACCGCGGCCTGTCGCCCGACGACCTGCGCACGCGGCTGAACGTGCTCGTCGCGCACGAGCGTGCGGCCGGGCCGGCGGCGCCGGCGACGACCGGAGCCGGCGCCTGATGGCCTGGCATCCGTTCCGCAACGTCGGGCTGAAGGCGGCGGCGCTCGCGCTCGGCGCCCTGCTGTGGTTCACCGTCAGCGGCGAGGAGGTCGAGCGGCTGATCCAGGTGACCATTGCCAGCCGCAATCTGCCGCCCGGCCTCGAGATCACCGACCAGCCGCAGAACGTGGACGTGCGCGTCCGCGGCGCGTCCACCGAGCTGGTCGGCCTGCAGCCGAGCCAGATCACCGTCGTCGCCGACCTCGGCGGCACCGAGCCCGGCGAGCGGCAGGTGCTGCTCGAGCCCGAGGACGTCCGCGCGCCGCTCGGCATCACGGTCACGCAGGTCGAGCCGAGCGCGGTGACATTCCGGCTGGAGAAGAGCGGCACCGCCGAGGTGCCGGTGCGCGCCAACCTCGTCGGCCAGCCGGCGCCCGGCTACGTGTACCGCGACGCGCTCGTCGAGCCGCGGACCGTGACCGTCGTCGGGCCCGCGAGCCGCCTGCGCTCGACGACGTTCGCGGTGACCGACACGGTGTCGATCGAGGGCCAGTCGACCAACTTCGTGCAGGTCGTCGGTGTGGGCGTCGGGGACGCGCTCGTCCGGCTGCGCGAGGCGCGGTCGGTGCGGGTCACCGTGCGCATCGAACCGGTCTCGGGCGAGCGGACGATCGGCGGCCGGCCCATCACGTTCCGGAACGTGCTGGCCGGCCGGCAGGCCCTGGTCGAGCCCTCCCTGGTGGCGGTCACCGTGCAGGGGCGGGCCGCGACGCTGTCGGAGCTGCCCGAGTCGTCCGTGCAGCCCTGGATCGATCTCGTGGGCCTCTCGCCGGGGCTGCACGAGCTGCCCGTCCACGTGGCGCTGCCGCTCGGCTACACGCTCGTGTCGGTCCGGCCGGCGAGCGTGTCCGTGCGCATTCGATGACGACCGCCGCGCCGCGCCTGTTCGGGACCGACGGCATCCGGGGCGTGGCGGGCGCGCCGCCGCTCGACCCGCCGACGATCGCGCGGATCGGGTCCGCGATTGTCCGGGTCCTGGGGCTCGACCATCCGGCCCGGCTCGTCGTCGGCCGCGACACGCGCGAGTCGGGCGAATGGATCGAGCGCGAGCTGGCGCGGGGCGCCGGCTCGGCGGGCGCGGCGGTGACGTCGATTGGCGTGGCGCCCACGCCCGTCGTCGCCTGCCTGGCCAGCGGCCTCGACTTCGACCTCGGCGTCGTGCTGTCGGCGTCGCACAATCCCTACGAGGACAACGGCATCAAGGTGTTCTCGGGCCGCGGCGAGAAGTTCGACGAGCCACGGGAACGCGAGGTCGAGGCGCTCGTCGCCGATCGGTCGTGGAAGGTCCCCGCCGATGCGCGCCCGCCGGCGGCCGCCGGCGCGCTCGTCGAGCGGTACCTCGAGCACGTCGGGCGGCTCCTGCCGGACGCAGGCCGGCTCCGGGGCGCCCGCATCGCCGTCGACATGGCGAACGGGGCGACGGTCGCCACGGCGGCGCGCGTGCTGACGCGGCTCGGGTTCGACGTCGTGCCGGTCGGCGACGAGCCGGACGGCCGCAACATCAACGAGGGCTGCGGATCCACGCACCCCGCGCGGCTCTCCGCGGCCGTCACGTCGCACGGCTGCCGCCTCGGCGTCGCGTTCGACGGCGACGGCGACCGGGCGATCTTCGTGGACCACGACGGACACGTGGTTGACGGCGACGCTGTCCTGCTGACGCTGGCCCTCGACTACCAGCGCCTGGAACGGCTGACCGGCGGAACGGTCGTGGCGACGGTGATGAGCAACATCGGCCTGGAGATCGCCCTGAAGCGCCACGGTATCCGCCTCGTCCGTACCGCCGTCGGCGACAAGCACGTGATGGAGGAGATGCTGCGCGGCGGCTACGTCCTGGGTGGCGAGCAGTCGGGCCACGTCATCCTCACCGAGCACTTGCCGACCGGAGACGGCCTGGCGACCGCGCTGGCAGTCCTCGGCGTCGTGGCCGGCACCGGCCGGGAGCTGTCGGACCTCGCGCGCGAGCTCGTCACGTACCCTCAGACGCTGGTCAACGTGCGCGTCAGGGACAAGGCGCCGGTCGATTCGGTTCCGGAGATCCAGGCGGCCATCGCGCGCGTCCAGGCCGCAGTCGGCGACCGCGGCCGCGTGCTCGTGCGCTACTCGGGCACCGAGCCGCTCCTGCGTGTCATGATCGAGGGCGAGGACCACGCGTCGATCCAGGCGTGGGCCGAAGAGATCGCCGAAGCCACGCGCAAGTCACTTGGATGACGGCGCGTGCCCTGGCATTGAAGATCTGGCAATCTGAGATTGCAGATTGATTGAGGATTTTGGATCGGCGGGATTGAGGATTCCTGGTTGCGGCGGCTGTCCCGCGACCGCGCGGTCGAGCAGTTCTAATGAGTCAATCTCTCAATCCAAGATCTCTTCAATCAATCTTCAATCTCAGATCGCCAGATCTTCAATGCATTGAGCGTTTATGATTCGCCTGTCCGTGAACGTCAATAAGGTGGCGACCCTGCGCAACGCGCGCGGCGGGGCGGAGCCGTCGGTCGAGCGCGCGGTCGTGACGTGCCTCGAGGCGGGCGCGCCGGGTATCACCGTGCACCCGCGCGCCGACGAGCGGCACGTCCGGCGCGCGGACGTGTTCGCGATTGCCGGCCTGCTGGCGGACCGCCGCCGGACGGGGCTCCAGGACGTGGAATTCAACATTGAGGGTGATCCTCGGCCGGACCTCGTGGACATGGTGATCGAGGTCGCGCCCGACCAGTGCACGCTCGTGCCGGTGCAGCCCGGCGAGATCACCAGCCAGGCCGGATGGCCGGTGACGACGCCGCCGGAGCTGGGGCGGGTGATCGCGCGCCTGAAGCAGGCCCGGGTTCGCGTGAGCGTCTTCGTGGACCCCGAGGACGACGCGGTGCGCTGGGCCGCCGGCATCGGCGCCGATCGGGTCGAGCTCTACACGGAGCCCTTCGCGCGCGCGTTCGCGAGCGGACTGGCGCAGGGCCGCGAGAGCTTTGCGGCCTACGCCGCGGCCGCCGGGCGCGCGCACGCGCTCGGCCTGGGCGTCAACGCCGGCCACGACTTGAACCTCGACAACCTGCGCCTGTTCCGCCAACTGCCGCACCTCGACGAAGTGTCGATCGGCCACGCGCTCGTCGCCGACGCGCTCTGGATGGGGCTGGCCTCGGCCGTCGGAGCCTACCGCGCCGCGATCGAAGGCTCCGGCGCGGCGCTATCATGAGAACGACGGGAGTGGCGACGGAATGAGACGCGACGCGGTGGTGTTTGCGGTGTCGGGCACGTGCTTCGGGCTCATTGTCGGGTGGATCCTCGGCAGCCAGGGCGGCGCCCCCGCTGTGCGCGGCGCCCAGCCGACGGCGACGACGGCCGCCGCGCCCGGCGGGCAGGCCCTGCCGCCGCTCGACGCCCGGCGCGTCGCCGATCTCGAGCGGCAGGCGACCGACCGCCCGGCCGACGCGGCGGTCCGTGCGGAGCTCGGCAATCTCTACTACGACGCCGAGCGGTTCGATGCGGCGATTCCGTGGTACGTCGCGGCGCTCGCGCTCGATCCCGCCGCGATCGAGATCAGCACCGACCTCGCCGTCTGCTACTACTACACGAACCAGATCGACCAGGCGTTGGCCCAGCTCGAGCGGTCGCTCGCGATCGATCCGAATCACGTCAAGACGCTGCTCAACCAGGGAATCATCCGCGCGTTCGGCCGTGAAGATCTCGATGGCGCGACCGCGTCGTGGCAGCGCGTCGCGGAGATCTCGCCGGCCAGCGAGGAGGGCCGGCGCGCCCGGCAGTTGCTCGACGGCCTGGCCGGCCACCCGGCCGGCGCCCCCGGCGCCGCGCCCGGCAGCGGAGGATCGTCGCCGGAACCGGACTGATGACGTTTCTCACCTGGCTCATCCGTCTCGTCATTGCCGCGATCGTGCTGCGGTTGGTGGCGCGGCTGTTCACCGGGCAGCGGCCGCCGGCGCGCGCCCGCACCCCGCCGGGGCCCCGCGTGCGGGCCGGGGGCGTGCTGGTGCAGGACCCGCAGTGCGGCACCTACATTCCGCAGGCGAACGCGCTCGTCCTCGGGCGCGGCGCCGACGCGAAGTACTTCTGTTCGGAAACCTGCCGCAACCAGTACCTCACCGGCCACGGCGCGCGTCATGCGTCGTGATGCCCGCCGCGCCGGGCCGGGATGCAGCCACGAGATTATCGGGACCACGAACGCGGGGTAGACTGAGCCGCATGGAGTTTTCGGGAGAGCGCCGCGACATCGTCGAAGTCGGCCGCCGGCTGTGGACGCGGGGCTTCGTCGCGGCGAACGACGGCAACATCAGCGTGAAGGTGGCACCGGACCGCCTGCTGATGACGCCCTCGGGCGTCTCGAAGTACGACATGACGCCCGAGCTGATGGTCGTGACCGACCTCCGGGGCGAGGTCGTATCCGCGGCGCCGGGCCGGCGTCCCTCGTCGGAGATGCTGATGCACCTGGTGGCGTACGACAAGCGGCCGGACGTTGGCGCCGTCGTCCACGCGCATCCCCCGACCGCGACGGGGTTCGCGGTGGCCGGCATTCCGCTCGACCGCGCCGTGCTTGCCGAGGTCGTGACGACGCTGGGCAGCATCCCCATCGCGGAGTACGGCACGCCATCGACGCGCGAGCTGGCCGACGCCGTCGCGCCGTACCTGCGCGCGCACGACGGTCTGCTCCTCGCCAACCACGGCGCGCTCGCGCTCGGCAGGGACCTGTGGTCGGCCTACTACAAGATGGAGACGATCGAGCATTTCGCGCGCATCAGCCTCGTGGCGCGGCAGCTCGGCCGCGAGTACGTGCTGTCGCGCGACGAGGTTGACCGGCTGCAGGGGCTGCGCGGCTCGTACGGCATCGCGTCGCCGGCGCCCATCTGCCCGGACCCGGAGCCCGGCTCGCCCGAGGGCGAGCTGGCCTGCCAGGTGATCTACGCTCCCCGCGGGGCGGGCGAGCGGCTCGTCGTGGGCGATTCGGGCGGCGGCCGGGTGTCGCTAGGTGCCGGCGGAGGGATTCGGCTAACATACGCGCAGTTGACGGCGCTCATCGACGAGGCCGTCCGCGTCACGTTGAGCTCGCGACACGGCAACTGATCCACTACCGGAGGTTCCACAGATGGGCGAGGCGCTGGGAATGGTCGAGACGAAAGGTCTGGTCGCGATGATCGAAGCGGCCGACGCCATGGTCAAGGCCGCGAAGGTCACGCTGGTGGGGTGGGAGAAGATCGGCGCCGGGTATGTGACGGCTCTCGTCCGCGGCGACGTCGCCGCCGTCAAGGCCGCCACCGACGCGGGAGCCGCCGCCGCCCGACGCGTCGGCGAGCTCGTGTCGGTGCACGTCATCCCGCGCCCGCACGCGAACCTCGAGGACGTGCTGCCGATCGGGAAGGGCAGCAAGGGCTAGCGAGCGCCTTGGCGCTCGCCGCTTGAGGCTCGGCGCCCGGGAGGCCGGCGCCAGGCGCCTGTCGTTATGATTCTCGCCAAAGTCGTCGGCACGGTCGTCGCGACGCGCAAGGACGAGCGGCTCGTCAGCAGCAAGCTCCTCGTGGCGCGGCCGGTGGACCCGTCCGGGAAGGCCGACGGCAACTACCTCGTCGCGGTCGACACCGTCGATGCCGGGTTCGGCGAAACCGTTCTCATCGTCAGCGGCAGCTCCGCGCGGATGGCGTCGGGGTTGAAGGACTGCCCGGTCGACGCCGCGATTGTCGGTGTCGTCGATCACGTGGACATGCCGAAGGACTAGCGCCGTGCAGGTGGCCAGAATCATCGGCGACGTCGTCGCGACCGTGAAGGACGCCGGGCTCCTGGGCCACAAGCTGCTGCTGCTCCAGCCGGTGACGCCGGACAAGCGGCCGTCCGGCCGGCCGCTCGTGGCGGCCGACGCGGTCGGCGCCGGCGTGGGCGAGTACGTCTTCTACGTGCGCGGCCGGGAAGCCTCGTTCCCGTTCATCCCGGCCGAGCCGCCCGTGGACGCGTGCGTCGTGGGCATCGTCGATCAGTGGGATACCGTGTAAATGATCATCGGCCGGGTCGTGGGCACGCTGGTGGCCACGCAGAAGCACGCGAAGATTCACGGGGCGAAGCTGCTGCTCGTGCAGCCGCTGACCCTGGAGGATCAACCGAAAGGGGCGCCGCTGCTCACGATTGACTCGGTCGGCGCGGGCGTCGGGGAGAAGGTGCTCGTCGTGATCGAAGGGCGCGCCGCGGGCGCGGCGCTGCGGCGGACGGCGGCGCCGGTTGACGCGGCCATCATCGGCATCGTTGACGCGGTCACGATCGACGCGCGCCACGAGCCACCGCGAAGGACCGATTCATGAACGAGACCGAGCTGCGTGGGCTCGTCCGGGACGCCGTCGCCCGGCACGTCGGCGCCGCGCCGGCCGGGCCGGCGCGGCCGCCGCTCGCGCGCGCGGCAACCCGCCCGGCGAATCCGTCCGCCGATCCGCACGCCAGCCACGCGATCTACCTCGCGCTGACGAGCGGCGCGGACGCGTGCCTCATCGAGCCGGCCGTGTCGTGCACGCACTGCGGCTACTGCAAGACGCACGGGTACTGATTGCTGTCACCGGTCGTTTCAGTCCTCCGCAGCATCGGTCGGTCCATCCGCTCCATGGAGGAACCGGCCGTCGAGAAGATCAGCGAGGACACCCGGGAAGATCCCTTCCAGGTCCTCGTGGCGACGATGCTGTCCGCGCAGACGAAGGACGCGGTCACCGACGTCGCCTCGCGGCGGCTGTTCCGCGTGGCCCGCACGCCGCGGACAATGGCCGAACTGCGGGTGTCGCGGATCGAACGGCTGATTTACCCGGTCAGCTTCTACCGCACGAAGGCCCGCCACGTGAAGACGACCTGCCGCCAGCTGATGGAGCGTTTCGTGGGCCGCGTGCCCGACCGGATGGAGGATCTGCTCACGCTTCCCGGCGTCGGCCGCAAGACGGCGAACCTCGTGCTGATCCTGTCGCACGCGAGCCGCGACAACATCTGCGTGGACACGCACGTCCACCGGATCGCAAACCGCCTCGGCTGGGTGCAGACGCGGACACCGGACGAGACCGAACAGGCGCTCTATCGCGTCGTGCCGCGCCGGTTCTGGCCCGACGTGAACCTGTACCTCGTCACCTGGGGGCAGAATGTGTGCCGTCCGGTCTATCCCCGGTGCCGCGCGTGCGTCGTGAGCGACCGGTGCCCGAGGATTGGGGTCACGAAAACCGGACGGTAGGGGGAGACGTCATGCGAACCAGCCCATCGTTCCTGTGCCTGGCAATCCTGGCCCTGTGGGCGGCGCTGCCGGCCGCCCGGCAGCGCGCGCCCGCGCCGGTGGCCGTGTTCGAAACCGCCAAGGGCGTGTTCGAGATCGAGTTCTTCCCGGCCGAGGCGCCGAAGAGCGTCGCGCACATCGTGGCGCTGGTGGAGCGGCGGTTCTATCGCGGGCAGCGAGTCCATCGGGCGACGGCCGGTCTCGTGCAGTTCGGCGACCCGCAGTCACGGGACATGACGCGCCGCGATGCCTGGGGCCGAGCCGGGAGCGGCCGGACGATCGGCGTCGCCGAGTTCTCGAAGCGGACCCACGCGCGCGGCATCGTCTCGCTCGCGCACCCGGGGAACGCCGCCAACGCCGACAGCCAGTTGTTCATCGTGAAGGCCAACGCGCCGGCCTACGACGGCCAGTACACGATCGTCGGACGCGTCACACGCGGCATGGACGTCGTCGATCGGCTGGCCGTGGCCGACGTGCTGAAGCAGGTGACGCTCAAAGGGGCAGGCCGCCCGTAGTCACGACCCCCTCGAGCTCCGGGTAGCGGCGGACCAGCTCGGTGGGGTAGGCGCCCGGCACGAGCTGGTCGAGCTCGTGCCTGAGCACGGCCGCGTTCGCCACCGCCTTCGCCGAGAAGTGATTGTTGAGGTACATGAGGATGCGTCCGCCGGACGCCGCCTTGCGGCGCGCGGCCTCGGCGAACGGCGCGAGCTCTTCGCGCGAGTACAGGTAGTTGTACCGGTCCTCAGCCGCCGCGTGGTCCCACCAGCCGGCGGCGTTGCGTCCGTGCAGCCGCATGTACGTCAGCCTGCCGTCGCCCCCGTCCAGCGTCTGCCGGATCGAGCTGTCGAATTTCGGCTCGTCGATGAGGACCCACGACGCGCCGTGCCCGGCGAGGAGCGACGCGGTCTCCGATTCGGCGTCGCTCCAGGAGTGGTGCCGGAGCTCGACGCCGGCGGGGTAGCCGGAGAACTGCGAGAGCAGCCATTGGAGGTACGCGCGCGTGTCGGGCGTCCGATGGAAGCTCGGCGGGAACTGCATGAGCAGCGCGCCCAGCCTTCCCGCCTCGGCCAGCGGCTCGACGCCGCGGCGGTAGAGGTCCACGTCGGCCCGCGAGAGGTCCCAGTCGCCAGCCCCCTCCCGCGCGAGGTACATGTCCGGGTGGGTGAACTTCTGGAAGAGCTTGACCGCGAACAGAAACGAGGCTGGCGTGCGCCGCAGCCAGCTCTCGCTCATCCCCGGTTCCGGCATCCGATAGAACGTCGCGTTCACCTCGACCGTGTCGAAGCGTTCGGCGTAGTAGGCGAGCTCGTCGAACCCGCGCGGGCGCCGGGCAGGGTAAAAGAGGCCGTTCCAGGTGCCGCGCCCGGTCGGGTAGTGCCACCCGGACGTGCCGATGCGGATCTCGGACGACACCGGGACAGACTAGCGGAAAAGGTGCGGGGGTGCGGCGGGTGCGGCGGGTGCGGGGGGTGCCTGGTGGACACTAGCGTTGGTCCGCACCACTTCGCGGGCTGGCCAGCGTCAGCTCGTTCCTCTGCACCTCCGCACCTCCGCACCTCCGCACTCCCGCACCTCCGCACCCCCGCACCCCCGCACCCCGCACCTGTAGAATCCCCCCGTGCTGACCGTCTCCGAGCTCTACCTGTCCGTCCAGGGCGAATCCACGCACGTGGGCCGGCCGTGCGTCTTCGTCCGGCTGGCAGCGTGCGACCTGCGGTGCGTCTGGTGCGACACGCCCTATGCGTTCACGGGCGGCGAGAAGGGAACGGTCGATGACGTGCTGGTGCAGGTGGAGAGCCTGCACTGCAGGCTCGTGGAGATCACCGGCGGCGAGCCGCTGCTGCAGGCAGACGTCTACGCGCTGATGGCGCGCCTGCTCGACGCCGGCTGCGAAGTCCTGCTCGAGACGGGCGGGCATCTGCCGACCGATCGGGTCCCGGCCGGTGTCGTCACGATCCTCGACGTCAAGTGTCCCGGCTCGGGTGAGGCCGATCGCATGCATTGGCCGAACCTCGATCGGCTTGCGCCCCGCGACGAGGTGAAGTTCGTCATCGCCGACCGTACGGACTTCGACTTCGCGCGCGACGTCGTCCGGCGCCACGACCTGACGTCGCGCGCCGCGGCCGTGCTCTTCTCACCCGTCCACGGGGTGCTGCCGCCGGCCGACCTGGCGCGCTGGATTCTGGAGGCGGGCCTCGATGTGCGGCTGCAGATCCAGGCGCACAAGTACGTCTGGGGCGCCGAGGCGCGCGGCGTGTGACCGCGAACCGCGAACCGTGAACCGCGAACCGCGAACCGTGAACCGCGAACCGCGAACCGGGAACCGCGAACCGAGAGCCGTGGTCCTTCTTTCCGGCGGACTCGATTCGACAACGGCCGCGGCGCTGGCGCGGCGCGAGGGCTGGACGCTGTACGGACTGACCGTGCGTTACGGACAGAGGCACGCGCCGGAGATCGAGGCCGCGCGCCGCGTCGCGGCCGCGCTCGGCTTCGCCCGGCACATCGAGCTCGACCTCGACCTCTCGCCGTTCGGCGGGTCCTCGCTCACCGGCGACGGCGAAGTGCCGCAAGACCGCTCCGCGGACGAGATCAGCGGCGCGGCGGCCGGCCGGAACATTCCGTCGACCTACGTTCCCGCCCGCAACACGATCCTGCTGTCGGTCGCGCTCGGCTGGGCCGAAGTGCTCGGGGCCGAGCGCATCGTGATCGGCACCAACGCGCTCGACTACTCGGGCTACCCCGACTGTCGCCCGGAGTTCCTGGCGGCGTTCGAGTATCTCGCGACGCTCGCGACGAAGGCGGGCGTCGAGGGCCGCGCGATCCGCGTCTGGGCTCCCCTCCAGCAGCTCACGAAGGCGGGCATCATCCGGGTCGGCACCGAGCTCGGTCTCGACTACGGCCTCACGCACAGCTGCTACGACCCGGGGGCCGGCGGGCGCCCTTGCGGGCGCTGCGACAGCTGCCGTCTTCGCGCGCGGGGATTCGCCGAAGCCGGGGTTCCCGACCCCCTGTTGTCACCCGGGCGCTGACCGACCAGAATAGCCACTTCTAACCGTGGCCCGCCCGCTCCGAGAGCAATTCGTCGTCGCCACGCTGGTCCTGCTCGGGCCGGTCGGCGCGATCATGGTCCTGTTCGGGCAGCAGGTCTATCACGATCAGCTCCTGCAGTTGGGCGACGACGCGTATGTGCTCGCGGCCACGGTGGCGGCTCATGTCGACAGCAGTGGTGATGCGGCCGATGCGGCCGGCCTGGATGCCTTTCTGCAACGGGTACCGCTTCCGGCCGGCTCCCTGCTGACGGTGTCCGACGCGGCCGGCCGCGTCGTCGCGAGCCACGGCACGCCGGCGAGCGGTGTCGAGGAAACGTGGTCGGGCCGCGCGCGCGCCGCGACCCGGCCCTGGACGGTCCGGGTCGACCTGCCGACCGAGCTGGCCTGGGCGCGCGCCGCGGAGTCCTACCGGCGGACCATCTTCATCTCAGGCCTCGCGACGCTCATCCTCCTGCTGCTCCAGTTCCTGTTCCTGCGCCGGTGGCTGCCGTCGCTGGCCCACCTCGAGCGCGCGGCCGACCGCGTCGGCGACGGCGACCTCAGCCCGATCCCGCCCGCGGTCATGCCCGCGCGCGAGCTCGAGCGCCTGCGGGCGACGTTCGCGGAGATGGTCGAGCGGCTGCGCGTGGCGCGCGAGAAGATCGCCGGCCAGGTGGAGGCGGAGCGGCGCATGCGCGAGGAAGTGCAGCTCTTGCAGCAGCAGGTTATTCGTCAGGAGCGGCTGGCGGCGATCGGCGTGCTGCTGTCGGGCATCGCCCACGAGCTGAACAACCCGCTGCAGGCGATCGCCGGGTTCGCCGACCTGCTGCAGCGCGATCCCGACGTGAAGCCGTCGGCCCGGGCCGACCTGGGGCTTATCCAGAAGGAGAGCGCGCGCGCGAGCGCGATCATCAGGAACCTGTCGCGCTTCAGTCGGCAGCAGACGTCGGCGCCGTCGGTCGTGCTGATGCCGGAAGTCATCGACTCGGTCGTCGAGCTCCGCCAGCGCCGCCTGCAGGAGCAGAACATCGCGCTCGACGTGGAGGAGCAGGGCTCGCACCCGACGCGCGCGATTTTCGCCGAGCTGCAGCAGGTCCTGTTGAACTTCGTGACCAACGCCGAGCAGGCCATCCTCGCCGCCGACCCGCCGGTCCGGAAGATCATGATCCGGACGGCCGACGTCGGGTCGCGCATCCGCGTGGAAGTCGAGGACACCGGGCCCGGCGTGCCGCCCGAGCACGAGTCGAAGCTCTTCCAGCCGTTCTTCACGACGAAGCCCGTCGGCGAGGGCACGGGCCTGGGGCTGTCGGTCAGCTACGGCATCGTCCGGTCGCTCAACGGCCAGATCGGCTACCAGCGGGGCGGGTCCGGCGGGGCTCTCTTCTATTTCGAGCTCAACGCCTTCGAGCCCAGGAACCGACCATGACGTCGCGCCTCTACTACACCGAGCCGGACCGGCGCGCGTTCGACGCCACCGTCCGGGCGTGCGAGCCGGCCGCTGGCCGCGCGCACGTCCTGCTCGACGCCACCGCGTTCTACCCGACGTCCGGCGGGCAGCCGTTCGACACCGGGCGCCTGGGCGACGCCCGGGTCCTCGACGTGATCGATCGCGAGGACGGCGAGGTCGTCCACGTCGTCGATCGGCCGATCGCGCCGGGGAGCCGGGTCCATGGCGAGATCGACTGGGCGCGCCGGTTCGACCACATGCAGCAGCACACCGGCCAGCACATGCTCTCGGCGGCCTTCGACCGGCTCTCGGGCGCGCGCACCGTCAGCTTTCACCTCGGCGCCGGGACGTCGACGATCGACCTGGCCCGGGAGGTGTCGCCCGGCGAGATCGCGCGCGCCGAAGCCGAGGCCAACCGCGTCGTCTGGGACGATCGTCCGGTTACGGTTCGCTTCGCGTCCGACGACGAGGTGGCGGGCCTGCGGCTCCGCAAGGAGCCGACGCGGGCGGGCACGCTCCGGTTGATCGAGGTGGCCGATTTCGACCTCTCCGCGTGCGGGGGCACGCATGTGTCGTCCACGGGCCGCATCGGGGTCATCGCGGTGGCCGGGTGGGAGCGGTTCAAGGGTGGCAGCCGGGTGCTGTTCGTGTGCGGCGGACGCGCGCTGGCCGCGTTCGGTCACCTGCGCGACGTGGTTGGCGCCTCGACGCGGCGGCTGTCGGTGTCGCCAGACGATCTGGAGGCGGCGATCGTCCGCCTGCAGACGGAGGGCCGCGACGCCGTTCGGCTCACCCGCCGCCTGGAGACGGAGCTGGCGGTCCATCGGGCCGCGGGCCTTCGAGCATCGGCGGAGACCATCGGACGTCTCCGCGTCGTCATAAGGCATGAACCGGCTGCGGATCTGGCGGGTCTGCGAGGTCTGGCCGCGGCGGTGGTCAGCGAACCGGGCTTTGTTGCCGTACTGGTAGGCGACGGCGAGCCTGCGCCGATCGTTGTCGCCCGGTCTGCGGACATCGGGCTGGACGCGGGTGGGCTGATGAAGTGGTTGACGACCGAGTTGGGCGGCCGCGGCGGCGGGCGGCCGGAGCTGGCGCAGGGTGGAGTATCCGCGGCGCCCGGCGCGATCGTCGCGCGGGCGCGATCGCGGCTCGGCAATGGGGCCGACACCATTTCGTAATCGGGTAGAATCGACCTCTCCGTGTTCGAGTCGCTGTTCACGTTCCTGTTCAAGTACCAGCCGCTGGTCTTCGAACAGGGCACCTTCGTTTTCTGGGCCACGCGCTCGATGTGGCTCGTGGCCGCCACAGCGGCGGCGGGAGCCCTGTACGCGCTCTGGACGTACCGCCGCCTGGCGTGGCTTGCCGGCCGCGGCCGCGTCACGCTGATGACGCTCCGCGTCGCCCTCTTCCTCATCGTCGTGTTCGCGCTGCTGCGGCCAACGCTGCAGTTGAAGGTGGCGGTGCCGCAGCAGAACTTCGTCGGCGTGCTGCTCGACGACTCGCGCAGCATGCAGGTCGCCGATCACGACGGCCTTCCGCGCAGCACGTTCGTCACCGAGGAACTCGGCCGTCCGGACGCGCCGCTCCTGACGTCGCTCGGCGAGCGGTTCGCGCTCCGGGTGTTCCGGTTCTCGTCGGTGGCCGAGCGCCTGCAGGCGACGACCGACCTCACCTTCGAGGGCACGGGCACGCGCATCGGCGACGCGCTCGACCGTGCGCGCGACGAGCTGAGCGGGCTGCCCGTGGCGGGGCTCGTGATGGTGAGCGACGGCGCCGACACGACCGACACCGTGCTCGACGGCGCCATCGCGGCGCTCGGCGCGCAGGCGATGCCCGTGTTCACGGTCGGCGTGGGCGAGGAGCGCCTCGCACGCGACGTGCAGCTCACGCGGGTGGAGACGCCGCGCCGGGCCCTCAAGGGCACCTCCCTCGTGGTCGACGTCCTGGTGTCCCAGACCGGGTATGCCGGCGCGACGGTGCCGGTGGTCGTCGAGGATGGCGGCCGGATCGTGGCCACCGAGGACATCACGCTGCCGGGCGACGGCGACGCGGACACCGTGCGCGTCAGGTTCAAGCTCGACGAGACCGGCGCCCGTCAGTTCCGGTTCCGGATTCCCGTGCAGGCCAACGAGGAGGTTGCCGAGAACAACAGCCGCGACGTCCTCATCGACGTCTACGACCGGCGGGAGAAGATCCTGTTCCTCGAAGGGGAGCCGCGCTTCGAGCCCAAGTTCGTCCGCCTGGCCGTCGAACATGACGACAACCTGCAGGTGGCGCTGCTGCAGCGGACGGCCGTGGCCACATCGAACGCGCCGGACAAGTACCTCCGCCTGGGCATCGATTCGCCCGAGGAGCTGCAGGACGGGTTTCCGACCGAGCGCGAGGACCTCTTCACGTATCGAGCCATCATCCTGGGATCGGTCGAGGCCAGCGCCTTTACGCCGGATCAGCAGCGCATGCTCGAAGACTTCATCGACGTCCGCGGCGGCGGGCTGCTGGCGCTCGGCGGCGACCGGGCGTATGCCGAGGGAGGCTGGGCCGGCACGCCGCTCTCGAACGCGCTGCCCGTCGTGCTCGATCCGCGCCAGCGCACACCGGCCTATCCGCCGTTCGAGCTGGTCGTGCGGCCGACGCCGGCCGGCTTGAACCACCCGGCCGTGCAGATCGCGGCGGCCGGCGTGGACGTCAACGACGCGTGGCGGAAGCTGCCGCCCGTCTACACCCAGAACACGCTGGGCGAGCTGAAGCCCGGCGCGACGGAGCTGCTGACCGGCGCGGCCAACCGCGGCGGCGATCGCGTCGTGCTGGCCTACCAGCGGTACGGCCGGGGCAAGGCGCTGGTGCTGGCCGTGCAGGATACCTGGATGTGGCGGATGCACCAGTCGATGGCTGTCGACGACCTCACGCATCACACGTTCTGGCAGCGTCTGCTGCGCTGGGCCGTGGACGGGGTGCCGGATCCGGTGATGATCGCGGCGCGTCCCGAGCGCGTGCAGCGCGGCGAGCCGGTCGCGCTTACCGCCGACGTGCTCGACGCCGAGTACGCCGGCGTGAACGACGCGCGCGTCACGGCGCGCGTCACGACGCCGTCGGGCCGGGTCGAGTCGGTGGCGATGGAATGGACCGTCGAGCAGGACGGCGAATACGTGGCACGATTCACGCCGTCCGAGGACGGCGTCCACACGATCGAGGTCGGCACCCTGCGCGCCGGCGAGAGCCTGGGCCGCGGGTCCGCGAGCATTCAGGTCGCGCCGAGCGACGCCGAATACTTCGACGCCGGGATGCGCGCGCCGCTGCTCCGGCGCCTGGCCGACGACACCGGCGGCCGCTTTTTCCACGCCCGCGACGCGGCGGGCCTGGCCGACGCGATCACCTACAGCGGACGAGGCATCACCGTCGTAGAAGAGAAGGAGCTGTGGGACATGCCGATCGTCTTCCTCGCGCTGCTCGGCCTGATGGGCGGCGAGTGGCTGTTCCGCCGCAGCCGGGGGCTCGCGTGATCGCCGGGAGACGGCTGCGCGGCGCGGCGCTGGTCGCCCTGCTCGTGGGGCTCGTGGCCGTGGCGGGGCCCATCGCGCAGCGGCGGTACGGCAGCTCCGCGCAGTACGCCGGCAACGTGACCTACGACGGCAAGTTCACGTTCGTGCGCGTCAGCTACAGCGCGGGGTTCGGGGGCCGGGGGTTCCGTCAGGGTGCGCCGTGGGCGCACGACTACCCGTATGGCGAGCACAACTTCCTGAAGATCCTGGCAGCGGTTTCGAACGTGCCCCTGCACGTGGGCGAAACCAGCATCATGGCGCTCAGCGATCCCGATCTGTTCAAGTTCCCGGTGGCGTACCTCGTGGAGCCGGGCTACTGGTACATGGGCGAGGAGGAGATGCTGGGCCTGCGGAACTATCTCACCAAGGGCGGGTTCCTCATCGTGGACGATTTTCCCGGCAACGCCTGGTACAACTTCGACCTTCAGATGAGCCGGGTGTTCCCGCAGCTCAAGTGGATCGAGATCGGGCTCGAGCACGCGATCTTCCACTCGTTCTTCGAGATCGATCCCCACGAGGTGCCACAGTCCTACAACCTCGGCGGGCCGCCCATGTTCTTCGCCCTGTTCGAGAACAACGACCCGAGCAAGCGGATGCTGGCGATTGCCAACTACCAGAACGACCTGTCGGAGTTCTGGGAAGCCGTGGAGACGGGCTTTCGCCCGACCCCGGAAACCAACGAGAGCTACAAGGTCGGCATCAACCAGTTCATCTACGGCATCACGCACTAGGAATCGGGGAATCGGGGAAGCGCGCGCGGCGCACCGCGCACCGCGAACTGAAAGCGAAGAGGAGTCATTGTGGATTCGACATTGTCCAAGACCGTGACCATGGACTCGCCGGAGGACATTGCGCTTGCCGACCGGATGAACGCCGGCCGCCAGCGCATCGTCGAGGAACTGGGCAAGCTCATCATCGGCCAGCACGACGTCGTGCACCAGGTCATGCTGACGCTCTTCGTCGGCGGCAACAGCCTCATCGTCGGCGTGCCCGGGCTGGCGAAGACCCTGCTCATCCGCACGCTGGCCCAGGTGCTGGATTTGAAGTTCAACCGGATCCAGTTCACGCCCGATCTGATGCCGTCGGACATCACCGGCACGGACATCATCCAGGAGGACGCCACCTCGGGCCGCCGGCAGATGGTGTTCTCGCCGGGACCGATTTTCGCGAACATCGTGCTGGCCGACGAGATCAACCGGACGCCGCCGAAGACGCAGGCGGCGCTGCTCGAGGCGATGCAGGAGCACCGCGTCACGATCCAGGGGCGGACCTACGACCTCGAGGAGCCGTTCTACGTGTTCGCCACGCAGAACCCCATCGAGCTCGAGGGCACCTATCCGCTGCCCGAGGCCCAGCTCGACCGGTTCATGTTCCACATCGTGATCGACCATCCGCCTGAAGACGAAGAATTCGACGTCGTGCGGACGACGACGGCGATCATCGATCCGAAATTCGAGCGGCCCGTGACGGGGAAGGATCTGGTGGCGTTCCAGCGGCTCGTCCGGCGGGTCCCCGTGGCCGAGCCGATCATGCGATACGCGCTGCGGCTCGTGCGAACCAGCCGGCCGAAAGCCGCCGACGCGCCGGATCTGGTGAAGAAGTACGTCGCGTTCGGCGCGAGCGTGCGCGCGGCGCAGTATCTGATCCTCGGCGCCAAGGCGCGCGCGCTCACCGAGGGCCGGTACCATGTGAGTTTCGACGACATCCGCGACCTGGCGCACCCGGTCATGCGGCATCGCGTGCTTACCAATTTCCGCGCCGAATCGGAAGGCATCACGACGGACGTGCTGATCGACGAGCTGCTCAAGACCGTGCCGGTGCCGAAATCGGGCATGTAGGCCGGCCTAAGCTCTATGGAACCCCACGCCATTCCCGGCGCCCGCTACGTCGACCCGATGGTCCTGGCGCGCATCAAGGACCTCGAGCTGCTGGCGCGCTCGGTCGTGGACGGGTTCATCAACGGGCTCCATCGCGCGCCGTATTTCGGGGCCTCGATCGACTTCGCCGAGCACCGCGGCTACGTGCCGGGCGACGACATCCGCCGGGTGGACTGGAAGGTCTACGCGCGGACGGACAAGTACTTCGTCAAGCAGTACGATGCCGACACCAACGCGAACTTCTCCGTCCTGCTCGACGTGTCGCGCTCGATGGGGTTCGCCAGCCGGGGTGTATCGAAGCTCGAATACGGGTCGTACCTGGCGGCCTGCCTCGCCTATCTCTCGACGCTGCAGCGCGACCGGGTCGGCATCATCACGTTCGACGAGGACGTCGTCGCGTTCGTGCCGCCCTCGGCGAAGCACTTCAACGTACTGCTCCACACGCTCGACCGCGCGCGCGCGGAGCGGCCGGGGCGCCTGCTCGACGTGCTCCGCCGATCGGCCGAGCACTTCAAGCGGCGCAGCATCGTCGCGCTGATTTCCGACCTGTACGAGAGCCCCGATGAGCTGCTCGACGCGGTCAAGCCGTACGCGCACCTCGGGAACGACCTGGTCGTCTTCCACGTGCTCGATCCGGCGGAACTCGAGTTCCCGTACCGCGAGCCGTCCCGCTTCCGGGACCTCGAGAGCGGCGAACAGGTCCCGGTCGTACCGGGCGAGTTCGCCGACCAGTACCGGAAGCTGATGCGGCAGCACATCGACACGCTCACGACAAAGTTCACCGACGCCCGCATCGACTACGTGCAGCTCGACACGTCGAAGCCGCTCGACGACGCGCTGTTCCGGTACCTGGGCAACCGCGAGCGGCTCATGAGGGTCCGGTAGCGTGTCGTTTCTCGCGCCGCTCTTCCTCATCGGGCTCGCCGCCGTCGCGGTGCCCATCCTCGTGCATCTCATCGAGCGCGAGCGGAAGGACATCATCGAGTTTCCGTCGCTGATGTTCATCGAGCGCGTGCCCTACCAGTCCGTCGAGCGGCGGCGCATCCACAACTGGTGGCTGCTGCTGATGCGGGCCGGCGCCATGATCCTGGTCGCGGCGGCGTTCGCGCGGCCGCTCTTCGACGCCGACCCGGTGTCGGCCGCCGGTGTCTCCGATGGCGCCCGCGACGTCGTGATTCTGCTGGACCGATCGGCGAGCATGGGCTACGCCGATCACTACCAGCGCGCCAAGGACGAGGCGCTGCAGATCGTCGGCGGTCTCGGCGGCAGCGACCAGGCGACGCTCGTGCTGTTCTCGACCGGGGCCGAAGAAACCGTGCGCGCGACGGGCGACCGGAGCCAGCTCGAAGCGGCGATTGGCGCGGCCGAGGTCTCGGCCCACGGCACGCGGTTCGCCCCGGCTCTGCGGCTGGCCCAGAGCCTGCTGCTGCGGTCCACGCTGCCGCGGCGTGAGGTCGTCCTGATCAGTGATTTCCAGAAAGCCGGATGGGAGCGTCGCGAGGAAGTGTCGTTGCCCGAAGGGGCCACGCTGACGCCGATCTCGGTGGCCACGCCGGGCACCGCCGACCTGTCGGTGACCTCGGTCGCGTTTCAGCGCGGGACGTTCTCCGGCGAGGAACGCGTCAGCGTCGTGGCCGGGCTGACCAATCGGAGCCCGGCGCCGGTCACGAATCTCGCCGTCACGCTCGAGATCGACGGCCGGACGACTGACACCCGCCGGGTGTCGATCGAGCCCGGCGCGTCCGCCTCCGTCACGTTTCCGCCGGTGACGGTCGCCCAGGCGAACATGCAGGGCACGGTCTCGGCGGGCTCGGACGACCTCCCGGCCAACAACGCCTTTCACTTCGTGCTGTCGCCCAGCCGGCCCGTCTCGGTCCTCGTCATCCAGAGCGAGGGCACCGCGATGGCCGGGTCGTCGAGCCCGAGCCTGTTCCTGGCAACCGCGCTGGAGACCAGCCAGGCGCCGCGCTTCCGGGTGGACGTGCTCACGTCGGCGCGCGTGACGCCCGACGCGCTCGGCGGCCGTTCGGTCGTGGTCCTCAACGACTCGACGCCGCTCTCGACGGACATCGACCGCCTGCTCGGGCGGTTCGTCAATCAGGGCGGCGGGCTGCTCGTCGCCCTGGGCGAGCGATCGCCATGGACGGGCGCGGACGCGCCGCTCCTGCCGGGCACGCTCAGCGGCACGACCGACCGACCGGCGCTCGGCGGCGGCACGCTCGGGTATCTGGACTACAGCCATCCGGTGTTCGACGAGTTCAAGGACCCGCGCAACGGCACCTTCGCCAACACCCGCATCTATCGCTACCGCCGCCTCTCGCCGGCACCGACAGATCATGTAGTGGCCCGATTCGACGACGGGGCGGCGGCGCTCGTCGAGCGCCGGGTGGGCGCCGGGCATGTTCTGGCCTGGACGAGCACGCTGGATCGCTCGTGGAACAACTTCCCGAACCAGCACCTGTTCGTGCCGGTGATCCACGAGGCGATCCGCTATCTGGCGCGATACGAGGAGCCGGTGGCCTGGCAGACGGTCGGCGCGATGCTCGACCTGTCGCAGCCGGTGGCCGCCGCGGTTCGCGACGGCTCGGTCACGCCGGCTGCGGGCGAGGCGGCCGGCGTCGTGATGGCGCCCTCGGGCGGCCAGGTGGCGGTCGGCGGATCGGGCGCCGCGGCGGTGGAGCTGGCCGAGCAGGGGTTCTACTCGGTGCGCCTGCAGGGCAGCTCGGATCGCGGGCGCCCGTTCGCGGTGGCCGTCAACCTCGATCCGGCCGAGTCGGACCTCTCGGCCATGGCGCCGCAGGAATTCGCCGCGACGGCGACGGGACAGGCCGCCGCGGTGGCCGGGCCCGGACAGTCCCTGGAACAACCGGAGCTGACGCCAGCGGAGCTCGAGCGTCGCCAGTCGTCGTGGTGGTTCCTGCTCGTGGTGGCGTCGGCGCTGCTCTTCGGCGAGGCCGTCCTGTCGAACCGGCTGTCTAAAGGAACGGGCCGCGCGGTAGGTGGCGCGGCGGCGAGGGTGTAAGCTCAGCCCGGGAGTCACTCATGCACACGCAACCGAGCGCCAGCCAGGAGCTGGTGGACGTCATTGCCAAGGTCCGCACGCGATGGCGCACGCGCCAACTGCTCACGGGCGGCGTCGCGATCGTCGGCGGGGGTTTGCTGGCGGTCGTGATCGCGTCGTGGGGCCTGCAGTACTTCAAGTTCAGCCCGGCGTCGGTCACGGGCTTCCGCGTGGTGACGCTCTCGCTGCTCGCCGGCCTCGTCGCGTGGTGGGGCGTCCGGCCGCTGCGGCGGCGTGTGAGCGACGTGCAGGTCGCGCTCTACTGCGAGGAATACGAGCCGAGGCTCCAGGCAGCGATTCTTGCGGCCGTGGCGGCGCAGGAATCCACCGACGTGCCCCCGGTCATCGTCGAGCGGATCGTCCAGCAGGCGATCGAGCGGGCGCAGACGATCGAGGGCGGGCAGGCGGTCGGGCGTACGGGCCTGCGCCGGAGCGCCGCCGTGCTGACCGGACTGGCGGCGGCGGCAATCGTCACGCTCGTCATCGGACCGGAGTTCATCCGCCAGGGCGCGTCGGCGCTCTTCGTGCTCTCGCGGAGCGCGGAAGCCGCGAGCCCCTATGCGATCAGCGTCCAGCCGGGCGACGTCGAGATCCCCAAAGGGTCAGACCAGATCGTCAAGGCCCAGCTCGCCGGGTTCCGCTCGAACGACGTCGTCCTGATGATCAGGGCCGAGGGCGATTCGCAGTTCGAGCCGCGCCCGCTCGTGCCGACCGGCGACGCCGCGTCGTTCGAGGGCATGCTCTTCGACCTGGCGCGGCCGATCGCGTACTACGTCGAAGCCGACGGCGTGCGGTCGCCTTCCTTCAAGATGACCGTCGTCGAGCTGCCGGCGGTCGAGACGCTGCAGCTCGAGTACGTGTTCCCGTCGTACACCGGGCTGCCGCCGCAGCAGATCGAGTTCGGCGGCGACATCGCCGCGCTCGCCGGCACCGAGGTCCGCGCGCGCGTCAAGCCGACGATGGCTACGCCGGGCGGCCGCCTGCAGATCGATCCGAAATCCACGGTGGAGCTGGCGGCGCAGGCTGACGGCACGCTGACGGGCGCCTTCACGATCAAGGCCGACGGGTTCTACCGCGTGGAGCTCGACGGCCCGCGCGGTGAGCGCGTCGAGGCGTCGCCGATGTACACGGTCGACGTCATCGAGGACCAGGCGCCGACCGTCTCCTTCGACAAGCCGAAACGGGACGTCTCGGCCAGCGGGCTCGAGGAGGTCTTCCTCCAGGCGAGGGCCGACGACGACTTTGGCGTCCGGTCGATCGAGCTGGTCTACACGGTCAACGGCGGCGACGAGAAGACGGTCTCGCTGTACGGCCGCGGCGCGCGGGCCCTGGCTGAAGTGAGCGGCTCGCACACCTTCTATCTCGAAGAGCTCGGCGTCGTGCCGGGCGACTTCGTGTCCTATTACGCGAAGGCGACCGACAACGACGCGGTGCGTGGCGGCAAGACGACGACGAGCGACATCTACTTCGTCAAGGTCGTGCCGTTCAACCGCGATTTCCGCCGGGCCCAGTCGCAGGAAGGCGGCGGCGGCGGCGGAGGGGGGCAGCAGAGCGGCGTGGGCGCGCTCTCCGAGCAGCAGCGGCAGGTCATCTCGGCCACGTTCAACGTCGAGCGCGATCGGGCGAAGACCCCGCCGGACAAGCTCAAGGAAGACACCGTGTTCCTGGGCCTCTCCCAGGCGCGGCTGCGCGAGGAGGTCGAGACCATCCGGCAGCAGATGCTCCAGCGGCTGCAGGGTGACGAGACGTTCAAGCAGATCGCCGAGCTGCTGCCCAAGGCGGCCGACGAGATGGCCAAAGCGGAGGCGGAGCTGGAAAAGGGCCGCACGAAGGAAGCCCTGGCGCCCGAGCAGCGCGCCTTGAAGTTCCTGCAGGACGCCGAGCAGCTCTACGAGCTGGAGGTGCGCCAGCAGCAGGGCGGCGGCGGCGGTGGTGGCGGCGGCGGGCAGATGGCCGAGGACCTCGCCGACCTGTTCCAGCTCGAGCTCGACCGGCAGGCGAACCAGTACGAGCTGCAGCAGCAGGCGCAGGCCCAGGCGTCCGACCAGCAGATCGACGAGCTGGCCGAGAAGCTCCGCGAGCTGGCGCGGCGGCAGCTCGCGCAGGCCGAAGAGCAGCGGCGCGCGCGCGCCCGGCAGCAGGGTGGCGCCGGCGGCGGCGGGCAGCGCGCCCTGGCCGACGAAGTCGAACAGATGGCCCGGCAGCTCGAGCAGCTCCAGCGCGACGCCCAGCGGCAGGGCCAGCAGCGGCAGGACCTGGCTGACGCCGCCCAGCGGCTCCAGCAATCTGCGAATGCCATGCGGCAGTCGGCAGCGGGCGGCGGCCAGGATGGCGGCGCGCAGGCCGAGCAGGCCTACCAGCGGCTGCAGGAAGCGCAGCAGCTGCTCGAGCAGATGCAGAACGCGCAGTCGTCGAACACGATTCAGAGCGCGATACGCGAGGCCGACGATCTGGTGCGGGAGCAGCAGGACATCTCTGCCCGCGTTCAGAATCTCGGCGCGGTCGGCGCGCAGCGTGAGACCCAGGTGCAGCAGCTCACCGAGCGCAAGGACGCGCTTCGGGGCCGCGTCGAGAACCTCGAGCGCCAGCTCGGCCAGCTTGGCAGCCAGGCGCTGTCCACCGGTCAGCGGCAGGCTGCCCGCGCCCTGCAGGAGGCCGCCCGGACCGTCCGCGAGGAGCAGATCCGGGAACTGATCGAATGGTCGAAGGGGGCCATGGCCGCCGGCTCGCAGCAATCGCGAGCGGTCGAGAACGAGATCACCGGCGACCTGCAGACTCTGCGGGACCGCGTCGCCCAGGCCCAGCAGGCCATGGAAAACGATCGCGCCGGGCAGGCCGGCAACCAGGCGCTGCAATCAACACGGGACCTGCTGCGGGGCGTGCAGTCCATGGCCGAGCAGACGCGCGCGCAACAGCAGGGCCAGCAAGGCCGGCAAGGCCAGCAG
>Ga0326597_10001385_pt1 | contig 39508 bp, 47 predicted proteins | sample RVTome_12_FD_203789 | JGI IMG/M metagenome (GOLD analysis project Ga0326597, IMG submission 203789) | Soil microbial communities from uranium-contaminated site in the Upper Colorado River Basin, Wyoming, United States - RVT100D185 | ecosystem: Environmental > Terrestrial > Soil > Contaminated >... | reverse complement strand
CCCACCGCAACCCCACCCCCCCTTCCCACTACCACGCCCGTGACAGTGATTGTGCTTCCGACGAGAACGCAGGTCATCGAGACTGTGGAGCCGTCGCCTGAACCTTCCAAGGCGATGACCACGGAGCCTGTGCCAACGGATCAACCGACGGCTGCCCCCTCCCCCTCCTCCATAACGTCCACAGCTGAGCCGTCCTCAACTGCCTCAACCCCACCGCCTACACGAACCACTGAACCACCCCCGTCGCCGACCGATACACCCAGCCCTGAGAATCCTCTTCCTGCGCCAACCGCCTCGGTCCCGCCACCACCTACTCGAACTGCTGAATCACCCGCGCTGCCGAGCGCTACACCCAGCCCTGGGAATCCTCTGCCCACACCAACCTTCTCGGTGCCCACGGTCGACCAACCCACCCCGCCTCCAAATGTACAGCCAACGACACCGTCCCAGGGTATCCCAACAGCAAATGCGCCCTCCCCCGTCGAATCGCCTAAGCAACCATGGAAACCCGGGGATCGCCTCCCGGCCCAGCCCCCAAGTATTCGACCGCCTGATCTACTCCCCCTCCCACCCGCTCCGGGTCCCCTGCCCGCGCCGACAGACAGGCTCCCTTCAGCTGGCACCCGCAGCGATCCAGAACGTGGCCGACGCAGCTACACTTCGTCCGAGCGACGGGCTGAAGAGAGGCGGCGTGAGGCACTGGAGCATGAGTTCTCCAACCTTCCCTCCCCGGGCAGAGAGCAACCGGCGAGTGCGCCGCCGCAGAATGGCGTGAACGATGAGGCTCCGTCACCCAGAGCACCAAACTCTCCTTCGAGGCACTCGCCAGAGGCCAGTGACGTGAGCGGCCTGGTCGGGCCGGGAGCCATGCCCACCACCCTCCGCCTCGTGCTATTGGCTCTCTTGCTTCTCCTGGCCTGGGTCGCTTGGCGGCGGCGCCACGATATCCGAATGTGGTTGAATAGGTCGCCTGCCAAGTCCGACACGGATGGGACTCAAGGCCCTGAGGGCGGATAAGATGAGGGGGATAAAGAGCGGTTGAGCGCTTTGATCGGTGGGCAATTGGCGATCACGCCACAGGGCTCACGGGCGTGGCGTGCGCCCTGTGGGGGCTGATACAGAGCACGGAGAGCCCAAAATCCAGCAGGCCGTATCTTCGCGCCTCCTGCGCTCGTTACGTACGGAGGCGCGTTTCACCGTCGCAACAAAGAAGGTAACGAAGGGGTTGACAGTGGTTCTCGGGCGTGGTATCCTGCACCGTCGCAATCCCAACTGTCCCGCCTGAGGACGAGTGAAGCACATGTTTCCTGCCGCCCCTCCGCGCGCCACGCGTGCCTTGCATTGCCGCCCCGCCACGATCGCGATGAAGCCCACTGACCTCCTTTGAGGGGCCATGGGCTTTTTTTGGATAGTAACCCAAGAGGTGGCCGGCTGGTTTCATTCGGGCGGAGAACCCCAGACGGGTCGATGGCCACGGCTCAACCAGGCCGCCTCGGCCAGCACTACTATAGTTACGGCTCCCGACCACCAGAAGCGCTACAGCATGGAGGCCAACTATGTCCCCGCAGAAGATCCGCTCGTACTCACTTTTCCCATTGCTCCTGTGCGCGCTCCTCGTTATTCTGACCGCGGACGAAGTACACCCTTCGGTACGTGCGCAAGGGAGCTGGACTGTCGATAGTACCATCAGTTGCAGTCAAGGCTACTCCGTCCTGAACTGGTCTGGGTATGGACAAAGTTCTAACGGTACTACGAATGGTAGCCTCTGGCGCTGGACGGGCGCGTCCTGGCAGCTTGTTTCCTCTGGATGGAGTGGCGCGTCAGGAGCGAGCGGAAGCACACCAGTATCTAATCCCGTCTCCCCAACGGGAAATTGGTACACCGAAACGGGCGGCCACTCGGCCACTTTCATTTCTGAGCCCGTGTACACCGCTTCCGATGTCAATTTCTGTGACTAACTCCCAACAGGGCCCAAGGAGAACATCCATGAATGCGCGTGCCCTCACGGTTCTCTCCACCACCGTCGTTATGTCTGTCCTGGGTACGAGGTCGTTCATGCCTTCAGCGGCCCAGATTGCTCCTTCTCTCGTAGAAGCGCCTGCCCCACTTCTAGCCCCACCTGACCCGGCAGCCTACACGGCCATTGACCTCAGCCGCCCTATCGAAAGCGACAATCCCCTGGCGGTCTTGTCTCCGGCACCCGATTGGACAACCCAGGCATCACTTAGCTTACCGAAGTTATCACCTCAACGACCACCAGCGATGGTGGAGTACATTGTTCATTCTGCCATCAAGTATAGCGGAGAGCAATCGAGTCTTCTATTGAGTCTTTCCGAACCGTCACCACAAACCGCCATGAGAGGTGTCGCCATCGGAGAGAGAAGAGTCGATGCGAGTACGGGCGACGTCTACTGGATTCGCAAGCTCAACCCGGGCTCAAATACGACAGTCATTCAGTTTGTGAGAAGTGGCTATATTATCTCGCTGGCGGGTGATATCGATGAAAGCCAAACCAGCGATCTAATAGATCGTGTTAACTTGATTATTCCGCCGAACGATCAATAGGCGCCACACACGCTAGTGCAGCAGGGAAACACAGCAACAATGTCTGTTTTTCAAAAGGCTATAGATACTCTTCGCGATAGCGATCCGCTTACAATAGTGATCATTGTCCTGCTTTTCATCCTTTTCACGTTTATTCGGCGCTTCATGCTTAGACTAAATATTGGAGCTGTGAGCGACTCTAACGTTTACGCGCTAGCAAAACATGTAATCAACGTAATATGGTCGCTATTGGGACTTGTCATACTTATTTATGGACTGTTACGGTTCGTCCTCATAATCCTGCCGCCGCCCCCATTATCTCCCCCCGCTCCTGCCCTTCCTCCTTCCGTTCTGCCACCCATAATAACCCCTTGATCTGCACTCCTCGTGTGTTATAATATGTTTCATTCATATTTAGAAGTAGATCGTTTATTAGATGGAGCGTCCAAATGTCGCTGATAGAGCAGATCAACCCAATCGATCGCGAATACACATTGAGCCGGCAACGGCGCTGTTCGCATTCGGCCTCTTAACGGGCTGGTTTCTATGGGGCTCTCGTGATTCTGATACGATTCTTAATGACCGATCTTTTGGAAACTCATGGGAACCGGGTGATCCTGTCCCAGCACCTCCTCCCTCCGTTCTGCCGCCCCTAGAATTCCCTGCGTTCTCGTCGGGTCAGCCAACCCCCCGCCTCAACGACCGCTAATAAGCGACGTACGGGCAAACGCGCCAGCACTACAGTACGCGTTTATCCCCCTCGCTAGGCATGTTTCGAAATGCCAGGCCCCAGTTGCCCCCCATTTCAGACTTCAGGCAGCGGATAGGGGAACCCCACTGGCTCCTGCCGCCCCGCCATAAACCAGGTCGGCCGGTGGAGCACATCGGCCGGGTCTGAGAGCGCCGCGTACGTGGAGAACCAGAACCACGTCTGCCCGCCCACCTCCTCGGCCGCCGCCTTCATGTTGCCCAGGCGCGTGTCGCTGGTGGTGACCGCCAGTACCCGGAAGGGCTTTGAGGCTCTGTAGCGAGCGGCGAACGCCGGCGAGCGAAAGTACAGTAGGTACCGGCGCACCTTGTCCTGCCATCTCCCCAAGGGCACCGTGCCCCGATCCGCCTCGATGAAGGCCCGGTGGCGCGTGCGCCCGTCGGGATCCAGCAAGGAAACGTAGCCGTCGGGGCCTACCGCCAACTGCTGGGTACCGCCTCCGGGGCGGGGGACGGTGAACTGATCCCGGATGGAGAGAGAGGCGAGCGTCTTGTCGTCGAGCCACTCCAGCAGGGTAAAGCCGGCTACGGGTGCGGCGAGCTCCAGGCGCACGCGAACGTCGTTGGTGGCAATCAGATGATCGAGGAAGGGCCAGCGCACGTCGTTGTGCTCCTTCTTCCACTCGATCGCCGCCTCACTCACCCCCCGCTCTGCCGCGGCCAGTGCCAAGCCGCGGCGGGCGAGAAAGTACACCAGCGGGCGGCGGCCCTCGGACAAGGCCACCGGCTGCTCAAGGCGCTCTAGGTACCCGTGCTGTGCCAATAGCCGCAGGCGTGTTCGGCAGCGGCTGTTGGCCTTGATGTCCCCCCAGAACAGGAGTGCCACCTGGTCTGAGGTCAGGGCTCGGTGGGCGGAGACGGCCGAGACGATCTGCCGATCGCGATCGGTGGGGGTGAAGCTAGGGCGCGTCGTCGTAGGTGTCGTCACCGTTCTCGCCAAAGTAGGAGGCAAAGTCAGCTACCGGCCCGCCGGCAGCAGCCAGCAGCGTCTCGATGCGGGCTACGTCACCCCCACCTAGGGGAGGCAGCGACCCTTCAAAGGGGAGCGCCTCTGGAGTTGCCCGCGTCTGGTAGCGGCGGCGGTACTGCGCCACAATCTCCTCCAGCTCTCCTCCCGGCGTCGGGTCGCTTACATCAAGCGTTCGGATGCGCACCGGCTCCTCGCCGGCGACTTTTACAAACGCTTCGCGCGCCGGCAGGTTCTGGATCGTCTGCACGAGCTGCCGCATCTGCGCGGAGGCGGACGTCTCGGCGTCTGCCAAATCCAGGTAGGCGATCTCCCGCGCTTGGCGCGTTGCTGAGTCGGCGCCGAGGCGAAACGTCACGGATAGCCGGCACTGCTCAAGTGCACCCGCCAGGCGCCCCGCCTCGATTTGGGCTGGAGACTGTCCCGCCAGGCAGAGGCGGAGGTTGTACTTGCGCGCCTGGGTGAGGAGGTTGTCCAGGCTGGCCCCTTGGGTTGCGGCCATCTGGGGCCACTCGTCCACAAAGCACGTCCAGGGCCGGCGGGCACTTTGAGGCATCTCTGCGCGGGAGAGAGCGGCCTGCTCGATCTGCACCATCAGAAGCGAGCCCATCAGCCGCCGGGACTCCAGCTGCTGGATCGACCCTAAGTTGATGATCAGGCTCACGCCCCAGTCCATCATCTGGCGGATGTCGAAGATGTTGCCCTTTTGTGCCAGGCAGCCGCGCAGCACCGGGTCAAAGCCCAGCAGAAACGAGCGGCGAAGGGTTGAGCCCGCCGCACCCTGCAGGCCCTTCTCGAAGTACCCGGAGAGCTGGCGCACAAAGGGATCGCTCACGCGCGCCAGGCAGGCGCCTCGAAACGGGCCGTCCAAAAGCAGCCGGTTGATGTCCGTGAGGGGCAGGTCGGCGGCGATCAGGATCATGGCGCAGGTGAGAAACAGCGTCCGGAAGTGCGGGGCAGACTGCACCTCCGGCCACGTGCGCCCAAAAGCATCCAGCGCGTTCTGGGCGCGCACGTGGGGGCGAAAGCGCTTCAGCCCCAGGATGTTGAAGGGCGCGTGGTGGGTGTCACTAAAGTCGATGTACACGAGGCGCTCATACGCGTCAGGCCGGCTGAAGAAGCCGCCGCTTGCAAGCCCTCTCAGGCAGTCCTCGGCGAGATCCCCATGGGGGTCAAGCAGACACACCGCGTGGTGGCGGCTGATGTGCTGCAGCAGCTGGGTGGCCAGGAACTTGGACTTGCCCGCTCCCGTTGAGCCCCACACCAGGCTGTGGTACGCCTGCTCAGCGGGCGAGATCGCAAACACGTGGCCCGGCAGGGGCACGGTGCGCCCCAGGACGATATCGTCAAACGCCAACTGCTCAGTCACTCTTGAACGCCTGTTGCAGGGCTCTGATATTGGCCTCCCACGCCCGTGCCCGGTCGCGCTCTGGCCCGCGCGGCGGGGTGCTCAGGCCCGTGAGCGCCTGCTCCAGCTTCTCGCTCCCCGTGAGGGCGTACGTCTGCTTGGGGAAGACGCTTCGATCCTCGGGGGGCTCCTGATCAAAGGGGAAGAGGTAGTTCTCCAGCTTCAGCGCCGAGGGGGCGATCGCCGGCCCTAGGGCGTCAGGCGACAACACCAGGTACATCGTCGCCAGCCAGTACCCGATGATCGTCCAGAGGATGAGGGCGCCCCCCGCGTCGGGATCACCGGTCGAGACCAGTAGGCCCAGGCCAATCATGGCCACCGGTATCCCGAAGATGAACTTGAGCTCGTCGTGCTTGGGGTGGTCGGGGTCTTTCAGCCGGTTGTAGATCTTGACGGAGTTGACGACGCTAAAGGAGATCACCACGACCGTCGCGATGATCAGCATCGCCACGACCGCCCCGAAGACCTCCGCGGCTGCGTCGTCGTCGTCCTTGCTGGCCATGTCCTTTGCCCCTCGTGTGTGTCGTGCATATGGCGGCCGCCCTGCGCGGCGGCATTGTACGTCTCTGAATCGGTCGGGGCGAGGCGGTTTTGGCGAGTACGCCGTGGTGACACGTGGACAGCCGCGATGCTGGACGCCACGGCCAGGGCGGGATGGCCGGCGACGACGATGAATAAGAGAAGGTATCGGGCCGGGCGCTTATCGCGGGAAGCCTGTCGCAGCGCGGCGCGGCGCCCCGACGGAGCGTGTCGTTCAATCACCACGCCTGCGACACGGGGCAAGGCCCCAATACGACACACCCCTCCTCCTCCCCTGGACGCTCATTTCCTCCCCACAGCGTCCCGGCCATTTGGTACACTGGGGGAAGACCATGACCACAACGCAGACTCAGACACCGTCGCCGTCAGCTCAACAGGCGCCCCGTCGTCACTGGGGCCACCGGATCACAGAGCGGGATCTGGCGATTGTTGACGCCGTCGCCCGCCACCGGTTCCTGACAACTGATCAGATCGCCACGCTCTTCTTCCCTGCGGAGGGCGGTATCGTCAGCTCTCAGTGCCGCACACGCCTGCGGCATCTGGTTGCAGCCGACTACCTGACCTCGTTTGAGCGCCCCACCTTGCGAAGCGAGGGGCGCAAGCCCACCCTCTTTGGCCTGACGGCCCAGGGGCGGGATCTTCTGATCGGCGAGCTGAGCTACGGCCCCGAGGACATCGATTGGAAGCCCAGCTACAACGCAGTCTCCTGGCCCTTCCTGGAGCACCAGGCCATGCTCAACGGCATCTTCATCACCCTGAGCCAGGCGGCGCCGCGAGTGGGCTGGACGCTCACCGAGTGGGTGGATGACCGCGTTCTCAAGAAACGGCACACGGAGCTTGTGCCGGTGGACGACCCTGATGGGACACGTCGCAGCGTCGCTGTCGTGCCCGACGCCTACTTCGCCCTTGCGCGCCCTGATGCCCTCACCGACAAGCATCACCTCCTCCAGTTCTTCGTGGAGGCGGATCGAGCGACCATGACGGTCGTGAGCACTCGCGCTCAGCAGCGCAGCTGGCAGAAGCGCATCCGCGCCTACCAAGCGTTCTTCGAGTCGGATCAGATTCTCAAAATCTACGGCACCAAGCAGCTGCGCGTGCTGACGGTCACGACGAGCCAGAGACGGCTGGAGAGCCTGAAGGCAGCGACGGAGAAGGAAGGGGGCCAGAACCGGTACTGGTTCACGACGGAAGCGGCCCTCACGGGCGAGGCGGCTCTAGAGAAGCCGATCTGGTTCAAGGCGGGTAGCGACAGGCCGGTGAGCCTACGACAACCGGAGTAGCGGCCACCCCCCACCCTGCTCGCCCGGAGCCGTCCCAAGCCCCACCACAACGCCACATTGCCCACGCCTGGCGCGTTGCCAGGCTGTGGCGTATATTGGGTGTGGCTTCGATCGGTGGGCAATTGGCGATCGCGCCGTGCCCATGTGCCGACGGGTCACGTCGGGGACGGGACTCCAGGCTTGCACTTTCAGTTTATCAGACGCGGACATCTAAGTGCGCCAAAGGAGAAATCATCCGGCAACGGCCGAATCATGCGACCAACTCACGTTTCATATATTTGAGGGATGCCAGGAACCCCATGAACACTGATGCGGAAATTACTGCTATCTACGAAGATGATCTCAATACTCTTCTCGACAATCTCAATCTGAGACAACAGCTCGAAGGCGGATCACTTCGCTGCTTCTTCTGTAAGACTACCATCACCTTCGACAATCTCATCTGTCTCTTCCCAGACAGTGGGGCAATAAAGATATGTTGTGACGACCTGAATTGCATGAGTCAACTAGCAACGCGACGCAACGAGGGACTAGGGCGTGGGAAATATCATCGATAACGCCGCAGGGAGCTGGCTCGCGCTTGTATTGACCGCAGCAACGGGGGCTGCCGGTGGTTGTCTGATCTTGTTTCTAATCCTTGTGCGCAGCCCAGAGAAGATCGAAATCTGGGTTTCTCTGCTATGGAGAGCGGCAGCTCGGTTTGAATTGCTATTCCGCGGCGCTCACCGACGATACGTCAAACACGACCTTCAAGGACGGTTAACGGCATTTGCTAAGGCGATAAATGCAGAAGTCCCCCAGATAGATGCCTCCAGCGTCCGAGTTGACTGGATCGACCCGAAGAGTGACCGAACCAGCTTCCTCGAACAAGGAAAAGTCGTCATCCGGCTGCGTCGTGACGACAGGAACGAACGCAACTTTGTGCATGGTGCGTACTGGTTTGTCTCCGCCAGCCTACTTCCCCGCGTCAAGCGATACATTTCCCAATCCCAGCGCAAATCATTGGATCTCTACGTCACTTCCAAGCTCATAGAACGCGAAAAGACGAGCGTACGTGCTCTGTTTCTTGACGAGTACCTACATCGAGAAGCCGGAGATCCCACCACGGCAATATCCCAGCTAATCAACACATATGCCATAATTGACCGTTCTGGTTTCTTCTATCCCGTCCTGTTGCAGGAGCTCGCATTCGTAGGCGACAAGGTGTTTGGCAACCTCCGCGACGCCAAGATAATCACTGAGATCAACGCTCTGATTTCCCACCTGGAGCGCACTGCACAGCGGGTTATTGGCAATGAGGTAGATTTGGAATTCTGCGGCGAGTACTGCCGCTACGGAATCGTGATTGTCGGTAAATCAATCAAACTCGCCGCACACGGATCGTCTCCATATGCTAACTACATTTGCAATACTCTTGTACCACTAAGAGCAGAGACACTCTATCTGATCGGCCACGCTGATAATGCGAAGTACTTTGATGAGGTCTGTGACCAGATCGCAGATCACTTCGAAGTCTTTAGACGTCGCGAGTTAGAGGTGACCCTCTATCGGTCAGATGGAAGCAATATAAGAGTGAGGAATGTGATGATCACACTGCGAAGCCCACACGCATCAATCATTCAGGCGTCCTACTCTTAGAGTTTCCGTAGCTCGGGCAGGTGGCTAGGCACCCAACGTGCAAATTATGAAGGAACCTTCGGGCAGCCTCTGTACGCGACTGATGGGGTTCGGATGAAGGCCAATAAGAAGGCCGACATCCAGAGAGGCACCCAAATCCGTGTTAGACGCAGGTCTGAATCGTATCGCAGAGGAACCTCATGCCGATTACACAAACGCTTACCGCAGCACCGCCACCCACGATAGCGTTGCCTGTCGCTAATGCGCTTGTGCTGCTAATCCGCACGTCGCTTGAGGGAGATGATCGACCGTTGAGGTAGGCCTGAAAGTATCACCGTTCTCATTGAGGCTTTCAGACTCACGCCTAGAGGGTTTCAGAAAACCCGGCCTTACCGAGAGCCTCCTTTTGCCTGGAATTTTTGTGCCACTTGCTGAAAGCTGTGATATGGTCTCTTATCGATTCCGACTCGTCGATAAAATAAGTCGAGGAACGAGAGGTACCTTTGGATCCCGGGATCGTCGAACAGCCGCTTGAACCGATACGAGAAGAACGTCATCTCCCGCGCCGAGATGATCGATTGTAAATGCAGTTCTGCGACTAGGTCGGCAAACCCAAGAAGTCGATCAACCTTGCGTTCAATCGCCGAACCATGGAAGTCGGATCCATACTCAAAACTCCCATACTCGATCAGATAATAGGCCTCGCCTATGTCGGGGTCAGACACTAGTGTTGAGTACAGTTCTTGGAGAAACTGCGCGCGTTGCGTTCGCACACCAACGCGAACTTGCCAGAATGTCAAGGCAATGCCGATGACAGCGGCAACGAGTAGTCCCGTATTGATGGCATCGCTAACTGTCATGGCGAGCACGTGTCCCCTCCAGTAATTCGGTTGCTTCCGGCTTCGTACATCAGAGTCAGAACACTTGCCCATTCCGTTGAACGTCCACGCCAGCCATCAGAACTCCTCCACGTAGCCGGCGGCCACTCCCTCCGGCGGGTTGGTGTACCGCTGGATGTACCGTCCCGAGCGATGCCCCAGCCGCCGTTCCAACTCATAGGCGTCGGAGCCCGTCGATCGGGCGAGCTGAAAAGCGAATGTGTGCCGCAGGTCGTGTGGCCGCAGCGGAGACACCCGCCGGCCAGGATCGACCTCTGCATCGTGAAGCAGGCCGATCTGTTCGAGGATTCGGTTGATCGCCCGAACGGCCAGTCGCCCATCCATCGAGCGAGCCGGGATGCCGGCGGCGCTCAGGAAGAGTGACGTCGAGGCGTCCGTGGCGTCGTCGGGGCGCTCCCGTTCCAAGTAATCAGCCAGTGCCCCACGGGCGTCAGCAGACAGGAAGACCGTTCGTTGGGTTCGGCCCTTCCCCTTCACGCCGGTGATCTGACTCCGTCGGGCGGCGCGAAGAGCGTCGGGCGCCCGGTCGCTGAGCTGGGCCAGGTTGAGGCGGACGAGCTCCTCCCGGCGCAGGCCGGTCGAAAGCAGCACGAACACGATCGCCCGGTCACGCCACGGGCGCCGTCGGTTGTGGACTGTCGCGTCTTTCCCCACCCACCGGCGACCCTTCTTCTCATACAGCCGTGGCAACCGATCGCACAGGTTCTTCAAGGAGCGCACTTGGGCATCCGAAAGCGTCCGGGGCTCTAGAGGAGGCAATCCCAGCTCGCTCACCCCCTTGGCAGGATCCCCCAGCGGAAAGATGCCGGGCGCAATCGCACTCACCCACGAGGTAAACCCGGAGAGCGAGGAGATGTGGCCGTTGACGGTGGATGGACCCAGACCCTGCTCGACGAGCGCCCGTTGCCAAGCGATGACATCGCGCTGCAGAACAGTGTTCAGACGATCGTGCCCGTAAGCCTCGCTGAAGAACGCCACAAACCGAGACAGGTGCAGTCGGATCTTCCGGGCCACCTCGACCGATCGAGCGCCGGTGACGGCCAGCGCCAGGTACTGTTCGATCCATGCGCCAAGGCCCGCCGCGGCCGGAACCACGGCGGCCGACAGGGCTTCCGCAGTCCCCGGATTTCTTTCGTGTCGTAGATTTGCCGGGATAAGGGCAGTACTGGTGGGGGTCCTATGGGCCATATGAAACCAGTATACCACACGGAAGGGACATTCCGTGAAGTGAATTGGATTCCCCCACCACAACAATCACTCCTGGCTAGCGACGACTGACAGACGACCCGGGCCACCAGACGACCTGTTCGCTTGGCTGCTCGAACGACTGGAGCCACCTGCTCAGCCACGCTCCTCTCGCACCAAGATGGCCACACCCCCGCATGACCCCGCGATTCTCACGCTATGACCGTGGCCATCGATTATGCTTCGTGAGCACAGCACGAGCATTACCGACAACCCGAGCTATAACCAACGACGACGGCATGAGTCGCATGACGAGATATCGGCGGCGGTAAGCCACTAACTGCTCATCATGAAGCAGAATAGCGCAACCACAAAGAGCCACCAACATCACAATCGTATCATCAATCTCGACAAAGCGTCTCATGCGCTTAGGAATACGGTCCCGGGGTGTAACCTTGAACATCATCGCCGCGAGCGCGAGAGCTCTCGCTCGCGCAGGCAGGGACGCGTCCGCAATAATTTCAACGAATGTCGAGTGCGCCAGGCCGAACTCGGCGAACAACCGTCTCGCAGCCTCACTTCGCCGGACCTGCCGCAGATCTTGCAGACCTTCAAGTTCCCGTGGCTCGTACATAAGGAGGGTACTCCCTGCTCCGGTAAGCCTCAACCACCGTGGCCACCAAAGGAGTCTACGGCCCCTCCTCGCCAGGGTTTCACACGCCACGACCTGCGCCTTCGGGAGGGCTACTCCACCGCCCCTCCTCCATTAGAAACACGAAACCACTTACTCTGGAACTACCAATTCTAGTCATCAGCAGGGTGAGTAGACCCAATATTAGGCTCGATCGCACGGAACGGAGTAGCCAATCCACGAAGTTGCGACATGCTCCGTCTGCAGCGCGCTAAATCCACCGCATTGATAGAAAACAAATTGCCCTGTTGGTCACCGGAGACGATGGTTCGCTGGATAAGTCGATCGTCGAAAATAACAAAAGCACCTTTCAGTTCACTCGGCAACGACGAACCGTTAGCGTGCAGCACCTCAATACCGGCGTTGGCCTGTCGAGACATAATCTCTGAATTAAGACACTCTGCGTCATCAAACAGGAACACACGTGTGATCCTAACACCCTTCTTCAACGCCTGTACGTGTGCATCCATGTAGACTGTGCCTTCACGCGAATTCCACCATCCTTCGTTGACGACCTGTGGACTAACGGCCAAGATCTCAAACTTCGCGTCCAACACCGCTGCAATTAAGAGATCGCTATTCCAATAATCCAACTCAATTCGCCCTCCAGCGATCTTACACAGCTCCTCCGACACATCACCTAACTTCTGCTGAGCATAACTCAGCAGCATCGATTCAGAGCGAGCAGTTATACCAATGTCGTGGCAATGATCTATAATTACTGTCAGTTCATGGCTAAATGGACTGGCGCGCCACACCTTATCGTATCGCGTCAGAGCTGTATGTTCATCACTATCGCGTCGTTTAAATCTCTCGACGAGATCTATCTGAAATGTCAGGATGGCAAACACTAGGCCTACCAGAAAGCTAACATCCGGATCGGAACCGGCAGCGACATGAAACAGCACACCTATCAGAGTTGACGTGACAGTGCCAACAATGGTGAACGAATTGAATGCGTCCTTAAGTTTCATCTGTAGCTCCAGATCCTGCACAGGAACACATGGCTGAAGTGGGCACTTCAAGACGCCTCCGGCACTATACTCCCACAACATCAGACATGCGACGAAGAGCGGTCTTCGGTCCACCGAATTCCATCACGCGCATTCCAAGGCCCGCAGCCCGAAGACGATACTGACCATTATCGACTAACTCGGCGACCAAAGGTCCAAGGGCTTCCATAGCATGAATGTCACATGTCAGGCCGGCTCCCAAGCGTTCAAGATTCCGCGAGTTATATTTCCGCTCCGTATCATTGCCAGGAATCAATAAGGATGGCACACCTGCCAATAGCGCGGTAATCATTGTATTTGCGGTTCCAGGATATATAGCCAGGCAACACTTCCTCAATAGAGACAACGCAGGCCAACGAGAGCCAACAACAACCCTTGCATCAATCGAACCAACCAATTTGCCTTGGAAGGCATTCGATACACTGCATACAACAAGAAAGCGATCGTTGGCAGCAATTGCATTGAGTAGCTCTGTCAACATCTCCAGATCATCATCGCTCGTCGAGAGATATGCATAAACAATCAACCGCCCAGTCTCCCGCTCAAGAACATCCGGCAATGGCCCAGTGATGAGGCTTTGATATAGAAGTTCCCCAACAAACTCTTTGTCGCTAGCATCGACGAGTTCAGGCTGCAGCTCAGGAATGCTAGGAATTAAGCAGAGCGATGCTCGGTTACACAACAAATCCGATACATCGGAGACTTGAGCATTCCCGTTACGCGCCAGATATGCGTTTAGTGCAGCATTTCTCTCAGCCTGCGCGAATCGCATTTCTCGCAGTCCACTATCCGCAAACTCCGCGCAATCAGGCCACGAGACACTTGTAACTAATGGAATCCCGGCCATTGAGGCGGCAACGCACGCGCTCACCGTACATTCGGTGAACATCACGTCCGGATCAAACACATCGATAGCCCTAAGGTATTCGTCAATCGACGCATCGAGAAAGCTGGCATCCATCAATCCCAGCGCGACAGCCACATCAGACCACGTAATACAATCCGACATTTCCACGTCATTCCGGCGACGTGGCTCAGTAATAGTAAACACATTTGGGACAATCGCGCTCGCCATTGCCACGGATGTTGACTGACAGCAAAATGCGACTTTCATACCGGACGCTAGAGCACTCTCGGCAATCGCAGCACATCGGGTCATTGGTCCAATACCACGTCCGCCGACCATCGGAGCACACAACACTTTCATCATATTCGTCAACCCCCGTCTCTTCACCACCCAGCCGCCCAACAGAGAGAGCCAGACCCACCTCCTGCCCTCAATATACGCCACAGTCTCTGGCAGTCCGTCCGGAAAGGTACAACTGCCAATGCTACTTTGATGACAACACCTCCCGCAGTTCTATGAGCACGTCATGGTCGATTTCAGTAACCCCCAGTGCCAGCGCTTCGCGCTCCCGCGCGTCGGCCACATCTCCCGGAAGTCGAATCTCCTTGATACCATCGGCCGGAAGCGATCGTCGAATGCTCCTCGCAAGCGTCCCAACTCGCTGCCGAAAGTCGGCAATGGGCACGAATGAAGGCACATGAAGAGCAAGCAATAGTCCGCCAAATTCCTCTGGACGGAATTCATCACTTGCCTCCCGACCCATACAGCCGCCCACAAGCGCGCCCGTCAGCACTTCGATAAGCAACATCAGTGCGCTTCCCTTTGCACCACCCCCCATGGGAAGCAACCGCGCAGACTCAGAGCCCACAATCACTTCGGCCGCATTAAAGGTCAGCTTGCCTCTTTGGTCTAGCCCTTGATTCACTCCCAATGGCATGTGGTTGGCAAGCGCGATTCTCAGAGCACTAAACGCAATCTCCGAGGTCGCCATATCGGCTACGATTGGAGCTCCATCCGTTGGAATCGAGAAAGCAAGTGGATTCGTGCCGAAAAAGGGCTCGCGGCCACCGAAAGGCACAGCCACGTAAGGTCCACCATTCCACATAAACACCCCAATACAATCCACATCCGCCAATTCCAAAATCCATGAATCTAGAGTGCGCACACCACCAGTATTGTTTATGCCAGCAACGCCGATACCGTGCTCCATTGCCGATTCTCTCACGAAGTCATTAATAGTGGGGAGATATACGATCCCCGGCATGCCCTGGAGATCGTATATCAAATCCCTGCTGTCGCTAGCGATCACAATAGGGCGGGCCGCCCCAAAGGAGATAGCACATTTCAGATCTTGCAGATTCTCTGCCAACACATGAACACCCGGTGAACGCCGGAGGTGAACACGAGTGATAACTCGAGCAATTCGCAAAGCAACATCCTCAGTAACAACTAGACGCCATGCGTCAGTTAGCATGGCGTTTAGATCTGCTAGAGTTAGACGGGTGGTTTTCATGATGGACATATTCTCACAGTCTCAAGAGCATTTCATGTTCGATTGCCCTGCCGCGCCTGCCAGAACTTCCGTTACAGCCATCGCAAGTACCAATTCTATCGACCACTCAGCCATTGGATGCTGCTAGCTGTGCTGTCTGGCGAGCATTAGGCCTAGTAGTACCTGGTGCAGTCGCACATTACTCACTGCGCATTATGCTACCCCAACATCAGCCACAAACCAAACACGACGACGCATCCACCGGCAACGATTCGAACGCTGATCGGATCGTTGTATAGGAATACGCCAATTGGAATTAACATCAACGTTGTAAGCGACAGGGCAACAAGAGGACCTGATGTAATTGATAGGCCACGCCGATACGCAAACACATAGCCCACTTCAACGCAAGATACGGCAATTCCGAGCAGTACTCCATTGCGGACAACTTGACTCATGACAACATCAGTGGGCCTCTGGCCTCCCGTGATGACCCAGGCGCAGCCAGTTAGAATGAGCCCCACAACATATGCCACGGTTACCATCAGAAAGGGCGATGCTCCGCGCGAAAGCCCCCGAGCCACCGAATGATAGAGCACTTGTCCCAAGAGCAAGACTGCCATCGGCACAAATAGGGGCGTCTTCATTTCGCTTTTCCTCCAACTGTTTGTATCACTGAGCACATTCGCTCAATTGCTTTCGCGAAATGCTCCGGGTCGCGGGCCAGCGCAATGCGCAAATAATTCGTTGGACACCAATCGTCATGAAAGAACACATTACCTGCCACCACACCGATTTGGGCCTTCAAAAGCGCAACTCTAAGAACTTCGTCGCTCACACCAGTCTGAGACACATCGATAAGCGCCAGCGTTCCGGCACTCGGGACGACGACGGAGCAAACACTGTTTCGGTCTATCTGGTGCGTTAGAGTCTCGAGATTAGTGCGACAAATGCTGCGAAGGGAGCCGATGTGATCGTGGTAGTCAGCCTGTCGGAGAAGTTCCGCGAAGAACAGCTTTTGTCTCCGAGCAACATCGAACTGTAGAACAGCCATTGAGTCTCGGATATTATCGGAGATGATCTCGGATCCGGAAATCAATATACCCAATTTGTCTTCATTGAGACCAAAGGTCTTACCAGTATCCCATACTGCACACCAATTTAGTCCTGATGGCGCATGATCCCAGATCCGCGGTACACTAACGTCATGAATACCAGCAACCACAAAACAATGATCCACAATTAGCACTGCGGATGCTTCCTTACATCGGAGCGCTAGTGTAGCCAATTGATCTGATGCCCACACGGCTCCCGTAGGGTTCTCAGGAGAGCTCAGCAATAGTACCGTCTGAGTCGTGTCGGAGTCAGCTTCGGCCTCGGCGAGTAATTGTAGGATTCTGTCTGCATCAAGGGAGCCGAACTGTCCATTTGCTTGACTTCGAGCATATACCCTCGAAATGTCGATGCGCTCTGCAAGAAATAGATCCATGATATCGATGCACGGCGTCGTTCCAATGACTCTTAATCCCGTCAATTTCCTATTGCGCGCGAGCCGTTGAACGGCGGAAATTATTCTATCGAGCGCAATTGATCCGCTAAAAGTAGAATGCATGGATGCGTATTTGGATGACGGCAAGTCAAGAAATGACGCCACCGAATGTTCCAGATCATGCGCAACTCTCTGCTGCTTGTGAGGTGTCCAGAATGGTGCAAAACGGAGACTCAGATCTTCAAGTGCATCGTCGAGATATATGGAGCGAGCATAGCTGGAGACGGGGAGCTGTGGATAGCCAGGACCCAAGTCGAAGTGTGCCAGATAGGCAGCTTGAAGCTCCTGGATAGTCAATGTTGTTGAATCGGCGGCTCGGCGACTAGGCATGTTTGGTGGTTCCTACGTTTGTCGAGGGGGATAAACGGCTATTCGAAATCCAAGATCGGGATATGAGGCAAAGGGCGGATCACACAAGCGATATGCCGGATTCCAGGCAGTTTCTTTATCGATTGCGAAGTAGCTGCTTCCTCGTACTGCGCGATAGCGAAGGTCGTCTCTCTGATCAATCGTGTCCCTTGAATTGAACTGGGCGGTCTTTTCCAATTCGCGATCCCCATCCTCCCAGTAAGTCGGCCCAAATTCTGGGTCATCCGACTCACTCAGTACAATTGAGCCCAACACTGCGGATCGGGTCCACTCCCATACATTGCCAATCATGTCCGTTGGCCCTGCACCTGATGGGACGGGAAATAGCCCCACGTGAAGGGGTCGCGAAATGTTCGTCTTCGCTCGTGGATCAACCTGATGTCGCAGGTGCGCCGGGAGCAAACGAGCCTCAACTCGTTCCCTCGCGTGCGGAGTTGACCCTTCATAATATATGCGACGAAGTGCCTCCCACTCCCAGTCCGTGAGTAGTCCAACTCTTGCGCCGCTTGGAAACCTGCTGGTTGGTAGAATGCGTTTCTGCCACCAGACACAGAACGCTTGCGCCTCCCACCAATTTACCCCTACAACGGGGCTGCCCGGGGAACTGTAGCGGTCGTCGGCCTCGGCAGGATTCCAAATGGCCACTTGGCTCTGGCGAAGCGCGCGGTTCCGCGCAACATCAATCAGGCTTTGGGCCCCGGGGCCAATTCCGGCCTGTCCGAAGGAGTGAGATTCCCTGCTTTCCTTCCAAAAATTTCTCTTGCTGGCTACATCGAACATATTCTCGATGTGTTCCATAGTTGCTGGATCCCTATTAATCCACTGAGCTCCTGTCGCCGCAAAGAATGATGCTCGCTCGGGATCATTCCAGAATGAGAGAAATAGATCATTCGATACCAGATAATTTGCTACCCATAACGAGCCGATGGAAACCTCCTGCGGCGAGTAGCATACGACTGGCTTTGCCATGTCGGCACGAGGTGGTTCTTGTTCAGATCCAATAGAACACACTTGTTCATTCACGTGAGTGAAATAGCCGGAGTTCGGCGCAAATGACTTGTCTGAGCACTCCATGAGTCGTGGATCCCCTAACAACGCCAGAGCATCAGAAATGTCCCACCAGAGCGTGCCAAGAGATTCCAGAGCGGCGTTTTGTCGCATTGGATCGCCATATATCTCATGCGTCTGACGCTCTTGAATCAAGTCCATACACAACTTCTGGACGCTGGCCGCTGGATCGTTTATACCTGATCGGGAAAGTGTCTGGGCAGCTAACGACTGGACATAGATGAGATTGGGTATATCCTCTCGCCCTGACACCGAGGATGCAAATGCGGCGATTTGAGACACTAATGGTCTAATTCGCGAACCGGCGTCATTCCCCTGCTCAACCGAATGACTGATGTGGTCAAGTGCAAGTCGGACTGCGGGTATTGCGTTGGATGTGCGCGCTACATTGTCGATCGTCGTATCTCCTGCGAGCAATGCCGCAGCGAGTACAACTGTACGATAGCCGTCATGAATGAATTGATCGTTGACCAGTATTCCTTCAATTACGTCGCTTGGCCGAAGACTGGGAATACTGGGCACCAGTGCGCGCGCAAGTAGCCTGCTAAATGCACGGGTGCCAATGCGACGTTCAAGAGATAGTCGAAACAGATCGAGTGGACTCTTTGCTGCATCTGGGCCTTCCACTGCCCCGCCCTTGAGTGCATCTGCAAGCATTCCATAGTAGAATGGAGTCTGCAGGAACGACGGCATGGATTCTGTCAGGCGTCGAAGGTCTCCCATTCTGGAGAAATTGAGTTCATGGCGCACGGCAACGCCACGTATGCATTCTTCAAACAGGGTGGTTCCCGGCTCGAACGATTGCATCGTAACTGTCGCCGTAGGCGAGTAATCGGCAAGTAGGCCAGCCGCAGCATCGAGTGTGGCAGGCCGGGCCAATGCGATCACTGATCGTGTGCCGGCGAGGCGCCCGATGCGCTGTGCAAATGCCGCCGGTGTTTCGAGATCCTGGGCCTCCATAACGGTGCATGTACGGATCTTTGTTGATCGGGCATCTTGAAGGGCTTCTGCTTGCACGCTCAACGCTTCGTGGAGCAAGGGGGTTAATGTGGATTTGCCGATTCCAAGTTCACCGCGTACAAAGATCAATGCGTGTGAGCTCGTGGACGACGCCCTTACAACCTCTTCGACGAGTCGATCGCAGAGATGAGGTTCGTCGACGGTCTCCTGGACGGAGCTGTCATCTTCCCATCGGTAGGACCACCGAACTGGTGGTGGCGGCTCTCCTGACGGTTGAGGTGGTGGTGATGGTGGTAGTATAACGTCGCTGGCACCTGCTCGCGTATTGCTACGTTCGCCAAACGCATCCTTCCGCTGGCTCATGTTCGGATTCACGCCTTACGTTCCTCGCGAAGGTGGTTAATGTTAACGATTTTGCCTCCCGCTTGTCGTCGCCGGAGTTTTCCGCGAGCATCGGCAAAGTCAATCGTGACTCGTATCGACGCCTCGGAAGGGGGAAGAGGATCGTCGGGGGTGAAATGAAATTCGTTGCGTCCTGGCAGCAGGATTCCTTTTGAGTCTTGATCAGTGCCGCTAGATGCGGAGCTACCAGTTGTTGGATTAATCCACTCTACGATAACACGCCATCGGTAGATGGGATACTCCGTACCATTCTGTACTACTAGAATCCATCTCTTCTGCAATCCACCGCCTTGTGAAACAGCCTCGGTCCAGACATGGACTGAGGTGAGGCTCGCCTCAGTTGCTGCTCGCTCGGCTCTGATTGAGAAGACTAGGGCAGTGACGAGGGCTAGCAGGGTGAAAAATGCTGATACCCACTCGCTCATTGTTCCTAGTTCTAGCGCAGCTAGATGATGCACTTGTTCACCTCCGAAGTGTTTCGCGCTTGATTGCATTGCCTGGGGAGGGAGACTAAGTGTACTGGCGTGTCTTGCTCCCACGATTGAGCATCGGGATGATGTCGCGTTAGTTGAACAGTGGATTCGAGGAGAGCTGCGAAACGTCCTCGCCGGCGGCGAGAAGATCAAGGAGCGTAAGGGTTGCTTCAGGAACGTCCAATAAATCGTCGAGATGCGAGGAGGCTAGCCATCCACCGCGTGCTCGATCACCTGGTGCTCGGACCGCTGGAAATCCACTCGCTGGTCGACTTTCTCTTACACTTCGGAGCAGTTCGGAAACTGCTGTTGGCAGAGAGGCGTTCGGATTGGTTGCCCTAGGGTCTACCGCGAGCAACATGGCTCCACATTCGAATTCCGAAGTGATGTTTGGACCGCTCTTCGCTCCTGCTAGATTACCGCACATTATCTCGATCGCGAGGTTGAGTGCCCAACCCTTGGCGCCTCCGAATGCTTTTACTGAATTCACGTCGGCTGGCGATCGCGTGATTTCGCCCTCCGTATCATAAAATGCATTGTTTGCGAGTTCCCGTCCTTCCAGTGCGGCTTGACGAATCTCGCCCCATACCACTTCGGATGTTGCAAAGTCAAACGTTTGCACGCCTTCGTCAGTTGGAACTGAGATACAGATAGGATTCGTTCCTGTTATTGGATCTATTCCGCCATATGGCGCCGTCGCCGGAGGTCCAGCATTATTACACAGTAGTGCGACGTACCCCTGCCTCGCGAGCAATTCAGTGTACGGATAGAGTGAACTGTATCTACTGTGATTCCGAATGAATGCCAGAACCACCCCGTGCGCATCGCAGATTTCCGCCGCCTTCTCTGCGGCGGCGCGCATAACGATGAATCCGGAGCCCCCATTGCCATTTATGAGAAGCAAAGGTGGTGTGCCATTTATGGTGGGAATTGCGGCCACGTTTCCGAAGTTGAGGCTTATGAGTTTGCCGAGGCCGTGAGTTTTCGTTCCGATAAGATCGGCGGATACAAACTCATCAGCCATAGCTCGCGCTTGATCGCGAGAAAAGCCTTGTCCCACAAGTGCGAGGGTGGCCTTGTCGAGGAGGTCTCGGATCGGCACCTGTGTCATGGCTTGTGTTCCTCTCTTTCCTCGTGCCGGACGGTCCGACTCGGTGTGATGGGATGTGGATGGGGTCTCCATCGGTATCGAAGGAGCCTGAGATTGCTGTTGTCGTTGTTTGGTCATATGAGTGCGCGAGTCTCATTATAACATATTGCCTCCTTCTGGAGGACACGTACTCCAATCCGCCATCCGCTCTCATAGTAGCAGCGGCGGCTCTTCGGCGTGAAGGCCGCGACGATGATACCAGAACATCATATCACCGGCAATCGCTCGCAGGCTCGTTGGCTTCTCTGCCCATTTGATAGCTGCTGGGTCCTTCTCACTTGATATCCCCTCCCCCGCCTGATACACTACCTACATGCGTCTAATTAGGCATTAGACGCAGGAGATGGGCCATACAAGCCTGTTTGCTGTTCGCTAAGTGCGTCTAAGCCTGTTGTTAGACGCAGGTCTCTTGAAGACCTGTTTTTCGGGCCTTGAGGGCTCCGCCGTTACCCATTGACGAGACCAACCATGACCAGTACCGATCCCGAGCTGCACCTTGAAGCCGACTCCACCCTTGGGGGGGCGATTGGGCTGTTTTGCGTCGTGGGGATGCCCGCCCGCGGGTTGTCTGCGCGAACGAGAGTCGAATACGCCTCGGACTTGGCCGAGTTTGCCCGGTTCGCTTCCTCTCGTGGGCTCTCAGCCACGGGCGAGATCAACCTCCGGCACCTGGAGGCGTACATGGCCCACCTGGACGGGCGGGCTCTCAAGCCCAGCTCGATCAACCGCAAGGCGCAGACCCTCAAGAGCTTCTTCCGGTTTCTTTTCGAGCATGGGGAGCTGGGAGAGAACGTGGCTGCCCGGCTCATCCCCCCACGTATCCCGAGACGTGAACCCCGCTTCCTCTCGGAAGTCGAATACAAGGAGCTGCTTCGCGCCTGTTCGCACCGCCCGCGCGATGCGGCGCTCGTGGAGGTGCTGCTTCAGACAGGGATGCGCCTCTCGGAAATCGCCGGCCTGGCCTGGGAGGACGTGGAGCTTCCGGGGAAGGTGACTCCGGAGCCTGAGAACATGGGGCATGCACGCATCACCCGCAAGGGCGGGAAGGTGGTCTTGATTCCCCTGAACTACAAGGCGTGTCGAGCGCTGAAGAACTGGAAGGGCTCGAAGCACCGGCGAGACAAAGAATGCGACGCCGTCTTTGTCTCCAAGTACGGCTCTCCCCTCTCCAAGCGCGCGATCCAGGACATCGTGGCCAAGCACCTGGCGGCGGCCAAGATCTCGGGTGCCTCCGTGCACAGCCTCCGGCACACGATGGCCACCCACCACATCGCCCGCGGCACAGATCTGAAGACCGTGCAGGAGACGCTTGGGCATGCGGATCTGGCGACAACCGCGCTATATGTATCCCTGGCTAAACAGGCACAGAGGAAGGCGCTGCAGGAGCATGCGTTGTAAAGTTGAGTTGGGGATGCGCGGCGGCCAGCACAACACGAGAGTGTTTGTGGAAGTGAACGGACTAGACCCAGAGATGTACAGATCGGCAAGAGCCATATGCCGGGTGTGGTGTCCGTCAAGTCATGGCCGATAGTAGACAATCTCGGTTGAGTAGGACGATTCAAAGTAGATTTCGTTCAACTCCGCAAGAGTCATATAATCCCATCGCGGAGTCATGCCATTCTTTGTCTTCATCGGAGTAGTGCCCCCAGACCAGGTTCCATTTACAGTGGCACTGTGGATAGACCAGCGGGGGCGAGTGAGATTATTGATGTCGTACCACACTGCGATATCACCTGGTCCAGGTGGCGTGTCCTCGTAGATTCTCGTCAGTCCGCCTGTACAGGGAGGAAGTTCAGGTTCGGCATGCTGTAGCCAATATGGGTTAGATTGTGTTGCGTTCTTGAACGTCAACCCATGACAATTGTAACGAATCGACATGCCATCTGACGTTCCATTATGCCCGTTGTCCACAGTGTACTGCTGTCTCCCTACTTCGTCATTTGGAGTCACTAGGCCCTTTTGTGCTGCTCCTAGAAGTGACCAGTCGTCGGGATGGTCCCAAAGATCTCCGTAGGATGTACCCTGGATCGTGCCGGTATCATAACCACGATACATCGCAACACTATCTATTCCCAGCTGATCACAGAAGCATGCTGTACCCACAGCATACTTGTAGCAGATATCCCATGTAGGACTCGAACCACCGGAGAAACTCGAAAGTTTAGGCCGCCCAGGAGCGCCGGGATTGGACGGACTTGCAAACGGCCATGGGCGAACACGATTTCCTTCGGCTGCCCAACCCCGGCGATCGCCGTCCCCGCCACAACCACCCGGCACGCAATGCTCTAACGGCTGGGATTCTGAGAAGGCATAGTACAAGTTGTCGCGCATGTGGATATCTATGCCAGTGAGAGCCCCTATCCTAGGGTTTGAATTTGGTGTCTGTAAATCGTTGTCAATCACTTCGATGCCGTGAAATGTGAGAATAGCGTCGATTGTCATTGGTACGCCCGACAGATTGAGGTGATTGCCACCCACTAACGGCTTAAGAGATGCCCCAGGCGACAATACTGTCCTGCAGTTCCATCTGCGCGTTGTGGAGGTGCAGTTGCCTTGAATCGCGCATGCACTATCATGCTGTATCAGACCAACAATTCCGAGCGACCACTTCGGATCCGACATACTAACCGCTCCCGGCATTGGTCCCCATCGCGCTGCCTTTCGGCCGGTCGGTGATTCGCAGAACCGTACGAGTTCAGTCTTTAGGCCGTATTGACCGGAATACGTCGTTGTTGCTTCGATACCTGACTTGTAAACACCTTCCGCCGAAATTAGCATTGTCATTATGCGATAGCGCGATACGCCGCCAGTCTTTGCTTCGGGCGCCACATGGAAGGTGCGTGATTCAACGATTGTTGAACTTCCGACAACATGGCAACTCATGTCTAGTGGAGCCGTATTAACGTTCGGTGCACACGGATTTGGAATGTCCTGCCACACTACGAACCCACCGGCGTTTGCACTTATGCCTGAGGCCGCGCGAATTATGGCCTCTGGGTACATGAAGAGCCCAATGAGCGCAAGGGTGGGAATGAGTCGAGTTGCGGAATATATGACAGTCAGTCGAAAATGATCGACGCGGGCACGCCAGAACATTCGGTGTTTATTGCTTGTCATCGTTAGTACTCCATAGTGCGTTCGAAATAGTGCTGATTACTATCACCAGTCGTCGATTTGTTTGCGCTTCACACCCGATCCGAATTCCGACGTTGGCAGTTACGGCGCTTCGACCACATCACTTCCGCTCTCGTCGAGGCTGTTCACCATAAACCTGGCGTGCCTATGCTGGCGAACAGTCGCGGTGACTCAATGCACTGTCTCTTGGTTGACTGCACCACACGTGGTCTATGGTGTCGGAGGTGTCGATGTTTCTTCGCCTAACGCAGGAAGATCAGTCGCTGTGGCAATCGTCAGCGGAGCATCGACAAAGCTCAAAATCGTTGCCATTGATGTTGCCCCTGAACTTGCTAGAAATCCCCGAGCCACCTCGGTGGAACTATTGGCGTCCCATGCGAAATAGGCGCCGATTATCGACTGTGGCGCATTTGGCGTATAAATGTAGCCTGGAATGGAAGAGGGTGGGGGGAGGACATCTGCATTAGTTAGTCCGCTGCCAATGACTCCAACTAACCATATGGGCCCCAGCCCTGTTTCATAGTCTTCGGGTGGAAGTCCCAGGAATTGTTCGTTCAACGTGACCTCTGTCACTAAACGAGCTTCGATCTGCATGGGGACGAATCCGCTGGGCAACTGAGTCAATGTAAGCGAAATCGCTTGCTGGGCGGTGTAAATCGCCTCTACACCGTGCTCGTAGATTGGGTCGTCGGCCATCGCCGGATTGCCCAAATATGCAGCTAGCGGAAGCGTGGGCAGAGGTGGATTTATGGGAAAGTAAAGATCCGTGGGTGTTGGCTCGATCAATATGCCAAATTGGTTTCCGCCCGTGCTTGCGCTTTGTCGCATGCGTGAAGGAACAAGAATCAACATGATTCCAATACCAATCACTACGGCGACAAGTAGAGTAATTGACTGGCGCATGATGGTCTCCATTCCTTGAAATAGGCGTATGTGAGTCTTCGAATCCCTCTTTGTGCGTTCATCTTTGTCATGGGATTACGACGTATCCGGGGTTGGTTCCCCTGAACTCTAGAATACGGAGGCACCCGAGCTATCTCTGGGCCTGGGGTGGGGAGTGTGCTACATCCCGGCTCGACCACCGTCACATCGTGAGAATCCAGCGGGGCATGCGTTATGTCGCCTTGACTTGGCCTTCTTTCCCCTGTCGCCGCGGATCAGAGCGCTCCGAATGCATCGAGGCTGCTGTGTCCACAGACCGAGGCAACCTCCGATGTTGGTAAACGGTGCTCCTGAGCGACAGTATACTAGCCGAGACCTGCGGCGTCCAATAGAACAAACGATCTAGACCGGTTGCCACCAGGGCTCGTTTTCCATTTGTTCGGACCGCGGGTCTCCGGCCGTCCCAGGCCCGCCCTTTCTACCTCTCTCCTCGGACGAGGCGAGGTTGCCAGCCCAGTCTACAACACCTCACCCGCCCCCGGCGGACATTAAGCGGACATCTTCTCGGATTTCCAAGGATCCTCGGTCGGCGCTGGATGCCGGAGGCGTGATCTTGTTGCCGTCACTCTATCTCGTGTGCCGCGCCGGCGACCGACGCCTCAGCAAACACGGCAAGGAGCTGCATATTGGGAGATCCGCAAGAGTCGCCTTCCCCGGCGCTGGAGACAGTTAAATATACGAGGTGTGGGTCTGCACGCGCTTCGGAATCGGCCATCCTCACCCGTTTTCTCGCGCGTGGCTGGCCGATTCTGGCCTTCTGCGCTGCTCGCGTGCCTCTGGATTCGTTCTGGGCGGGCCGCTCGCGCGTTGTCCCGAGGCTTGTCTGGGGATCGGGTGTCCTTCTGCGCTACCGCCCCTCGATCGCCTCGCCAGCCTCCGGTTAGCTCCGCTCCTCGGGTTGGTCTTCTCTAGGGTGGTTATCCGTCCAGGCGGAATTTGACAGGTTGACGTCTGCAGGATTTCGCCATGTTGCGCGTGGCGTTCAAGAACCTCAGAAATCTAGCCTGCTCCCCATCATGCTAGCTAGCACGCTAGCTAGCATGATGGCGTGTCAGCCAGCGTCCTTTCAACTACTGGTGCCTGATTTACCCCTTGACGTCCGTGCCAGCATTTCCTATACTGGGCCTATTGTCCTCCATCGTTACTCATTTGGGTGCCGCGCACCCTACGAGGGCACACGTCCATGGCTATGTCTGCGTTATTGAACACCCAGCAGGTCGCCGAGATCCTCGGCGTCGACGTCAAAACCGTCCTTCGCTATGTCAACGCGAAGCGCCTGAAGGCTTCGCGCCTGGGGCGTGAGTACCGGATTCTAGAGTCAGATCTTGAAGTCTTCTTGAACAACGGCAGCACCGCCCCCGCGCATGTCCGCGGTCAGGCACTCGTGTCGGTGCTAGCCAACCAGAAAGGTGGCGTGGGAAAGACCACGAGCACGTTCAACCTCGGGGTCGCGTTACAGCGCCTCGGATACCGGGTTCTCATGATCGACCTCGACCCGCAAGGAGGGCTGACCATCTCTGCAGGGGTCAACCCGGCCCACCAACAGGTGACGATCTACGACGCCCTAACGGACGAGGATGGGGATCCTCGGCGGGCGATCATCCGCACTCACTCGGGCGTCGACATGATTCCAGCCAATATCGACCTCTCGGCCGCCGAGCTAAACCTTGCTGGACAACTAGGGCGGGAGTACTTCCTCAAAACCCTCGTAACCAAGCTCAGGGCAGAGTACGATCATATTCTGATCGACTGTCCGCCCTCGTTGGGGCTGCTGTCGATCAATGCCCTCACTGCTGCCGATCAGGTCATCGTGCCGGTGCAGTGCGAGTTTCTCGCGCTTCGTGGGCTTGCGCTTCTAATGGACTCGATTGAGCGTACCCGCCGGAAGCTCAATCCCTCCATCCGCCTCGCCGGCATTTTGCCGACCATGTACGACAGCCGGACTCTCCACTCCAATGAGGTGCTTCAGGACCTGCGCACCCGCTTCCCTGGCCGGGTGTACGACATCGTGGTCAAGGACACCGTGCGTATCAAGGAGTCCCCGGCCGCAGGCATGTCTATTCTCGACTATGACAGTGAGCACGACGTCGCTCTAGCCTATCGAGCGCTGGCAAAGGAGGTGAGTGGCCATGGCTAAGCGTGCGATGGTTCAGGATCGTGCGGATGACGTCTTCTTCGGCCTGTCCCAAGAACCCGAAGCGGTCGTTGATTCGCCGGGCATCGATCTAGCACGACCTCCCGCCACAACCCCTCCCAGGCGCCCCTCTACTGCTGAGCGCAGAGCGCGCTCATCGCCCGCGGCCGAACCTAAGGCGCCGGCATTTCGGTCGGCTCTGCACCGACTCGATTCAGACGCCAAGATCAACGCCGCTTTCCGCTTCTCTGCTGAGGAGCTGGACGAGCTCGACGACTTCGTGCGCGATGCCAAGAGGCTCCACGCGTTGCGCGTGACCAAACAAGACGTCGTCCGACTTGCCCTCGCACTCCTTATGGACGATTACGCTCAGAATGGCGATAAGAGCCAGTTGATAGCAAGCGTGCGCGCTAGGAAGATAGCACGTTAGCATGCTAGCACGATAGCTATCGTGCTAGCTCGTTAGCTTGTTACTAATTGAATAGGGACGCTATCGCGCGACGACCAGGGTGTGTATCACACGCCCTTGGGCTTCCGTAAAGCGTCTCCCAAGGACACATCATGCTCAAACAAAACCAACCACCATCCAGCCGCAGGCAGCCTGCCACCCCCGAAGCGGGGGGGTTTGTTTCCGAGCCCGGAACGCTCATCGTCGAGGATTTCTCCCTCAAGCACGGGTTCGTTCAGATCCCCCGAATCGTGCTCTACGCTCGCAACCTATCCCGCCACGCGAAAATGCTCTACGCGGTTCTTCTTGGGTATGCGTGGCAGGAGCAGCGCTGCTTCCCTGGGTACGCTCGCCTCTGCGAAGACCTCCAAGCAAGCGAGAACAGCGTCCGAACTTATATGCGTGAGTTGGAAGCTGCCAACCTCCTGCGCCAGCATCGCCGTGGGTTGGGGAGAACTAACCTCTACCTCCTCCCCGATCTCAGAACCTCAAAAATTGAGGTTCAAGAACCACAACTCGCCAGAACCTCAAAATCTGAGGTTCTTGAACCTCAGGATTCGCAGGCTCAAGAACCTCAGGATTCGCAGGACATAATAGAAACAGTAGAAGAAGACTCAGAAGAAAAAGAAACAGATATTTCGAATATTCGAAAGGCTCACCCAAAAAAATCAAAGGAGCGGGGACGTGCCCAGCCACTCGAAGACGCTCAGCCGTCTTCCTCAGCCTCCACTCGGGGCGTTGAAGCAGTGGGGGACGTGCTCGCTCGAAGGGCAGGGGGGAGGGCACGTAGCCGTCCTCGGCCGGAGGCGGAGAGCGAGGAGTACCAGCGCATCCAGGCCTGGATAGCTGACCGTGCACGGGAGTTCTACGACACCGCGCCTCTGAAGTCCTCAACCACCCGCGCCTGGAACCTGTTCCAGCGCTCGGGTCTGCCCATTGACGTGTTTGAGAGCAAGATCTTCCAGGCGCGGGCACTCACCCAGGAGGCCACCGCCCGGATCACCAAGACCGCGGTAGATCCGCACGTAGGTGCCCGCCGCAAGAGCAAGATGGCGTACTTCTTCGCAGCCCTTGAGGATCAGGCGGGTTTGCGAGACGAGGAGAAAGTGGAGCCGGCAGCCGAGGGCAGTGCCTCACCCATTGGGCCTGCAGCGGGCTCCAAGCAGGGAGCTGGGAAGGCCACCCAGCCGCCTAAGACGCCCCCGCGCGGCAAGAGCGAGGGAAGGAGCAAGCGTACGCCCGACAGTACAGGCCCCTACAGCGCCTTCGTCAAGAGCTGAGGGCCTCCAGGTCTGATGGTCGTGGGGTAGGGGAGTGCGGAAGGGACGCGAAGTGATTCGTGTAGCGAAAGTGGCTACACGAATTGAGTTGATGCGGAGGAATGACCTATGAACGAACCGAGCACGGCGGCGCTTGCGCCAACTGAACAACGCGAGATCGACTTCTACGATGACCGGATCGTGGCGGTCGTGGTGACGGCCCCTGATCGGGCGGAGCCTGAGATCTACGTGCCCGTGAGGCCCCTCTGTACGTTCCTCGGGCTCGCATGGTCGCCTCAGTTGCGCCGCCTCCGGCGCGACCCCGTTCTCTCCGAAGGGGTCAAGGGTGTGACCGTAACGGTCACACCCGGAGGCCAACAGGAGATGGCGTGCCTTCCCATCGATCTCGTGCCGGGGTGGCTCTTTGGGATCAGTGCCGATCGGGTGAAGGCCGAGCTGCGCCCCAAGATCATCCGCTACCAGCGCGAGTGCTTCCGTGTCCTCTGGCGAGCCTTTCAGGCCGAGACCATTGTTGCTGCGCCGTCAACCTCGGCATTTGCCTCCGTTGCCCAGGTGCGGGAGTTTGGCCTGGCCATGGCTCGCCTGGCTGAGGAGCACCTGGCTCTGGATGCTCGTGTCTCAACCACGGAAGAGCGTCTCGACCAGGCGGCGACGGTGGTGAGCGGCTTGCTGCGCGACGTGGCACAGACCAAGAACACGGTCGCCGAGCTTGCCCGCCGCGTTGACCCTGGCGCCACCATCACGGAGGCGCAAGCTGGGGATCTGCAGCAGCGGGTGAAGGCGCTGGCCCTGCTTCTGACGGAGAAAGACCCCTCCAAGAACCACTTCCAATCGATCTGGGGGGAGCTCAACCGCCACGCCGGCGTTTCCGGGTACCGCAACGTCCCGGCCACTCGGTACCCTGACGTCGTGAAGCTCCTTGAGGACTGGCGTGAGCGAGCCTCCCAGCGCGCGCTGCCTCTGGATACTGCGGGGGAGTAAGCGGGCACGGGGTGTGTGCGGCATGGGGCGTTGTCGAAACTGCCTCTTGTAAATCACATTGCCGTGTGCGATAATGGGTTTCATGAAACCCACGTGGAGCCTGACCATGAACCCCGAAACCGATATGCGCGCACATGTGATCATGTCTAAGGCGCTCGTCGCCAAGATCGATCGGCTTGTGGGATCGCGTCGTCGCAGTCGGTTCATCAGCGACGCCGTCGCCCGAGAACTCGCGCACCTAGAGCTGGTTGAAGCTGCTGCTGCTGCCATAGGAAGCGGCATCGGACAGCCTCGCCCATGGGGGGATACCTCCAAGTCGATCGCCCAGTGGGTGCATGACGACCGCCAGGCATCCCTTGAGAAAGACGAGAAGTTGGACGCCCTGCGAGCGCGCCCCGCCAACCCACGGACGTGACCCGCTACCTTCTGGACTCCACCGTCCTGATCGAGTCTGAAAAGAAGATCGAGCCCACGTCCTCACGCGTTGTCGCGCTCCTGCAGAAGCGCCGCGATCTGTACGTCTGCGCCATCGCACTGGCCGAGTTCTACACAGGCGCTCCGCGGGGCACCAACCCTGACATGGACGTCTTCCTGACCAAGCTCACCTACGTTGACCTCACCCCAGAGATGGCTGCAACCGCTGGGCTCATGCGCTACAACGCCTTGAGCACCGGTCGTCGCCTGGCTACTCCCGACGCCCTGATCGCCGCCTGCGCGCATCACCTCGGTGCCCACATCCTCACGAACAACGTCCGCGACTTTACCGTGACGGGCGTGGCCACTGAGCAGTTGGGTGGGGAAGGGTAGGGGAGTGCGGTTGACATAACCGCCGCCAGGCTGGTACAATCACGAACGTGACGAGACGACTTAAATAGGGCGGCCTCCTCACCACGACCACCATGACGCCAACCGAATACACACATCCAGCCTCCCCGGAGCCCGAGTCACCGCGGCAGCTCTTTGCGCTGGGGCAGATCTTCGCCACGCCTGGGGCACTTGACGCTTGCCAGGATGCCGAGATTGACCCCCGTCACTACCTCACCCGCCACGCCACCGGCGACTGGGGCGATCTGGGCGAGCAGGACAAAGCCGCCAACGACGCCGCGCTTCTCTCCGGCGCCCGGATCTTCTCCGCCTACACCCTCTCCACTACCGAGCGACTCTGGATCATCACGGAGGCTGACCGCGCATCAACGACCGTGCTCACGCCCCTGGAGTACTGATCCCGCGTCCCGTTACCCGTTTCCCATTAGCCACCATGGAGTACAACCGACCAGTTCCCGATGCCCGCCTGCTTCGAGCAGCCCGCAGCCTGCACTACAACCGCGCCGCCCTTGCCACGGCCGCCGAGCGTTCAGAGCGCGCGCAGGAGGCGATCCGCTCGTGGCTGTTGCTCTCCGGTCACGCCCAGGCGATGCTGGGGATGTTTCACGTCGTCCTGGAGGACGATCAGCTGCTTATCACGAAGGCCAGCTCACCTGACGCCTCCCAGCTGCCGCTGCCGGGGGAGGACGACCCCGCGTACGCGCAACCCCGCTCCGCTTCAGCTGCCCCTCTCCGCGCTGCTGAGGCTGCCCCGGCTCCACTCGCCGAGCACGTGGCGGGGCTCTCGGAGAGCGAGCTGGCCACTCTTGCCCGTGGAATACTGTCCGTTTTGTCTGAGGCGCAGATGGCGCCGCTTCTGGCCCGACATGAGGCCGGGATCATCATCCGCACGCCTCGGGACGCGGCAGAGCTGCTTACTCCTCAGATGGCCACCCTCTCCCAGGAGCAGCTGCGCGTGGTGACGTTGTCCACGCGCCACGGCGTGCTGGGCAACCACCTGGTGTACCAGGGAACGGTGAGTGGCATCCAGGTGCGCCAGGCCGAGATCTTCCGGCCGGCACTTCTCCAGCAGGCGACAAACATCGTCGTAGCCCACAACCATCCGTCGGGTGACCCGACGCCCAGTCGCGATGACTTTGCCCTCACGCGAGCCCTCGCGTCAACGGCCCAGATGCTGGATATTGGCCTGCTTGATCACCTCGTGATTGCCTCCTCTGGCTTCTACAGCTTTCGTGAACACGGGCATATTCCCCAAGACATGCCCCGATAAATACCCCTCTGTCTGCCCGCGTAGTGCCCAAGAGCGGCCGTTGCCACTGCAAACGAGCAACGATATCCACCCGCTCACCAACCCGTGTTTGCGGGCGCTATACGGGGGATACGCGTTGTTTGCCCTCGATTCTCTGCTATACTGCGTGCTGTTTGTTTCCCACATCACACCCGCGCCCACGAGGAGTGCCCGTTATGGCTGATGACGTCAAGATCCTGGAGAGTGAGGAGCTGGCTGCCCTGCGTAAGGGCTCCCTGTCCGCTGGCCCGTACGTTGCCATCCTGCAGGGGATGCAGGCCGGGCAGGGGGGACTGATTGAGGTGACCGAAGGCGGCCCTGGCCGGCAGTCGATCAAGAACCGCCTGCGAGCAGCCTCGGCGATGGCTGACGTGCCCATCCAGTTCGTGCGCTCCGACGCCTCCCAGGTGCTCTTTGAGGTCTTCCCGCCGGGCACCACGTTCCCCAAGCGCAAGGGCGGGCCGGGAAGGCCGAGGAAGAGCGTAGAGGAGTAATTATCTGCCGGTGGAGTGGCCGTTGGCCGTGCCACCCGCTACCAGGACCGAAGGGCGTCTGCGCGGTGGTTAGTTGGTGCTGCGGCACGGAGACCAATCGAGGGGTTGCGCCGGGTGGATCATTTATGATATGCTGGCTCGTATCGTGAAGGGAGTTGTGTCACGAACGCTGGTCCGCTGTGCGTGCCTGCGTGCCTGGCCATCGACCTTGCTAAGGGCAAATCGAAGTCGGAGAACGACCCGGAAAGGACATGTAAGATGCTCTTTCGCCCACAGATCTCAATCCTCGCAGCCGCCCTCCTTCTCGCATTGGCACTGACCTTTACAATCTCGCCCTCGCCAGCTGCCGCGCACGGTCACTCGGATCCGGCGCAGTCATTCCCGTGCTACGACTTCGGCCCGCCACTACGGTGTTTCCTCTGGCACAATCCCAGCTGGTTCGGAGCACCGGACGTGGAGTGCGAAGGCGCCTATCAACTCCGAGTCCAGGTGACGATGTGCTCGGACCCACTCGAACTCGGATGCGAATTTCCTACGGCGACTTGGGCCACCGTCAGGGCTGCCGATCAATTCAGCTCCTGGAGTGTCCCTCTGACGTACGATCCTGTCATCCAGAGGTGGGAAGGCTTCATTCCTGGACCGGACGAGTGCATATCGGGACCCCCACCGGTGAGTTGGCTCGTCCAGACCGACGGTTCGGTCAACAAGGTCTGGATTGATCCCCTGTGCTGCGATGGCGGATCTCCCCCGCCTCCATGTGTCATTGAGCAGACGATTCCCGCCTACTCGGACTGCTACACGCTGTCCAAGAGGTGGTGGCTCACAACGCAAGTGTGTGGCACGCCGTCGATCCCTATCACGGTCACGGGAATCAAGGGGGGAGTGCCGACACTCTATCAGTACACCCTGACCAACTCGGGCCTCGGCTTCTACGAGGTCTGGACGGAGTGCATCATCTTCGACGCGGTGTCGCAGTGGAGGTTCAACTCAGCGGATGGCCTGCTGAAGCCGAGTACACAGGGAGCGGCGGACCTCTGCTGCGGCTCGGAGTAGCGCGCGGACGGTGCGCGGGACAGCGGCCTGAGAAGTCGGTAGGGTGATAGAGCGGCGGGGCTGACCCCGCCGCTCTTCTGTATCCTTCGTAGGCGACATCCGAGCGCGCCGCGTCGTGGACGCATAAGCGATTGAAACCCGCGAACCATTATGTTATGATGTATCTCATCATGAAGGGCGTGCGATTAAACGACAAACAGCTTGACCGATTATCAGATTTCGCTGCAAACGCAGGCTTGGTTGTTCTCGCTGCCGTGCTTGTCCCTCTTATCTTAGGCGACCGAGTGGGATTTGCGCTTTTGGCACAGGCACTTCTTTTGACTGTTATTTCACTCGTTATTAGTTTGACACTACTTAGAACATGACCATCGTTATCGAGCCCCTGCAGGGCTTTTTCATCGTAGTCGCCGTTGTGTTGCTTATTGTGGTTCTTTTGGCCAGCCCCACCCTGAGGGATCGTAGATGAGTGGAGTGACCCTTCCACTTGACAATAACATCGCCGTCTGTTAGACTGCACTACATATGAACATTCGTAGTGCAACCATCTGGACGGATACCATGACTGAGCTTTTTACCATCATGACCCGCAAGGGACAGATCACCGTCCCGGCCGCTTTTCGCAAGAGCCTAGGGCTTCGCCAGGGCGATCACCTGGCTCTCTCCCTGGGAGAGCACGGAACAGAGATCGTCGTGCGGCGGGTGCATTCCCCCATTGCCGCAACCTACGGGCAGGTGACCACCGGGCCCCGACCAGCGGATCTCTCCGCCCTACGCGATCAGGTCGCTGAGGAAGTTGGCCGCCGCGTCGCCGGCGAGGGGTTGACAGCCTCCACCCGACCATGACCGGCGTTTTCATCGACACGAACATCTTCCTGCGCCACCTCACGGGCGATCATCCCACTCACTCACCGGCGGCTCGCGGGCTGCTTGAAGCCATCGAGCGCGGCGACATCGCGGCCTGGACAACGGAGACGGTCATCACCGAGATCGTCTGGACGCTCTCCGGTTCCACGTATCACCAGACCCCCGCGCAGATCGTTTCGCTCCTCGCCCCGCTTCTGTCGATTGCAGGCCTACACGTGCCTCGCAAGCGCCTTTACGCCCGCGTCTTTGACCTGTACGCCACCACGGGCATCGACTTCGTTGACGCCTATCACGCCGCTCTGGTTGAGCACCGTGGCCAGCGGGATCTCTGGAGCTTCGACACCGACTTTGACCGGGTCACGGGGCTCCATCGCCTTGATCCTCTTGTTGATCTTCCCACCGTAAGCGTTCAGGGGTCGCCCGGCGCATAGCGGTTGCCCAAGGGCAGGAAGCGGCATAACGTAGGGGTCATGAAGATCGAGATTCTGACCGCAGCAGCTTCGCATGCGAAGCCAGCCCCAATGCGAATAGGCCACACCACACCGCGACGCCGATCCCTTCGGCCCACGGGTAGTCACCATATTCGTCTACTCGAAACTTCATAGCACTCAGCACTACGATGAGCCCCATGGCCAACGGCCATGCCGCAGCGAATGCCCATAGGCCGACCTGTGAACCCAGCGTCGCGGCGCGCAATCGAAAGGCGGCGATGAGCGACGCGGCCGAGAGGAGGCCAACCCACACGGGAATTAACCAGGTCACAAGGGCAAGCACGCCGACGCCGAGGACGGCGAGGACGAGGGCAAGTGTCCGCCACATGTCGCGCGCACTGCCAACCCGCGCCAGCATGCCGTTTAGCGCGACGAGCGTAACAAGCCCGACGATCAGCCCTCCAGCACTCAAGAGACTGTACACGGTTTCCCAAGAGAAGACGCTGTCGGCTGCATGGACCAAAATGCCGGCCATCATGACCAACCATCCCGCGGCGGCGACCGCCGCAGCGGTTCCAGCAGAGCGGTTGAGGCGGGCGATCAAATGAGACCTCCGGGGTTGACGCGTGGGCGAATGCGCGCACTGTACCATGTAGTGGCATAGCCGCGCCAATGCGGAGACCCGCGATCGGGTGCTTCCCACCTAACCGTTTCACTGTTGCCTGTTGTATCTCTCTTGAATTTGCCCCTTGATATTCCTCTGTATATCTGAGATAATAGCGCTAATTACTCATTTTACATCGTCTATGATTGGATCACGTGTGGAGAAGACCGTCACTGCCTTTGAGGCCCGACGTCAGTTCGGGCAGCTCTTGCGTGGGGTTGAAGCGCGGGGCGACCGCGTCATCATCATGTGGCACGGTCAGCCGGCAGCGGCACTGGTGCCGCTTGATGTCTACGAGCTGTGGCGCATGAACTGGGATCGCTCCGTTGATCTTCTGGAGGAGGCGGCCACCCGTGCCAACCTCTCGGAGGACGAGGCGGCGGCCCTGGCAGGCGAGGCGGTTGCCGCGGTTCGCGGCGCCAGAAAGCCATGAGAGTCGTCCTGGACACCACGCTGCTGGTCAGCCTCGCCCTCTCCCCAAGAGGCCCTCTCGCCCGCATCCGGCACTACCTGCAAGCCGGGCACTTCGCCGTCCTCACCACGGCATATACGCTGGGGGAGTGCGGCGATGCCCTGCTGCACCCGTCCGTTGCCATGCGTCACGGGCTCACGCCCGAGGCAATTGGCGACCTGCTCATTCTCTTTAGCCAGGAAGCGATACACCCCACCGCTATCCCCCACGTCAGCCGCGACCCCCATAACGACGCGCTCTTTGCCTGCGCGCTGGAGGGCGAAGCCGACTTCATCGTCAGCGACAACCCAGCCCTACGCGACGTGACCTCCCCTCCCGGCCCGAGAGTTATCTCATCAGGCGCCTTCCTGGCGATCTTGGAGGCGGAAGGGGGTGAGACCCCATGAAGAAGAGCACACCCCTGGCTCCTGTGTCCGTCTCAAGGATCGAGATTGACTTCGTGAGCCAGACCATGACCCTGTGGGACTTTGATGAGCACGTAGCCACCTACCGGCCCGAGCGCACCGGATTCGATATCCGCATCGTGGCCTACAGCCCGTTCAAGGACGATTTGCTCGTGCCCCAGCGCGACCCCTCGTATCATCCCGACGCGCTTGCGGCGTAGACCACCACCCCACGCGCATGCAGCTGAGATGCTCGCCTGGCCCGCCCACGGCCAGGCGAAGCATCCCCGATTGACCCGCTCCGGCCCTTCGATACACTCCCGACGGCGCGATCCTGCGCCATCCACCAGGAGCCGCTCATGCCCTTTGCAAAGCTCACCGCCGCCCAACTGAAGGCGCCCTCAAGCGCAGCAGGCCGCTCTCGATCACCCTACACCATGTTCCTCGGTGGCCTGCGCGTCGGGGAAGGGGGACGAGCCACCGTGGCCGAAGAAGGCGTCAGCCGCATCCAGATCAAGAACCGCCTGAAGGCGGCGGCCAAGGACGTGGGCCTCAACATCGCCTTCGTGCGCTCAGCCCCCGAGGAGGTCGTCTTTCACGTCGTCTCGAGAAAGACCCCTGGCGCCACTGAGTAACTCGCCGATAACGTCACGGTCGTAAGCGCTCAGCAAGCAAGCCCAGCGCACGACCCACGGCCGTGAACAATTCACGTACCCCTGCTGTTACCCCTGCTGCAACTACCCGAAATCCCAGCTGTTGCCCCTGCTGTTTGAACGACAGGGGCCAGACCAGGCAATAGTATTTCCACCAGGCTCCCGACCCACCCCGCCGGGCACCTCGTCCCGAGGAAGACGGGGAGAGTGGTCGTCCTCCTCACCCACCCGCTGTGGCCCCGCTACGGCTCGCCAAAAGGCGACCCGGCAGGCCCACGGGGTAGGATCGTCAAACGACGCGCCGTCGGCCTCGTGCCATCTCATCCCCCACGCCGGCCGCTGGTGCGGCCTGAAAGGGTCGTCCTATGGGACGCCTCTTCTCGTGTGGGGAATGATCTGTCGCGAGCCCGACTACCCCCGCTCCCGCAGGTGTCCTCCCATCCGGCTCGCAAACACCCATCGTCACGACGGTGTTTGCGACCGGCTCGCCCGCGGGCTCGCCTGCCGTTCGGGGCCCTGACACCTGTTCCCTCGTTGCGCTTACGCTCCACTCGGCGGGTCGCTCCGGCGCTGTCATCTCCTGGCCGTCGATGTCGCCGTCGCTTCAGCGGGGGTAGTCGGGCTCGCTTCGCTCGACGCTCCCCCGCCTTCGGCGGGGTCACTCCCGACGGCGCAGACAGGAGGTATCCGCCTGCGGCGGATCCCTATTTAACTGTCTCGCTCGGCAATCTCGCTCGACTACAGCCGCCACCTCCTCTCCCCGTACCCCTCTCCGGTGGCGGCTGGGCCCCTTCGCCTTCGGCCCGCACGCAGGGCCTCGGCTTGGGGGCAGGAGCACGTATCGGTCTAATCCCCCCGGGCGTCTTCATTGGCGCATCAACTCAGCGGGGGGATTGACCAGCTGGGTGGACATAATGTATACTACTGTTCGCCAGGGTCCGAACGGCCCGGCGCTTATGTCCGAGCGAACGCCGGGTGTTGGAGGCGAAAGCCCTTCAGCCCGAGAACATACAGAGGCTCACGTGCCCGATGCGATTGAAGCCGCTCCCCCGCCGATTCAGTCGGTTTTGGTAAGTGTGTGGGAGTTCGCCGCCACAAGCCAGGACATCACGGATGAGCAACGGGGGGCTTTGGGACAGGTGATCAGCGCCTATGTCGCCTCGGAACCCAATCTACCTTATGAGCGGCCACCCAGCGGCGACATGGTCGACGTCGTCGAGGCCATGCAGATCCTGGGATACCGCTCTGAAAACAGCATCCGTTACGCGGTCAAGACGGGGAAGCTGGCTCCCCATCACGAGCGGATCACCCCTTCCGGGAATACGGTGCGCTACTTTCTCCGCGAGGACGTGTTTCGCCTCCGGGACGATCGGCTTGGCTAGCCCCCCCTCCCCTTAGTTCAAGCTAAGCACCCTCTTTGCGTCATCCCGCAAGTGTGCTAGACTAAAAAACATGTGTTCTACAGATGTGGCTGAAGGCCGAGGTCGAATCTCCTTGGCCTTCTCGTGAGCGCCTTGCGGTGTCGACACCACCTCAGACGCATTCTCCAAGACGTGTGACCGGCTGGGTGGCAACCCCACCAGGCATGCGAGCATCGCGGGGGGGCCGAGGACACCATAAGCGTCCACGGGCAAAGCAATCTCACCGAGCCCTTGGCGCCTTTGTTCTTTAAGGTGCCCTGGGCCCCACGAGGACGGCCCGCCGATGCGTCAACTCGGTAGTCTTGGAATGCTCTGCGTACTGGCTACCACTCTCCTTGCGGCCGGTGCATCCCCTGCTGTTGCCCGCGCATCACAGGTCCTCCCCACCAACCCCAGCCCCCCTCCGGCTGCTCGTAGCCGCTCGGTGACTCTCCCGTTCGTCGTCACAGAGGCAACCTGCCAACACTTGAGCTACGCGGCTCGGCAGCAGCATGGGGCGGCCGTCGTAACCCTCGAAGTCAATGATCGACTCTTCCACATCCAGGTCGGACTTCATTTCTGGCCCCCATATCGACGGTCGTGGCCGCCAGCCTTTCTCCTCCCTGGCGAGAACACCTTCAAGATTACGGCCATCTATTTTTATGAGGTGTACGTCTTTGAGGGCACGTTTTCCTGCCCCCCCGGCACCGACCAGGCCCCCCCCGCTTCACCCCCACCCCCTCAGACAGGCTCCACCCCATCACCATCACCATCACGGGTATTGCCCCCACCACCCGCCCCCGGCCCAATTGTCGGCCCGCCGGTCATTGTTTCCCCGC
>Ga0326597_10001384_pt1 | contig 39519 bp, 38 predicted proteins | sample RVTome_12_FD_203789 | JGI IMG/M metagenome (GOLD analysis project Ga0326597, IMG submission 203789) | Soil microbial communities from uranium-contaminated site in the Upper Colorado River Basin, Wyoming, United States - RVT100D185 | ecosystem: Environmental > Terrestrial > Soil > Contaminated >... | reverse complement strand
GCTGTCATCCATTCGTCCTGCAAGAACTCGAAGCCGCTCAGGACGAAGACGCCGCGCAAAGCTTGATCGTCTTCGACCGGCTCCTGTTCCGCCACATCGGTTACGCAATTTCCAATGCGATGCGCTCATTGGTCATGGGACTGACGCTGTCACGCTTCACCCAGGTACCGGCATCAGGGTTCGTGCGCCGCTACTATCAGCGAATCAATCGCTACAGCGCCTCGTACGCGCTCGCCGCCGACGTCGCCTTATTAACTCTCGGCGGCGCACTGAAACGCAAGGAACTGCTGTCCGCGCGGCTCGGCGATATCTTGAGCTACCTCTACCTGACTTCGATGGTCCTCAAGGACTACGAAAACCAGGGCTCGCCGCCCGCCGACCGGCCGCTCGTAGAATGGGCTTGTCGGACACTGCTGTATCGCGCTCAAGAACAGCTGCACGGCTTTCTGCGTAATTTTCCAAACCGCTGGGTCGCTCGCCTGCTGCGCATGCTGATCTTTCCGCGCGGTAGAATGTTCTCCTCGCCCGCAGACGAACTCGGCCAGGAGATCGTCGAACTCATCATCAATCCCACACCGACGCGCGAACGGCTCTGCGATTACATTTATAAAACCGTCGAGCCCAACAACCCGGTCGGCCTGCTGCAAGAAGCGCTCGTGGCGGCGGACGAAGTGCGCCATCTCGAGCGCAAAGTGTTCGATGCGATCCGCGCTGGTCAAATTAAGCGCGAGGATACGCTCGGCCAAATCGACGAGGCCGAGTCGCTTGGCGTCATCACATCCGAGGAAGCCGACCAGATTCGCGAGTTCGATCGCAAGACGCTCGCGCTGCTGGCAGTCGATGATTTCGCCCCCGAGGAACTTGCCCACGGAACGCCCCGCTCGACCAAAAAAACCACGGCGAAGCGCCGCAAGAAGAAAGCTCCACGGCGAAAACCCGCGGACCGGGCCGACAGCGCCACCCCCGAGCCATGACCGACGGTGCCGCGGGCGGGCCGCAGCCGCGGCGGCTGTGCTACATTTATCGCTATAGCAGCCTGTCGGACTTAGGGCATCGTCGCGAGGCGCGTGGGAATCGAGGCCAGATTTGCGTTCGCCCGAGGCGAATAGTGGTGACTATTTAACGAGGACGAACGCAAATATGGACCGATTCCCATCCGCCGCAGTAGATGAGCCTAAGTCCGACAGGCTGCTAGGCCAAGCCTCTTTCAGATAGCCAGCAAAAGGAATAGCGCGATGCACGCCCGATTCTCGCTCAGCCTCCTACTCGGCAGCGCCTTAGTCTTGGCCGCCTGCAGCCAGGAAAACGCCACCGAGACTGCAGCACCGGCCGCAGCGCCAGCCGCGATGCCCGCGGTCACCGCGACGATCGGCCGCAAACCAGCGCCGCCCGGCGCGGTCGTGTATGTCATCGCGCCGATGAATTTACAGACTCTGCCGAGCCCGGTACGCGTTGTGTTCGGGCTCCAGGGTGCCGGCGTTGCGCCGGCGGGCGTCGATCTACCCAATACCGGCCACCATCATCTGCTGGTCGACACTACCCTGACCGAGTTCGATCAACCGATTCCGGCTGACGCTCAACATATTCACTTCGGACTCGGGCAGACCGAAACGACGCTCGAGCTCCCACCCGGGCGCCATACACTTCAGCTCGTGCTCGGCGATCAGCTCCATGTTCCCCACGATCCACCGCTCATCTCCGATGTCGTCACAATCGTGGTCACGCCCTGAGGAGCGCTGGCCGCGTCGCTCCGGCGCGCCGCGCGCTACCAGCTTGCCGGCGTTGCGGTAGCTAAGCCATGTATACGCAATTCTTCGGGATCCGGGAAAAACCGTTCGCGATCACGCCCGATCCCCGCTACCTCTATCTCAGCCAGCGCCACGCCGATGCGCTCGCGCATCTAATCTATGGCATCTCCCATAGCGGTGGATTCATTCAGCTCACCGGCGAAGTCGGTACCGGTAAGACGACCCTCGTGCGTACTTTGTTCGAGCAGCTGCCCGACGAGGCCGATGTCGCACTGATTCTTAACCCGGAGCTATCCGCCACCGAATTTCTGACAGCAATACTCGAGGAACTCAAAGTCCCGTTACCCGACGATCGATCGAATAAGGCGCTGATCGACCGTCTCAACGCGTACCTGCTCCAGGCGCACGCGCGCGGCCGGCGCACCGTGCTGATCGTGGATGAAGCGCAGAATCTCGCACCGAACATCCTCGAGCAGGTGCGGTTGCTGACCAATCTCGAAACGCCCAAACAAAAGCTTTTGCAGATCATTCTGATCGGGCAACCGGAGCTCAGGGCGTTGCTGGCAGAAGCCAATCTACGTCAGCTTGCGCAGCGCGTCACCGGACGCTATCACCTCGAGCCTCTTAGGCTCGACGATACTACGAAGTACCTTGCGCACCGTCTCAAGGTCGCAGGCGCGACCGGCGGAATCTTTACACCTGCAGCCGTGCGCGAGATCTATCATCGTTCCAAGGGCATTCCGCGATTGATCAACATCGTCGCCGACCGCGCTTTGCTGGCCGCGTATACGCGGGACACCCATAACGTCGACCGGCGCCTCGTGCGCCGCGCCGCGGCGGAAGTCTTTGGGCAAGCGCGCAAGACGACGTGGAAAGCACATCTCGCGGCGGCGACTACGGTGATGGCTTTGGCCGCGATCGCGTATGCGACCTGGTACTACACGACGCCCGCGTTGCCGCCACCCGCGGCAGCGGTCGAACAGGCCGTCGTCGAGTTTAGCGCTCCGCCGGTGGCAGCGGCCGAACCCGCAGCCGAACCCGCGCCCGCTGCGAGCCCTGCGCCGCCGCAGGAGCCGCCGCGACCGTCACTCGCCGAGCTCCTAGCAGACCCGGCGGTCCCGAAAGGGACCGACACGGCGCTTGCGGCGCTGCTCGGGCTTTGGGGTGCGACCTACGCCCTTAGCGCTGGACCCGCCTGCGAGCAGGCGCAGCAGCAACAACTGCGTTGCTGGTATCAAAAAGGCACGCTCGCCCACCTGCGGCGTCTCAATCACCCGGCGATCTTGAGCCTCATCGACGCCCATGGCGATGAGTACCAGCTCGTGCTGCGATCGCTCGATGACAAAGCCGCGACCTTGGTCGCCGGCGATGCCGAGTTCTCGATCAAACTCGAGGACCTTGCCGGGCATTGGTATGGCGACCATCTGCTCGTCTGGCGGCCAGGAGTCGGCAGTGGCGCCACGCTTGCGCCCGGTTCGCAAGGCGACGGCGTGCTCTGGCTCAGACAAAGCCTTGCAAAAATCTACGGCGAGCCGATTGCTCCTGCGGCTTCGGATGTCTACGACAGCGCGTTGCAGGAGCGCGTGCGCCAATATCAGCGCGAGCGCCGTCTCGCGGTTGACGGCATCGCTGGCACCCAAACCCAGGTCGTCATCAATACCGAACTCGATATACCTGGCTCGCCGCTATTGACGGAGGCGGATTGACATGTCGTTCATTCTCGATGCGTTGAAGAAATCCGAGAAAGAACGCCAGCGCGATGCCGTACCGGGCATCAACGATCTGCCGATCGTCGTGCACGAGCCACGGGGTTCGTTTTGGGTCCTCGCCGTAATCGGCGGTCTCGGTCTATGCATCGTCGTGCTCGCCTGGGCATGGTGGCGTGCGGCGATGCCGGCCCGGCTCGCGGCAACTCCGCAGCCAGCGGAGCTTCGCGTCACCGAGCTACCACCTGCGGTGCCGCCGCGTACCGTCGCTCCGGTGCCGACGCGCAATCTGGCCGGTGAAGCCGCACAAGCCGCCAGCCGATCCGAGCCGGCCGCAGCAGCCCCAACCCGTCGCGTCGTTAGCGCGCCTGCGGTGGTTACGACTGGGCCGATGTCGATCGTTGCGGCGCGCGCATCCGGCATGGCGGTACCGGAACTCACTCTAGAGCTGCATGTGTACAGTCCCGAAACGGCGCGACGGTTCGTGTTCATCAACTCCCGCAAATACGTTGAGGGCGAGACACTGCGGGAAGGACCGCGCGTCGAGGAGATCACCAGCGAGGGAGCGATTCTCAGTTTCGCTGGACAGAATTTCCTGTTGCCGCGGGACTGACTAACCTGCCGGTATCTCGACCTGCTCGACAAGTTCAGCCGTGTCGTTACGCGGGCTATTGACCGCTCTGCCTACAGGCCGAATGTCCACACCGCGTTCCGCCGTCGATTCGAGTAAAGCGAGACACGTTTCGCGCGGCGTCTGCGGGTCGAGCCAAGCGTCAAAGCTCGACGCCGTCAGCAGCACCGGCATGCGGGCATAAATCTCCGCTAGACGTCCGCTGGCCGCGATTGTGATGATCGTGCACGACTCGACCGCCTTATCGTCGTCACCCCGCCAATGTTCCCAGAGACCGGCGAAACTCATCGCGGAGCCATCCTGCATGCTAATGAAGTACGGCCACTTTCCGGCGCGGCTCTGCGCCCACTCATAAAACCCGCTTGCCGGAACGATGCAACGCCGCCGCTTGAATGCCTGGCGGAACGCGGGGTTCTCTGCGACGGTCTCGCCGCGCGCATTGATCATGCGATTACCGATGGACAAGTCCGTGGTCCAGTGCGGGACGAGGCCCCAGCGGAGCATCGCGGCCTCCCGCCGTCCGGACGATCTCGGGCGAATCGCCAGGACATTCTGAGTCGGCGCGATGTTATAGCGCGCCTCTAACGCCGGAGTCTCGGCAAGGTCGTACTGGCGCGCGATTTGCGCGGCGGGTACAAAAAATGCGAACCGGCCGCACACATTACGCCCGTATGCCGGAACCGCGATCGAGCAGATAGAACACTGTCGCGAACAGCACGACGACGGCCGTAACAATAATCATGTAGGCCGTCCCGATGGCAATGTCCGAGGAGCCGAGCATGCCAAATCGAAACGCATTGACCATGTAGAGGATCGGATTCACTTGCGCAATGGCCTGCCATCCCGGCGACAGCATCGATATCGAGAAGAATACACCGCCTAAGTAAGTCAGTGGCGCTAGCACGAACGTCGGAATGATCGAAATCTCATCGAAATTCTTCGCAAATATCGCATTCAGAAGCCCGCCTAGAGAGAACGTCGTGGCGGTCAGCACGACGACGGAAATCGTGATGAGCGGATGCTCGACCCGCAATTCCGTAAAAAACATCGCGACTACCGTGACCAGTGCAGCTACGGCCAAGCCACGGACGACGCCGCCGACAACGTAGCCGGCAATGATCGTTCCGACGGACAGCGGCGAAACGAGCATTTCTTCGAGATGATGATGCAGTTTACCGGAGAAAAACGACGACACGACGTTGCCGAACGAGTTAGTGATGACGGCCATCATGATCAGGCCGGGCGCAATGAACTGCGTGTACGGCACACCGTCCATGGCGCCGATACGCTGCCCAATGAGGCTGCCGAAAATAATGAAATACAGCGTCATCGTGATCGCCGGCGGGACGATGGTCTGCACCCAGATTCGCACGACTCGATTGACTTCCTTACGCACGATCGTGATGAAGCCGACAAGATTGATCTTGAGTAGATTCGTCTCCGGAGCCCGCCCTGTAGTGAGCGGCGGCGCGGATAAGGAATTGAGCTCCGCCATTACTGACTACCCTCTGCCGTTTTACTGTCCACGAGCCGCATGAATAGCTCTTCGAGCCGGTTGCTCCGCGTGCGCATGCTCGTAACGTGCAGGGCCTTCGCAGAAAGCGTGCCGAAAAGCTCATTCAATGTCCTTTCCTTCGTGATTTCAACTTCGATTTCATGCTCATTGCGCAATTTGACATCGTAGCCGTCTAGTTCGGGCGTAGAGTCCATACGTTCTTGCAGCGTCAACACGAAGACCTCGCGCTGCAGCTTGCTCACGACGCGAGCCATCGAGTCGTTTTCGATGATTCGCCCTTCGTCGATGATCGCGATATTGCGGCAAAGACTCTCGGCCTCCTCGAGGTAATGCGTCGTCAATATGATGGTCATGCCCGATTCGTTGAGCGCGCGCATGAGCGCCCACATAGAACGGCGGATTTCGATGTCGACACCAGCCGTCGGCTCGTCGAGGATCACAAGCCGCGGTTCATGAACGAGTGCGCGCGCGATCATGAGGCGGCGTTTCATGCCGCCTGATAGATTACGGGCGATGTCGTCGCGGCGATCCCAGAGATGCAGAGCCTTGAGATATTTCTCGGCGCGCCGCTGCGCCTCGGCCCTGGGTACTCCGTAATAGCCCGCCTGGTTGACCAGAATATTCGCGGTCTTTTCGAAAATGTTCAGATTAATTTCTTGGGGCACGACGCCGATACACGCCTTGGCCGCCTCACGCTGAGTATCGATGTCCAAGCCGAACACGCTAATGCGCCCACGCGTCTTATTGACGAGCGACGTGATGATGCCAATGACCGTCGTCTTCCCGGCCCCGTTGGGCCCAAGTAGCGCGAAGAAATCGCCCTCGCGCACGACGAGGTCGATGCCCTTCAAGGCTTCCAGGCCGTTTTTGTAGACCTTGCGCAGATCCTCGATAACTAAGGCGTCCAGAACAGCTCCCGGGCTCGCGGGCCGTAGGCTAGAGAGCTGGTCATTCTAACCGGCTGCCGCAGAAAAGCGCGCTCGCATGCCATGCGTGCGGGAGCGGCCCGCGGGCGCGAAACGTCCCGGCCGCGGAGATCGAGTATCTGTGCGGTCAGTAGGTCGCGCGCAGCTGCCGATGCGCCCAGCCGTGCAGACTGCTGCGCGGTAGTCCGACTTCAGGCTGCAGCGCGATAAGGATTAGCATCCGGGCTGCGTCCGACGCCGTCGGCCGTAACAAGGCGTTCCAAGTCAGTTGGGTATCGGCGAATGCGCACCGTAGTACTCCACGCGCGCCCCCCATCGCGGCTAGTCGCTCCAAAGGTAGCGCCCGTAGTCGCCGCAATTCGTTGACCGACAAGTGCAAAAACAGGCGCGCCTCGAACGGACGGGTACGCGCCAAATAGCGGGCGTTATTCAGAATCGTCAATACGAGCGCAAGCTGCATACGCGCGAGCGCTGACGATGGCGGCTCCACCAACTCCGGCAGCTCGGTAACCGGGTCGAGCTGCAAGCGAAACAGCGCAGCCGGCAGCTCGGCGATTTGATCCAGCGTGTCCGGCTTGGCATCGCGCAGGCACGCGACGACACGACGCGGCAGGCCGAGGCAGGGCTGACCCTCGCGAGCCCGGGCCTGGAGATAGGCCAGAAAAAGGCGGTTGAGCTCCTGGAGCTCTTCGAGGCGGTTGGTTAGCTGGTCGTCGGAAGACATCTTCGGGGCCCTTTTTTGCTTAAAATGCCATATCTGGTCCTAAATTACCATTTATGGTTAATCTACGCTAAGCCCTAATATCTGCCCGGTTTAATCCAAAAGCCTAAACAAGGGGACAACGTGCGCACGACAGACGACCGGTATAGGGGCGAGCGAGCACGCTTCGAGCTCGCAATACGCATGATTCGACACGAAGCGCGGACCGGAACAATCCGTTATCTCACTGGCATCAGCGATGACCGCATCAGAAAGCTCTATACGAGCTACTTCAAGTTCGACGGCAGCGCCAAGGTCAAACGTCGTCGCGGCAAGACACCGACGCAGATCACACCATTGATTCGTACGCCGGCACGTACGTTGGAATCGGGCGTGTTCGTGAATTTACTGCTCGCCAACGGCCTGCTCTCCATCGAGCAACCACCTGGACCCGCGCTTCGCGGTAATATCGGACTCGGCAACCGTTTCTGTCAGTGTTATGAAACGCATATCCATGTCATCCCGGAACCGACGCTCAGCTTCGAGTGGGCGTGGAATCTCATGCTGACCATCAGGCGCGGCGACGAGATTGGTATCGAACGCTGCGACACGTGCTCGACGACCTATCTGTATGATTTGCTGTCGTTGCCGAAAAGCCCGTGTCCGGCCTGTCCGACATTGCGTCCGCCGAGGCACGCGCAGGCCGCCGGCGCGGCGGCGCCCTAATAGCCTATGTGCGTAGTGGCATTCGCCGCCGGCACGTCGGCTGACTACCCACTAGTCTTCGCGGCTAATCGCGACGAGTTGCACACACGCCCCACGGCGATGGCGGACTGGTGGCCGGACGCCGAGATCTTCGGCGGCCGCGACCTCGCCGCTGGCGGCAGTTGGCTTGCCGTGAACCGTGCCGGACAACTCGCTGCCGTCACGAACTTGCCGCAAGCGAACGCGCGCAAGCTGCCGCGCTCGCGCGGCGAACTCGTCCGGGATTTTCTAACGCGGGAAAATTCGGCGAGTGAGTTCGTGCAGGTACTCGCCGCGCGGGCGAACGAATATGGGCCGTTCAATTTCCTAGGCTACGACGGCCGGATATTTCACTACGTCGGCACGCAGACGGATGCACACCAGCTTGCGCCCGGGGAATACGCGCTCAGTAACGCGCCGTGGGGAACGGATTGGCCGAAAGTGCGCATAGCGCGGCAGGGTCTGCGCGCCGCGCTGCGGACACCCGATCCAGTCGCAGCGCTTCACGAACTCTTGGCACCGAAGGCGCGCACGGGTGATGACCCGCTCGATCGACGAACGGCGCTGTTCATCGACGACCCGGTGCACGGAACGCGCTCGTCAACGGTCATTCTGCGGTCGGCCGATGGGCAGCTACGTTTCTCGGAATACGCCTTCGCGGCGGACGGCCGCAAAACTAACGCAATCGCGCATACCTTCATGGTCGGCCGCCAGCCATCTGAGCGGGTCGCCACACGCTAAGCGTCCGCCGCCAGGCGCGCCTTGAGCCACCGGGAAATGTCCTGAACTTCTTGCGCGCAGACCATATGCGCCATGGGGTAGCTGTGCCATTCCACGCGATAGCCGTGTGACCGGAGAACTCCCATGGACTCTCGGCCGAGCGCTTCGGGCAGAACCTCGTCGTCGCTGCCGTGTGCCATGAACACGGGCGTGGTCAGGTTCGCGGCGGAGCGCTCCGCCTGGAGACGGTCCCGCAGCGGTAGATAGGCGGACAACACCATGATGCCGCCCAAGGATTTGGGACAGCGCACGCCAGTGTGCAGCGCGATCGCGCCACCCTGCGAGAAACCCGCGAGGATGATGCGGTCTGCGGCAATACCGCGCGCGCATTCACGCTCGATCAGGGCCATGACTGCCGCTTCGCTGGCCCGGATGCCAGCAGCATCCTCGCCCGTCATCCGGTTCAGCGCCAGGATATCGTACCAGGCACGCATGGCCATGCCTCGATTGAGCGTCACCTGCCGCACAGGTGCATGTGGAAATACGAATCGCACATGGGTATCGAGGTCGAGTGCCGGTACGATCGGCTCAAAGTCGTGACCGTCGGCGCCGAGGCCATGCAGCCACAACACGCTCGCAGTCGGCACCGCGCCCGTTGCAACTTCGACTGTCTCCAACACTGCACTCATCGTTGAACTCCGTGCATTTCCCAACGTTCGCGCCCGGCCGACACCGGCCGCGACAAGGGACTTGCATTCATTGCACATAACACATACTCTATGCGCAACTTTATTCACAGACCCGCAAGCCCATGCCCAGTGCTGTCATCCAACAACAAGCACGCCGCCGAGCTATCGCCCGACTGCTGGAGCGCAAGACGATCACGCGACAGGCCGACCTCGTCGGGATGTTGCGCGACGAAGGCTTTCCCGCGACGCAGTCTAGCGTAAGCCGCGATCTCCGGGACCTTGGCGTCGCGAAGCTCAAGACTGGCTATGAAATGCCGCCGCGCGCCACCCGGCCCGGCGATGCCGCCGAAGCGCTTCAGCACGTCGCCGAGCTGGTCCGCGACTTGCGTCCCGCCGGACCGAACTTGCTCGTGATTAGAACCGCGGTCGGCGCCGCCCAGCGCGTCGCCGTTACCTTGGATCGCATCGACTGGCCCGAGATCGTCGGCACACTGTCCGGCGACGATGCGATTTTCGTCGCAACTAGCGGCGCTGCTCAGCAGCGGCGTCTGACCGCTCGCCTGCGCGAGCACTTACGAAAGGCTGCGCCATGAATCCCAACGATTCCCCAATCATTCTGGCTTTCTCCGGCGGTTTGGATACGTCGTTTTGCGTACCTTGGCTCAAGGAGACTTACCATCGCCCGGTTGTCACTGCCACAGTCAATACCGGCGGACTCGACACGGCCGCAGCCGATGCGCTGGCCAAGCGCGCGCGCGAGCTCGGCGCGCTCGACCATGTGCTCATCGAGGGCCGCGAGGACTTCTTCAATGAAGTGCTCAAATATCTGGTCATGGGTAACGTTCGGCGCGGCCAACTCTATCCGCTGTGCGTGGGCGCCGAACGCGGGATTCAGGCCCGCCACCTCGCCGAGATCGCCAAGCAACGTGGCGCCACGACGGTCGCCCATGGCTGCACGGCTGCGGGCAATGACCAAGTGCGCTTCGAAGTCATCCTCAAGGCACTAGCACCCGGCGTAGAGATCCTCGCGCCCGTGCGCGACTACTCCTGGGCGCGGCAAGACCAGGTCCGGTATCTCGAAGAGCGAAACCTGCCGGCGCCCGCCAAAGGTTCCGCGTATTCGATCAATCGCGGCCTCTGGGGCGTCACCATCGGCGGCACGGAAACCCTGACCTCAACGCAGAGTATCCCCGAATCGGCGTGGGTACTGAGCGCCGACGCGCATACCCAACCGCGCAAACCCATCGAACTCACCGTCAGTTTCAAGCACGGCGTCCCGACAGCCATCGATGGCGAACCGCTTGCCCCGGTCAGCTTAATCGAACGTCTCGAAGAAATCGGCAGCCAGTTCGGTATTGGTCGGGGCATCCATCTCGGTGACACCATCATCGGTACCAAGGGTCGCGTCGCTTTCGAAGCGCCGGCGGCGGAGATTTTGCTGCGCGCGCATCGCGAACTCGAAAAGCTCACGCTCAGCGCGATGCAGCAACGAGTCAAGGAATTGCTCGGTCTGACCTATGGCGATCTGATCCACGAAGGCAAGCAGCTTGATCCGGCGTGTCGCGATATAGAGGCCTTACTCGCTTCCTCACAGCAGCGCGTCACCGGTACGGTGCGTTGTTTGCTGCGCCCCGGCAGTCTGTTCGTGCTCGGCACGGATTCCCCGCACTCGCTGATGGCCGCCAGCCGCGGCAAATACGGGGAGTCCGCCGGCGAATGGACGCCGGCCGACGCCCTTGGTTTCGCAACGATTCTAGCGCTTCCCGGGATGCTCTATACCCGGGCGCGAGGCGATTGACGTGCGTTCCTTAGTCGTCGACAAAATCGCTTCGGTTGCCGTGGCCAATGACCTGAGTCGGGAGCTGCGGATCAGCCCGACCATTCCGTGCGAGGAAGGCATCCTCGTCGCGGTCGAAGTTCTGAACAACAAGTCGCGGTACAACACGCTCGAACTCACGAGCGGGCGTATGGCGCAAGTCAAACGCGGCGACGTCATCGTCGGCGCGCTAGGCCACCGTAAGGCGCTGTTCGGCTATTCCGGGCACCTACCGACGGAGCTCGCGCCCGGCGACACGATTCAGATTCTGAATCTGGGCGGGGTCATGGGCATCTGCGATTCGATCAACCCGAACCACGGCCAGCCGTTCGACTGTCGTGTCTTAGGTGTGGTCTTGGATTTCCCCTACCTCGGCGAGCGCATTGGCGTGCCGGCCCGTGTCGGCGCGCAGCGCCTCGAGTACGATGCCGCCGTCGATGTGCATGATGTGCCTGTGATCGCAATCGCCGGCACCTGCATGGACGCCGGCAAAACCGTTGCCGCGTGTGCCGCGATCAGCCGGTTTCGCCACAATCGTCTGCGCGTCAACGCGTTCAAAGCGACCGGCGTGGCCCTGCGCCGCGATATTCTGGCAATGGAAGACGCCGGCGCGCGGCATACCGGCATCTTTACGGACCACGGCATCGTCGCGACAACGCCGGCCAATGCCCCTGCGCTAACCCGCATGCTACTCAATCAGATGACCGAGGAGCGGCCGGATCTGGTCGTATTCGAACTCGGTGACGGCCTGCTCGGCGCCTACGGCGTCGAAGCAATCCTCAAGGACACCGCCGTGCGCGACACGTTCAGTGCCGTCGTGCTCTGCGCTAACGATCCCGTTGGCGCCTGGGGCGGTGTCCAGCTCCTGCGCGATGTCTTCGCGATCGAGCCCGCCTTGGTCACCGGCCCGGCGACAGACAATCAGGTCGGCATCGACATCATCGAAAGGCGCACGCAAGTGCGCGCAATCAACGCATTGACCAACGGCGCGGAACTCGGCGATCTTTTGCAGGAGAAGCTTGGCCTCGTTGGCTCAGCGCTAGAGCACGCATGAGCCAAATACGTCTACCGGTCATCGTCCTGGGCGGCTCGGGCTACGTCGCCGGTGAGTTGCTGCGCTTGATCGCACAGCATCCGCGCCTCGAGCTCGGAGCGGCCGTCTCCACCAGTGCGGCGGGCGAACCGATCGGCAACTGTTTCGCGCATCTCGCGCCGAGCTTTCCGGAGACACGGTTCGTGTCCATCGATGCCGCCGTCGAACGGCTCGCCGACGCCGCGCACTGGGTCGTCGTTTCGGCGGCCCCACACGGCGTCTCCGCTGCACTCGTGGACCGCTTACTCGCGGGGGCCGAAGCGGCGAACGTGAGGATGACCGTGGTCGATGCGTCGGCAGATTTTCGGTTTCGTGAGGCGAGCGAGTACGAAGCGATCTACGGCAGCGCCCACGGCGCGCCCGCGCGCCTGAACGCGTTTCGCTGCGCGGTACCCGAGCATCTGGCCACGATCGACACGCCGCACGCGGCCCAGCCGGGCTGTTTCGCAACGGCAATGCTGCTCGCGATCGTCCCGTTACTGGCGCAAGGTTTGTGCCAACCGGACTTCTGCGTCAGCGCGATCACCGGTAGCACAGGTGCCGGCGGCACGCCCCGCGAGACGACGCATCACCCGGTCAGGCAGAGCAACGTCTTCGCCTATCAGCCACTCGCACATCGCCACGATCCCGAAGTTCGCACGCTGAGCGAAGCCGCGACGCAAGCCGCGATCCGCCTCCACTTCGTGCCGCACTCGGGTCCCTTCGCACGCGGCATTCACGCGACGGTCTTCGCTCCGCGCGCAACGGCCGCATCGACCGCTGAGATCCAAGCTGCCGTTGCCGAGTATTACGCAGGCTCGGCGTTTGTGCGCGTCGGCTCTGCGCCGCCGCGGCTCAAGGATATCGTCGGTACCAATTTCGCGAACCTGAGCGTCACGGCGGATGCCGAGACGATCGCCGTGTGCTGCGTGCTCGACAATCTCGTCAAGGGTGCCGCCGGCGGCGCCATGCAATGGGTAAACCGCTTGCTCGGCTGGCCGGAAGCCGAAGGCTTGATGATTGCGCCGCCGGGGTGGGTTTGATGGCGGCACGACAGGCACAGCTGACCGAGGTTTATCCGATGCTGCCGTTCGTGCCCTTGAGCGGCACAGGCGTCTACTTGCGCGATGCGGCCGGCCGGGAAGTGCTCGATCTCTATGGCGGCCACGCGGTGGCGGCGCTGGGTTACGGACATACTGGACTCATCGCCGCGTTGTCCGAACAAGCGGCGCAGCTTTATTTCCAAAGTAATGCCGTCAATCTCAACGTACGTGACGAGGCGGCCGAGGCCCTCGCGCAATTCGCCGGCCAAGGCCTCGAGCGCGTGTTCTTCGTTAATAGCGGTGCCGAAGCGAACGAGAACGCGTTGCGTGTCGCGCTGCGCGCGACAGGCCGGCGCAAGATTATCGCTGTCGAACACAGCTTTCACGGCCGCAGTGCTGCCGCCGCGGCCGTCACCTGGGGTGCGCGGGAGCGCTGGTACGGATTTCCGCAAACGCCGATGGACGTGGTATTCGTGCCGCGCAACGATACGGCGGCGCTCGCCGCTGCTGCGGACGCGAATACCGCGGCGCTCATCATCGAGCCCGTCCAAGGCTTGGCCGGCGCGTTTGACTTCGCGCCTGAATATCTGAGCGCCGCGCGCGAAATCTGTAGCTGCGCCGGTGCACTGCTGATTTTCGACGAGGTCCAAACCGGAATCGGCCGGCTAGGAGCACCATTCGGTGCCAACCTCTACAACGTGCGCCCGGACCTGCTGACAACCGCCAAAGGCCTCGGTGGCGGCTTTCCGTGCGGCGCGCTGCTCATGACGCAAGCCTTGGCCGCGGATCTCAAAGCCGGCGACCTCGGCACGACTTTCGGCGGTGGCCCGCTCGCGTGCGCCGTGATCAAGACCGTAATCGAGACGATTGAGGCCGACGGATTGCTCGCGCGAGTCCAGGAGATCTCCGCGTTTATCCGCGCAAGCTGCAGCACCGGTCCGGTGACCGCAATCCAAGGCGCCGGATTATTACTGGGGCTCAAGACCGTGCCCAAAGCGGCGGCCGTCCGGGACGCACTGCTCGCGAAGAACATTCTCGTCGGCACGAGTGCCGACCCGCACATCGTGCGGCTGTTGCCGCCGCTGATTCTCGAACGCAGTCACGTCGCGCAACTGTCACAAGCCCTAGAGGAACTCGCCGATGAATCGTTTCAATGATCTAGCCGATTTTTCCGGCGCGGAGATCGAGGCCTTACTGGAGCTTGCGCAGCGGCTGGAGCGTCAGCCGGAGCCCCAAGCGCTGGAAGGTAAGATCCTGTCGCTGCTGTTCCTGAGCCCGTCGCTGCGGACTCTCGCATCGTTTCAAGCCGCGATGGCCCGGATGGGCGGGGGTTCGTTCGTGATCTCACCAGACATGTCGATACACGGTATCGAGACACGCCCGGGCATCGTGATGGACGGTGTCGCTGCCGAGCACATCCGCGAAGCCGTGCCCGTGATCGCGTCGTACGGCGACGTCATGGGCATCCGCGCATTTGCCGAACGGCGCAACCTCGAAGACGAGGTCGCCGATCGCGAATATAACGACCTTGCGGCGCTCGTCGGCATTCCGCTCATCAACATGGAATCGGCGATTCAGCATCCATGCCAGAGTCTTGCCGACTGGAAGACCATGGACGATCTGGTAATTCCGAAGGCCGGCGGCCGCTTCGTGCTGACGTGGGCCTACCATCCGCGCGCATTGCCGCTGGCCGTGCCGTCCACGACCGTGAAGATGGCCGCCATGCGCGGCATGGACGTCGTCGTGCTACGTCCCGAAGGCTTCGAGTTGCCCGATTCGATCATGACGCAGGCCCGCGCACTCGCCGCGACCTCGGGCGGGCGCGTCACTGAGACGACCGATCGACGCGAAGCGCTCGAAGGCGCGCACGTGATTTATGCGAAATCCTGGTCCTCCACGCGCCACTATGGCGACAAGCGCGGCGACCAAGCGCTACGCGAGGAGCTGACCGATTGGTGTGTCGACGAGCCTTGGTTCGCAACCGCGCGGCCGGATTGTCGCTTTATGCATTGCCTGCCGGTGCGACGCGGTGTCGTTGTCGCCGACCGCGTGCTCGACGGACCGCGCAGCGTCGTCATCGCCGAAGCGCGGAATCGCATGTTTGCGCAAATGGCGGTCCTCTACCGCATGTTGAAAGGATGATGAACATGTCACGAATGAGCGGTAACGAACGCGCCATCGCCGTTACGGCACTGAAGCATGCGGCTCCTTATATTCGCATGTTCAAACGCAAAATCTTTGTCCTCAAAGCGGGAGGCGAGGCGTTTTTGTCACCGGAAGGAACTCGAACGCTCGTCGAGCAGATCGGGATCTTGCACGGGGTCGGTATCCGCGTCGTGCTCGTGCATGGCGGCGGGCCGCAATCGACTGCGCTCGAAAAGGCCTTGGGACTGACGACGCAGTTTGTCGATGGCAGACGGATCACGGATGCGAATTCACTCGCGGTCGCGACGATGGTTTTAAACGGTCAGATCAATACGGCGATACTGGCGGCCTGCCGCCATCTCGGTCTGCCTGCCGTAGGCATCAGCGGCGTGGATGCCGGCCTGATCCGGGCACATCGGCGCCCGCCGGTGGCGCGCGACGGCGGCGACCCGGTCGATTATGGTTTTGTCGGTGACATCGACAGCGTCGATGCGTCTGTCCTACTCAAGCAGCTCGACAACGACCTGCTGCCGGTCATCAGCCCATTGTCGGCCGACGAATCCGGGACGCTGCTCAACATCAACGCCGACACGATCGCGGCAGCCATCGCCGTGGCGCTCGGTGCCGAAAAATTGATTCTCGCCACCGGTGCCCCCGGCATTCTCGAATCGCGCGACGACCCGCGCTCATTGATATCCTATATCGACATTGCCGGGCTGGCGAAACTGCGCGCCGAAGGCCGCATCGCCGATGGCATGCTGCCGAAGGCCGCCGCGATCGAACGGGCGCTTCGCGAGGGCGTGCCGCGCGTTCATGTGATCTCGTTCGAGCTCGCCGACAGCCTGCTGCTCGAAGTCTTTACCAACGAAGGCACGGGCACGCTCGTCGTCAACGACATCGGCAACCTGAGTCCGGCAGAACAGGTCAGTTAGCGCCATGGGCACGAACCGACTTTGGGATAAAGGCAAACCACTCGACGAGCGGATTCTCGAATTTACCGCGGGCGAGGATCATCGCCTCGATGCCCGCTTGGTGCCCTACGACGTACGCGCGTCGATCGCGCACGCGCGCATGCTCGCCAAGCAAGGCTTGCTCGCCGGCAAGGACTGCGACGCTATCTGCAATGGCCTCACGGCACTCGGCGAGGAGCACGCGCGCGGTGAGTGGTCGATCACGCTCGAAGAAGAGGACGTCCATAGCGCGCTCGAGCGACGTTTGATCGAGCGCATCGGTGCGGCGGGCGGGCGCGTTCACCTCGGCCGCTCGCGCAACGATCAAGTACTCGTCGCACTGCGCCTCTACCTGAAAGACGCCTGCGAAACTCTAGCCGCGAGCGCGCGCAGCGTGGCGGAGGCGCTCGCCGCGATCGCGCGCGATCAGGGCCAGATCCCGCTACCCGGCTACACGCACATGCAGGCCGCAATGCCCAGCTCGGTCGGCCTCTGGGCCACGGGTTTTGCGACGGAGTTGCGCGACGATGCCGAGGGCATTGCCCAGGCCGCGCGCCGGGCTGATGCGAATCCGCTCGGCTCCGCGGCCGGCTACGGCGTGCCGGGTCTCAACTTGGATCGCGAGGCCACTCGGGCCGCGCTCGGCTTCGCGACAACCCAGGAGCCGGTGACGGCCGTGCAGCTCAGCCGCGGTAAGGCCGAAGCCACGCTGATCTTCGAGCTCACCCTGCTCACGGGCGACTTGGGCCGGCTCGCCGCCGATTTGCTGCTCTATTACACGCAGGAATTCGCGTTCATTGCCCTACCCGAGGAGATGACGACTGGCTCCTCGATCATGCCGCAAAAGCGCAATCCCGACATCTTCGAGCTCATCCGCAGCACCCAGGCGGTGCTGACCGGCGCGCTGCTCGAGACCCTGGCGATCTCGGCGAAACTCACTTCCGGCTACCATCGCGATCTGCAACGGTTGAAAGCACCGTTGTTCCGCAGCATCGATCTGAGCAGCGACGCGTTGGCGATCACGGCGCACGCTTTGCCCCGCATCCGCTTTCGCGCGGAACAGATCGAACTCGGCCCGGAACTGTATGCCGCCGAGCAAGCGAACGCTCTGGTCGTCAAGGAAGGAATCCCGTTTCGCGAAGCCTACCGGCGTGTCGCCAAGCTACTTGCGGCAGCTTCGAAAGCGCAGGATTAAATGGCGCTTCGTTATCGCAAGCTGACGCCACGACTAATCACCGTTGTCGCGATGGCGGCGCTGTGGGCGTGCGGTCAGCGCGGCCCGTTGACCTTACCCGACGATGCGGCCGATACCGCGCCATCCGTCGCCGGCCAGGATCCGCCATCGAGCGATGAGCAAGAAGAAGACAACTAAGCCGCTCGTACTCGTCGACGGCAGCTCCTATCTATTTCGAGCGTTCCATGCGATGTCGAGAAACGACCTGCGCTCGAGCCGCGGCGAGCCGACGGGCGCGATGCTCGTCGTTTTGAATATGCTCTACAAGCTGCTCGACGATTACGCGCCCGAACACATCGCCGTGGTCTTCGACGCGCCAGGCAAGACGTTCCGTGACGATCTGTACGCTGAGTACAAAGCCAACCGCCCGCCGATGCCCGATGACTTGCGCCCGCAGATCGAACCGCTGATCGCCGCCGTCGAAGCCAACGGCATTCCGGTGCTGCGCATCAAAGGCGTGGAAGCCGACGACGTCATCGGCACACTCGCGCGCCGCGCCGCCGCCCGCGGGCTCGCGGTCGTGATCTCTACCAGCGACAAAGACATGGCCCAGCTCGTCGACGACGGGATCACATTGCTCAACACGATGAGCGAAACGCAACTCGACGCTGCCGGGGTCAAGGAGAAATTCGGCGTGAAGCCCGAGCAGATCATCGACTTTCTTGCGCTCACAGGCGATACGTCCGACAACATTCCAGGTGTGCCTGGCGTCGGCCCGAAAACTGCCGCCAAATGGCTCGCCGAGTACGAGAATCTCGAGGCCATCGTCGACCACGCCGAGGACATCACGGGCAAGGCGGGCGAGAACCTGCGCGCTGCGCTCGAACAATTGCCGCTCTACAGGCAGCTCGCGACGATCGTCTGCGACGTTGAATTAGAGATCGAGCCCGAAGGGCTCGTGCTCCGTCAACCTGATCCGCAGCGTCTGAACGAACTTTTTGAGCGCTATGAACTCAAGAGTTTGTTACGCCGCGCGGACGCTCCAGCCGAAGTGCAACGCGCGCCTGCCGCGAACGTGAAGTACACCACCGTACTCACGCAGGCTGAGCTCGATACCTGGCTTGAACATATCGTAGCGGCTGAACTCGTCGCGCTCGATACCGAGACGACGAGCCTCAACTACATGGAGGCCGAACTGGTCGGAATTTCAGTCTGCGTCGAAGCGGGCAGCGCAGCCTATATTCCGCTTGCACATCGCTATCCCGGCGCACCCGACCAGCTCGACCGCGACGCGGTACTCGAGCAAATGCGCGCGTGGCTCGAGAGTGACGCGCCCAAGCTCGGCCATCACTTGAAATACGATGCCCATATTTTTCAGAATTACGGTATCGCGCTCGGTGGTATCGCCTTCGATTCGATGCTCGAATCGTTCGTGCTGAATTCCACCGCAACGCGCCACGACCTCGATTCCGTGGCCGCGAAGTATCTCGAGATTAAAACGACCAAATACGAGGAAGTCGCCGGTAAAGGCGCGAAGCAGCTGTGCTTTGACGAAGTCGATATCGACGTCGCCGCGCCATATGCGGCCGAAGATGCTGACGTCAGCTTGCGCCTGCATGCGACACTCTGGCCGCTGCTCGAGCAAACCCCGGAATTGCGCAGTGTCTATGTAGACATCGAGCAACCGCTTGTCCCCGTTCTGCAACGAATGGAGTACCTCGGGGTGCTCGTGGACGCTGCGATGCTGCAAGCGCAAAGCCAGGAACTCGCCGAGTCGATGGCGGCAACCGAAGAGCAAGCGCACAGGGAAGCCGGCGGGCCATTCAATCTCGCCTCACCGAAACAGCTGCAGGAAATTCTCTACGGGCGCCTCGGCCTGCCGGTGCTCGGCAAAACACCGAAGGGACAGCCGTCGACGGCGGAGAACGTCCTACAGGATCTTGCGATCGACTATCCGCTACCGAAGTTGATTCTCGAGCACCGTGCGCTCGCAAAACTCAAATCGACCTATACCGATAAATTGCCCGCACAGATCAATTCCCGCACCGGCCGTATCCACACGTCCTATCATCAAGCCGTCGCGGCGACCGGACGCCTGTCGTCCTCCGATCCGAATCTGCAGAACATTCCGATCCGCACGCCGGAGGGCCGGCGCATTCGCCAGGCGTTCGTCGCACCGCAAGGCTACCGGCTACTTGCCGCCGATTATTCCCAGATCGAGCTGCGGATCATGGCGCACCTCTCCGAGGACGACGGCCTGCTCGAAGCGTTTGCCAGCAATCAAGACATCCACACAGCGACGGCCGCGGAAGTCTTCGGCCTCGAACCGGACCGAGTCGGCACGAACGAGCGCCGCTCCGCCAAGGCAATCAACTTCGGGCTGATGTACGGTATGTCGGCGTTTGGGCTTGCGCGCCAACTCGGTATCGATCGCGCCGAAGCGCAGACGTACGTCGATCTGTACTTCAGCCGTTATCCAGGCGTGAAACGCTATATGGATGAGACGCGCGAGCGTGCGCGGGAGCAGGGTTACGTGGCGACGGTCTATGGCCGGCGCCTATATCTGCCGGAAATCAAATCGCGTAACCATCAACGGCGTCAGTATGCCGAGCGCAGTGCGATCAACGCTCCGATGCAGGGTACGGCCGCAGACATCATCAAGCGCGCCATGATTGACGTGGACCGATGGCTCATCGACAGCTGTGCCGATGCGCGCTTGATCATGCAGGTCCATGACGAGCTGGTACTGGAAGTGCCCGCCGACGGCGCCGAGAAGTTTGCCGCCCAGCTGGCCGCACGCATGGAAGCCGCAGCGGATCTGCGGGTACCGCTCAACGTCGATTTCGGCCTCGGCAGTAACTGGGACGAAGCCCACTAGCCTGCGGCCCCGCGGCCGGCGGGCCCCATGCGCGGGGCCGGGCCCTCCGGGAACTTTTCGCGCCTATCGCCCGACTAATCCAGTGGGCTCTCATAGTGCCCCCCCGCTACCCTCCCTAAGCGGGATATCTGCCCGGTGACCCCATACCGGGATACTCAACCCCGGGCGCGTCCCCTGAATCCCGCGCCCGGGGTTGCTTTTAGTGGTCCAGTCCGAGCCAGGCCAGCAGTTGCGCCCGGGCCACTTCGACTCCGTCGCGTTTGGGCGCGGAAAACAGAGCGACGGCGACGTCGGCGGCGAGCGCCGCACGGATCTCGCGCAACGCCTTGTTGGCGGCGCTGCGGCTGAGCTTGTCGGCCTTCGTCAACAGGACCGCGGCCGGCACGCCGGCAGTCTGCGCCCAACGCAGCATCACCGCGTCGAGCTCACCGATCCCACGGCGAATATCCACGGTGATGAACAAGCCACGTAACGATCCGCGGCCGTGGAAATAGCCCTCCATGAGCCCGCGCCACTGCGCCCGCAGGCTCGCATCGACCTTCGCAAAACCGTAACCGGGCAGATCGACGAGACGCCGGTCGTCGCCGAGAGAGAAGAAATTGATCTCGCGGGTGCGCCCCGGAGTCTTACTGGTACGCGCCAGCCGGGAGTGCCGCGTGATCGCGTTGATGGCGCTCGACTTGCCTGAGTTCGAGCGGCCCACGAAGCCGACTTCCACACCGGAATCCACGGGAAACTGGGTCACGCTGCGCGCGCCGAGCAGGAACATCGGATTGAGGTCGCTGGTCATAGGGTAGGGGCGCGTATGGCCCCGATCATGCTGGGTTCAGATGGATTAGTGTACAATCTGCCGCCGTTTGCAAGGATTCCTGGACGAGGTTGCAAGGCTGTGACATATAACGATTTTTTGGCATTCTGGCGCGGCGGCGCGATGGTTGGCTTGCTGTGTGCGGCCGTGCTCCTCGGTGCCGGTAGCGAGGCCTCGGCACAGGGGCCGGCAAGCGCGGGCCGGGCCAAATCGGCCGTCTGCGCGGGCTGCCATGGCGCCGACGGCAACAGCATCAATCCGCTTTGGCCAAGCCTCGCCGGCCAACATGCCGATTACACGGCGCGCCAGCTCAGGGCGTATCAAGCGGGCGACCGCTCCGACGTGCTGATGTCGACCTTTGCCGCGAACCTGACCGCGGCCGATATCGCGGATCTCGCCGCCTACTTCGAGACCCAGATGCTGACGCCGAAGGGCGCAGACCCTGATCTCGTCACCACGGGCGAGCACATTTACCGCGGCGGGATCGCCGAGCGCGGCGTTGCAGCCTGTATCGCCTGTCACGGCCCCGCGGGCCGCGGCAACCCGCTTGCGGGCTATCCAAGCGTCAGCGGGCAGCACGCCGGCTACATCGTCAATACCTTAAGGGCCTATGCGGCCGGGGAACGGCGCTCCGATGCTTCGATGAATCTCATGATGCGCGACCTTGCGGCCTTGCTTAGCGAGGCTGAGATGCAGGCCGTGGCCAGCTATATGCAGGGACTGCATGGAGCCACTAACTAGGAGATCTCACAGTGTTAGCAACGAAAATTATCCGAACGACGCTCCTACCTCTGGCGATGCTCGCCGCCGTGTCGATTTGGGCGTGTAGCCCGCAAGACACAGCCACCGCTCCCGAGACTGCAGCCACGACTGCGATCGCTACCGCGCCTGCCAGCGCTGAAGCCGCGACGGCAGCGCCGAGCCCGGTTACGCGCAACGAGCCGGCGCCCCAGCCGCGAATCACCCTCGCGCAGGCGGATGCCCCGGCCGGCGCACGGCAATTCGCGCTTGGCACGCATTACGAGCGGCTGTCCCCAACGCAGCCCACGAGCTCGGGTCCCGAGCAGATCGAGGTCGCCGAGGTCTTCTGGTACGGCTGCCCGCACTGCTATACGTTCGACCCGTACCTCGAAAGCTGGAAGGAAAATTTGCCGAGCGACGTGAGTTTCGTGCGGATTCCGGCACTCTGGAACGAGGTGCTGCAGGTTCACGGGCGCATCTATTACACGGCTGAGGCACTAAACAAAGTCGACGAGATGCACGCGGCGATCTTCCGCGAGATGCACGTTAATCGAAACAGCCTGGATTCGCCGGCCGCAGTCCAAGCGCTCTTCGAGCGCTTCGGCGTCGACGCGGCGACGTTCAACAATACCTTCGAGTCGTTCGCGGTTTTCACCAAGCTGCAACGCGCGGACGAGCTGGCAAGACGCTATCGAATCTCGAGCGTGCCAACCGTCATCGTCAACGGCAAATACACCACCGACGCCACCAAAGCCGGCGGCTATCCACAACTACTCGCCGTCATCGATGAGCTCGTCGCGATGGAGCGCGCCGGCGAATAAGCCTTAGGCCTGAGCGTCTACGCTCAGAACGGATCGCGGTTCTCGGGCAAACCGTATGGGTCGATGTGAATCAGCACTTCGGCAGCCGGAAATACCTGCTGTACTTCGCGCTCGACCGCATCGCAAATCTTATGCGCTTCGTTGAGCGTGAGCCGCGGATCGAGCTCGAGATGAAACTGGATGAACTGCGCGGCACCCGCTGAGCGAGTCCGCATATCATGCAAGCCGCGAACCTCGGGATGGGCTCTCGCAATCTGGCCTATGCGCTTGCGATCACTGTCGGGCAGCTCCCGATCGAGTAACACGTCGATCGCCTCATGGGAGATCGTGTGCACACTCCACAGAATCAGCCCCACGACGACGAGCGCTAGCAGCGGGTCCAGGCTTTGCCAGCCCAGAGTCGCGGACAAACCGATCGCACCGAGCACGGCGAGATTGGTCAATATATCGGCACGGTAGTGGGCCGCATCCGCGGCGATCGCAAGCGACCCCGTGCGCGCAACCACGTGGCGTTGCAGCGAGGCCAGTGCGAGTGTCAATAGCAGCGAGCCGGTCATGACGGCGATACCAATATCCGGCCGCTCGACCGCGCTAGGTGCCAGCAAGCGCTCGACGGCACGGAACGCGACGTAGCCAGCGGAGCCCGTGATGATCACGGCCTGCACGAGACCCGCGATACCTTCGGACTTGCCATGGCCGAAGCGATGCTCGCGATCCGCGGGCGCCACTCCGACCTTGACCGCGAATAATGTGACCACCGAGGCGAGCAAATCGAGCACCGAGTCGGCCAGCGAGCTCAGCAGGGCCACGGAGCCGGTCACCGACCATGCCCAAACCTTAAAGCCGACCAACGTGACCGCAACGCCGACCGACGCGTAGCCGGCGAGGTGCATCAGCCGGATCTGCTGCGAATCGAGCTTCGTTGACTGCGTGGCGCTATTGGACTTCACGGCGGGAGGACTCTGGGTCGGCGCGCCATGGTACCAGTCACCGCCGCGCCAGGTCAGCCCGTGAGCATGATCAGATCGCCTGGAGCCGCGCGGCGGCCTCATCGAGCGTCGCGAGTTCTTTGGCGAAGCAAAACCGCACGAGTTGCGTGGCTGGCGGCGTTGCATAAAACGCCGACACCGGTATGACGGCGACTTTATGCGTTTGCGTGAGCCAGCGCGCGAACTCGTGGTCGGGACGCGTGGAAATCCCAGCATACTCGGCAAGCTGAAAGTAAGTGCCGCGCGAGGGCCGCAGCGCAAAATTAGAGCCCTGCATCGCCGCGCCAAAGTGATCGCGTTTTGCCTGATAGAAACGCGCCAAATCCAAATGATGCTCGGGGCAACTTGCCAAAAAATCCGCGAGCGCATATTGCAGCGGCGTCACCGTCGTGAACGTGTTGAACTGATGGATGCGGCGAAACTCTTCAGTCAACGGCGCCGGCGCCACGCAATAGCCGACCTTCCAACCCGTCGCATGGTAGGTCTTGCCGAACGAGAACACGGCAAAACTGCGTTGCGCGAGTTCCTCGTGTGCGAGCACGCTCGCGTGGCTCTGACCGTCGAAGACGATGTGCTCGTACACCTCATCGCTGAGCACGAAGCAGTCATACGGTCTGAGCATTGCGGCGAGCTGGTCGAGATCCGCTCGTGACAAAACCGATCCCGTCGGATTGTGCGGCGAATTGACGATCACCAGCCGCGTGCGTTCGCTCAAGCTTCCCGCGAGACGCTCCCAGTCGATTGAAAATTCCGGCTGGAGCAGCGGGATATGACACGCCTTTGCGCCCGCTAGCGCCGCTGCCGGCGCGTAGGAATCGTAAGCCGGGTCGAAGATGATCACCTCGTCCCCGGGCTTCAGGACCGCATGGATGGCGCAGAACAGTGCCTCGGTCGCGCCGCTCGTCACCGTAATCTGCGTCACGGGATCGACGTCGGCATCGTAAAGTGCTTTGACTTTCGTTGCGATCTGCTCGCGCAGCGCTTCGACGCCCGCCATTGGCGGATACTGATTGTGGCCGCGATGCATGTGCGCGCTGACGAGATCCAGCAGCTTGCGGGGCGGTTGGAAATCGGGATAGCCCTGCGACAAATTGATCGCGCCGGACTGCCCGGCCAGCCGCGACATCAGCGTAAAAATGGTCGTGCCGACGCCGGGCAACTTGCTCTGGATGGATGGCATCGTCTTGCGCGAGATCGTCAATCTTCCCCGGCGCCGCGCGTCGCGACGCGGTACAACTGTCCGGCCAATGCAGCGACGACGAACAGGCCGAGTATGCTCGGAAGATTCGTGTCGATCGCAAACACATTCGGATTGCCGGTCAGCGCAATCGGAATCGCCATGATGATGCCGATCAACGCCTCGCCCGTAATCAGGCCCGAGGCAAACAACATCCCGTTGCGCAGCGCGAGCGCCCCATCGACGCTACTCGCACTGTTACGGCGTCGCGCCAGATGCGCCACGAGTCCGCCGAGCGCGATCGCAACGGATAGCTCTAGCGGCAGATAGATTCCGACAGCAACGGCGAGCACCGGCGCGCGCCATGCGGCCTTGCGCGCCTTGAGTTGCTCATCGAGCACAATAATCACAATGCCGATCCCGGCGCCCGCCGCGACCATGCCCCAAGGCAGGCCGGCACCGAATACGCCCTGAGCAACCGAAGCCATCAGTGTCGCCTGGGGTGCCAACAGCGCGTCCGGGTGCTCGGCAGTCGGCACGCCAATCCCATAGGCGCTCAGTAACAGATTCAATATCGGCGCCATGACGAGCACGGCGCTGACGACTCCGAGCGCCTGCATGAGCTGCTGCTTCCACGGCGTCGCGCCCACGATATAGCCGGCCTTGAGATCTTGCAGGTTGTCGCCGGCGATCGCCGCGGCACAACACACGACTGCGCCGACCATGATCGCCGCCGCCGGCCCGCTCAGCGCATCGCCGCCGGTCAGCCAAAACAGCAAGAGCGCGGTAAACAAAATCGTCGCGATCGTAATTCCCGAGATCGGGTTGTTCGAGGAACCGACGATTCCGGCCATATAGGCGGCGACCGACGAGAACAAAAACCCAGTGATAATCATGACGAGCGTCATCGCCAAAGCCACGCCGACATTGGCAACGATCGCCTGATACACGACAAAAATCGGGATGACGATGACCGCAATACCGATAAGCACCAGGCGCATCGGCGTGTCATGCTGAGTATGATCGTAGGTCGTCGCTGCGGCCTGGCGTTCGGCACGCAAACCACTGACGACGCCCGACACGAGCGAACGCCGCATTGAGACCAACGCCCAGATTCCGCCGACCAGCATCGCGCCGACGCCGAGGTAGCGAATCTTCGACGTCCAAATCGCAAACGCAAGCTCAGCGGCCGACGTACCTCCGGCAAATTGTGCTGCCAGCACGGGATCGCCTTGCAACAACCACGTCGAATAGATCGGAACAGCAACGAACCAGGAGATCGCGCCACCGATGAGAATTAGAACGGCGATATTGAGCCCCACGATATAGCCCACGCTCACCAGTGCCGGGGAGAGATTGATGCCGACGTAGGCGATCGTGCTCGAGCCGACGTAGGTTGCCGCTTGCGCCGTGCCTGCCCAGAGGCGCAAGCCCGTCTCGATGAGCTTCGTCGCCGCGCCGAGCACGGCGGCGAGTGCGAGAATTTTTGCGCCTTGTCCCGGGGCCGCGCCAACCTTGAGCACTTCGGCTGTTGCCGTGCCTTCGGGATAGGCCAGCTGCTCCTCGACGATGAGTGCGCGCCGCAGCGGGATCGTGAACAGCACGCCGAGCAGTCCGCCGAGCCCCGCGATCACGCTGACCCACACATAGTCGAACGCGTTCCAGTAACCAAGGATGACTAACGCCGGCATCGTGAAAATCACGCCCGCAGCCAGTGATTCGCCCGCCGAGGCCGCCGTCTGGACGATGTTGTTCTCCAGAATATTGGACTCTTTAAAGAGCTTCAGCACGGCCATCGAGATTACGGCCGCCGGAATCGACGCGGAGACGGTCATGCCTGCGAACAGGCCGAGATAAGCATTGGCTCCGGCAAGAATGACCGAGAGCACGACACCGAGCGCTATCGCCTTGAGCGTGAGCTGCGGTAGAGGCTGAGCAGCAACCATCTGAGTATCTCCCTCGTACGCTTACGGCCCCGTCGCTGTTGCGTGGGCTGCACGCTTGCGATCGCGGGGCACTAGCGCGCGCTACCCATCATACGTTTTAGCGGCCGTGCGCAGAGCGCTAAAATCACGCCTGCGCCGACCGTCGTCAACACGATCTGCCAGTAGAGACCCGGCATATCCTCGACCGCCTCGGCGCTGAACTCGCCGGCAATGAGGCCGGCAATGATGTAACCGAGCGAGTTCGCCAAGAACCAAACGCCCATCATCTGTCCGACGAATCGGCGCGGCGCGAGTTTACTGACGGAGCTCAAACCGACGGGGCTCAGGGCGAGTTCGCCCATCGTGTGGAGTAAGTAGGTAAACAAGAGCCAGGTCGGCAGCACGCGCTCGCCCGAGGCAACGAGATGGGCCGCCCCGATCATGACGGCGAAACCGGCGCCGAGAATCATGAGTCCGAGTGCGAATTTTAGCGGCGCTGACGGGTCGAGGTGCCGGCGCGCCAGCGCCACCCAGAGCATCGAGTAAAGCGGCGCGAGGAGAATGATGAACATCGGATTGAGGGACTGGAACCAGGCTGTCGGAATGACAAAGGCGCCGAACTCGCGAATCGTGTAGCGCTCGGCAAACAAATTCAGGCTCGAGCCGGCCTGCTCGAAGCCGGCCCAGAACATTGCCGCGGCCAAGAATAAGGCGAGGATCACGACCACGCGGCCGCGTTCGTCCTTGTCGAGCCGGCCGAATAGAAAGAGACCGGCGAAATAGCTCAATGCGATCAGCGCAATCACCGTTGTCGTCCCTTGGGCGATCCGCACGGGATTGAAGGTGATCCAGCCGCTCAGGCCGCTGAGGTACAGGCTCGCGATGACGGCGAGGAAGATCCCGATCGCCGCCCACGCTTTGACTCGAAAACCGGCGGGCTGCTGCTCGGCGGCCTCCGGACTCAAGCCGGCCTCGCCAAGGAATCCGCGGCTGGCGCGGTACTGGATGAGTCCGAACAGCATGCCGACACCTGCCGCGGCGAAACCGTAATGCCAATTACCCCGTGCGAGCCAGCCGCAAATCAGCGGCCCTGCGGCCGCGCCAACGTTGATCCCCATGTAGAAGATCGTGTACGCGGAATCGCGACGCTCATCGTCCAGCGCATAGAGTTCGCCGACGAGCGCGCTGACGTTTGGCTTCAACAGCCCGGTGCCCAGGACAACCAGAATCAGGCCGAGAAAAAACGTGCCGACATTAGGGATGGCGAGTACGAAGTGGCCGCACATGATGACGATGCCGCCGATCCACACCGCACGCTGGGCGCCCGTCAGCCGATCCGCTACCCAGCCGCCGGGCAGCGCCACGACATACGCGGCAGCGGTATACAGCCCGTAAATGGCCGTCGCGGTTTCATCCGCCAAGCCCAAGCCCCCATTGTCGATCTGATCGACCATGAACAGCACGAGCAGTGCGCGCATTCCGTAGTAGCTGAAGCGCTCCCACATCTCGGTCATGAACAAGGTGTAAAGGCCGCGCGGATGGCCGAGGATGTTCGCTCGGCCGTTGACGGTCACGCTTACGCTGCTCATTGCAGGAGCCCGGCTGAGCGCGAGGCGGCAACGACTGGCCCATTGCGGCAGCCTTCAGCCGACACGGTTTTCATCCTCGGGTTGGCCGTCGGACTCGGCGGAACGCTTATTGAGCATTCGGCACAAAATGAGCCCCGCCTCGTACAGCAGGTAGATCGGGACGGCCAATAAGGTTTGGGAAATCGCGTCGGGCGGTGTCAAGAACATGCCGGCGACGAACGCGCCGAGAAACACGTAGGGGCGAGCCTTGCCGAGCGTTTTGACATCGACGAGACCGCTCCAAACGAGCATCACCGTTGCGATCGGCACTTCAAACGCAATGCCGAACGCGAAGAACAAAGTCAGTATGAAATCGAGATACGCGCTGATGTCGGTCATCATCGTGACGCCTTCGGGGGCGGCTGCCGCGAAAAAACCGAACATCAAGGGAAATACCACGTAGTACGCGAACGCGACGCCGGCGTAGAACAACAAGATGCTCGAGATCAGCAGCGGAAACGCGAAGCGCTTTTCGTTGCGGTAGAGGCCCGGCGCAATGAATCGCCAAATCTGATAGAGCACGACCGGCATTGCCAGGAACAGCGCGACGAACAAGGACATCTTGAACGGCGTCAGAAACGGCGAGGCCACCTGCGTGGCAATCATCGTCGCGCCTTCGGGCAGTTGCTCCATCAGCGGCGTGGCGATCAGGGTGAAGATCGTTTCTGCGAATGGCACCAGGCAGACGAACACGACCAGTATGGCCGCGGCGGCTTTCAGCAGCCGCGAGCGCAGCTCGACGAGATGCGAGATCAACGTCCCCTCGGAAAGTTTCTCTTGCCCGGCGTTGGGGTCGTCGGGTTGTTGCTCCGGCATGGCCGCGCTCATGAACCGGCGTCGGCGGCCGGCTTGTGCTCGGTCGGTGCCTGTGCACCTTCGGTCGGTGGCGCCGCCTCACCCGCGGCCGCTTGCTCCGCGGGCGGTGGCTCCGCCTCGCCCGGGCCCGCTTGCTCCGCGGTCGATGGCGACGGCTCGCGCTGCTGACCCGGCGGCGGCACGATATGCGAGGTTTTCGGCGGCGGACGGTACGCGGGCCGCGGTGGATCCTTATCGTTGAGCTCGCGCTCGAGTTGATAGCGGAGCTGACTGGCGGTCCGCCGCGCCCGTCCGACCCAACGCCCAACCTGGGCGGCGATGCGCGGTAGCTTCTCGGGCCCCAATATCATCAGGCCTAAGCCGAAGATTAGCGCGATCTCCCAGAAGCCGACGTCAAACATCGCTCAGCTACTCTGACTCTTGTCCTTCTGCTCGGCGAACTCCGCATCCGGCTTCCCGTCTTCCAGGCGCTTCGCGTCAGCATCTGCATCATCCTCTTTGTCGTCGTGGTCCATGGCCTTACGAAAGCTCTTCAGGGCCCCACCCAAATCTCCGCCGATGGTTTTGAGCCGCTTCGTGCCAAAGATCAGTACGACGATCAGCAGAATGATAAGCAACTGCCACATGCTTATCCCTCCTAAACCCATTTCATTCCTCCGTCGCGGATACGAAAGGCCAATGATACGCCAAACCTCGCCTGGCGCCGTGACTGCTTATGCATGTGGCGCTACGTGCAACCAGAAGGTTGCAGGACCCTCGTTACACAGGCGCACCTGCATCTTGGCGCCGAAAACGCCCGTGGCGACGGGCACGCTTGTCGCGCGGGCCCGCTCGGCAAGATCCTCGAACAGCGCTTGACCGTGGGCGGGTTCGGCCGCGCGTGAAAAACCTGGGCGGTTGCCTTTGGCCGTATCGGCCGCCAGCGTGAACTGCGGCACGAGCAGCAGCGCCCCGCCCGCTGCACGCACATCGAGATTCATGCGCCCCCGATCGTCGTCGAACACTCTGAAACTTAGCAGGCGCTCGAGCAAGCGTACGGATTCAGCGGTGCCGTCGCCGCGCTCGACGCCGACGAGCACGAGCAGGCCGCGGCCTATCCGCGCGACGTTCTCAGCGCCGACCTCGACGCTAGCCTCACTGACTCTTTGCAATAATCCGATCATCGGGGACTCCGTCGATTACTTTGACGGAGCCCTGAGACAGCGGCAAGCCGCACGATGACTGAGGACATCGTGTTGTTCGAGGGGCCGCGCCTGCGGGGTTTTGGAATGGCGCTCAAGCAGGGATTCGCCCGGAAAAGCAGTCGATTCCGAAGCTACGAGTCCTGAAATCCCACTGCAATTGTATTTATTGACATTATGAGAAATATACTTCCGCTAACAGTCATTCTTAGCTCTATTTCTGGTAGTGGCTCAGTTTCAAAGGCCTTTTAGATCAATAACTTAACTACTGTATAAATATGGTGGGATGGAAGCCCTGTTTTATAGTGTATTGGAGGGCAAAAGTGGGGACTGTGACGATGATCTGGAGAACGTGCACGGATCGGTGCTAATATCCGTAATGAGTGGCCGGACCCTACCGGCGCCTCTTTTTATACTACGTTACGACCTAAGGCCTTCCCTGCCTCGCAAGGAAGGCCTTTTTTATGGCCTCCCGCAGTAGTTCATCACTAGTCATAGCGATGTCTCCTTCTCTATTGGATGGGGTTGAGCCCATCTGCTCGACGGAAGCCAATTTACCGTCTGCTGTCGCCGGATTTGGCTTCCAGAACTAGAAAAGGCGGGCTGTCCGGTAGGGCCGACCAACGAACATTATACAGAGTAAAGGCTCGGGCAATCAGTCTGCGAGGGCAGCTATTTCTTCGAGGCTCCAGACATGTTCGGTAAGCCCCGCCTCCATGGCGGGAGTAACTTTTAGCGTTTGATGGATTCGACCAAAGTTGTAATACATGTAATGCAGCGAGATCGCGTGCATGTGGTTATCGACCTTTTTGCTAAAGGCATTGGTCAGCCGTGTGAACCGGCGCATCGACATCCGCATGGTCAGATTCTGGCGCTCTACGAAGCTTGTAGAGGCGTGGGCTGGATTCGGGCTGCCGGTGACGTTGGATTTCTTGGCACCGTTGCACTTGGCCGGGCTGTAGCGATGCTGGCCCTTGGGTTCCGGGCCGTATAGTTTCACGAGCTGCGCATAGTCTACGGAGCTGCCAAAGGCGCCCCTTACGGCTTCTAGGTAGACGCGGTGGCCGTCAGTGGTTAGCTGGATGCGATTGCTCAAGCGGTCGGCCAGATCGTCCATGAAGAACTTGGCAGCTTCGGCGCCACGAGTCCCTACGTGCCAGCAGGGGACCAGCTTGGTATCGGCGCAGATGGCCGTCCAGGTCCAAACGTCGCCGTAGCCGAACTCGTCCCGCTTGCCCTCTGGGACGTTCTTTTGCTTGGCGTATACAAACGACCATATCTCATCGCACTGGACGCGCTTACAGGGGAGGTCGCGAAGGGCCTTGTCCTGATAGTTCAGGCAGGCCGCCCCAACGTCGCGTAGTAGCTTATCGACCGTATTGCGGGATACATCGGCCATACGGGCCGTGGCTCTGAGGGAGTTGCCCTCGACGAGCATGTGGAGGATCTGGGCGCGCTTCTCAAGGTCTAGTCTGTTCATAGTGAACATTATGCCTGACCGGTCAGGCTTGTCAAGCATTTTGATCAGTTTGGCTATTGTGTGCCGTAAGTCCTATTATCGTTGGTCGTGTAAGGCCAACTTATTAATCTAAAGGAGGCCGAAAATGAGAACTGGCAGTGGAGATGCAAGGAAACGAAAAAAAGCAATGACTCTTGAAGAAAAATACAATGAGATCGCAAATTGGGAAGTTCCTGACATCTGCGAACAGGATGATTTGTCGCAACGAAATTTTGAGCTACGAGATCAGCACGAGCCGCTGGAAACCTTCGTCACATACGGCGTTCCTCCCGGCCTTTAAGGCTTGTATTCGCCGAGTGTGGTATGCCTAATTGGAAGGACATCCTCGGAGAAATAAATAACACTAAGAATGCTCATCTAGGCGCGTCGAATAGCGCATCTGACTTAGTTCGTCGTAATTACCTGCAGAAACTTCAGGCCCATACGGGCAGGAATGTTATTGCTTACTATTCTGGTTGGTTGTCCAAGCCACGAGCCCCTCAACCAGATGTAAATATCAACGACGAGGATAAGAACGGTTTCATGATGGCCGTACATCAGATGGAGAAGAATGCGGGGTTGGATTTATTGCTCCATACGCCTGGTGGCGGCATGGGCGCGACTGAATCAATAGTGTTCTATTTACGCCAAATCTTTGGCAGAGATATTCGTGCATTTGTCCCCCAAATCGCCATGTCTGCAGGAACTATGATCGCCTGTTCCTGCAAGGAAATATGGATGGGGAAGCACTCGTCGCTTGGCCCGATCGATCCTCAAATGTCGGGACTGCCGGCACTGGCAGTAAAAAAAGAGTTTCAGCGAGCCTATCGTGAAATAAAGGCCGAGCCAAAAAAGCTCTCTGTTTGGGAGCCAATTCTTCGGAAATACAGCCCAACATTCATAACGCAGTGCGAAAGCGCAGTTAAATGGGGTGAGACCTTTGTTGAGGAACAGTTGAAGGACGCGATGTTGTTTGGCAAACAGAATAAGGTGAAACGAGCAAAGCAAATTGTCCGACGATTATCCGATTACGATGAGAACAAGGCACATGCTAGGCATATCCATTATGACGCCGCGAGAAAGGCTGGATTAGTTGTGAAGCTACTTGAGGATGACAAGGATCTGCAGGACTTAGTATTGACGGTGCATCATTGCTATATGCATGCCCTACAAAATTCGACAGCTTTCAAAATTATCGAGAATCATTTGGGAGCCGCAGTAGTCAAGAATCTTACTCCTCAGATTTTACAGCAGCAGCCCATCGGGCCTTAGCAGCTACACTGGCAATATCTCGCCTCCGCTGCCTAGATAGTTTCTTGGCCCTCGCTTTGCCTCCCTTTAGGCCTCCCTTTCGACCCAGGGCAACGGCGGCGGGGTCTTTCCCCTGATCCTCGGGGCTCTCAGGCTTGTCCTCAGCCTCTCCCGTAGACAGGTCTACGATGGCCTTGGCGAGCTGATTGGCATCTCGGGGGCGTTTGGGGGTCTTAGCCATGTACCAGATATTAGCATGACCGCTCAAGCATGGGCAGGGTCAGAGGGATTCAAACTGAGCCACTACCCTATTTCTATACATTAATTACCACTTTCATATTTAATACTTGTAAGTGGGACATATATAATATTTATGACGGTTAAAGTGCTTCTTTGTGGGATTTATCGCGCTGCTTTGCGCCTAGCTGCGAGTCTGTTATTACTTGGCGCCGGCCCATCACACCCGTATTCCGCATGCTCAAACGGCGCCAGCTGGTCGCAGGTCTCGCCACAAGCGCGGCCCTGGCGGCGTGCACGCAGCGCAACGCCAGTCCCAGCGCCGCCGGTCGATCCACTGGGCAGTACACGTGGAAGATGGTCACAACCTGGCCCCCGAACTTTCCAGGCCTCGGCACAGGCGCCAACACCTTAGCCCGCTATCTCGAACAGGCGAGCGGAGGGCGCCTGCGCGTGCAGATCTTCGCCGCCGGTGAGCTGATACCGGCCTTCGAGGTATTCGATGCGGTATCGAGCGGTACGGCGGAGCTCGGCCATGGCGGTGCGTACTATTGGCGCGGCAAGTCCCAGGCCGCGCAGTTCTTTTCGACGGTGCCCTTCGGCCTCAATACCCATGAGATGAACGCGTGGCTCTATTACGGCGACGGGCTCGAGCTCTGGCGTGAGGTCTACGCGCCGTTCAATCTACTGCCGTTCGCCGCCGGTAACACCGGCGTGCAGATGGGCGGCTGGTTCAATCGCCCGGTCGAATCCATGGCGAGCCTGCGCGGCCTGAGGATGCGTATTCAGGGCTTTGGCGGCGAAGTGTTGCGGCGCGCCGGTGGCACGCCGGTCGCGTTGCCCGGGGCCGAGCTATTTACGGCCTTGCAAACCGGTAGCATCGATGCAACCGAGTGGGTCGGGCCCTACAACGACCTCGCATTCGGCCTGCATCGGGCCGCCCGGTATTATTACTACCCCGGCTGGCACGAGCCGGGACCGACGATGGAGTGCATGGTCAATCAATCCGCCTATGAGGGCTTACCCGCCGACCTCCAAGCGGTCATTCGCGTCGCTTGCCAGGCAGCGAATCTCGATATGACAGCCGAGTTCACTGCCCGCAATGCGAATGCGCTGGACCAGATTCGCCGCGACCCCGCCGTGGAAGTCAGGCCGTTTCCCCAGGACGTGCTTAGCGGCCTGCGGGCATTGACGCTGGAGGTCATCGAGGACCTTGCCGCGCGCGATGCCTTGGCGAACAGAGTATGGGCCTCCTACCGCCAATTTTTGGGTCAAGCCCGCGGCTGGCAGCAGGTTTCGGAGCGCGCCTATCTGGATGCGGCGGCGCTCTGATTTCGCCGCGATTCGGGCGAAAAATAGTGGCGCAAAGCACATCTGTAACGATGACTTGACGGGGCGGCATCTGCTACCATTCGGCGCGGCGAAGGCCCCGGGATCTCCGGGGTTAGGAGTAAATATTAAATGAGAACGATTATTGCCATCGTAGCGCTGGCAAGCTGGTCTATGTGCCAAGCCGCGTACGGCCAAGAATGTACCCAAGTGATCGAGGGTAACGACCTCATCAAGTTCAACGTGACCGAGATGCGTGTTAGCGCCAGTTGCAGCGAAGTCACCGTCACGCTGCGGCACGTCGGCACGCTTGCGGCCAACGTCATGGGCCACAACTGGGTGCTCACGACGACCGCGGATTACATGGCGGTCGCCTCGGCGGGACAAGCCGCCGGCCCGCCGAGTTACCTACCAGCTGGCGATGCGCGCGTCATTGCAGCGACCGAGGTAATCGGTGGCGGCGCTGAGACGTCGGTAAGCTTCGATATCTCCGCTCTCGCTGCGGGTGGCGACTATACGTTCTTCTGCTCGTTCCCCGGCCACTTCGTGCTCATGAACGGCAAGTTCATTATCGAATAGTCAACGGGGTAGGATATCCTGAGCCTCAACCGAGACGACTGTCGCATATACAAGGATTTTTAAGCTATGGCCCTAGCCGTTGTGCTCATCCTGCTGGTGATCGGAACACTCGTGTTCCACTTCGCGAGCCCGTATTTCGGATGGTATTTCACGCCCCTCGCCTCAAACTGGAGCATGATCGATACGACGGTCGACATCACGTTTTGGGTCACGGGCATTGTGTTCGTGTTGGTCAATCTGTTCATGGCCTATTGCATCATCAAGTTCCGCCACCGCGCCGGTGGCAAAGCCGATTACGATCCAGAAAATACCAAGCTCGAGGGTTGGCTGACGATCATCACCTCTATCGGCGTGGCGGCCATGCTTGCACCGGGCCTCGTGGTCTGGGGTCAGTTCGTCACGGTTCCCGAGGACGCGGCTCAGTTCGAAGCGGTCGGCCAGCAGTGGCATTGGAGCTTTCGGTTCCCGGGCGAGGACGGCCAATTCGGCACCGTGGACGTCAGCCACATCAGCGTGACGAACCCGTTCGGCATGAACCCCGAGGATCCCGCCGGCCGTGACGACGTCCTGGTACAGAATCAAACCGTGCACCTGCCGGTCGATGAGCCCGTGCAGGCGTTACTGCGCTCCAAGGATGTACTGCACGACTTCGCCGTCCCTCAGTTTCGGGTGAAGATGGATCTCGTGCCGGGTATGGTGACCTACCAATGGTTCACACCGACCGTACCCGGTGAGTACGAGATTCTCTGCGAGGAGCTCTGCGGAATCGGGCATTTTGCGATGCGCGGGCGCATTGTTGTCGAAGACCGTGACGATTACGAAGCCTGGCTCGACGCGCAGCCGACCTACGGCGAAGTACTCGCACGCGCCGAGCCGAATGCCACCACCGGCCAAGCCGCCTACGCGATTTGCGCCGCCTGCCACGGGCCGCAGGGCCAGGGCCAGCCGGTCTTGAACGCGCCGAAGCTCACCCACCTAGATGCCTGGTACATCGAACGCCAACTAACGTATTTCAAGTCCGGCATTCGCGGCACAGCCGAGGGTGATACCTACGGCGCGACGATGGCGCCGATGATGGCGGCGGTTCCGGACGCGACGGCGATCCGCAATATCGCCGCGTATATCGACACGCTCGAAGATCCACCCGCTGAGCTGACCGTCGCGGGCGACGCGGCCCGCGGCGCGCGCATCTACACAACTTGCGCCGCCTGTCACGGCGCACGAGGCGAAGGTTATTGGACGATGAACGCGCCGGCACTGGCAGGCGCGTCCGATTGGTATCTCGTCACCCAGTTGCATAATTTTAAGGCGCGCATTCGCGGCGCCCACGACGGCGATACCTACGGCGAGCAGATGTCGCTGCTGGCGGATATTTTGCCGGATGACCGAGCGATCAACGACGTGGTCGCCTATATTAATTCGCTACGCTGAAACAACGCGCACCGACTTAAGTGGCCAGAACTAATACGAGACAACAGCCGGGAGCTCTCTAATGGCATACGCTGCAATTGCCGATCGTGATCACGAACAGCATCTACACGACCCGCAAACTTTCATCACAAAATACGTCTGGAGCCAAGACCACAAGGTCATCGCCGTCCAGTATGCGATTACAGCCATTGGGGTCGGCCTCGTCGCCATGATCCTGTCGAGCATGTTCCGGCTGCAGCTCGGCTTTCCGGAATCGTTCAGCCTCGTTTCGCCCGAGGACTATTACCAGTACGTGACCATGCACGGCATGATCATGGTCATCTATCTCCTCACGGCCTTGTTTCTCGGCGGCTTCGGTAATTACCTGATCCCGTTGATGTGCGGCGCCCGCGACATGGTCTTTCCGTACATGAACATGTTGAGCTATTGGGTGTATCTGCTGTCCGTCATCGTCTTGATGTGCAGCTTCTTCATCTCGGGCGGGCCTACGGGGGCCGGCTGGACACTCTATCCGCCGCAGGCCATCTCGCCGGGGACGCCCGGAGTCGATGGCGGCATCGTGCTTATGCTGGCGTCACTCGCCCTGTTCATCGTGGCCTTCACGATGGGCGGCCTAAACTACGTAACGACAGTGTTGCAAGCCCGCTGCCGCGGCATGACGCTGATGCGCATGCCATTGTCCATCTGGGGTATTTTCGTCGCGACGATTCTCGGCTTGCTCGCCTTTCCGGCCCTTCTCGTCGCCGCCATTATGATGTTGCTCGATCGGCTCATCGGCACGAGTTTCTTCATGCCCGAGATGCTCGCTATGGGCGAAACGACTGCGTACAACGACGGCAGCCCGATTTTGTTCCAACACTTGTTCTGGTTCTTCGGTCATCCCGAGGTCTACATCGTCGCATTGCCGGCCTTCGGCATGGTCTCCGATGTGCTCGCAACGCATGCGCGCAAGAACATCTTCGGCTACCGCATGATGGTTTGGGCCATCGTTGCGATCGGCGGCTTGAGTTTCGTCGTGTGGGCGCACCACATGTACGTTAGCGGCATGAATCCTTACTTCGGCTTCTTCTTCGCCACGACGACCTTGATCATCGCCGTGCCGACCGCGCTCAAAGTCTATAACTGGGTGCTGACGCTGTGGCGCGGCGACATCCATCTGACGGTGCCGATGCTGTTTGCGATCGGCTTCATCTTCACCTTTACGCACGGCGGCTTGACGGGACTATTCCTCGGCAACGTCACGGTCGACCTGCCGCTATCGGATACCTACTTCGTTATCGGTCATTTCCACATGGTCATGGGTGTGTCGCCTGTGCTCGTACTATTCGCCGCCATCTACCACTGGTACCCGAAGATCACAGGTCGGATGTTCAACGATACGCTCGGCAAGTGGCACTTCTGGTGCACGCTGCTTGGCACCTATTCGCTCTACCTGCCGATGCATTATCTCGGGCTTCTCGGCGTACCGCGGCGCTATTACGCCTATGGCACCGACTTTATGCCGGATTCCGCACAGACGCTGAATTCCGGTATTACGGTCGCCGCCATATTCGTTGCGCTGTCACAGATTTTCTTTTTCATCAACATGATCTGGAGCCTGCGTCACGGCAAGCCGGCCGGCGGCAACCCGTGGAACGCCACGACGCTCGAGTGGCAGACACCCGATACGCCGCCGAAGCACGGCAACTGGGGCGACAAGCTGCCGGTCGTGCACCGCTGGGCCTACGACTATAGCGTCCCCGGCGAGCAGCAGGATTTCGTTCCGCAAACCGAGCCTCCGCATGAAGGGGTCGTATCCGGCCGCGATCACGGTAAGCATCACTGATGAACGTCACCGTCCTCTTCGTCGCACTGTTCGGCGCGATCCTGATTTGGTTCGCGCTGCTCAGGAAACTCAAGAGTAAGTCTTGGCTCGTTAAGGGCGTGATATCCGAGGACGGTTTCGCGGCCGTGCCGCCGCAACGCGTCGGCCTATGGATCTTCCTCGGCGTCGTCACGAGCCTGTTCGCTCTGTTTATGATCATTTACAGCGAGCGTGCGCGGTTTCCGGACTGGCGGCCGATCGTGGATCCACAGCTGCTCTGGTTCAACACGGCGCTCCTCGTCGTTGCGAGCCTCGCGCTACAGCGCGCGCGAAACGCGGCGAGCCGTAATGCGCTCTCGAGCATCCGAACCAACCTCTCCGTCGGCGGAATTTTCACATTCGGCTTTTTGATCGGCCAAGTCGTCGCCTGGCGCGAGCTCACCGGTACGGGCCACTTCTTCGCCACGAACCCGGCAGATGCGTTTTTCTACTTGCTAACGGGTTTGCACGGACTGCATCTGCTCGGCGGCCTGTACGTCTGGGCCAAGACCATGACGAACGCCTGGCGCGAACCAGACCTCGACGATATTCGACCGGCGGCAGCTTTGCAGCTCAGCGTGCAACTTTGCTCGTTTTACTGGCACTACCTGCTGCTGCTGTGGCTAATGCTGTTTTATCTGCTCTTATCTACCTAAAAGGAATTGACGTCGTATGGCACATGACGCAACGACCGCCGAGGTAACCCCCGGCCTGAAGGGGCTGACCAAGGACTGGGCGGGAGACAAACAGACGTTCCAGGTCCCCTGGGGCAAGGCGATGATGTGGATCTTCCTGCTCAGCGACACG
>Ga0326597_10001383_pt1 | contig 39525 bp, 44 predicted proteins | sample RVTome_12_FD_203789 | JGI IMG/M metagenome (GOLD analysis project Ga0326597, IMG submission 203789) | Soil microbial communities from uranium-contaminated site in the Upper Colorado River Basin, Wyoming, United States - RVT100D185 | ecosystem: Environmental > Terrestrial > Soil > Contaminated >... | reverse complement strand
CGCCGGTCTCGCCGATCGAGATCGTCGTCGGCTATGTCGGCGCGGCGGCCACCAAATCGGTCGTTCTCGGCCTGATCATCCTCGCCACCGCCGGCTTGTTCGTGCCGATCGAGATCGCCCACCCGCTCTGGATGGCATCGTTCCTGGTACTGATCGCGCTGACCTTCAGTCTGCTCGGCTTCATCATCGGGCTCGTTGCCGGGAACTTCGAGCAGCTCCAGTTCGTGCCGCTCCTGCTCATCACGCCGCTGACCTTCCTCGGCGGCACGTTCTACTCGATCGACATGCTGCCGCCGTTCTGGCAGACGGTGACGCTGTTCAATCCGGTGGTCTATCTGGTCAGCGGCTTCCGCTGGGCATTCTTCGAGATCGCCGATGTGGACGTTGCCATCAGCCTCGCGGCGACCGCCGGGTTTCTCGTCGCCTGCCTCGTCGTGGTGTGGCGCATCTTCAGGACCGGCAGGGGGCTCAAGACCTGACGGTGCGGCCATCCATCGGCGCGGCGCGCAAAGTCGGGCCCGCCCGCCGGTCCGGGTCGATCGAATTGCCGAACCGCCAGCGGTCGATCCGCACCTCGGAAAAGACACCCGCCGCGGTCATCGGTTCGCCGGCGAGGAAGGCCTCGGCCGCGCTGCGGTCGTCGACCTCGATGATATAGGTGGTGCCGATCACCGACAGGCCGTCGTCGGACCGCATCGGGCCGCGGGCGATGAACCGGTCCATCACGCGGCGCTGATAGGCGTGGTGGGCGGGCCCCGTTGCCTTTCTGAGCTCGGCGCCGTTCGGGCCGTCGATCAGCTCGCACAGGAACATCTGCCGTGCCGGATCGGGCGTCATCTCGAGCTGGCGGCGTTCGGTGAGCGAGGTCTCGACGAAGCGCCTGATCTCGATCTTGTCGATCATGCCCGCCTGGACGAAGCCCTCGCCGGCGATGAAGTCCTCGGCCGCCACGCGGTCGGGGCAGTCGACCATCACCAGGCTGCCCTTGGGCGTTAGGCCATCATCTTCGAGAATCGGGCCGACGAAGCGAATCTGGTCACGCCTTGCGGTGTAGTAGGCGACATGGGCCGCGAGCGCGCCCTCGCGCCTGGCGAGGGCGTCGGGGCCGTAGGTGCAGCGGATCAGCCAGGTCACCGGCCGGGCGAGGTAGAATCGGGTCAGCTCCTGCGGCGACAGGCCGTGCCGTGGGTCGCCGGGCAGGTATCCCGGATCGAAGGTCCAGGTGTCGGACATGGGTGCCTCGCTGGGTGTGGGTGCGGTGTGGCGATGTCGAGATCTCGGCCGGAGCGCAATCCTGGAGCGAAACTCGGTCGAAACAAGCCCCGGGATGGCATGGCCTTGCACTTTCACCTTACCGCCGGCCCCGGAGTTAGCGGTCGACGGCGGGGTGTCGATGCTCAGATTTGCTGGTCGGGGATCCGAGCATACCGGCCGGACCAGGGGCAATCCAGGGGGAGGATTGAATGGTCAACCTGCGTCATCTGGCGGCGAGCGCCATCGCCGCGATCGCGGCACCGGGCCCTGCACAGTCCGCGGCTGCCCAGTGTGAAAATCTTCCCAGCGAGCCGGTCATCCTCCAGGTTCCGTTCGCGCCGGGCGGCGGCGCCAGGCGGGTCTGGACTCAAGCCGGACCGGCGCCGCCCGGGCGCGATGACGCCTCGTGACGGTGCGGGAAATCCGGGCTGGAGCGTTCCCGCGCGGGCCATCACCAAGGGATCGGATCCATACGAAGTCCTGGCGGTCGACTATGCGCGGCTCGAGCGGCCGTCGCGCGAGTTCCACCTGTTCTCGCCCGACCCCCATGAGGGGCCACGCCCGATCGCCTATTACATCTGGGTGATCCGCAACGAGGCCCCGCCCGATCGTCGTCGATCTCGGTTTCGACCGGCGCTCGGGCGGGCAGCGCGGCCGCATCCTGCCAGGTTTGGGTGTTCGCAACGGGCGGCGTCAGAACACGCGTCCGCGAATGTCTCCCCGGTTCTCGAGAGTGCCGCCATTGTTGTCGAAGAATCCGTTGCCGGTGCTCGCGATCAGGGCCTTGCGGGACTGAACCGGCGGCCCGCTGTTGTGAAAAAAGCCGGCGTTCCTGATCTCGCGCGTGTTCGCGATGGTTCCGAAATTATTGAAGATGCCGCCGGTGCCGCCGCGCCGGGTGTTGAAGATGACGCCATTGTTCTGCATCGCCGCATGGTTGGAGATGCCGGGCGAGGCGAGGCCAGGGGTCGGCGTGATCACGATCGAGCCCCCGTTGATGAAGGCGCCACTGACCCCGGGACCCTTGAGGCCAACGGTCAGCTCGCCGCTTTCGATGACGCCGAGGGTGCCGAAATTGACCAGCTGAGCGGTGACCGACACGGAAGCGCGGCCGGAAATGAACAGCACCTGATTGGCCTGGATGGCGAGCGCGCCGAACCGGCAGTTGGAGCCGTTCCAGATTCCGCCGAGCCTGCGGCAGTCGCCGCCGTCGGGAGCCTTGATGGTGAACGCCTGCTGCTGCGCGCCGGCCGCGGTCGGGGCAGAGGCGATGCCGATCGCAAGCGCGACGGCAAGGCCGGCGATGGTCGCGAAATTCCTGATCATGTGAATCTCCTGATTGCTTGCCGCGCCATCGGCACCGCGCCGGCGGTGCCGACGGCCCGTGACACCTCACTCGGCGATCGGCGCCGTCAGCAACATCTGGTTGCCGATCGGGAAATTCAGCGCCGGATTGATCGACATGGTGGGCTTCCTCTTGGAAATGACGCACTTGTCGGTGCCCTTGATGCATTTGACGCAGCGCTGCTCGCCATTGACCTTGCGGCAGCAGTAGACAACGTTGCGAACCTGACCGACCTCGCCGCCGTTGAGCATGCACTGGTTCATTTCATGAAGGACCGGATCGCTGGGCTTGGCGGCCCGAGCCGTTCCGGCGCCGGCGAGAGTGAACAGGGCGAAGGCCAGCAGCGCGGCGAAGCCCGAGAGGCCGGCCAGAGTGGTTGAACGGTTGATCATGTGATTTCTCCTCACCTGATGTCACCTGTTGACTGCGCCACACGGTTTACGGCGCGGTGTCGCAACGGTCGCTGACAGCAATGTTCAGGAGAAATTCATGAGTTCAGACTTCAACCTCTCCGATATCACGAATTAATTCAATAGCTTACACCTGAACTACAGATAACCTATGCGTGAATTCATTGCAGTTACGCAGGTGATCCCGATCACAACTTTGACGTTCGGGCCGGCCGAACGCAGGCGGACCCGGCATCCGCGTGTCGCGGGGCCAGCGCGTCGCGGCTGCCCGGCGGGAGTCGCGTCAAACCGGCCCGGTCCCATACAAAGGGGCCAGAAGACCTGTCTGGAGGGGCACGAAGCCATGAGCACTGATCCATACGAAGTCCTGGCGGTCGAATATGCGCGGCTCGAGCGGCCGTCGCGCGAGTTCTACCTGTTCTCGCCCGACCCCCATGAGGGGCCACGCCCGATCGCCTATTACATGTGGGTGATCCGCAACGAGGCCCGCACGATCGTCGTCGATCTCGGTTTCGACCGGCGCTCGGGCGAGCAGCGCGGCCGCACGTTCCTGCGCGAGCCGATGGCGGCGCTGGCCGCCGTCGGCGTCGCCCCCGCGGACGTCGACACCGTGATCATCACCCATATGCATTACGACCATGCCGGCCACGAGCCGGCATTTCCCAATGCGAGATTCGTGCTCCAGGAGCGCGAGATCGCCTATTGCACCGGCAAGGCGATGGGATACCCGCCATGCCGGCGCTCCTACGACATCGAGCATGTGACCGGCATGATCCGCGCCAACTTCCGTTCCCAGGTGAAATTCGTCGACGGCGACGCCGACATCGCGCCCGGCATCTCGGTGCACCTCATTGGCGGCCATTCGGGCGGGCTTCAGGTGGTGCGGGCGCAAACCGACGCCGGGCCGCTGGTGATCGCCTCGGACGCGGCCCATTTCTACGATGTGGTGAGCGAGCAGAACCCGTTCGCCGTCATCGCCAGCCTGCCGGAGATGTGCGCCGGGTGGGAGCGGATCTTCGAGCTCGGCGCGGCGAGCGAACGGGTCGTTCCCGGCCATGATCCGCTGGTCTCCGAGCTCTATCCCAAGCACAGGGACGATGAGCTGACGGTGGTGCTGTCCGGACCGCTTGCGGCCAAGACGCCGTGGCAGATCTGGAAGGCGGAGTGAGGCGAGAGGGGGAGCGGGCCGGCGCCGTTCCAGCACCGAAATCTGCTTCAGTTCCCGAACCGCGCCAGCGCCTCGCGCTTGGCGCGCAGGATCGACATCAGCATCCGGTCGCGCCAGCGCCGGCGCTGGTTCCAGGTCTCGAGCGGCATCCGCCGGCGCCGCGCCGCCACCACCCTGGCCACCAGACCCGGCGTCCACGGGTCGTTCTGGCCGCGCTCGGCGCCCATCCGCAGATAGGCCTCGCCGAGGCGCTCGGCATGGACGCCGATGCCGCCGCGGATGTTGAGGTCGATGGTCTCGAACGGGCCGATGAACGACCAGCGGAGCCCCATGCCCTCGCGCACCAGCTTGTCGACGTCGTCGGGCTCCAGCACGCCATCGCGCACCAGGCAATAGGCCTCGCGCATCATCGCGCCCTGGAGCCGGTTGAAGGCAAAGCCCTCGATCTCCCGGCCGAGCACGACCGGCGTCATGCCGACGCGCTCGAAGAAGGCGACGGCGGCGTCCACCGCCTCGGGCTCGGTCTGCGGCGCGGGCACGATTTCGACCACGCTCAGCAGCGTCGGTGGATTGCCGGGATGGGCGACGAGCGCGCGCCGGCGCGCCTGCGGGTCGGTGAGGATCTCGGAGACCGGCATGGTCGACGTCGAGGAGGCGACGACGGCGCGGTCATCGGCCAGGCGCACGAGTTCCGACACAACCTCGCGCTTGAGGCTGAGTATTTCCGGCGCGCTTTCCTGCACCCACGCCGCGCCGGAAACCGCCCGGCCGAGATCGCCGGTGATCCCGATGCGCGCGCCGACCGCCTCCGGGGGCTCGTCGACGAGGCCGAATTCCGCCAGATCCGCGAGGCGCGAGGCGATCTCGGCCGCGGCGGCCTCGCGCCGGCCTGGGTCGGGCTCGTAAACGGCGACATCGAGCCCGGCGCGGGCGAACACGATGGCCCAGGATGTGCCGATGCTGCCCGCCCCGATGACGGCGGCGCGGTCGGTGTCAGGTCTGTCGCTCATGGGTGGTTCCGAACTTGCCGGGTGAGTTGTCGGCCCGCACCGGCATCACTCCGGTGATTGGCGGCGGCGGCCCGATGGCGGAGAATGGCCTGGACGATCATCGATCAAAACGCGTGGGGGACGCAATCATGACCAGCGACGTCATCGCCGAACTCTCCGAGCCCGGAACGCTGCGCGCGGGGATCAATCTCGGCAACACTCTTCTCGTGACCGCAAGGAGCGCCACGGGCGATCCCGAGGGCGTCGCGCCCGACATCGCCCGCGCGGTCGCCGAGCGGCTGGGAGTGAGTGTCGAATATGTTCCCTACGCGACGCCGGGCGAGGTGGCGGACGCGGCCGAACATGACGAGTGGGATATCGCGCTGATCGGCGCCGAGCCCCAGCGCGCCCGGCATATCGCGTTCTCGCCGGCCTATGTGGAGATCGAGGCAACCTACCTCGTCGCCGAAGGCTCGCCGTTCCGGTCGGCGGCGGATGTCGACCGCCCGGGGGTCAGGATCGCCGTCTCCGCGCGCAGCGCCTATGACCTGTATCTCGAGCGCAGCCTCGGCCATGCCGAGCTCTGCCGGGGAAAGGGGATCGCCGGCGCGCTCGAGCGGTATCAGGGCGAGGGCCTCGATGCCCTCGCCGGCCTCAGGCCGGCGCTGATGGACAGCGCGCGCGACATTCGGGGCACGCGCGTTCTCGGCGGCTCATTCACCACCGTCCAGCAGGCGATCGGCACTCCGCGCGCCAACACCGCGACCGCCGCGTTCCTGGAGCGCTTCGTCGCCGAGGCGTGCGCCGGCGGTCTCGTCGCCCGGGCGATCCGCCGCCACGGCGTTGCCGGCAAGCTGCGGGTCGCGGCGGGGCGCTAACGCACCCGCCAGGCATCCGGCGCGAAGCCGAACAGCGTCTGCACCCGCTTCCAGCGGTTGGTGTGGGGCGGGGTCACGCCCCACTGGTCGAGGCGGCCGGGTGGCCACTTCCAGTGGTCGGGGCCGTGGAACTCGTATGCGTCGTCGATCTGGCGGCCGTCGGCGGTGTACTCGATCGGGAACTCCTCGGGGCCGGCGAAATAGGCGAAGGCGTTGTTGCCGGGGCCGTGGCGGCCGATGCCCCATTCGATCGGATAGCCGTTGTCGCGCATGCGCCCGGCGCCGCGCATCACCGAGTCGAGATCGGTCATCTCGAACGCGACGTGGTTGAGCGTCGGCTGTCCGGCCCGGCAGATGACGATCGTCGAGTGGTCGGGGCTCGCGCAATTGAGGAAGTATTGCGGGCCCGAGTGGTCGACCCACCTGAAGCCGAGGGCATCGACGAAAAAGTCCCGCGTCCGGTCGGGGTCGGGATCGTTGAGATTGACATGGGCGATCTTGAGCGGCCGGTCGGGCACCGGGCCGGCGTCGCGATGGTCGGCGGCATCGCAGACCACGGCGAAGGCCCTGCCGGCGGGGTCGGTGAAGCCGAAGCCGTATCCGCCGCCGGCAAGGGCGACGGGACCGGGTTCCTCGACCAGCGAAGTGGCGGCGGCGACCTTGCCGTGGAGGGTATCGCACAGCTCGCGGCCTTCGGCGGCGAACACGATCCGGCGCACCGCCGGCGGGCCCGAATTGCCATGGATCGCGAGAACATGGTGACACGGCCCCGTCGCGCGCAACAAGATCGCGCCGCCGGCGCGCTCCACCTCGGCGAGGTTCCACACCCGTGCGTAGAACTCCGCGGCGCGCATGGGCGCCGCCATCTCGATCTCGATGCTTCTGATGCCGACAACGCTTTGACCCATGACGGGCGATCCTCCCTGACTGCCGCTGGAAGCGGCGGTGAACCTCACCATTGTGCCGGCAACGGCCAGCGCGGGCAAAAATCGGCCGATCGCGTTGCCCGGCGGTCTCGGCTCATCATATGTTGCATGGCACAAGACCCGGCGGCGCGCCGATTCTGAGGTGAATTTCATGACCAGGCCGGTTGTCGGCATCATTGGCAACACGCGGGTGATCGGCTCGCGGTTCGCCGCTCAGCATGTCGGCGAGAAATACATGAACGCGCTGGCCGAAGTCGCCGGCGCGATTCCGCTGATCATCCCGGCCATGCCGAATGTCACCGATGTCGGCACCATCATCGGCATCGTCGACGGGGTGATGCTGACCGGAAGCCGGGCGAACGTCCATCCGAGCCGCTACGGCGCCGAGCCGACGCCGGCCTACGAGCCCTATGACGAGGGGCGCGACGCGGTCGCGATCGCGGTCATCGAGGCGTGCGTCGGCGAAGGCGTGCCGGTGTTCGGCATCTGCCGCGGCATGCAGGAAATGAACGTTGCGTTCGGCGGCACGCTGCATCCCGAAATCCGCGACCTGCCAGGGCGCATGAACCACCGCATGCCGCGGCTCGAAAACGGTGAGATGCACCCCGACCCGCTGGTGGTGTTCGCCGACCGCCATCAGGTGAACCTGCTGGCGGGCGGCGCGTTCGCGCGACTGCTCGGGACCGAGACGATCCGCGTCAATTCGCTGCACGGTCAGGGTATTCTCGATGCCGGCGCGCGTATTGTCACCGAGGGAGTGGCGGAGGATGGTACCATCGAGGCGATCAGGATCGACGGCGCCGGCGCCTTCGCGCTCGGGGTCCAGTGGCATGCCGAGCACGACCCGCAGTCGAACCCGGTCAACCGGACGCTGTTCGAGGCCTTCGGCGCGGCGATCGCGAACCGGTGCGGCGGCTGAACGGTTTCCAGCGGGCGGGCGCAGCTTTGCGTCCGTCCGGCAGGAAACTGGCGTGCGGCCTGTCGAGGCCCAGTTCGGACCTGGCGCAAACAGGTTCGGGTGACCAATGGCTGGAAAGGCTTGTGGCATGAGGTTGGGTATCGTCCGGCTCCTCGCCTGGGTGGCGGTCGCGCTCGTGACCGACGGCGCGGCCATGGCCCAGACCGGCATCGGCAGCGCCGTCATGGTCGACAACCGGGTCGAGGGGCAACTGGATGGCGCGCCTGAGAAAATCACCGTCGATGCGCCGGTGTTCCAGAACCAGCGCATCACCACCTATGCCGAGAGTCGCGTCGGGATGGAGCTTGTCGACGGCACGACACTGGCGCTCGGCCCCAACAGCGAGATCGTTCTCGACCGGTTCGTCTACGATCCGGACAGCGGCGCCGGTGACATCATCCTCAACGCGGTCAAGGGGTCGTTCCGGTTCGTGACCGGGCTCGCGGAACCCGGGAGCTACAAGGTCGTGACCGATGTCGCGGCGATCGGCATCCGCGGGACCGATTTCGACGTCTATTCCGTTGTCGGCGGAACGCTGGTGCTGGCGCGGGCCGGCTTGCCGTTCGCCTGTCCGCGGCGGCTCGAGAACGACCTCGATCCCCGCCACGGGTCGTGCTGCCTCTTGGATGCCGATGAGGCGGGCGCGCCGGTCTACGGCATCGTCACGCGGCGCGGCCGCAGATGCATCGGGCCGCTCGAGTGGACCGGGACAAATCCGGGGCTGCTCCTGCGCCGCCATGTCTCGGCCGAGCGCCGCCGGGACCATCACGACGGCTCGGAAAATGACGACGGGCCGCCCTCGGGCGGATCCGACGGGGCGAGTTCAGACCAGGCGGCGGATCGCGGCAATGGCGCCGGTTCCGTCAACGGCGGCGTCCGGTCGGACAATGACGGTGTGAGAAATCCGGGCTAGGAGCCTGTCCCAGAGCTAACTGGACAGGTTCCTGGAGCCGTGGCGGTTGCGATTGACCGCGCCGGAACCGGCTGGGTCATGGCCTGCCCGCATCGCCCGCCCGGCCGGCGACGCCCGGCGGCGCAGGGCGAGAATGGCGAGCGCGCACAGTCCGGCCGAGATGCCGATCGCGTTCGCCAGCACGTCGGCGCCGGAGGCGGTGCGCTCGGGCACCAACCCTTGTGCCCATTCGAGCAGGAGCGACAGCGCGAAAATGGCGGGCGCCGAAGCCAGCGGCCGGCCGGCGACAAGCACGGTGAGGATCGTCACGCCGGCGTAGACGGCCATGTGAACGCCGAAATCCGAGCCCTTCGGGAAGCCGTGCTGCGGGCCCAGCACCATCTGCGGCAGCAGCGATCCGGCGATCAGGCCGGCGAAAATGGCCGCGAGCAGCGCAATGCGCAGGGCGCGCGGCAGAAACCGCCATGACGGCCAGTTCAGATGGGGTCGAGCGCGCACGGGTCAAGCGGCCGGCGGGCGGGCGGTGGTCATTGCAGCGAGATACTGAGACCGGAGAGATCGAGCGAAATCTCGAGGCCGATCTGCTTGCCGCTGAGGTGCAGTTCGACGCCGCGCGCGTTCCTCAGGACCGTCACGGTCTCGCCGCCGCCAACGGCATAGCTCGCCTTGGTCGCCGCGTAGACACCCTCGATGTCGGCGGGAGACCAAATGTTGTAGACCTCGCCGACGAGCTCGGCGGTCGAGCCACCGATGGACAGGCCGACGCTGACGCCGCCGATGCTGAGGGGATAGGTCTGGCCCTGGAAATACATCGCGCCCTCACCGGCGGTGATGCCGAAGATATAGCTGCCCTTGAACATCAAAAGCTGGATCGTGGCCGGGGGCGGCGGCCCCGGCGCCTGGGCCGTTGCCGTCGAGGCGCACGAGAGCGCCAGCATGGCGGCCAGCACACAACCGCGAAACATCATCGCTCTTCCCCTGCTCGTTCAGGCTCGCATGCTACCACAGTGTGCGGCGAAATTTGGATATGCGCGTCGCCGGGTCCGTCCGCCTGGAGTCAGGAACAGTCCGCGGGCGGGCCGGAACGAGCGCCGTCGGCGGCATCGATGCGCACACGCGCGCTGCCGCCGGTCATGAACCCCAGCCGCTCGGCCGCGGCCCGGCTCACGTCGATGATGCGGCCGGGCACGAAGGGGCCGCGATCGTTGATGCGTACGACGGCGCGGCGCCCGTTGTCGAGATTGGTCACCTGAACGCTGGTGCCGAAGGCGAGCGAGCGGTGGGCGGCGGTCATCGCGGCGGGATCGGAATGCTCGCCACTCGCGGTGCGGCCGGTCATCGCATACCACGTGGCAAGGCCGCACTGGGCCCTGAATTGCGGCGGCGCTTCGGGCGCTGGCGTGGCAACGCCGGTGCGCGAGGAGAGCAAAAGCGGCGGCGGCGCGGCGACACAGGCGCCGGCGAGGAGGCCGAGGGCGATCGCGGCCAGCGCCGATCCCGCTTGAGCCGACAAACGCCTATCGGTCATACCCGAACCGCTTGGCCCACGGCATCAGGATCGCCAGCACCGGTCCCAGATGATCGCCGTAACGCTGCCAGCGCCCGCTCGCCTCGGTGTAGAGCGGCCGGGTCACCTGCTGGTAGCTGGGCGTCGAGATCCGGCCCCGGGAAAGTGCGGTTTGGGCATGGTCGCGCACGGCCTCGTCCCAGCCGAGCCCGAGGAAGTCGAGGACCGGCGCCAGCGTCTCCTCGAATGCGGTGACCAGGCTCTCGTAGCCGACGGTGTGAACCTTGAGCGGCAGCACCTCCCGGTAGTGCTGCCACAGGCCCATGACGCGGTCGTAGAAGCGGGCGCCGTCCTCGAGGCTCAGGAAATTGGCCATGGAATCGTTGAGCCGGAAGTCGCGCATGAAGCAGCTCAGAACGCAGTCGCAGGGGTGGCGGAGCGCGAACACGAAGCGCGCCTCCGGGAACGCCCGGTGGATCAGTCCGGCCTCGACGATGTTGAGCGGCAGCTTGTCGACGATGATCCGGGATCGCTCGCCCGGGGAAAGGTGCAAATCCAGCTCGGCGAAATAGGCGCCGCGAAGCCGGGCGAGGGCGGCGGCATCGAGCCTTGCCAGCGCGTCCGGGTCGCCGCCGGGGAGGTTCGCCAGCACCGTCCTGAGGGCGTGCACCATCGGCTTTTCCTCGACCACGGCGACGCATTCGTGGCTCAGCAGAATGGTGTCGAGCAGGGTCGTGCCCGAGCGCGGGAAGCCGACGAGAAACACGGGATCGGGCCGGCCGTCATCGGCGGCGGCCGGCTTCCAGCCGGCGATCCATCGGGCGGTGAAGCGGCTGTCCAGGAGGTCGATCCGACGCCGCGCGCGCGCCGGGTCCGCCTCCCGCGCCGCCGGGCTTGCGCCGCGCAGGCGATTTCCTTCCTCGAACCGGCGAAACGCCGCGCCCGTATCGCCGAGCTGGTCGCAGAGCTCGCCCAGAAGGAACGCGCGGGCGGCCATGAAGCGCGGGTCCGTACCGGCTGGCGGCTCCGGCTCGAGGATCGCGCGCGCCTTGGCGCGTTCGCCGTCGCGCCTCAGGAGCTGGGCCTGCCGCAGCGCGAAATGCGGGTGGCCGGGGCAGTCTTGCCTTGCCCGGCGGACCGCCCGGCGCAGCTCCTCGGTGCGGTTCGATTTCTCCAGAAGCTCGGTGAGGTTGTTGTGGGCCTCGGCGTAGTCGGGTCTGATGGCGATCGCGCGCTCGTAAGCGGCGATGGCGTCGTCGATACGGCCGGCGCCGGCGAGCGCGATCGCAAGATTGTAATGGGCGCTCGGACGATCGGGCGCGATGGTGATCGCCTTCCCGTAGCTGGCGATCGCCTGCGCGGTTTGCCCGATTTCGTCCAGCACCAGGCCGAGGCTGTTGTGGGCGTTGGCATAATCGGGCCTGATCGCGATCGCCCGGGCAATGAGCCGCAACGCTGCCTGGTTGTCGCCGTCAAGGTTGGCGATGACGCCGAGCCGGTGGAGCGCCACGGGCTGCATCGGGTCGATCGCCAGCGCCTTCCCGAACAGCACGCGCGCCTCGGCGAGCCGCCCGGCGCGGTGGTGTTCGAGCGCCTGCGCCATGGCCTCGCGCAGCGCCGCCTGGTCCGGCTCCGAGCGGGGCCCGGTCGCGGGGCGCCGGAGCCGTGTGCTGGCCGTGCCCGCGCCCGGCTTGCGCCGCCGGCGCCGTTCGGCCCGGTTCATCTGCCGCGGTTCGGTCACGGGAAGGGGTCGGGCTCGCTCTTGGGTGAAGTTTCAGGCCCCGGCAGCATGGAGCTTACTCCACCAGCGCGGGAGCGGCCTCGCGCGCGGCGCGCACCCGGTCGAGCGTTGCCTCGAAAAACGTGATCGGCGGATAGGCCTCGGGGTCGGTCACGACGTCGATCAGCGTTGTCACGTCAGCCTTCAGGGCGTCCTCGACCGCCGGCAAATAGTCCTCGGCACGCTCGACGCGCACGCCGCGGCAGCCGCAGGCCAGCGCGATGCCCGCATGGTCGACGGGCGCGAAGTGGCAGGCGCCGGTGAAGCCGCCGAACTTCACGTCCTCGGCGTCCTTCTGATAGGCCAGCACGCCGTTGTTGAGGACCGTGAGGACGACCGGCGCCCGCATGCGCCTCGAGGTCTCGAGCTCCGACCAGACATGGCCGAAGCCGCCGTCGCCGACGACGCACAGGATCGGACATTCGGGATGGGCGACGCGCGCGCCGAGCGCCAGCGGCAGCCCCCAGCCGAGGCCGGCGAGACCGCGCGGGGTCACGAACCGCATGCCGGGGGCAAGCGCGCCGAGGTAACACGCGACCCACAGGGTGGAGTAGCTGGCATCGGCGACGACGATGGTCTGCGGCGTCAGCACGCTCGCGAGGTCGGCCATCAGCCGTTCAGGCCGCACCGGCGCGCGATTGGCGCGCAGGACCTGGACCATGTCCTCGCCGTGGCGCCGGCGCGCGGCGGCGATCTCGGCCTCCAGTTCGGGCTGAGCCGGGCGCCGGCCGACGAGCGCGTCGGCGAGCGCCGCCACCGTCTCCCGCGCGTCGCCCACAAGGCGCAACGCCTCGTAGTTGCGGCCGACTTCGCAAGGGTCGATGTCGATGTGGATGTAGCGCGCGCCGTCCGGGTAGAGGGTCCAGGAATCGGTGCCGTTCTGGTTGGTGCGGGTGCCGATCAGCAGCACAACGTCGGCGCGCTCGATGATGGCGCGCAAGTGCCGCGCCGGCGACAGCGGCCCGATATTGTAGGATGCGACGCCGAGCGCCAGCGGATGGGTCTCGCTCACCGCGCCCTTGCCCATCATGGTCGTCAGCACCGGCACATGGGCCTCGGACATGAGCCGCGTGACCTCCGCCGCCGCGCCCGAGAGATGAACGCCGCCGCCGGCAACCACCAGCGGCGCCTCGGCCCGCGCGATGAGGTCCGCGGCCTCGGCGATGCGTCGGGGGTCGGCCACCGGCCGGTCGAGCGGAAAGCGGCCGAGCGAGGTCGCGCGCCTCGTCTGTGCTCCGGCGGTCTCGTTCAGGAGGTCGGCCGGCAGCATCAGCACCGCGGGCCCGGGACGGCCCCCGGCCGCGGCGGTGAACGCCATGTCGACATAGTCGGAAATGCGCGAGGCTTCGGTCACCCGACGCACCCATTTGGTGCAGCCCTGGAACAGCGCCAGGTGATCCAGCTCCTGGAACGCATTACGGTCGGCCTGGGGCCGGTTCACGTCCTGAACCAGGGCGACGACCGGGACCGACGACTTCAGCGCCTCGGCGAGCCCCGGGACCAGCAGCGTCGCCGCCGGACCGTTCTGGGCCATGACCACGCCGACCTGCCCCGAGACCCGGGCGAAGCCGTCGGCCATCGCCGCGCCCGCGTTCTCGGTGCGGTAGGCGAACACGGTGATGGCGAGCTTCTCGACCGCGAGCACGACCGCCGAGGGCAGGCTCTGGGCGAACACCGTGGTGACACCGTGGCGGGCGAGATCGCGGGCGATGACTTGCGCGACGGTCGGCTTTTCACTCATGTTCCATCTCCCTGATCCGGCCGTTCGGGAGGGCCTTCTGCGGCCTCTGACCGGCTGCGTGGTGAAGGTTTACGCTGCCCGGCCAAGACCGATCAACTGGGCCGATGGTCAGTGGCGCCGGTCGGCGCTCCCGCGAGAGAAAGATGCGAGAATGTCGAGGATTGCATTTCTGGGTGCCGGCACGATGGGCTCGGCCATGGTTCCGCACCTCCTCGGGGCCGGCCATGAGGTCACCGTCTACAACCGCACGCTCGAACGCGCTCGCCCGCTCGAGGCGTTGGGCGCGCGGCTCGCGGCGACGCCCGCCGAGGCGGTCGCGGACGCGGAGGTGACGATGTCGATCGTCCTCGACGACAGGGCATCGCGCGCGGTGTGGGCCGGGGAGGGCGGGGCCCTCGGCGCGGCGCGGCCGGGCACGCTGGCGATCGAGTGCTCGACGGTTTCCAATGGCTGGGTGCTGGAGCTTGCCGGCCTCGCCGGGACGAACGGGCTGAGGTTCGTGGACTGCGCGGTCGCCGGCCGGCCCGATGCGGCGGTCGCGGCGGACCTGCGCATGTTCGCCGGCGGGGACATCGGGGATGTCGAGGAGGCGCGGGCGATCATGGCGTGCTTCGGCAGGCGCTTCACCCGTTTCGGTCCGGTCGGCAGCGGCAATGCCTACAAGCTCATCTACAACACCGTCGGCACCATCCAGGTGGTGGCGCTGATCGAGGGCATGTATGCGTGCGAGGCCGCCGGCATCGACCTCGGCGCCGCGGCCGACGCCTTTTCGGTCGGCCAGACCGGCAGCGGCCACGTGAAGCGCCATTCGCGCTATGTGGCGAGCGGAATCCACGAGAACCCGATCCAGTTTTCCGGCCGCAACCGGCTGAAGGACGTGACCTATGGGATCGAATTTATCCACAAGGTCGGGGCCCAGTCGAAGATGGGCGAGGCCTGCGCCGGGGTGCTGCGGCAGATGATCGACGTCGGCATGGGCGATCTCAACGACTCCGAGCTGATCGATGCCCTGCGCAGGATCCACGGGCGCCGTGTCAATCCAAACACGAGGGAACGGACCAGACGATGACCAGCCTTGCCGACTATCAGGACAAATTCCAGCACATCAGGTTCCGCCGCGAGGACGGCATCCTGGAGATAACGCTCCACAGCGACGGCGGGCCGCTGCGCTGGGGCTTCGGCCCGCACGAGGAATGCGAGGAGGCGTTCCTCCACATCGGCCGCGACAGGGACAACCAGGTCGTGATCCTGACCGGGACCGGCGATGAGTTCTCCGGCCCGGCGCCCGACCCGGAGGCCAACATGAAAGCCCATCATATGGGACCGAAGGAATGGGCCGAGCTCGGCTGGACCGCCAGGAACCTCCTCACCAACCTCCTTGCGATCGATGTGCCGATGATCGCGGCCGTCAACGGCCCGGCGCTCCGCCACGCCGAGCTTGCGGTGATGTGCGACATCGTGCTCGCCTCGGAAACGGCGGAGTTCCAGGACTCGGCCCATTTCGTCGGCGGCCTCGTGCCGGGCGACGGGGTCCATGTCGTGTTCCCGCTGGCGATGGGGCTCAACCGGGGCCGCTATTTCCTGCTCACCGGCCAGCGGCTCGGCGCCCGCAAAGCCGAGGAGTTCGGCCTCGTCAACGAGGTGCTGGCGCCGGCGGAGCTGATGCCGCGCGCCTGGGAGCTCGCGCGCATGGTGCTCCGGCAGCCGGAGATGAACCGGCGCTACGCACGCCTCGCGGTCACCGAAAATCTGCGCCGGCAGATGAACGAGCTCCTGCCCTACGGCCTCGCGCTCGAGGGGCTGGCGATCACGCAGTAGGCATGTGGTTGGGCCGGCGCCGATTTCCAGACCGAGCCGGGCTCGACACGGGCGCGGCGGCTGTGGTCCGATGCCCCCATCATATGTGGATCAGGTGCAGGCGAGGGTGGTCAATGGGACTTTACGGAATCGGACAGGCGGTGCTGCGCGAGGAGGATCCGCGGCTGCTCAAGGGGAAGGGTCGGTTCGCCGACGACTTCGTGCCCGCGGGCCAGGTGCGCGGCTTCGTCCTGCGCAGCCCCCATGCCCACGCGGTGATCCGAACCATCGATGCAACGGCCGCGCGCGCCGCGCCCGGCGTTCTCGCCGTCCTCACCCATGAGGAGCTGAAAGCGCGCGGCCTCGGCGCCCAGCGCCCGACCCAGGAGCGCAGGAAGAGCGACGGCTCGCCCGCCTTCGTCACCCCGCTGCCGCTCTTGGCCGGTGACCGGGTGCGGTTTGTCGGCCAGCCGGTGGCGTTCGTCGTCGCCGAGACTCTGGCGCAGGCGAAGGACGCGGCCGAGCTGATCGAGGTCGACTACGATCCGCTCCCCGCCGTGGTGACGGTCGACCAGGCGGCCGCCGAGGGCGCGCAGCCGGTCTGGGACGACAATCCCGGCAACGAGGCATTCTTCCACGAGGTCGGCGATCCCGCCGCCACCGAGGCGGCGTTCGCGAAGGCCGCCCACGTCGTCACCCACCGCATCGTCATCAACCGCGTCACCACCAACTCGATGGAGCCGCGCGGCTGCATCGGCGAGTACGATCCGGTCGACGACCAGTACACCATCCGCTGCACGGTCCAGTCGGTTCACCGCATCCGCGGCATCCTCGCCGGCGCCTACTTCAAAAAGCCGCAGACCCATTTCCGGGTGATCTGCGACAATATGGGCGGCGGCTTCGGCATGAAGGGCGGATGCTATCCCGAATATGCGCTGTCGGTGTGGGCGGCCGAGGTCACCGGCCGGCCGGTCAAGTGGATATCGGAGCGCGGCGAGGCGCTCCAGTCCGACGAACAGGCACGCGACAGCGTGGTCGAGGCCGAACTCGCGCTCGACGGGGACGGTCATTTCCTCGCCCTCAGGACGCTGTCGAAATCGGCGATGGGCGCCTACAACACATCGGACCGCAACGTGATGCCGACCATCGTCGCCATCGGCTGCCTCGCCAACACCTACCGGACGCCGGCGATCCACGCCCGGGTGATGGGCATCTTCACCAACACCATGACCATCGCGTTCTACCGCGGCGGCGGCCGGCCGGAGCCGCTGTTCACCATCGAGCGGATGGTCGACAAGGCGGCGCACGAGCTCGGCATCGACGCCTACGAGCTGCGCCGGCGCAACACGATCCCGGCGGACTCCATGCCGTACCGGACGCCGCTCGGCCAGACCTATGACTGCGGCGACTTCCTCAAGAACATGGAAATCGCCCACAAGGCCGCCGATTATGACGGCGCCGGCGCACGGCGCGAGGCGGCGCGCCGGCGCGGCAAAATCCTCGGCGTCGGCGTCGCCAATGTGTGCGAGCCGGCGGCGGGGCGCGACTTCGAGCACGCCCAGGTGCGGTTCGATCCGTCGGGCTCGGTCACCATCCTCGCCGGCGCCATGGACCATGGCCAGGGCCACGGCACCACCTTCAAGCAGGTGCTGTCGACGCGGCTCGGCATCGACGCCGATCTCATCCGCTACCGCTATGGCGACACCGACGCGGTTTCGATGGGCATCGGCACCTTCGGCTCGCGCACGGCGGTCCTGTGCGGCGGCGCGATCGCCGTCGCCGCCGACCGCATCATCGAGAAGGGAAAGCGCCTCACCGCCCATTTCCTCGAGGCCGCCGATACCGACCTCGTGTTCGAGAACGGCCGGTTCGAGGTCGCGGGAACCGACCGCGGCATGGACATCACCGAGGTGGCAAGGCGCTCGTTCGCGCGCGACCAGCTCCCGGCCGGCATGGAGCCGGGGCTCAACGAACACGCCGACTACGGAACGGCCCCGGCCTGGCCCAACGGCACCCATATCTGCGAGGTCGAGGTCGACGCCGAGACCGGCACGGTCCGGCTCACGCGCTATGTCGCGGTCGACGATGTCGGAACCGTGCTCAACCCGATGCTGGTCGAGGGCCAGGTCATCGGCGGCATCGTCCAGGGCGCCGGCCAGGCGCTGATGGAGGATCTCGTCTACGATCCGGACTCGGGCCAGCTCGTTACCGGCTCGTTCACCGACTACTGCATGCCGCGGGCGGACAATTTCTGCGCCTTCGAGCTCCATGAAAATCCGGTCCCGACCGCGACCAATCCGCTCGGCGTCAAGGGCGCCGGCGAGACCGGCACCTGCGGCGCGCTGCCGGCGGTGATGAGCGCGGTCAACGATGCGCTCCACTCGGTCGGCGCGCCGGAAATCGAGATGCCGGCGAGCCCGGAGAAGGTGTGGCGGGCGCTCAGTCAGGCGGCCCGGCCGGTGTCCTGACAGGCCGGGTTCGCGAGCCGGGCGAGCTCGGCGATGTCCGCGACGCGCTCGAGTTCCATGACCGTGGCGATCACCGCTTCGGCGCGATCGCCGGGAAGAGCCGTCGCCAGGAGATCGCGCGCCTTGGCCACGACCTCCTCGCGCGACATCGGATTTTCCATGGCGCCGCGGACCTTCACCACGTGGCTGGAGAGGGTGCGGCCGTCGCGGGTGACGAACTCGACGATGCCCTGGCGGGGGCTTTCCGCCGACGACAGCGCGGGATTGGCCCTGATCGAGACGGTGTCGGCAATGCGCCCGATTTCGGGCGCGCCGACGCGGGCATCGTCATGGGCGGCCGCGAATGTGAGGCCGCCATCGATCAGGGTGGCGGCCAGGAGGTAGCGCAGGTTGAGATTGCTCATGTGCTGGTCGCGGCGGGTGATCGGGTCCTCGCCGCGCGCCGTGTAGACCACCATTTCGGCGAGATCGTCCGGCCCGACGCCGTGCTCGGTCATGATGTTCACGAGGCAGTCGACCGGCGCCTGGATCGGCGAGCCGACCGCGTACTTCTTGATGTTGGTGGCCATGATCTCGAAGCGCTCGCCGAGGCCGTCGGCCAGCCGGGAGGCGTCCGCCCGCTCCTGGCCCCAGGAGACGAGATAGCCGTTATGGCCTTCCAGATCGTCCTCGATGCCGGTGAAGCCGGCCTCCAGCATGGTGGCGGCGGTCATGCCGCTGCGCGCGGGCATGCCGGCGAAAATGAATGCCTTTTCGACGTGGAAGGTGTCCATCGGGTAGGAGGCAAGGCCCGATGCCTGCTGGGCGGCATAGGAGAGCAGATAGCGGTTCTGCATCGCGTCCAGGGGCGCGGCCACGCAGGCTCCGGCGGCGGCGGCGGCGCCGAACACGCCGCCGGCGGCATGGGTGTCATAGCGCCGCGCCGGATCGCGCAGGTCGGCGCCGATCGCGCGCATCATCCGGGCACCGACGTCGTAGCCGAGCGCCACGGCATTGAGCAGCGCGCGCCCCGAGGCGGCGTTCTTCTCGGCCATGGCGAGGGCGGCGGGCAGGATCGCGCAGCCCGGATGCATGCCGGCGGCGGCGTGGGAATCGTCGGTCTCGTCGGCATGGGCGAGCATGCCGTTGGCGAGCGCCGCGACGATGCCGTTCGCCCGGCCGGCAAGGCCGATGACGGTCGCGTCCGAGCCCGGCCCCTGGAGGCGGGCATATTTGTGGGCCATCGCGCCGACCGGGAGCGTGGTTCCGGAGACGATGGCGGCGAGGGTGTCGAGAATGTGGTGCTTCGCCCGCTCGGCGACGTGGCCCGGCAGCGTCGCGGCGCGGGCCGCGACCATGTAGTCGGCAACGACCGCGGTGGCGGTTCGGGCGGGACTGGTCATGGACGGCCGGGCCTCCTCGCTGGCGATCGCCGATGGCGATCTGCCTCAGTGCATGTACCTGCCGCCATTGATGCAGACAGTCTGTCCGGTGCGTCGCGCAGCGCCGAAATCCCGCTCATGTTGATGATGCGGCCCCACTTTTTCTTCCGCATTCCGGTCAGCACTCCAATGCTTGCAAACAGGAGTGCTGGTGGGTGGTGGGCATCTGCCACGTTCCTTTGATGATGCAGAACGATGGTGGCGCAGGCGCAGGATGCGACGTCATGGCTTCGGCCGTCTCGTCGTTCATGCATGGAAATGGCGCACGTAGGCTCGAGCGCAAAGCGGCCGATGATGCGCCCCTGCTCCGCGTCGAGATCGATCAGGTTCCTGGCGCCGTCGGCCGCTCAGCGGGCCTCGGCCCCGGCGTCGCGGTCGATGCCGAGGGCGCGGATCAAGCCGGGCGAGCTGTGATGGATGGCATCGTCGAGGGCGCGCGGCGCTGGTCGCGCACCGCCGGCGCTCGGAGGTCACCGATGACGAACTGAATTCGTGCGATCACGCGCGGCCGAAAGCCGACGCCGCCTCGACTATCCGGCGATCGAGCCCGGGTGTTTGCGCCGGCGCCGCGACAAGAGGCCGAGGCCAACCAATCCGCCGGCAAACAGTGCCAACGCCGGCGGGATCGGAACCGGAGCGATTTCGTACTCCGCCGTCCGATCTCCATCGGGGAATGGAACCGATCCGGATATTACGAAAAAGACCGAACTGATGGCGCCGGCAACGCCGCCGAGGGCGGCATGATAGAAGTCACCGGTATCGGGTATCAAGGCCGACGCCGCACTCATGAACGTCCCCTGATCCGTCACCGCGACCAACTGGAACGTCCAGGCGTTTTCATTTGTGTTGGTGAGGTGAAGTCCGAACAGATCGCCGCCGTTGAACAAGATATTGAGGCCGGTGAGCCCCACCGAGGCCGATTCCGGACCGGTTTGCGGCGGCGCGAAGATCGTGGTCAAGGTCACCGCGCTGCCGTTGGGGACGATGCCGTTGTTGACGGTGATGGTCTCGGGCGATGTTGAGCTCAGCATCGAGAAACCGGTGATGTCGGTCAGGCCCAGCGTGACCGCGTGGCCGGGAGCCGGAAACGCAAACAGCACAAATGCGCCCGCCGTCGCCAGCGCACGCAACCTGCTCGCAAACATGTCCACGCCCTCCATGATACAACGCCCTTGAAAGACTTACGTTGCAGGCTTGTTTCTTATCGTGTCTTTGGTCGGGCGGACGCTGCACCAGTCCATCGTTAACAGGAAGTTAATCAGCGCGCGGCGCGGATGTCAATGCGGCAACTGCGTTTGCTCCATAAACTCTTCAACTCTTCGTCGGCGATGGCGCCGTCGCCGCGAAGGCCCCTGCCCATCGTTGCATCGGCGAATGGACGCCGGGCGTTCATCGCCCCGCCGGGGCGGAAGCCAGGCCTGCCGGCGCCGACCCGGCTCGGAACGCTTCAGGACGCCGTGGTCTCGACCCGCCTCAGGCTCGTCTTCAGCAGCACCAGCTCGGCCGCGGTGCGGATATTGGCGGAGGACCGGTCGAGGCGGGACTGGGCGTCGCGGTTTTCCTGCCGGCGCGCCGATCCGGCGATCCGGCGCCAGATGCTGGTCCTCTGCTCATTGTGCAGATTGTGCAGGGCCGTGAGCATCAGGCGCAGCACGGCCAGGCGATGCTCCGGCCGGCGGCCGGTCCCGGACGAATAGATCTCATCGCAGATCCGGTCCACCTGGCGCTCGATGAGCGGGGTGAGCTTGTCGCGGCCGCGAACGAGGGCGTCGTAATCATCCGCCTTGTGGGTCTTGAGATAGCAAGCGCACTGGCTGGCGAATTGCGCGTCCTCGTCGACCCGCGGGATCATGCGCATCATCGCGTGCGAAAACATCAGGGTGTCGAACGGCTCCTGCGGCAGATGGCTGGCCATCTCATGTCCCCCCAACCTCCTCTCACTCGCCGCTTCCGTTGCAAATTATGCATCATTTCCAAACGGATGTAAGGAGTTTTTGATGTCGCGTGTCGATGCGATCCGGGCTCCGCCCGCGGCGGGGCCGGATGCGGCCGGCGGGCCGGGATCGAACGCTCGGGAGACAGCGGGAGGCAAAGGTCCCGAGGAGCCGCCGCTCGCAGCGGGGGCTGGTAAGCGGCGCGCTCCCCGGCCTGGCCCCGGCGCCCGCTTCACGTACACGAAGCGGCGCGCCGGAACCCGTGTCATACGCTGATGACGCCGCGATACTGGCCGGAAATCCGCGCCGAATTGGTGATTTAAATCACAGTTGGGCGCATTGCCGCCGCGCGTCCGCCCGGGCGAAAAGCGGAACAATGGAGTTGTGACCGGCCGGCGCGCGTGGCACGGTTCGCCGGTCGCGCCTTCAGGGCGTGCCGGTAACCGCAATCATGGGATTTGGGAGAAGGAACCCGCGATGACCGAGCCCGTCATACTCGAGGTCTTCACCGACTACGTCTGACCGTGGTGCTATCTCAGTACCGTGCGTATTGAAAAGCTGAAGCGGGAATTCGGCGTCGAGGTGAGGTGGGTCCACTTCCCGCTCCACCCGGACACCCCGGCCGAGGGCCGCAGCATGGAAGACGTCTATGCCGGGCGCGGCATCGATCCCGCAGCGGTCCATGAGCGCATGAAGCGGCTGATGGACGCCGAGGGCCTTGCCTATGGCCGGCGCACCCACAGCTACAACAGCCGCCTCGCCCAGGAGCTCGGCAAGTGGGCCGATACCCAGGAAGGCGGCGAGGCGCTGCACGACGCCCTCTACCGCGCCTATTTCGTCGACACCCGCAATATCTCCGAGCCCGAGGTGTTGCTCGACATCGTCGCATCGGTCGGCCTCAGCGTGGAGGCGGCGCGCGAGGTGCTCGAGACCCGCAGCTTCAAGGAAGCGGTCGATGCCGACTGGCTGAAGTCGCGCCAATACGGGGTGACCGGCGTTCCGACCTTCGTCGCCGGCGGTCATGGCGTCGTCGGCGCCCAGCCTTACGAAACGCTCGAGCAGTTCCTCAGCCAGGTCATCGCCAAAGCGGAGTCCGGCTCCGCGTGAGGCCGCATCGGCGGGTCGGGGAATGTGCCGGCCGCGAGCCCGCTCAGTCGGTCGGGTGGGGGCCGGTGCGCGGGTGGTCCGGCGCGAGCGGCACCGGGTCCGCCGGCTGGCGGCGCGAGCCCGAAGTGACGATGCCGGCCTGGCGCCGGGCGCCTGCCTGCGGGCGCGCGGTAACGCAAGACCCCTCCGCGAGAGGGGCGTCTGTCTCTGACTCAACGCTGACAGACAGGTACATCGCTTGATCCTTTGCTGTGGCTGACCGGGTGGGATTCAGTGGACCCGAATCTTGGTCAAAATGCGGTAAACGGAATCAATATCGGTTCGATTTTTGTGAGCCCGCCTCGGTGGCCGCGGGGGCGAGCGCCGAGGGCGCGTCGGGGGCTGTCATGTTTCACGCCGATCATTCGGGTGCCGCGGTCGCGGCCCACATTCTGATCGCGGTGCTGTTGATCGGCGCCGGCGCCGTCAACGCCTCTTCGAAGGTGCGCTCGCGCCAGCATGGCGAGCATTTCGCCGGGCTCGGGGTGCCGTTTCCGTGGCTGGCGCTCATGGTGTTCACCGTCGCGGCGATGCTCGCTTGCCACCATTTCTGGCGGATCGCGGAGCCGGTCCGGCGCAACACCGCACGGCTGTTCTTCCTCAACAATTGCGACGTTCCGGGCGGGCTGGCCCTCATCGCCGAGCCGGCGCTGACTGGCGCGATACCGTAAGCGCGGATTCAGATCAGCGTCTGGCGGGCCTCGCGGGCGGCCGCCTCCATGGTCATGAACACCGCGCCCGCGCCCGCCAGTTTGGCCACCAGGTCCTCGAATGCGAGCATCCGGTAGCCGCGGCCGATCACATGGGGGTGCATGGTGTAGGTGAGGATGCCGTGATCCACGGTCTTCTTCATGTAGACGAACTCGTCGAACCAGGCCGTCATCACATCGCGGGCCGGGCGCAGGCCCTGGCTGATCGAGGTTGGCGTGCGGGTGAACTTGAAGTGGGGGGCATCGTCGAGCGACCAGCTGATCGGCATTTCGATGAGCGGCGTCGTCTCGCCGAACCCGTAGGGGCGGTCGAGCGCGGCGGTGTCGCCGCGACGGCACAGATAGGGCGTGTAGTCATCGCCCATCATCGAGGAGTCGTAGAGGAAGCCATGCTCGATCAGGAGGTCGACGGTGTGCGGGGAGAGGTCCCAGGACGGTGAGCGGTAGCCGCGCGCCGTCCCGCCGGAGATGCGCTCGATCGCCTCGTTGGCGCGGCTGAGCTCGGCTTCTTCCTCGACGCGGGTGAGCGTCGCCGGCGGCAGATGGTTCCAGCCGTGATGGCCGATCTCGTGGCCGTCGCCGGCGATCGCGGCGCAGATCCCCGGATAGGTCTCGAGGGTGAAGCCGGGGATGAACCAGGTGGCGGCGATCGACCGCTGCTGGAGGAACTGGCGCAGGCGGCGGGCGCCGACAATGCCGAACTCGCCGCGCGACAGCGGCGTCGGGCTCGCCTGCCCGCGGGCGATATAGGCCGACATGGTGTCGAAGTCGAAAGTCAGGCAGACAATGTGACGGGGCATCGGGGACGGTCTCGCTCGACGGGCTTGGCACGGGCGGGCGGGTGCAGTTTGATGGCTGGTCCGGCGGCTGGGGCCCGCGCGCCACGAGCCAACCTTATCGGCCTTCACGGCCATTGCCGACAGAGGAGATTGTTCCCGTGCACGCCATCACCCATGCGCCCCCGGTCGAGACCTGGACCGTCACCAAGCCGGTGGTCAGCTCCGCCGCCGGCGTCGTCGCGAGCCAGCACCATCTTGCCTCGACCATCGGCGCGCGGGTTCTCGCCGAGGGCGGAAACGCGGTCGATGCCGCGGTCACCGCGGGGCTCGCGATCGGCACCGTCGAGCCGTGGATGAGCGGGCTCGGCGGATGCGGCTACATGCTGGTCCGCCTCGCGCGGACGGGCGAGACCTGGTGCGTCGAGTTCGGCGTGCGCTCGCCATTGGCGCTCGATCCCGCGGCCTATCCGATCGTCGAGGGCGCCGATGCGGACCTCTTCGCCTGGCCGGCGGTGCTGGAAGACCGCAATGTCCACGGACCGCTCGCAATCGCGGTGCCGGGCATGGTGGCGGGACACGCGGCCGCGCTCTCCCGGTTCGGCACAAGAAGCTGGGCCGAGGCGCTGGCGCCGGCGATCGCCGGCGCCAAGGCCGGGCTCACGGTCGACTGGTACGCGACGCTCAAGATCGCCGCCGAGGCGCGGGCGCTCGAGCTCGACCGGGAGAGCGCGCGCACCTATCTGCCGGACGGACTGCCGCCGTCGGGCACCTGGGGCGGGCCGCTGCCGACGATCCATCTCGGCAACCTCGCGGCCACGCTGGAGCGGCTCGCCGACGCCGGTCCCGACGACTTCTACCGGGGCGACATCGCCGCCGAGCTGGTCGCGGACGCAAAGCAGGTGGGCTCGGTCCTGTCGGCGGATGATCTCGGCCGCTACAGTTCATCGATCCATCCGGCGCTGTCGGCCCGCTACCGGGGCGCGAGGGTCAACGGCGCTCCCGGCCTCACCGCGAGCCCGACGCTGATCCATGCCCTGTCGCTGATCGACGCGCCGCTCGCCGGCGTCGCCGGCCGGCCGGACGGGACGGCCTTTGCCGCCTATGCCACGGCGCTGAGGACCGCCTATGCCCACCGTCTCGAAACCCTCGGCGACAATGGAGAGGCCGGGGGCGAGGCGGCGGGGCATGAGACGTGCACCACCCACATGAGCGTCGTCGACGGCGAGGGCAACGTCGTCACGCTGACCCAGACGCTGCTGTCGGTGTTCGGCTCGCGGGTCATGCTGCCCGGCACCGGCATCCTCATGAACAACGGCATCATGTGGTTCGATCCGCGGCCGGGCCATCCGAACTCGATCCAGCCGGGGAAGAGGCCGCTCAGCAACATGTGTCCGGCCATCCTCGAGCTCAGCGGGGGCCGGTGTGTCGGGCTCGGCGCATCGGGCGGCCGGCGGATCATGCCGGCGGTGATGCAGCTCATCTCGTTCCTCGTCGACTACGGCCTCGATCTCGAAACCGCGGTGCATCTGCCGCGAATCGACGTCAGCGGCGGTCCCGACCTGATCGCCGATCCGCGGCTCGGGAGCGAGGTTCACGAGCGGCTCGCCGCCGACCAGCCGGTGACCGTGGTTCCGAACGCGGTCTATCCGGCGCTGTTCGCGTGTCCCAATCTGGTCGTGCACGACGGGGCAAGCGGGGAGTGCTCGGGCGCGGCCTATCTCATGTCGCCGTGGGCGGCGGCTGTCGCGGCAATGGCCGTCGGGGCGGGCGGCGCAAACTGACCCCTCATGCGCCGGTCGCGCCCGTGGCGGCCCCGCGCCGCTGCCGGACGATGCGGAGGATATGCGGGCTCGCGACCCCGCCGACGATGATGGCGAGGCCGGCGATGTCGAGCGGCCGCACAACCGCCGACAGGAGGATCACCGCCGCGAGGGTGCCGATGGCCGGCTGGAGCGAACTGTAGAAGGCGACCCAGGCGACCTGGATGCGCGACAGCGCGAGGTTGTAGCCGACGAACGCGACCATGGTCATGCCGAGGACGAGATAGGCGAAGGCGATGTAGGCCGCGGTGTCGTCCGCCGCCGGAACCGTCCATTCGCCGTCGAGGCGGGCGAAGATGGTGGCGAGGAACAGCCCACCGGTGACCTGAAGGGTGGCAAGCCGGAACCAGTGCGTGCCCGCGGTGTTGAGCCGCCTGCCGACGATCTGGCCGCAGGCTGCGGTCAGGACCGCGGCGAGCACGAGCAGGTCGCCGACCGGGTCGCCGATGCCGATCGCCTGGCGGTCGAGGGTCAGAACGACGAGGCCGGCAAAGGCGATCACAGCGCCGAACGGCAGGCTCCAGTGGAACCGCTCGCCGAGCAGCACGCGGCCGGCAACCGGGCCAATGACCGGCAACGCGCCCCAGATCAGCGCCACCGACACGCCGTCGGTCCGCTCGGCGCCCATGCTGGAGAACAGGAACACGAAGCCGGGGCTGAGGAAGCCCCAGAAGAACCCCGGCACCGCATCCCTGAGCCGCTTCGGCAGGATGCCGAGCACCGCGCAGGCGATCCACATCACCGCCGCCGAGGCGGCGAACTGGAGCATGAGAATGTCCGCCGGCGGATAGCGCGCCACCAGGTCCTTCTGGACCTGGACGCCGACGCTGAATCCGGTCACCGAGGCAATCTGAGCAAGGTGGCCCGTTAGCTCGCCGGAGAACGTCATGCCGCTGGCAGGTGAAGCCCTGAAGGGGGACACCGGCATTCGCCGGGCCCGGTCGGCGCCAGCCTACACCGCCGGGGCGGGCCAAGTCGAACGCGCGGGGCGGCATCTCCACCGGTCGCGGGCGGAGCAGTGATCGACGCCGGGCGATATGTGTCCACCTGCGCGCCCTGTCCGGCGCGGAACCCGGCCCGGTTTGGCGTCCTGCATGGTAACATGATCGGCGTTGTGCGATGGTGATTCGCCTGGGGCAATGTCATATTGGAGGTTCATCATGAAGAGGCTTGTTCTTGCATCGGCCGTTGCCGGCGCGTTTGCGATGGCGATGGCGGCTTCCCCGGCATCGGCGAAGGGGGTTTCGGGCGCGATCGGTGACGGTGTCGCCGTGACCCCGCCCGCTTCTGCCGCTCCATCGGCAGCCCCGGCGACCGAACTGAAACTTGCTCATGGCTGGCACCAGTACTGCAGGTGGCGTCAGGGCTGGGGCTGGCACTATCACGTCGGCGGCTACCGCTATGCCTGCAACCCGTACGGCGGTGGTGGGGGCGGCGGCGGCGGCGGCGGTTACTGAGACCCGCCATCCGGTGCGGCCTGCCCGCGCCGGCTGAATCGCTCAAGCACGGCGGGCCGCGCGTGATGCGGGGCCCGCCGTAAAATTGCCATTTTCACGGCCGGCGCGCCGGGCCAATCCGCGCGCGGGGGCCGCGTGCGGCGCGGAATTTGCGCGCGATTTGCATCACCGGTCCGGATTGTGCATGAACGGATGGCGCAAGGGGCGGCGCGTCGATCGACGCCCGCCCGCACGGCACGGTATTGGAAGATCGGCATGGACATCATCCCCCAGCCCATTCCCGACATCCTTCTGGTCCGCCCGGCGCAGCACCGGGACGGGCGTGGCTTTTTCTCCGAGACCTACAGGAAGTCGGCGTTCGCGGCCGCCGGGATCACGGCTGAGTTCGTTCAGGACAACCATTCCCTGTCGCTCGACCAGGGCGTCATCCGCGGGCTGCATTTCCAGCGCCCGCCGCGCGCCCAGGACAAGCTGGTGCGTGTCACGGCGGGCGCCATTCAGGACATCGCCGTCGATGTCCGGGCGGGATCGCCAACCTTCGGCCGCTATGTCTCGGTGATCCTGTCGGCCGAGAACTGGAACCAGCTGTTCGTGCCGAAGGGCTTCGCGCACGGCTTTTGCACGCTGGAGCCCAACACCGAGGTCTTCTATAAGGTCACGGACGAATATGCCCCGGAGCACGATCTGGGTCTCGCCTTTGATGATCCCGCGCTCGCCATTGACTGGAAAGTCGGGCCGGAGGCGGCCATCCTGTCCGCCAGGGACCGCAAGCATCCGCGCCTGGCCGACCTTGCGGAGTGTTTCACCTATGAGCGCTGATCCCATCGCACAGGCGCCGACGGCGTCGGTTCGCCAACGCGCGGGTGACGCCGCCATCGCGGAGCGGCGGCGGCGATGAGAGCGCTCGTCACCGGCGGCGCCGGCTTCATTGGCTCGGCGCTGTGCCGCCATCTCGTCTCGGAAGCCGGCGCCAGCGTCCTCAATGTCGACAAGCTCACCTATGCGGCCGAGCCGCGCTCGCTGGGGCCGGTCGCAGGCAGCAACCGCTACGGCTTTGTACGGGCCGACATCTGCGAGCGGGCGGCGATGGACGAGGCGTTCGCCTCGTTCCGGCCCGACACCGTCTTCCATCTCGCGGCCGAGAGCCACGTCGACCGCTCGATCACCGGCCCGGCCGAGTTCATCCGCACCAATGTCAACGGCACCCATGCCTTGCTCGAGGCGGCCCGTGGCTATTGGGCCGGGCTCGATGCGGGCGCCGCCGAGGCGTTCCGGTTCGTCCACGTCTCGACCGACGAGGTCTATGGCTCGCTCGGGGCCGAGGGCCTGTTTCGCGAGGACACTCCTTACGATCCGAGCTCGCCCTATTCGGCGAGCAAGGCCGCGTCCGACCATCTGGTCATGGCCTGGCACCGCACCTACGGCCTGCCGGCGGTGATCTCGAACTGCTCGAACAATTATGGCCCGTGCCAGTTTCCGGAAAAGCTCATTCCGCTGATGATTCTGAATGCGCTCGAGGGCCGCAGGCTGCCGATTTACGGCGACGGCATGAACGTGCGCGACTGGCTTTATGTGGAGGACCACGCACGGGCGCTGCACCTGATCGCCGCCGCCGGCCGCCCGGGCGAGACCTACAATATCGGCGGGCGCAACGAGCGCACCAACCTCGCGGTCGCGACCCAGATCTGCGCGCTGATGGACGAGCGCCACCCCGAGGGCGCGCCGCACGGCGACCTCGTCGCCTTCGTCACCGACCGGCCGGGCCACGACCGGCGCTATGCGATCGACGCGACCAAGATCGAGACCGAGCTCGGCTGGCGCGCGCGCGAGACCTTCGAGACCGGCATCGCCAGGACCGTCGCGTGGTATCTCGCAAACCGGGGATGGTGGGAGCCGCTGCGTGGCAAGGTCTATGGCGGCGAGCGGCTGGGCCTTCTCGCCGGCGAGGGCGCCGGCGCGGGCGGGCGCTGAGCGTCGGGCGATGAGCATTGTCGTCATCGGCCGGAACGGACAGCTCGCACGGGCGCTCGCCGAGCGGGCGGCGGGTGAGAACCTCGATCTTCACACCCTGGCGCGGCCCGAGATCGACCTCGCGCGAGCGCAAACGCTGGCGCCGGCGCTCGACCGGCTGCGGCCCGCGCTCATCATCAATGCCGCCGCCTATACCGCGGTCGACCAGGCCGAATCCGAGCCGGAGCTCGCTCGGGCGATCAACGCCGAGGCGCCGGCACGGCTGGCGGCCTGGTGCGCCGGCAGCGGTGCCGCGCTGATCCACATCTCGACCGACTATGTGTTCGACGGCGACAAGATGGGCCCCTATCTGGAGGACGATATTCCCCTGCCGACCAGCGCCTACGGGCGCTCGAAGCTCGCGGGCGAGGTGGCCGTCGCGGCGACCTGTCCGCGCCATGTCATCGTGCGCACCGCCTGGGTCCACAGCCCGTGGGGCCGGAACTTCGTCAGGACCATGCTGAGGCTCGCCGAGACAAGGCGGGAGGTGAGCGTGGTCGACGATCAGGTCGGAAATCCGACCTATGCGCCGCATCTGGCCGATGCCGTCATCGCCATTGCCCGCACGGTCCTCGCCGGCGGCGAGCCACGTTGGGGGCTCTATCATGCCGCCGGCGGCGGCCGGGCGAGCTGGCGCGGGCTTGCCCGCGAGATTTTCGCCTGCTCGGGCCGCCTCGGCGGGCCGTCGGCCGAGGTCACCGCGATCGCGACCGCGGACTATCCGACGCCGGCCCGCCGGCCGGCCAATTCCACCCTCGACTGCGGCAGGCTCGAACGCGCCTTCGGCCTGCGCCTTCCCGACTGGAGAGAGGGGGTGGGCGAGTGCGTCGCACGCATCGTCGGGATCGCAATGGCGGCCGCGGACGGCGCCATGGAGAACAGCCGATGAAGGGGATCATCCTCGCCGGCGGACGGGGAACGCGGCTCTATCCGATGACGCTGGTCACCTCCAAGCAGCTGCTGCCGGTCTATGACAAGCCGATGGTCTATTATCCGCTGTCGACGCTGATGCTGGCCGGCATCCGCGAGATCCTCGTCATTTCGACGCCCCAGGACCTCGGCGCCTACCAGGATCTTCTGGGCGACGGGGCGAGATGGGGCCTGGAGCTCGCCTACGCCGCGCAACCCGAGCCGGGGGGGCTCGCCGAGGCCTATGTCATCGGCGCCGAATTCGTCGCCGGCGAGCCCTCCGCGCTGATCCTCGGCGACAACATCTTCTATGGCCACGGCCTGCCCGAGAAGCTCGCGCTCGGCGCTGCGCGCACATCCGGCGCGACGGTGTTCGCCTATCATGTGCTCGACCCCGAACGCTACGGCGTCATCGAGTTCGACGCGGCCGGCCGGGCCCTGTCGCTCGAGGAAAAGCCGCGCGCCCCGAAATCGAACTGGGCGGTGACCGGGCTTTATTTCTACGATCACAGGGTCGTCGATATCGCCGCCGCGCTGACGCCCTCGGCGCGCGGCGAGCTCGAGATCACCGATGTCAACCGGGCCTATCTCGAAGCGGGGGAGCTTGCGGTCGAGCGCCTCGGCCGCGGCTATGCCTGGCTCGACACCGGAACCCCGGAGTCGCTGATCGAGGCCGCCTCGTTCATCCACGCGATCGAGCGGCGCCAGGGCGGCCGGATCGCGTGCCCGGAGGAAATCGCCCTGCGCCTGGGGCTGATCAGCACCGAGCAGTGCCTGAGACTCGCCGCTGCGCTCGGCAGCTCGGACTACGGCCGGTATCTGCGCGCCGTCGCCGAGGACCGGGAGCTGTAGGGCGCTTCATGTCGAAACGGCAGCGGCCCGCTCGCGGGCCGGTCGCCCGTTCACGACTGGACCAGCCGCGGCACGATCATGTTCTCGGCCTCGAGGTCGGTGTCGAGCGACAGCGCGCCGTACTTCTTCTTGTCCCTCAGCACCATCTGGATGATGTCGTGCGAGATGGTTTGGCTGTCGTTGGCGTAACCGTAAATCATCGCGGTGTCGCAGATGATGTTGACCAGGCGCGGAACGCCCCTGCTCGCCTTGTAGACGAGGTCGAGGGCCTCCTGGGTGAAGAGCGCGCGCGTCGCCCCGGCAACCGAGAGCCGGTGCTCGATGTAATTGACGAAATCGCGTTGATTGAGCCGGCTGAGATGGAAATCCGACGACACCCGCTGCGAAAACTGCTTGAGCTCCGGCGCCTCGAGAAGCTGCTTGAGCTCGGGCTGGCCGACAAGGATGAGCTGCAAGAGCTGGTCGCCATCGGCGTTGAGATTGGACAGGAGCCGCAGCTCCTCGAGCATCACCGCGCCGAGGTTCTGCGCCTCGTCGATGATGAGCAGAACATGCCGGCCGCGCGCATGCTCGGCGAACAGGAAATCCTGGAACTGCTTGTACAGCGTGACGCCCGAGGGCGCCTCGTAGGGCTGGCCGAGCGACATCAGGATCCAGCGCATCAGATCGCCGCCCTGGGGACCGGTGTTGGAGAGGACGCCGATCGTGACCGCGCCGGAGACCTTGCGCAGCAGTTCGCGAATGAGCGTGGTCTTGCCGCAGCCGATTTCCCCGGTCACCACGGTGAATCCGGCGCCGTTGAGGACGCCGTATTCCATCATGCCGAAGGCGAGGGCGTGCGAGCGGCTCCAGAAAATGAAGTCCGGATCGGGCAGAATCGAAAACGGCTTGGTGTGAAGCCCGTAAAACTTCTCATACATCAGCCGACCAGCCTCTCACGCAAACTCGGCGCGGTGTCCCGGCCGCGCCACCCGTTCACGGAAACGACCGCGCCGCCCGCGGGTCCGCCGCCGCTCGCCGCTCGCGAGCCGTCGCCCGCATGGCGCGGCTCTGGTGGCACGGCACCTGCCAGACAATAAAGACGGACGGCGAAGATTCAACCTCGATCGAGCGTCGTGATGAATCGCGCCCGGCGAGGCATCGCCGCCGGCGGCCGGCGGTGCGGCGATCGCGCCGGCACGCGGACGGCCTTCCAGGAGCGCCGATGTCATGCGATTGCCCTCGAGCGCAACCACGCTGCTTTGATCGGCAAACAAGGCTAGCATGTCCTGGCGGCCGATATTCGCAGGAATTCGATGGCGAAAACCAGAAGGAGGACGACATGCGAAAGGCGATCATATCGGGTCTGGCCGCGGCGGCTCTCGGCCTGTGCGGACCGGCGCTCGCCGCCGACGAGCAGTGGAACGACGGGGTCCTGTTCGCTGAGAACGAGGTCGCGTCGCTGAACGGGCACACGGCCTACAAGATCACGTTCGGCCTCGAGCCCGGCAAGTGCACGGGCGAGCTCACGACCGTCGGCGAGTGGCTGAAGATGATCGAGGGCAGCCTGGTCCAGATCTATCCGGGCAGCGGCGATGTCGCGCGCAATGTGGGAGACGAGTGGTACCACGAGAGCGGCACCAGGGTTGAGGTCTGCAACCGCGGCGAGGAGAGCGCCGTTCTGGTCGGCGTCCAGTTCCGCCCCAACTGACCCGCGGTCTTCGATAACGGCCGCGAAGCGGCCCGTCGCGGCGCTTCGCGGCCCGCCCCGAGAATGGCCTGTCCCCGCCGCCGCGCCCCGCGCCCGGAGAAAAATCCGGTTTCCGCCGGCCAAAGCCGTCGGCTATCATGAATTCGAGGTCGGGCGCGGCCGGGGCGCGCCGCGCGAATTGGAGGGATCAGGCACATGGCCGAGGCGGCGTTGGCCGAGAGCGGTGGTCCGTACCGGCTGATCGAGGTCCGGCCGCTCGCCGGAACCCTCGGCGCCGAAATCCGCGGCGCCGATCTCGGCGCCATGACCGGCACGCTCTACGAGGAGATTTACCGCGCCTTCGTTGATTACCAGGCGATCATCATCCGCGGTCAGGACCTGACCACGGATCAGTATCTGGCTTTTGCCCGGCGCTGGGGCGAGATCGGCATCTACCCGTTCATGAAGGGCCTGCCCTCTCACCGCGAAGTGCTCGAAATCCTCAAGACCGAAGCGGACACCTACGCCTTCGGCAATGCGTGGCACTCCGACGGCAGCTTCAACCCGGTGCCGCCCAAGGCGACCATGCTCTACGCGCTGGAGCTGCCGCCGGCCGGCGGCGACACGCTGTTCGCCAGCGGCTATGCGGCCCATGACACGCTGTCGGACGGCATGAAGGGGATGCTGTCCGACCTCAAGGCCGTCTATATCGGCGAGAGCCAGCGCGCCAGTTGGGACACGCTGAAGGCGATGCGCCACAACGAGGAGGCCGCCGCCCGGGTCGGCGCCGTTCACCCGATCGTGCGCACCCATCCCGACACCGGGCGCAAGGCGCTCTACCTCAGCAGCCACATCGTCCGCTTCGACGGCCTGACCGAGGAGGAAAGCGCGCCGATCCTCGCCTCTCTCCGCCAGCACGCGCTGAAGCCGGAGTTCACCTGCCGGCTGCGCTGGGAGCAGGGCTCGCTCGCGGTCTGGGACAACCGCTGCACCCAGCATTACGCGATCGACGACTATGCCGGCCATCGAAGGCGGATGCACCGGATCAACATCGAGGCCGAAGAGGCACCCTATTAGGGCCGGCGGGCCAGGGCACTGGCCCTAATCATACCGGTCGTGGCGCCTGACCCACGCCATCGCGTGGCTCAGGCCCTCCTCGTCGCGCCCCTTGGGCAGAAGGTCGATGAACTGATAGGCGACGTTGAGATTGTCGAGCCCGCGCGAGAAGCACGAATAGGTGTGATAGACGGCGCCCGCGTCGTCCCTGGCGAAGACGCTGGCGCCGGGCGCTTCGGAGGAGGGAAAGCGGCTGCGGCGATAATTGTACTCGACCTCGCCGCGTTCCATCTCCTCGGGCGTGAACGAGACGTGGAAGTCATGGCCGAAGCTGGTGCCGTGGCATGACACCCATTCGAAACTCCACCCCATCCGCTTGCGGTAGGCTTCGATCTGCGCCAGCGGGCAGTTCGACACCGCCACGAACGCGGCATCGCGATGGGCCATGTGCACCGTCGTGCCGTCATATCCATCGGCCCAGAACGAGCAGCTCGGGCAGGCCTCCTCCCAGCCCTCGCCATACATGAAGTGCATCACGATGAGCTGGGACTTGTCGCCGAACAGCCGGGAAAGCGTGAGCTCGCCCCGCGGGCTCTGGAAGAGGTACGGCGTCTCGACCCTGACCCAGGGAAGCGCGCGCCTTTGCGCGGCGAGCGCGTCGCGCGCGCGCAGATGCGCCTTCTCCTCCTCGAGCAGCTCGAGCCTGGCGGCCAGCCATTCGTCCCGGCTGACGATTTTCCCTGTTTGCATCGCCATTCTCTTTCTCGGTTGCGCCGGCTGCCGGGCCAGCGCCTCACATCCTGATCTCGATCGGCTCGATATTTAGCATACCACTTAATTAAGTGAACCCTGAATTATTTTTCCCTCGCCGTGGGCAAAAAATTGACGTTACTGCATAATGCGTACCCACATGCTATATAAGGCATTGTGCGGTCGCGAGGAATCGTCATGGCATCCGTTCTAAACGCCAAGCACTTTCAGGACGAAAAAGCCGCCTACCGATACGTCGAGGAACACGTTTGGCCGGACGGTCCTGTGTGCCCGCACTGCGGCGGCGTCGAGCGCATCAGCAAGATGAATGGCAAGAGCACGCGGATTGGTGCGTACAAGTGCTACCAGTGCCGCAAGCCGTTCACCGTGAAAGTTGGGACTATCTTCGAGGCGTCGAAAGTGCCGATGCATGTCTGGCTACAGGCGATCCATCTTCTGTGTTCGAGCAAGAAGGGCATCAGCACGAACCAGCTTCACCGCATCCTCGGCGTTCACATCAGGACGGCATGGTTCATATCGCATCGTATTCGCGAGGCGATGCGCTCGGGCGAACTGGCCCCGATGGGCCGTGCCGGCGGCTACGTCGAAGTCGACGAGACGTTCATCGGCAACGACCGCACCATCAAGCCGAAGGGCTCGAAGAAGGGCCGTGGCTACCATCACAAGCACAAGGTGCTATCGCTGGTAGAGCGCGACACCGGCCAGAAGCGGTCGATGGAAGTTGACGACCTCAAGGCCGATACGCTGGTCCTGGTCCTGCGCGAGAACATCAAGCGCAAGACGCATGTGATGACCGATGAGGCGAGCCACTTCGCGCATCTCGGCGAACACTTCACGCACGATTTCGTCAGCCACGGCGTCGGCGAGTACGGTCGCGGTGAAATCCACACGAACACGCTCGAAGGCGCATTTTCGATTTTCAAGCGCGGCATGAAGTGCGTCTATCAGCACTGCGGCAAGCAGCACCTGCACCGCTATCTGGCGGAATTCGATTTCCGCTACAACAACCGGATCGCACTAGGAATTGATGACGAGGCGCGCGCCGGCATTGCGCTCTGTGGTATCATAAGTAGGAGGCTCACATACCGGGACTCACGATGAGCGCTGCTGCCGACAATCCACTCTCGCAGGGATTCTACACGGTTGCAGAAGCCGCGCGCCTCATCCGCGTTGGCAGCAGGCAGCGCATATATGGCTGGTTGAAGGGGTATCCGCGACGAGGCGCGGGGCCGTTGCTGGCGCGCGACTACGAGCCCGTCGGTGGCGTCGAGGAACTCAGCTTTTTGGATCTAATGGAGGTCCGCTTCGTTGAACACTTCCGCGAGCACGGGGTCAAGATGCGAAGCCTGCGCCGTGCGAGCGCGAGGCTCCGGCAGGAATGGAACACGACACATCCGTTTGCGCTCCAGCGAGTTCACGTCATTGCGGACAAGGCAGACATTTTCGTCGAAGAGGTTCTGAGGGACAGTGCCGAACAGGAGCATGACCCGCGCCTGCGGAGCCTATTGACGGAAAACTACGTGATGTACGAGGCAATCAAGCAAAACTTGTTGCCCGGCGTCACGTTCGATTCCAAATCGCACCTAGCTGAGACATGGGCTCCGCGCGCTATCGAATTCCCGGCGATCAAGATCAATCCGCGAGTTGCATTCGGACAGCCCGCCACACCGAGCGGTGTCCCTACCATCACGCTCTACAATGCGTGGAAGGCAGAGAAGCAAAACGCTGACGAAGTCGCATATTGGTACGACCTTCCAAGCACCGAGGTGCTCGAGGCGATCCGGTTCGAGGAGCTTCTTGATCGGCGCAGCGAGGTGCAGGCCGCGTGAAACGCACCAAGGTCGCGCTGGATGCCAACATCCCGCAACGCCTTGTGCGGATGCTCACCGCCGGATTCGGTGATCAGGGGTTCGAGTTTCTATGGGAGCCGAATTTCGCGCTCGCAAATGCGGCAGATGAGGATTGGGCAACCGCATTTCGTAGGTTTGGCGGCGAAGTGATCCTCACAGGGGACGCCAACATCGCCAAGCGGCCACATCAGATCATGGCGATCCAGGGCTTGCGGTTGACCGGGTTCTTCTTCCACCACAAGTGGAGTGATCAGGACATGGCGTTCAAGGCCGGCCACCTAATGATGTGGTGGCCGCGCATTCAGGCCCAGTTCGCCAATAGCAGGCCCGGCGATTGCTTCTGGGTGCCTCCGGGGCTCAAGGATGTGCCGATGAAGAAGGCCGAACTACCGGAGAGTGTGAAGGATGCAAGGAAAGCAGCCGGCGAATAAGTCACAGATTGATCAGTTCCGGGAGACCGCCCGCGAGCTTGAGACTGACGAGTCTGGCGACGCGATGGAGCGCGCATTTCGCAAGATTGTGCCTCCCAAGCGGCGTGACAAAGATCCCGAAATAGACGCCGACTGTTAACGGAACGAAGATCGCACACTGGTGTTATTGAGCCATGGATCAAGCCAAGCTTGAGGATGTCCGCGCATGGGCAGATGCCAAGATCGCCACGGGGGAAGAACCCCCGTGGGCTTGGTATCAGTACATGAAGCTCCGCGAGACGCTGGACGCCATCCTTGAGGGGATGGACGCGGTTAGGCAGCCTTGCCCGGAAGATTCACATGAACCGGAACCACGTTCGGAAACCGGTCTCCGACTAGTGGCTTGTAGCGATCGCCAAGATACCGCTCAACGCCGGCCCGGTTCGCCGCCGATACCCTTGCCCATGTGATGAGCAGAGTGCCGTTGCTCCGGTACTTCGTGATTTTCGGATCAGCCCGGTGCTTGGCCACTCTGTCGGCAATATCACCCTGACCAACCTTCACCGGTCGCGGGGGCTGGCCCGCGTGCCAGATGAGATACACACCTTCATCCGTCACTTTGCTCACGTCGAAGGTCTCGAACGGAAGCCAAGTGCCCTTGGTCGACTTAACCCATTGAACTTTCAGCATCGAATTCCTCATCTAGACTTGAGTTGAAACGCCCCGTCCCGCGAGGCCCTCCCAAGAAGATGTTGCTATTTTGTTCGATGCTATGCGATTCGCTGTGGGTACGCTAGATGCAACAATCGCCAAAAAATTGCGGGCGCGAGCCCGGATTTCCGCCGTTTCGTCTGTCGCTTGGAGCCGCCGGCGCGCTATCATTCGACGCCCGCCGGTGCTGCCGGGCCAACCGGAAAGCCTCATGCTCACGCTCACGCTCTACCACTATGACCGCTCGACCGCCTGCCAGCGGGTGCGCCTCGCGCTCGAGGAAAAGGGGCTCGCCTGGGAGAGCCACGTCGTCGACACCGCGCGCGGCGATGCGAGCCAGCTTCCAGGCAACTACCACGAGATCAACCCGAGCGGGCTCGTTCCGGCGCTGGTTCACGACGGGCGGGCGGTCGCCGAGTCGCTCGTCATTCTCGAATATCTCGAGGACGCCTTCCCCGAGGTGCCGCTGAGGCCCGCGGACCCCTACGCCAGGGCGCTGATGCGCCAGTGGATGCGGCGGATCGATGCCGGCATCCATGTCGCGAGCCGGGTGATCGGCGTGTGCGTGGTGATGCGCCATTCCTACCTCGCGCGCCCGCCGGAGCAGCTCGCCGGATACTACGCCTCGATGCGCGACCAGGTCCGCCGCGACAACGACCGCGTCAATATCGAGAAGGGCCTCGACTCGCCGCTGCTGGCGCCGGCGCTCGGCGCCTTCAAGCGGCTGTTCACCGAGATGGACGCGGCGCTCGCGACCTCGCCCTGGCTCGCGGGCGGGACCTGTTCGCTCGCCGACATCGCGCTCGTGGTCTATCTCGGCCGGCTCGCCTCGTTCGAGATGGCGCCGCTGTGGCGGGACCTCACCCATCTCACAGCCTGGCGCGACCGGATCGCGGCGCGCCCGGCCTTCGCCCGCGCGATCACCAAGTGGGGCGACCGGACGTCGGCCGAGCGCACCCGGCACGGGCGCGAGGCGTTCGCGCGGGTCAGCGAGCTGTGGCAGGCGGCGTGAGCGCGGTATCGTGCGAACCGAACCCGCATCGGGCACCGGCTTCCATCCCTGGCGGTCGATGGGTTAAGAGACGTGCCCGGCATGGTCAGCGGGGAGCGGATGGCATGAAACTGGTGAGCTTCGAAGCGGGCGGAACGCCCGGCTATGGCGCCGTCGTCGGCGGCCGGATCGTCGATCTCGCCCGCCGCCATCGGGAGAGGTGGCCGGATCTGGCGAGCTTCATCGGCGGCAATGACCTTGTGGCCGTCGCCGGTTCGCTCGACGGTGAGAGCGGCGATCTCGATCTCGGCGCCGTGAGCCTCAAGCCGCCGATCCCGAATCCACGGAAGATGTTCGGCCTCGGCCTCAACTTCCGCAAGCACATCGTCGAGTCGGGCCGCGACATTCCGCAATATCCGATGTTGTTCACCCGCTATCCCGACTCCGTCGTCGGCCATGGCGAGGCGATGGTGGTGCCGAAGGTGTCGAGCCGGCTCGACTATGAAGGCGAGATGGCGGTCGTCATCGGCCGGCATTGCCGCCATGTCGCCGCCGGCGAGGCCTTCGCCGTCGTCGCCGGCTATGCCTGCTTCAACGAGGGCTCGGTGCGCGACTACCAGCGCCACACCATCCAGTTCATTCCCGGCAAGACGTTCTGGCATTCGGGCAGCTTCGGCCCCTGGATCGTGACGCCGGACGAGGCGCCGGCGCCCGACGACATGGTGCTGGAGACGCGCCTCAACGGCGAGGTGATGCAGCACGAGGCCGTCTCCGACCTCCTGTTCAAGGTGCCCGAGCTCATCGAGTACATCACCCGGATCTGTCCGCTCGATGCCGGCGACGTCATCATCACCGGCACGCCGGACGGCGTCGGCTGCTTTCGCGAGCCGCCGGT
>Ga0326597_10001382_pt1 | contig 39535 bp, 33 predicted proteins | sample RVTome_12_FD_203789 | JGI IMG/M metagenome (GOLD analysis project Ga0326597, IMG submission 203789) | Soil microbial communities from uranium-contaminated site in the Upper Colorado River Basin, Wyoming, United States - RVT100D185 | ecosystem: Environmental > Terrestrial > Soil > Contaminated >... | reverse complement strand
AAATGGAAACTTTTATGCAACTTGTTAGGCGGGCGTACGAGTCAAGACAAGAGAGTGAGACACTAATGTCTTCCTCGCTGGAAGACGCGTTCGACTTTACGAGCAGAACATTAAATGCCCTGAAAAATTTCGGTATTACGACGGTGGGCGAGCTGGTAAGTAAAACGGAGGTGGAACTGCTGCTACTGCCAAATTTCGGGAGGAAGTCGCTCAATGAAATTAAAGAGGCCCTCTTCGAGCACGAAATCTTCCTTAAGACCGGGTAGCCCCAGCATACCTTTTTGGAGCGTCGCCACTTGAGTGGCGGCGCTTTGTTTTTAATTCGGCAGCTAGTGTTGCGCTCCCACAATACAATTAATCGCAGTGAAATAGGGCGCATCTGTTTCGTTCGAGTGCTTGCCGAAATTTCGCTACGGAGTACACTGAAAGCATTATAAGAGGCGGCAGGCGGATAGGCAGTATTCAATTCGATTGAATGCTGAAATCCGAAGGTCGCCCCTCGATAGGATAGGAACAAATATACCTATCCATAGTCGGGGTAAAGAGTGACCTATATGCAAGAAAAAGAATATTCAATAGAAATAGGCGGCAAGACAATGACCGCCGAGTTTAACGACTGGGCGGATCAGGCAAGCGGCAGTGTACTCGTCCGGTACGGCAACAGCGCCGTTTTGGCAACGGCTGTGATGGGCGGCAAAACAGACCGCGATTATTTTCCTCTCTCTGTTGAGTACGAAGAAAAATTCTACGCCGCGGGCGCCATATTGGGCGGCCAGTTTACGCGACGCGAGGGAAGGCCATCTGACGAAGCGGTACTCTCTGGACGCGTCGTAGACCGAACCATCCGTCCCTTGTTTCCGAAAGGTCTCAAGCGAGATATACAAATTGTTATCACCGTACTTTCCATAGACGAGGATGACACCGACGTAATTGCGGTCAACGCGGCGTCCCTTGCAATCGCGACATCAAACATTCCATGGAATGGACCGGTCTCTGCCGTTCGTCTTGGGCTCGTAAATGGCGACGACGGTTTTATTGCAAACCCCGTATACAAAGATCGCGAGGATGGCAACGCCCGCCTTGATCTACTCGCATGCGGCAAAGATGGTCTCATCAACATGATAGAGGTTGGCGCCTTAGAAGTACCGGAAGACGTACTCATAAGAGGACTCGAGGGCGCAAGCGAAGAGATTGAGCGAATCCAGACGTGGCAAAAAGAAATCATAGCACAGCGCGGTGCGGCAAAGTCCGCATATCCGCAACCAGAGGAAAACCCAAAGGTAGCGGAACTATTCAAATCAACAATACAACCAAAACTTGAGGAAAAAGCAGGTGCTCTCACAAAATTCGACATGGCAGAACTTAAAATTGCGTGGCTGGAAGCGGCGGCTGAAGAAATCCCCGATGTAGAGGAGAGCGAAGTCAGCTCTTTTTACGAGCACGCAATGGATGCGCACGTGCATGAACTTGCACTAGAGAAAGACGCGCGTGTAGATGGGCGCACCTTTGACGAGATACGCCCCCTGTATGCAAAAGCGGGCGGCATATCGCCGGTAATCCACGGCACCGGACTCTTTTACCGAGGCGCAACCCACGTTCTTGCCGCTCTCACACTGGGCGGCCCGGGTGACGCACAAATGCTCGACACAATCGAGTCACAAGACACGCGCAAACGATTCATGCTCCATTACAACTTTCCGCCGTTTTCGGTCGGTGAGACAGGGCGCGTTGGCGGTTTCAACAGACGCCAGATTGGACACGGTACTCTAGCTGAAAAAGCATTGCGCCCGGTCATTCCAGAAAAAACGTCCTTCCCATACACGATACGTATTGTTGCAGAGTGTCTCGCATCAAACGGTTCGACCTCAATGGCAAGCGTATGTGCCGGCACCATTGCGCTCATGGACGCTGGTGTTCCAATAACACGCCCCGTTGCAGGAATTGCAATGGGTATGATGTCTGCGGGCGAAGGCAGTAATTTTACGTACAAAGTCCTAACGGACATCCAAGGACCGGAGGATCACCACGGCGATATGGACTTTAAAGTTGCCGGCACAACTGAAGGCATAACGGCCGTTCAAATGGATGTGAAGGTCGCCGGCGTTCCTATTGCCGTGCTCGCTGAAGCATTCGAGCATGCACGGAAAGCGCGTCTCACCATTCTTGAAACCATAACAAAAGAAATATCTGAACCACGGCCAGACATAAACCCGCGCGCGCCAAAGATTATTTCTGCGCAGGTAAAGGTTGAACAAATTGGACTTGTTATCGGCCCCGGCGGCAAAACTATAAACGGCATCAAGGAGAGAACCGGCGTTGAAGAGATAACCATAGAAGACGACGGTGCAATATTCATCACCGGCAAAAATGGCGCCGCAGAAGCCGCCCTCAAAGAAATTGAATTACTCACCCACGAGTACAAGGCAGGAGAGCGGTTCGAAGATGGCGAAGTAACACGTCTTATGGACTTTGGCGCCTTTGTAAAAATTGCGCCAAACACTGAAGGACTTGTCCATGTTTCCGAGATTGCGCCATTTCGTATCAATCGTGTGGAGAGCGCACTATCGGTCGGAGAGAAAGTTCCGGTTATAATCAAAGAGATTGATGAGAAACATCGTATCAATCTTTCCATCAAAGACGCCGACGCATCTTTTGCCGAGCGCAAAGGACTAAAACCAGAAAATAACAATGCCAGAGGAGAACACACAGGAGAACGAACGGAAACTGTACGGAGACAATATAACCGACCCCGTTCCTAATACACCCCAGCGCGCAAGCGCAGAGGTTGAAGAGGCAAAACGCATTATCAAAGAGGCGCAGTTGCCTCCTCGAGAGAGCGCACCGAAAGACGCCTCTCAAGTAGGAGAAATAAAAGAAATGGGCGGGGAAGCGCCGCAAACACAATACTCTCCTGCCCAGGAAGGTAGTGACGAAAACAGGGCAGTACCGCAAGGACAGATGCCGCGAGAGGAATTGCCCAAGAAGGCCCCGAAGCGCATCTCATCAACACGTACGCTCAAAGATGACCTGCAAAATCTTGTCCACATAGACAAGCTGTCGCTCGTGCGTGCCGCATCTCTTGAATCAGAGAAACAGCGCGCGCGGCCGAGAGAAGAGCGGGCACCACGGCGGCACTTTCTAGGGGCTGCTCTTGTATCATTGATTTTGTTTGCGCTTGGCGCCTTGGCACTCGGCGCTATGTATGTATATATAACCGGTGCATCTTCGGAGAATTCGGTAACCAACCCTGAAGAGCAGGCGGGGTCAATTATGTTTTCCGAACAAACCATTTACGGCTCGGTTGACGACCGACAGCCGTATGAAGTACGCGCTCTTCTTTTACAAGCGCGCGAGGGGTCCTCACTCACCCTCGGTGCAATTATGCGCATTATAGTAACCGTAACCGAAAGAAATCCTGAAACACTCAAGGAAACGGCTCGTCCTCTTACGACCGCAGAGTTTTTTACCACTATCGGAGCTGAGCCACCCGAACAACTCGTACGAGCACTCGAGAGTATTTTCTTTCTTGGCATTCATGCGATTGACCGAAACGCGCCCATTCTTGTTATTCCGGTCACCTCATATGAGCGCGCTTTTGCAGGAATGCTCTCATGGGAAGACCGTATGGCAGAAGATCTGGCACCTTTCTTTACTCCCATTCCGCCACCCCCTCTTTCTTTTTCTACCACTGACCAAACGAGCACCAGTACGGATACGCCACTCAAAGTACCAGCCGACAGCCCCGCATTTGATGATGAAATTATTCGCAACTTTGATGTGCGTGTGCTCAAAGATGCCTCTGGAAATGCGCGACTCCTTTATGCATTTCCAAGCCGTTCCATACTTATCATTGCCGAAAGCCCTCACTCATTTATTGAAGCCCTTAGCCGTCTGCAGGCACAAAAACAACTATAAAGGTTCCTCGGGGGCAAGCAGCGAGGTATTGTTGGAACTCGCCCTTCGGGCTCGTGCAGCCGCGCGGCAGAGCCGCGCGGTTTTGAACCTTTGCTGGCTCCTCGGCTCGGAAATGAAAAAGTAAACTTTTTCATTTCTCTCGCTCTACGTCGCCTATAACATTACGTCTAGAAGCAACCTTGCCAGGCCACCGGAGACAATTACTTGGCGCACTGCGCTGCGCCTGGTATGATGCCCCGTATGGATACAAAACAATTGGACTCTTTTCGGGCGCGACTTACTTCTGAGCGCGAAAAGTTAGAAGAAGCGCTCGCAAAGCACGGAAACAAACAAGAGGAGACGGGCGACTGGCAGGGCGCTTCTGATGACAGTACTCCCGACGCCGACCCCAACATCGTTTCAGACCAAATTGAAGAGTTGGTAAGTAACGTACCGCTCGTTGAAGAACTTGAAGCACAGTACCGTGAGGTTAAAAAAGCGCTCGAAAAAATGGATGCGGGAACATATGGAATATGTGACGTGTGCGGAGATGAGATACCCATTGAACGCCTCGAAGCAAATCCGGCGGCAACAACATGCATAGCGCATGCGGCGTAAAGAAAGCTTATACTCTGGATCGACACACGTACCCCGCACAATCTGTTGTGTGAGGAGAGGCGGAGATAGACACTCATCTTCCCCTCCTTGCGCTACCCCTGTGCTACAATTTTCTTCATGAAAACGAAGCATTTTGCCCGCGTCTTTGGTGCACAGCCCGCGATTCCATCTGCCCACGTTGTCACGGTCGAGGCAGATATCACAAAAGGACTCCACGCTTTCTCCATTGTCGGGCTTCCGGATAAGGCAGTGGAGGAAGCGCGCGACCGTGTTGCCTCTGCGATAAAAAACAGTGGTCTCACGTCGCCAAAATCCACAAACAAAAAGATTGTCATATCTCTTGCGCCAGCCACCCTCAAAAAAGAAGGCGCCGCTTTTGACCTGCCGGTTGCTCTTGCATATCTCCTCGCGGCGGGGGACATATCTTTTGCTCCGGAAAATAAGTTATTCGCAGGCGAACTCGCTCTCGACGGTACGCTGCGCCCTATACACGGCACTCTTTCCCTCTCTTTGGCCGCAAAAGAAAGGGGCCTTACTGAAATCTTTGTACCAACAGAAAACGCAGGAGAAGCAGCTCTTGTGGAGGATATTTCCGTGTACGCTGTAGAGTCACTCGAGCAATTGCTCAAACATCTATCGCAAGAATCTCCGCTTAAAATACCTCGCACAAAACCGGCAAAAGCAAAGTGCGGGGTTGAGGGTCACACCTATCTTGAATTTATTCGCGGGCAGGAGCATGCAAAGCGCGCGCTTGAAATTGCTGCCGCTGGCAGACATAATATTTCTCTTTTTGGACCGCCTGGGACAGGAAAAACGATGCTCGCACGAGCATTTACCACTCTTTTGCCAGAGTTATCGAAAGACGAGGTTATCGAAGTCACAACAATCCACTCGTTCGCTGGAGCACTCGGCAAAGAGGTAGTCACAAACCCTCCCTTCCGTTCGCCTCACCACAGCGCATCGCATGTAGCGCTTATCGGCGGAGGCGCGATACCAAAACCCGGAGAGGTGACGCTCGCGCATCGCGGCGTACTATTTCTAGATGAATTTCCGGAGTTTACAAAGGACTGCATCAACGCTCTGCGCCAGCCGCTTGAAGATAAACTGGTGACGGTATCGCGCGCAAAGGGCTCAAATATATTTCCGGCAAACTTCACACTCATTGTTGCCCTCAATCCGTGTCCGTGCGGGCACTTTGGAGATGAGAGATGCACCTGCAGTGCACAGCAGATAGATAAATATAAAAAGAAAATATCAGGACCAATTGCCGACCGCATTGATATGTGGATTCATGTCGGTGCCATACCGCCCGAAGCAATGAAGGGAAAGGTGGTGGAAAACACCAACGAAACCAAAACGGCAAGAAAACGTATACAAAAAGCGCATACTATCCAACAGAAGCGATTCAAAAAACACAAAGGAATAACAACAAACAGCGACATGAGCGCGAAGGAGATAGATACGCTTGCATGCATAACAAAGGAAGCCGAGAGCGCTCTTGTGGACGCCGCAGGACGCCTTCATCTTTCTCCGCGCGGATATCATCGCACTATTAAACTCGCCCGCACCATCGCCGATCTTGCAGACAGCGAGCAGGTCGAAAAACCACACATGCTCGAGGCGCTTCAGTATCGACCAAAAGAAAGTTACTAATCGCAAGCGACACATGAGAGAATATATCCCACTCAAGGTGTAGCAATTAATCGCTACACCTTACCTATCCCCAAAACAAAAAAGAGGCGCGCGAAAAAATTAAAAGAGCCGCGACAAGCATATTTTCCTCCCAAAACCGAATGCGACTTGAGGAGAGAGCGAGTGGCAGTAATGATCAAGTGACATATATTCTGCGAAAATCGCGAGAGTGGATGCAGAACAAGGAGCGGAAGAAAAAAGTGCGATCCGTATCAAGCGTGCAGTGAGTGCAACTATGCGCCGTAGTTCCGTTGTGCTTGTGCTGAAATTGGACGCAGTTCTAGGAGCGTAAATAAAAAATACCTGAGGTGTATCAGGTATACAGTGAGGGTGTTTTTTATGTAGCGCGACAACGAAATGCGCCGATTTCAGCACAAGTGCCTAGAAGGGATTGATGGCGCCCCTAACCTCAAAGTGAACATGCGGCCCTGTGGAGCGCCCCGTTGAACCCATGTATGCAATAACCTGTCCCTGCACAACACTCTGCCCAACCGATACAATATTGCTCGCATTATGTGAGTACAGAGTTTGTGTGCCGTTGCTATGCTTGATAACAACATAGTTACCATATCCTCCGTTCCACCCACTATTTTTAACTATAATAACTTCCCCCGAAGCAGAGGCAACGATAGATGTCCCATACGAAGATGCAAGGTCAACTCCATTGTATCCATGTATGCCCTGTGTTTTCACGCCACCAGAAATCGGGCGCATATAATAGCCAGCGTACGTAGGCGCGGCGGCGCTTCGCGCAATACTTGTTGATGATGTCGTACGCGGTGCAACTTGCGTAGGTATTTCACCGTCTGGAATAATAACTTCCATCCCAACGGCAAGCGACGCATCTGCGGCAATACCGTTAAATTGAGTGATTTCGTCCAAATCACCACTGTACTTCTTTGCGATTGAAGCAAGTGTATCACCCGACTTGACCGTATATTTAACTCCCGTTATCGGCAAGATAGTGAGCGTTTGTCCGGCACGAATTGTTCCACTGCGCGCAATATCATTGCTCCATCGAATCGTATTGACAGACACATTGAACATTTCCGCGATTCCGGAAAGTGTGTCACCCTCTCGTACTATATATACACTTATTTGATGGTTTTGTGGAACATACTCTTCAATATCGGCGAGTGTTCCCGCAGGACCTTCTTCAGACAAAAGTGCGCTCCCGTCAACAATAGTGATATCTCCACCTCCCTTTGAAGGATTTGGGTCAAGATTGTATGCCCCGCGTGGCAAGAACATCGTCTGAACATTTTGCTGATAGCCGCCACCAGTTCCCGTATGCATTTCTCGAACCGCCATAAATAGAGAGAGCGTGCTCGTGAGCACGCCTGCTTGTGCAAAGACGGGGAAAAGTGCTCCCGCCATAATAAGGAGGGAGATGAATGAGAGAACCATTGAATGGCCTGCCGTGCGAATGTATGTCATCCAGCGCGGGCTATAAGAGCCCGGCTCAGAATCACGCTGTGTGGGTTGAATAAGCCAAAAAATGCGGTGAATTTCAGTTGTTTTCCGAGATTTATGGCTCTACATAGCCAAAATCTCAAGCAGAAACATCGGTCGTTTCACCAGCCCCTTCACTGTATCCTCATGCCGCCATGAGTCAACAGCGCCTTGATAATACAAGGGGAAAGTACTTTTGTCAATACCCAAGAGGGCTCTATATAAAGACAAGAAAGGATTCATATAATGAAGGGGAGGAGCCACCAAACGGTGGTGCAATGCATATTTAGTCGTGTCAATTTTGCCGTTAGCGCAGAGCGAGCAAAAAGAGCGCGCGTTTGTTTTGTGGGCCCTACTCCGAGAAACATTTATTCTCCCATGCTACACTGCCCTTTGTGAAATATCTTGACGAACTCAATGACCAACAAAGAGAAGCGGTCATGCACACAAGTGGGCCACTCATGATACTCGCAGGAGCTGGCGCCGGTAAGACAAAGGCCATCACACACCGCATCGCACATCTGATAGCAACCGGAGTAGCGGCGGATGCCATTGTAGCCGTTACTTTTACCAACAAGGCGGCGCTCGAGATGCGAGAGCGCGTAGACGCGCTCCTTGCATCTTCCTCCCTCTACAATGCGCCACTATCCTTAAAGGCAGACGTTACCCATACCAAAAGGCGAGGCACCCAGCGCGGCCGAATGCCATACATCGCCACATTCCACGCGCTATGCGTACGCATTCTGCGTGAGAACGCCGCGATTCTCGGCATTCCCCGTTCATTCTCTATATGGGATCGCGCCGACAGTATCCGGGCAATCAAATCAGCTCTAAAGGAGCGCGGTCTCGAACAAGGGTACGAGGCAAAGCATGTTCTTGGAAGAATCTCTCGAGAAAAGAGCGACGGGGTGCAAGTTCACCACTTCGCCGAGCATGCAAACACACCTTGGGAAAAAACAGTTAGAGAGGTATGGCACGCGTACGGTGAAATACTCAAACGCGAGCATGCGCTCGATTTTGATGACCTGCTCGTACGCGCCCACATACTTCTTAAAGAGAATGCCGATATACGCGCGCACTACCGCGCGCGCTGGAGCCATCTTCTCGTTGATGAGTATCAAGACACCAACCGCATACAGTTTGAACTTGTACGTCTGCTTGCGGGAGAGGCACAAAACGTTTGCGTAGTGGGCGACATCGACCAAAATATCTATAGTTGGCGGGGCGCTTCGATTGAGCACCTGCTCTCATTTGAGAAAACATTTGCGGGCGCAAAGGTTGTTCTCTTAGAACAAAATTACCGGTCGACACGGACCATCCTTGCGGCGGCAAACGAAGTCATCGCAAAAAATGCGAACCGTTACGACAAAACACTCACCACCGATGGCGAGACAGGAGAGCCGATTGTTCTCTATAGCGCTCTTTCGGAAAACGATGAGGCGTCATTTGTGGCAGAGGCAAGCGCAGAGCAGATACGCGCCGGTACGCCAATAAACGAAATCGCTGTCTTGTATCGCGCAAACTTTCAGTCACGAGCGCTTGAGGAAGCATTTCTTTTAAGCGGCATACCCTACCGCGTGCTCGGCACTCGTTTTTTTGAACGTAGAGAAGTAAAGGATGTCCTCTCGTACCTGCGTGCGGCGCTTAATCCGCAAAGCCGCGGCGACATCGCGCGGTGTACGTCCATGCCGCCGCGCGGTATCGGCAAACAAACCCTCACGCGCATGCTCGAGGGCGAAGAAGACAAGCTCACGCCGGCCGCGCAGAAAAAAGTAGACGCATTTCGTGAACTGCTTGCGCGCATTAATACAAAGGCACAGACGAGCCCAGTGAGCGATGTCTTGCGCGTGATTATTCGCGAGAGCTCTCTTGAAGCGCACCTGCGCAAGGGATCCGAAGAAGACCTTGAGCGGCTCGAGAACATACGCGAGCTCGTTACCCTCGCTATTAAATACGATACCCTCGGCGCTCCGGAGAGCTCCGAGAAACTTTTGGAAGAAGCGGCTCTCATGAGTGAACAGGACTCGCTCGACAGCAAAGAGGGCGCTGTGTCGCTCATGACGGTACACGCATCCAAAGGACTTGAGTTTGATTCGGTGTTTATCACCGGTCTTGAAGACGGTCTCTTCCCGCACTCTCGGCATGATGAGAATGCAGACGAAGAAGAAGAGCGTCGTTTGTTTTATGTTGCTCTCACGCGCGCCCGCAAACGTGTGTTCCTCACCCATGCACAAACGCGTATGATGTATGGTACGCGCACCCTCACGACACCGTCAGAGTTTTTAAATGATATAAGCCCAGAACTGCTTGCATATCACGACAGAAATACCTCTCCGTATGGTGAATCGATAATTACGTAAGCGTGCATGGTTATTACTGTCTTTTTGAGAACTATAAAAGTGTCTTCGTAATCAATTTTCTATGGCACGCAAAGTAAAGCTCGGGCAACATTTTTTAAAGTCAAAGGCGGCGCTCGGGAGCATACTTGCCGCATCCCACGTTAATGAAGGAAGTGTCGTGCTTGAAATTGGACCCGGTAAAGGCGTACTTACGAGTGCACTACTTCTCTCGGGTGCGCGCGTTACCGCTATTGAAACTGATACCGAGCTCACCGCGCTCCTGAAAGAAAGATTTTCCGAAGAGATTACCAGTGGCCAATTGAAGTTGGTGAACGCCGACATACGAAATGTGTCCCTTGATGACTACATTTCGGAGAAGTACAAGGTGGTGGCAAACATTCCGTACTACATAACAGGAGAAATCATCCGACTTTTTTTGAGCGCCGAAATACAGCCGGAGAGTATGACCATACTTGTGCAAAAGGAAGTTGCACAGCGAATCGCAAGAAGCAAAAAAGAGAGCGTTCTTTCTCTTTCGGTCAAGGCGTATGGGGAACCACGATACGTGAAGACCGTTCCCGCACGCTATTTTACCCCGCCGCCAGAAGTTGACTCAGCAATCTTGTATATAGGTCCTATTTCAAAAAAATTCTTTGATACTGTTTCAGAAAATACATTTTTTCTGGTTGTGAAGGCGGGTTTTGCAAACAAGCGCAAGAAACTTCTCAACAACCTTGCGCACATTGCCACAAAGGAAAAAGTGAGCGCACTGCTCTCTAAACTCAATATGAAAGAGGACGTGCGTGCAGAGGATGTCCCACTTGAAAAGTGGAAACATCTCGCACAGGAGATAGAGATGAAAGAATAAACCGAACGTCTACTGCAGCGTCACCCGTCACTAAGTATTTTGTTCATCCTTCGCAAGCTCAGGACTCCAAAATACTAAGTGCGCTCGACCCCGCCTCGTCTGTCGCTGCGTCGCTTCACTCCTCGCGACATGACTGCGGCTGAGCAGTCAGCACGCACAGTGCGCAAGCACTGTGCTAACCGCTCCAAAAGAGCGGTTACTGACTGCTCCCCATCATTGTGATGTGGGTGCCCGGCCAGACTATGAGTGGCCTAAGAGATACGATGCAAAAGTACGGTCCGTCCGCGAGCCCAAGAAGCCACTGGCCGGCGTGCTGGGGTGGTCCAAATTGATACGTACGTGTCGCGGGTGTCCAGACAAATGGTCCGCCAATGGGCGGCCCGAGATACGCATAAATCGCCTGGTTATAGCAAGGAACAACCGTGGACGCCTGCCCGCCAAATGGAAAGGCGCCCGCTTTCTGCGGCGCAAAAAAGACAAGTAGAAACGCAAAGAAAAGCAAAAATATGAGCGCCATGACTCCCTGTCGAACAGAAAAAGATCTTCCTTTCATATTTTCATTATACCGCACCGCCCCTTTCTTGTGCATGCTATAGTGGATAGAGCGTGCCTGACAATGTCCTCGTACGCTCTTCTATGATAGACACACTACGTAAGCATTCTTTTTTATTTACAGCAATCGGCGGCGCCATTCTATTGCTTGTCCTTGTTGGTGCGCTCTTTTTCTTCTCCCCACCGCAAGAGACGCACACTGGTTTGGAGAAAACGAGTGTGTTTATGGTGCCATCTCCTCCGTGGGCAGACTTGACACCGCAGGCACTCTCTCCACAAGAGAGCGCTCTCATCACTCCGGGCGCAGGTGCACTGGAAGGCGATTACCTACCCTTGCCGCAATACTCTGCCGCGCAAACGGCACAGAGCGATGCCGAGGCAGACGCGATCGCAGAACTTCTGGCGCCGCAGGGGCAAACGCAAATACCGAAGACAAGTACATTTGACTTTTCCTCACTATACGCATTTTTGCCCACAGGACTCTTCCGCACGGAGAATGCAGACACGGACGAAAAAACCCCCGAGCAAGAGGCCTTGTATGCCTACGGAAATGAAGTTGGTGTTTTTATGCGCACATACGGACGCTCGTCTGCACCAAAACAGGTCCGTGCGCTTGAAGTACTCTTTGAAAATCGCACCGACCCGGGTGCTGCCGAGGGCGTTCGCGCAATAGCCCACGCGCTTGGTGACGTTGGCAGAGGAATGAGCGCTGTCAGCACAATTCCAGAGTCCGTACGCTACGCTCATAGCGCTCTTGCGAAATCGTATAGTGCACTCGAAGAACATCTTTTGGCTGTCTCCGGTGCCGCTTCCGGCACTGATGCCGACTTGATTGATGCAATCATCGAATACAACAGCCGTGCTGACGCACATGCAAAAGCGTTTCAGCAAATGTCTGCTGTGTTTAGGAGTTACAGTGTTTCGTTCAGATCGTCGGAGCCAGGAGGTGTTTTTATGTTCACTCCTTTTTAAAACCGTCCCGTGAGTGCGTTTTTTGTCTGATATACTGTACGTGTGAGAGAAGTGCCGCCATATAAAAGCGGAAATGTCGTTGTTGCTGCAGCGGTTTCAATTGCGCTCCTCTTCATCGCTGGCGCATACCGCTTTGGTGCTATAGATACGAGCGCGCCGCCTATAAACCCAATACTCTCAAACACGAAAGCGCTAGATATAGTATCTGCTGAACCTGCCGACTCTGACGCCGATGGATACCCGGATTGGCAAGAAATCCTTACGGGAAGTGACCCGAACAATCCGGAAAGCCAACCCCCTGAAGTGGCGCTCCGTCTGCCGCAGGAAGGCGGCGGGGGAGCCATGGAGGAGGGCGCCGTTACGGTGACAGACCAAGTTGCGCAGCGACTTATTACCGAATACTTCTCTCTCAATCGGACGGGAGATGAAGCGAGTGTTGACCCGAAACAAATAGGAAACAAATTGGCACAGGGAGTACAAATGTCTGTTGCGTTTGAGCCCTATGTAAGGTCTGACGCCGTAACTAGCATAAGCGCCAATACGGACAAAACCACCTACCGAAATGCCATGAAGGTGGCGGTGGAGCCGCTTCTTGGCATATCGTCCCCCGAGTTTGAGCTCTATGGCCTTGCCGTTGAAACAGGAGACGCAAAGTACCTTGTGGAATTGCTTGGGGCGGCAAATGTATATCGAGAAACAGCTACGCGCATTATGGAGGTGCCACCGCCAGAAGATGCACTCTCCATTCACGTTGAGACGGCAAATTCTCTTGCTTATTTTGCCGCAGTGCTCGAAAATCTCGTCCACTATATCAACGACCCAATCGCTTCGCTTGCGCTCTTGCGGTCGTATAATGAAGCAGAGGAGTATATGCGTTCTATCTTTACGCTCCTCGGAACATACTATGCCACTGAATAATCACTTACATTCGTACCACCTCCGCCACGCCGCAATCGCTAGTGTGATTGTTGCCATATGCGTCTTTGTTGTGCTCTTGCTCGCACCCTTCATCGTACAGGCACAAGCGGCGTCAGACGGATCGCCGACTGGATTCGTGAGCGAAGATGGCACACCTTGTGCCGTGGTAGGTAACGGAATTTGTTTTGACGCAGAGGGCAATGAGATCGGTCCCGTAGGCAACATGCAAGGTTTCGCGCGCGATGGCATCTTCGGATGCAATGCCGGCGCATATGCCCTAAGTGTCGGTACCCTCTCGGCGATTGGCGGTGTCTATGTGCCTGTAAATGACGCGGCGGTAACACAAAATACCGGCTACCTTATATACAAAGAATGCACTCTCGATGGTTTAAATCGCAAGATAGCAGAAAACGGGACCGCCGCGCTTACCACTGCGCTTCTCAATTTTTTTAATACCGGATTCGGCGGCGACTCTGCATACGTTGCCGACCTCGCAGGCCATTATGCCATCGGAGACAGGCGTATTGCCGCCGATTTTTTGAATGAGGGAACAACGGGCGGTATTTGCTCGCCCTTCAAACAATCGGTGAAGCGGGCGGTCGCAGTTGATTTTCTTCTGCGATCAGGGCAGCCCGAACAGCAATTCTCATGCCCGGCGGGTGTCACCGCAGATGAGCTCACGCGCTGTAAACAATCCGGAGAGTGGTGCGGCTGGAATACCTATTTTACGCTTGCAACAGACCCGCGCACAAATCCGTACTGGGACTATGAACTCCTTGCGAGGCCACAGTTAAACGCGCGCCTCGCCGCAGAGCGGGAACTTGAGGCACAGCGCCTCAATGCAGGCAACCTATTTCAGGACATAGCACGATTTGACCAAGTCCCAACCGCAAACGGAGGAACGCGCCTTGTACGAACAACCCTTACGCCCGGATTCCTCCTTAGTAGAATCGCCGAACAAATTACCGGCTCCGGATTCCGCCAGCTTGAAAACGCAGACGAAATAGACCAGGTCGTGAGCACCCTTTTCTCCGGACTCATTACCCAAATTGCCGCGTCTCCTTCTGGCCTGCAGGGACTTTCATTCTCCCAAGGCGGCGTGCCGCCATATCTTGACCGCCTTGCCGCCGACACCTCCGCCGGCGTGCGGCAATCGGCAACAAATGCCGCATTGCAGATTCTCGCATCAGCGCTCACTGTCGAGCGCGGATACCGCGATGCGAAGAAGGCAATACGAGATGCCTTCGAAAGTACGGCGGAGCGACTGCGCAGTGCAGAGAGACAATGTTGGGGACTTATAGAAGACGCGGTTGACTCGCTCGCGCAGAAAGGGACGTGCACGATGCAAACCGATGTAGATGGAAACGAAACGGAAGTGTGCGCGGGGCCGCCCATTCCATACACTACTGCGACATCAACGCAGCAGTCAACGCAAATCATAGCGCTCCGCATCACAGCGCGCGTGAACCCTGCATCAAGCGAATTCGAGCAGGCAAGCGAGGCGGTCAGACAACTCGAAGACCTCGTGCGCAGTGTCACAAACACATCGTCGCCGACAGCGCAGAGCGCCGCTCTCAATCGGCTCGATGCACTTGTCGCCAACCGTATTATTCATAATGTGTATGAACTTAATGCCGCCCGACAAGAACGAGATGGTATAGAGGAGGAAATGGATATTCTTGTTGAGGACACACTCATTGAATGGGGAAGTGGTTCTAACTGGTGTAACGTCAATAATCCGTCAGTCGTTGAGGGCTGGCTTAATGTGTGGAGAAATTAGTATGTCTTTTTTATCGCACAATACCTTGTGCCGTCCACATGTGTACGTCTCCATTACATGTGCTACCGTACTGGGCACCCTGTTCCTGTTCTCTGTACTACTCCCGGTGCCTGTACACGCACAAGATGAGGATGGACAAGCGACGCAAGAGCAAAACACTTCTACTGTCGTTGGAGACATTGCAAACGCCGTTCTTTATGCCGGCTCATTTGGCTTTGTCGGTGGTGTGGTCGACAGCCCCATAAACCAGAACCAGAACCAGAACGTATCTTGCGACACAATTACAAAATGGTTCTTGAACTTCACCACTTGTGTCTGGCGCGATCTCATGGCGGCCATCGGCGGCCTGTTTATGATGGCCGCCGGATCCCTTCTTGGTCTTGTTTCTCTTGTGTTCAACATGCTTCTTACCTATACGATCATGGATTTCGGTTCACTCTACGAGAAAGTCGGCCCTGGCGTTGAACTTACTTGGTCATCCATCCGTGACATTGGACAAATTGTTATAATCGGTGGGCTCGTATTTGTTATATTTGCTACCATCTTCGGTGTTGAGAGGTACGGCGCGCGGCAGTTCGCCGCAAAGCTTATCATCGTGGCCATTATCATCAACTTCAGTTTGTTTATGACCAAATCGGTTATTGATGCCTCCAACTTTGTTGCGGTTCAATTCCTAGCTCCCATCGAAGAATATACCGAAAAGCCAGACAACGCTGTTTCTGTTGAAGAAGGGGCCTTTGGTGGAGAAGGTGCGATCACCGAACCAAGTGGTGTCGCAGGCGCATTTATGGCAGGCATGGGTATTCAAAGCGTTGGAGACACAAATAATGCTCTTGAAAAAGTTGCAGAAAATGCACAGAGCGGTTGGGTAGCGCTCTTCTACGGTTTAATGTCGGGCTCCATTTTATTGGCTGTAGCAATTGTACTTATCTTTGGCACATACCTCCTTTTAGTGCGCGCCGTCTCTCTCATTATCCTTCTTGTCATCTCCGCGCTTGCCTTGGCACTCTTTGCCATACCGCGCTTTAACATTTTGTGGAGCTATTGGTGGAAATTACTCCTTACGAATGTGATATTCGCGCCGCTTCTTGCCGTTCTCTTATGGGGAACGGTGGGCATCATGAAGGGAATGGGCCAAACGGGCGGTTCCCTCGGCAATCTCGTATTTGAGCCAGGCAAAACCATCGATCTTCAACTGTTTGTTAACTACCTTATAATTTTAGGACTCCTCTACGCATCGTTTCGTATTGCGCGTTCAGTATCTCTTATTACCGTTGGCGCTGGGAACGAGCAAAAAGCGCTAAAATACGGTAAATGGGCAGGGAAGAAAGGACTGGGAGTTCTTGGCGGCGCGCTCGGTTTCGCAGGAGGTCTTGCCGCAGCTAACCGCGCGCGTCTTTGGCCGAAACCAACTGCCACTGCAAGAGCAGGAGCAACACCGGGCGCAGTAAGCGCCGCGAACCGAGCAAATGCACTGCGCCAATTGCCGACAAATTTAAAAGGGGTGGCGGGTGCCAGTGGTGCGCGTGCTGGACAAGGAGCGGCAGAAAGGACAAGGCCCAATCCATTCGCTGATCGCACCGTTGGTATGAACAAGCCGGACCGAGAAGGTGCGGAGGATATAGAATTTGAGGACATCGGGAACGAACGTAAGCGGACCGTTAGTGGCACTGCAGTAGCAGAGATTTCGCAAGAAAGTAAAATGGGGAGAGCGCGCACAGGAGAAAGAGGTGTGCCCCACGCAGTAGGGGGGGCAGGTGCCGCGTCAGGACAAGAAGTAAGTAATTTCATACAAGCACAAAAACAAGTAGAGGACCGTAAGGAAGCACAAGTGCAGGGTAAGAATGCCGCCGAAAAAGCAAGATTGGCAGTGGAGCAAGAACGTACCATGGCGGCGCAACGGGACACCGTGGCAAGAAGCCGCGACCGAAGACCACAAGGGCCTTCGCCGTGGTCAAATGTGCCAGAAGAGCCACAAGCCAAAGGGTCTTCGCTGCGACCACAAGTATTAGACAATGTGCGTGAGGAGCAAACTTTGACGGATGCAGACCATGTACGGCAAAACAACGATGTGGGAAGAATCAGCAGTATTTTCCGCGCCCCATCCGAGCCGACGGCCGACTTCGTCAGGCCAAAGACCGACTTCGTCGTGCCACAGGCCGACAATGACAACTCCCGTTTGGATGCCGCTGAATAGTATATGAATGAGCAGGAAAAACTACACAAAGAACTGCAAAAACGGTTCACCTCTCTCCCAAAAACACTGCAAGATGCAATTACATCGGCAGAAGTAGAAGAGCATCTACGAGAACTCGCCAGTAAAAACAAACTGCACCTCGACCAATGGCAAAAACTTGAAAACGAAGTCACCATGACCCTTTTGGGTCTCCAGAGTGCAGACAACCTCCCGGGCGCAATTCAAAAACACGTGGGGGTCTCGCGAGACATTGCCGAAAAGTTAAGCCACGACATAGGAGAGACCGTGTTTCGGCCAATCCGAAGTGAAATGGAACGAATTCTCGAAGGGTCGCAACCCGGTGAAGTACATTCTACCGAAGACAGCAAAGCAGAAGGCGCAAACTCAACAAAAACACAGCCAGCAGGCCTCTCTGAAAGATACCGGCCGGGAGAGATAAGTGCGGTGCGTAAGGATATTGAGAGTGACCCATACCGTGAACCAGTTGATTAGCGACGATTAGTACGAGGTATATCCCACACTACCTTTGCTATTGCGCAAGGCGCATGGTGAAGCCGATAGCAAAGGTAGTGTGGAGGTAGAAAAGTGAGAAATCACCACAGCACTACATGGTATGATAAAGAAACTGCAGAAACGGTCTGTCCACAGGTTGTTTTTGTAAGTATCGACGCATATGCAATTCCAAGTTCCGCAGTTCATTGAGATAGAAGACCGTATTATCGGGCCGTTTACCTTTAAACAGTTCCTGTATCTCGCTGGCTCTGCCGGTCTTGCCTATATCGCGTGGCGCTTCTTACCGCTCTTTATAGCGGCCCCGCTCATGCTCGGTATTGGCAGTTTAGGTGCCGCTTTTGCTTTCATGGACTTCAATGGACGTCCCTTCATTCTCGCTGTTGAGCATGGGTTTTTCTATTTACTCCATCCAAAACTCTATTTGTGGGATGCGGAACGCAAGACGAGAGAAAAAAAGGCGTTGTCAAAGGAAAAAACTGCTCATTCCATATCTGTCCCCAAGCTTTCAGATAGCAAATTGCATGAACTTGCGTGGAGTTTGGATATAAAGAAAAAGATGAGCGAGGAAGATGCGCGCGGCAGTATACCTGGCACCTCTTCTCCTATCGTATAAATATGGCAGAAAACAAAACATCTTCTAAAAAAGCATCCCAGGACTTTGTGCCCGTCTCCGAGGTCCAGGATGGCATAGTAATTCTCAAAGACGGCTCCATGCGCGCCATTCTTATGGCATCCTCGCTGAACTTTGCGCTTAAATCGGACGACGAGCAGATGGGATTTATGCTGCAGTTTCAGAGTTTCCTCAACTCGCTCGATTTCTCAATTCAAATTTTTGTCCAATCACGCATGCTCGATATTCGCCCCTACATTGCAACGCTGGAAGGGTCGTACAAAAACCAACTTGACGACCTTATGAGAGTACAAATACGTGAATACATTCAGTTCATAAAAAACTTCACCGAGGCGGCAAGCATTATGACAAAAAACTTTTTTGTGGTCATACCGTACTCTCCGTCAATCGTTTCTACCTCGGGGGGCATCATGAGTAAACTGCCATGGAAATCCGCACGAAAAGACACGGGGGTTGAAGACCGCTCGTTTGAGGAGAACGTATCCCAGCTTGAACAGCGCACCGCAGTCGTACAGCAAGGACTCATGCGCTCGGGCGTTCGTACCGTACAGCTTGGTTCGGAAGAAGCAATTGAGCTTCTGTATAAAATGTTTAACCCGGGAGAACAAGACAAACCAATGCATATTCTCGAAGCGACTACTGAAAAATAATCATATGGGACTCATTGAGACAATACAAAAACAAATTGGCGGCGCGAAAAAAGATGCGCCAGAGATTGTGCCTGTCCTTCCGGACGAAATATACCAGAAGGGAATTTTAGAACTGCAAGATGTCATTGCGCCATCGGCGCTCAAAGTTACTTCGCGCGAATTAAACCTCGGTGAAAAAGTGGCTCGTACTTTTTTCGTTATTTCGTATCCTCGTTTCCTTTCCACTGGTTGGTTTTCCCCAGTCATTAACCTCGACAAAGTTATCGACATATCAATTTTCGTACATCCTATCGATACAAATGCCGTCTTGAGAAAATTCCAAAAAAAGGTGGCGGAGGTGCAGAGCCAAATATCCTCCAGAGAAGAAAAGGGTATGGTGCGAGATCCAATGCTCGACACCGCATACGCTGACTTGGAAAATCTGCGCGACCAACTTCAGCAAGCGCAGGAGAAACTCTTTGATGTCGGTCTCTATCTCACCATATATGGTGACACGCGCGAAGAACTCGACAAGGTTGAGTCGGAAGTGCGGTCCATGCTTGAATCGCGCCTCGTTTACGTGCGCCCGGCGCTCTTTCAGCAGGAGCAGGGATTCCGCAGTGTCCTCCCCATCGCGAAAGACGAGCTCGACGTACATAACAAGCTAAACTCATCCCCCCTCTCTTCTATTTTTCCATTCATATCATTTGACCTAACGTCAGACCGCGGCATTCTCTACGGCATTAACCGCCATAACTCGTCACTTATTCTTTTCGACCGTTTCTCGCTCGAAAACTATAACTCCGTTACGTTCGCCAAATCCGGTGCGGGAAAATCATACGCGACAAAACTGGAAATTCTTCGGTCCCTTATGTTTGACACTGAAGTAATCGTCATTGACCCGGAGCGTGAGTACGAGTATCTCGCCGAAACGGTAGGCGGGCGCTACTTCAACATATCTCTCTCCTCTGAACACCACATCAACCCGTTTGATCTTGCCACTGCGCGCGAGGATGAAAATCCTGCAGATGTACTGCGAAGTAACATTATTGCTCTTGTTGGTCTTTTCCGCATCATGCTTGGTGGCTTAACCCCAGAAGAAGACGCGGTTATTGACCGAGCCATTACCGAAACATACGCGCTCAAAGATATCACGCCAGAGGCCGACTTTAGTAATATTGAACCCCCCCTTCTCTCCGACTTTGAGCTCGTTCTCCAGGGCATGGAGGGAAGCGACTCGCTTGTTCAACGCTTATCCAAATACACACGCGGCACATGGTCTGGCTTTATGAATCGCCCCACAAACGTTGATATGAACAAAAAGCTTGTGGTGTTCTCGGTACGCGATATGGAAGACGACCTTAAACCGGTCGCTATGTACATTATTACCCACCACATTTGGAACACGGTCAGAAAAGAGCTCCGCAAACGCCTGCTCGTTATTGACGAGGCATGGTGGATGATGAAATCAGAAGACACGGCGTCGTTTTTATTCGGCATCGCAAAACGTGGACGTAAATACTATCTTGGCCTTTCCACCATTACGCAAGACGTGTCCGACTTTCTTAACTCGCCGTACGGTATTCCAATGATTACGAACTCATCTATACAAATGCTCCTGCGGCAATCGCCTGTTTCGGTTGATCTTGTACAAAATACATTCAAGCTCTCGGACGAGGAAAAATATCTCCTCCTTGAATCAGATGTCGGGGAAGGAATTTTCTTTGCGGGGCTCAAACACGTCGCGCTCAAAATTATTGCTTCGTATACCGAGGATCAAATTATCACCTCTGACCCATCTCAAATTCTTGCCATAAAGAAAGCGAAGCAAGAGCGGGAAGCGGCACAGGAAAGCACATAGAAAAGTGTAAAAATATGTACAGCAAAGCACATAACACAAGGAAAAGAGTAGCATTTCTCTTCTTCCTTTTTTTTACAATTGCTGTTTTTGTACATAGTGCGAGTACATCTGTGGCGCACGCGCAAATCCAACTTCCAGGACTACTAGAAACCATACAGCTAACCACTTCTCCTTCATATCCAGCACCAGAGACCCCTGTACGCATATCGGCGCGCAGTTTCTTCACGGATCTCGATCGCTCTGTCAATACGTGGTTCGTTAATGGTGTCGCTGTGAGCCAAGGACCTGGAATAACCTCCTTTGAGGCAACAGCCGGCCCGCTCGGATCAACGCTCGTCGTTGAAATAAAAGCAGAGAGTCCCTCCGGAGCGGTCACAACCGCACGCACTACAGTGCGGCCAACAGTCACCTCTCTTGCTTGGGAAGCGGACACCTATGTTCCGCCTTTTTACAAAGGAAGGGCCCTGCCTAGTTCTGGCGCAAATATACGCGCTGCCGCAGTTGTCTCATTTATGCGCGCCGACGGCTCCACAATTAAGGAGAACGACATTGTCTATACATGGAAAATAAACGGCAGGGTAGCTGGTTCTATTTCTGGTCGCGGCAAATCATCTGTAGTCATACCAGGCCCACTTCTTTTTGGGGAAACCCTTGTAACGGTAATTGCAGAATCCACTGATTATACGTACCGCGGAAGCGCCACCGTAATCATTCCATCGCGCGAGCCATACCTCGTACTGTACCAAGAACGTCCGGCAGGAGGGATTGCCTACCATGCAGCACTTCCACAGACGTCATCGGTAGGTGACACCGAACTTACCTTTGCCGCTATTCCCTATTACATATCCACGTCAAAGGTAAAGAGCAGTTTTCTTTCCTATAGATGGCTCATTAATAACGCGCCTGTTGCGGCAGATCCCTCTGATCCATCTCGCATAACACTCTACAGCGAACTGCCAGAGGACGGCGCCCTTGTTTCTCTTTCGGTGGAACATATGCTCAACTTCCTCCAAACAGCTAACCGATCGTGGGCTATTCAATTTGGTGGTAATGCTTCCAGCCCCGGGATAAGTGATCCATTTGGACGCGTCGAGACGACTACGCCATAACGCTATGAAAAAACGACTTCTCATACCATCTCTTATAATCGCCATCATCGCCTCGTCCCTCGGCGGATGGTATATATTCTTGCGCGCGCAAAACAATGCTACTTCCGAAGCTGCGCGCGCGCGCGGTTTCGGAAGTGATGCCCCTTCTTTTTCCGGCTCCAGTGGGAGCACCTTTTCAAATATTATCGGAGGTATTATCGGTTCACCCGAAGAGGGTGAGGAACAAACAACGAACACCCCGCCGCGCTTATGGAAGGTGAGTGCCGCCCCTGCCGCCGGAGTAGCATTGTTTGGAAGCAGTACCAGCACAAGTGTCCAGTTTGTCGATCGCACAACAGGAAACATTTTCTCTGCAAACACAGAAAACGGAACAGTAGCGCGTATCACAAACACGCTTATACCAAACGTTCTTCACGCACTGTGGGCGGGAAGTGAAGATGTCATTATGCAAAGTGTGGACGAGCAAGGTGTTATACAAACATTCTCCGCCTCTATCGTTTCTCAAGATGAAGAGGCAGGCGCCACGCCGAGCACCGCGCCGATCGGCAACTCAAACAGCCAGAGGGAAGTGACGGCCGCAAAAAAACTCTCCGGCGTATATCTTGAGCCGGATATTATGGCTATTGCCGTATCTCCTCAAATGGCAGAAAAAATATTCTATCTTGTCCCAAACGCAAACGGTGTTCTCGGCATCACTGCCAAAAGGGATGGAACGGATCTTTCTCGTGTATGGAATTTCCCGATACGTGGGTGGCATATCAGCTGGATAAATCCAGACGAGGCCGTCCTTTCCCAGAAGGCATCTTCCGGCGCAAGCGGAAATGCCTATGTTCTCTCTATGGCAGACGGGGAACTCACTCCCGCCATCGTGGACAAAAAAGGGCTCTCTGTAGCAGTGGGAAGTGCACCCGAATCCATCCTTTACAGCACGTCCGGGCCAGACGCCCCCGCGCTGTTCGTTCGCAGCAAAAATGGAAACCTTCCACTGCGCCTCTCCACATTCGCCGATAAGTGCGTTTGGTCGAGCGCAGAGGAACAGCTAGCGTACTGTGCTGTTCCTCAAAGTATCCCCAATGCCTCATTGCCAGATGCGTGGTATCGGGGAGAGACGCACCTCTCTGATGTGTGGTGGAAAATTGACACCGCGAGCGGTTCGTCTGAATTACTCCTTTCCCCAGAATCAGAATACGGTGTTGCGCTCGACGTAATTAATCCTATGATGAACGACGCGGGAACATATATTGTATTTCTCGATAACACGACCCAAACACCGTGGGTAATGAGAATTAACGCGGACGAAAAACCATGATGCATACTATCTACCAACATATAATCCGTCTTTTCAGGCGCACTCTCTTTTCAGGCGGCGCGCTTGGAGGCATGTACCAAGCGGCTGTTAATTTGAAAGATTTTAAACCTATCGTCGACCCCAGCGGGGCGGGCCCTCTTGCACAGGCATACAGTGATGGAAACCTTGGCAACTTCCTTAATACCGTATGGAAAATAGCATTCGCCGCCGCCGCAATGTCTGTAGTTTTGGTGGTTGTATGGTATGGGTTTCGCTACATGACGGCAGTCACTGAAGGAATGAAGTCAAACGCGAAGGCCAGGCTGACCGGGGCATTCGTTGGGCTCGCCATGCTCCTTGGCATGGTTATTTTTCTTGAACAAATCAATCCTTGTCTTCTCGAGCTTAATGTATCTTTTACGACAGACACCTCGTCAGATTGTGCTACTCGGTAAAGAATCTCCGCATACTCTCCCCGCGCAACATATTTTCTTCCGTCTCTAGGGCACACCAGCGCGAAGCTGGGGGAATTTTCAGCAGAAAATTCCCGCCCCGAAAAATAGTTGTGCGGAAATACGTCTGAAAAAATGTAGCCTCCTGGTAGCCGCTTACACCTAGCTAATTTGTGGATCTTCTTGTCCCGTAGGAGAGCGTTCTGTTTTGTATCGAATTACCACGCGGCGGTTGCGCCCCTCACCATGTGATTCGGTTGCTATATCTTCTAAATCAGCAAGTGTCGTATGGATGATAAGCCGTTCGTATGAGCTCATAGGGGTCAACTCTACGTCATACTGAAACGAACGCGCCCTTTCTGCCATCATACGCGCTTTCATTTGAAGTTGTTCTATCTGCTTTACCCGGTAATCGTTTATATCGACAAGAAACTGGGTATCTTCAATCCCCCGCTGTTCCGCAATTTTCCTCACCACATGGTCAAGCGCCCGGATGGTGTCGCCACGAACACCGATGAGCTCTCCTCCTCGGTCTGTTTCAACACGATATACTTGCTGTCCGGCAACAGAAGAGGTCGATACCCCGCTGAAGGGAACGTCAGCCGCACGAAGCACTTCGGTTATAATAGTGGTAACGGAGGGTGTCATTCCCTCCTATGTACCACAAAAGACGACCCCCCACAACTCCCTGCTTTTTTTAGGTGTGTCGTAATGCGGCGTTTCTTTCTTTCTCCCCGCACACTTTTTCTTCTCTCTCCTTCTCAATTTTCTTTTTAAATACCATCTCTTGAGCAATCGAGAACACGTTTCCCGTTACCCAATAGAGAGCCACTGCCGCAGATATTGTATATGCAAAAACCGCTATAAAAACGGGTAGTACGTAGCGCATTTGAAAGTGCATCGTCCGCGCAATGTCATCTTTCATGCCGCCTCCTGCCTGTTCAGGGGCCGGCATTGCTATGTATGCATATACAAATTGGCTGATTCCGGCAAGTGCCGCAAGCACAATACTTTTTCCTCCCATATCAACCACTCCGAGAAATATCATGTTGACCTCGCCCGGATGTGGAACAAAAGAATACAATAAGGTTGTGTCAATTACCGGAAGCCCACCTCTTAAAAAAACCCAATAGAGACCTATGATGATAGGAAGTTGAATAAAAAGGACGAGGAGACCAGAGAGTGGGTGGATGTCGTGCGCGCGATAGATTTCCATCGCTTTTTGTGCCTGCTTTTGCTTGTCGTTCTTGTGTTTTTTTTGTGACTCTTGAAGCAGTGGGTTTATTCGCCGCATGATTGCTTGTGTTTTTGCTGCCTTGTATGCAAGGGGCAGTAGAAATACCTTGACCAAAACAGTGAGAAGAATGACCGCGATTCCCACATCCGCGAAGGGAAGTGTGGCAATAAGAAATACGAGTACGTTATAGAGAGGATCGAAAATAAGCGTGCCAAAGGTATTAGAAATCATATTTTTATTCCGTCATTTGTTTCTGCACTTTCATAAATATATCTCGAATTTCCTCACGGGCTCCTTTAAATGAGAGGCCAAGGGTAGTGCGTGTTTGCATTATACCAGTGGTTGGTTTTTTTAGGAGAGAATAGTTTTGTCGAATGGCCTCACGACACCACCGCTTAATTTTGTTTCTCTGGACAGCACCGCGCGCAACTTTCTTTGAGATAGAACAAGTAATTGCATGACCGGGTCCTCTCACAACAAACCGAAAACTAAAGTGGTTAGCGTGCACTACGCGGCTCTTGTTTCGCTGTATATACGCAACGTCGCTTCTTGCTGCGCGACGTATTTGTATCTCTTCTCCCATTATATTTTTTACACGGTAAGTCGAGCGCGTCCCTTCTGTCGTCTCCGTGCAATAACATTTTTCCCTCCGGTTGTTTTCGCCCGCTTAAGAAACCCATGCGTGCGTGCTCTTTTGCGCTTCTTTGGTTGATATGTTCGCTTCATATGACCGTAATCCTACCCTCATTCCCGAAGGGGCGCAACTAATTAAACTGACTATTGTTTTGCACACATAGCCCCGTCATACACAAAAGTGTGTAGGACTTGGCCTAGCGGCCCGGAGCGCACACTTTTGTGTATGACGGGGCTAGACGTTTTGTTTTACACAGGTTATACCCAGATTGGACACAGAAACAGCTCCTTGGGAACTATCGTCTTTCTTTTTTCTTCCGGTATAATGCCTCTATTATGTTTTTCCCTCGTGCGTATGATAAGTGAGCGAGAACTCTGGCAGAACGCCCTTGTTCAGATTGAGTTGGGGACATCAGAGGCAAGCTTCCGGACATGGTTCCGAAACACCGAAATAGTACGCCAGGAAGGTGGAAATGTTTATGTCGCCGTGCCGAGCAAAATAGTAAAAGAATGGCTCAGAGAAAAACACCACAAACTTATTCTTAAAACATTGCGTGGCCTTGATAGTGGCGTCCGTGCGGTGGACTATATCGTACAAAAGAGTTCTCGAATTCCTCAAAGAGCAAACGGTCCTGTCCGCCCTCAAGGAGAAGAGACCGCTTCCCTTGGACTACAAGATTTTTATATCGACAAGAGAGACAATCTCAACCCCCGCTATACATTCGACACCTTTGTCGTCGGCCCGTTTAACCAACTTGCTCACGCGGCCGCGGAAGCAATTCTCCAGAAGCCAGGGCTCACTTATAATCCGCTTTTTATATATGGCAACACGGGTCACGGCAAAACACACCTTATTCAAGCAATCGGAAATCATTTTAAAAAGACGCACTCAAACAAAAAGGTTTTTTACGCAACATCCGAGCGCTTTACCATCGATTATATAAACGCCGTCAAGGGAGGGCGAGGAAACACGTTTAAAGACCAGTATCGACAATACGATGTTCTTATAATGGACGACATTCAGTTTATTGCAGACAAAGAGGGAACACAGGGAGAATTGTTTCATTTGTTTAATGCCTTACATGACAACAACAAACAAATTGTTTTTTCGTCAGACAAACACCCAAATCAGCTGCCTGGTTTTGAGGAACGCCTGAAGGGTCGTTTTGGTGCGGGGATGATTGCTGAAATTCCTCGCCCAGATCTTGAGTCACGTGTGGCGATTATAAAAGCAAAATTGGATCAAAACGGATTTTCCCTTCCTGATGAGACTGTCTTGTTTGTTGCCGAGTACGTACAAGGAAATATTCGTGAGCTTGAGGGAATAATGAATACCATTGTGTGTAAAACGCAACTAAAAGGAAAGCCGATGGGGGAGCAGGAGGTTCGTGCAATTTTAAAACACAACGTGCGTCCCCAGAAAGGATTTTCTGTAGAGGAAGTTGTTCAGAAAATATCTGGGTACTACGACATCCCTGAAAAAAGCATTTACGAAAAAACAAGAAAAAAAGAGGTGGTGAAACCAAGGCAGGTTATCATGTACGTGCTCCGAGAAGAATTTGGTGTCTCCTACCCAAGTATTGGAGAGAAGATGGGTGGACGAGACCACACAACTGTTATTCATTCGTGTGAAAAAATAAGAGAGGAGGTTAAGAAAAATTCTGTCCTCGAGCAAGAAATTGATCAAATTAAAATCCTACTTCAACGTGCATAATTTTATGTGTATAAGTCATGAAGATTGTGTGAATAACAAAACTTATTTCTTTCTATTTTTTCCCACCCTTATATTCATCCACATATATTCACATATTACTCATATATATACTCGTCTCAAAAAGATAAAAAATATCAATCTACAAAACGATATAATTACTTTTTCCACTAATCCACAACTATAATAATAACAATAATAGTTATGAAAATAATATGTTCACAGGAACGCCTCCTCAAAGCACTATCTGTCCTTGAAAGGGTAGTTGGAAAAAAAGAATCCCTCCAAGTACTTTCTTGTGTTTTGTTTGATGCAAAAAAAGAATCCCTCCTTCTTCAAGCAACTAACCTAGAAACAGGTGTTGAAACTTCTATTCCAGCCCAAGTAAAAGAACAGGGGAGAGTTGCTATTCCTGCAAAAATATTAACCCAAACAATTAAAACAACAACAGATAAAGAAATAAACATATCACTCGAAAACGATACTGTTAGAATTTCATCGAAACATACAAACACCATTATAAAAACCATAGAAAAAAACGAATTTCCTATTATTCCAAAAACAAAAAAAGGAGATGGAAAACAAATACAAATACAAACAAAAATACTTATAGAAGGAATTCAAGCGGTTTTTTATACAGCATCGCAATCAATGATACGGCCGGAATTAGCAAGTATTTATATATACACCGACGACTCACATCTTGTTTTCGCCGCCACGGACTCTTTTCGGTTAGCAGAAAAAAGAGTAAGTATGGGAAAGAAAATAGAAGTCCCAGACCTTCTTATCCCTTCTAAAAATGCATCAGACCTTGTGCACACCCTTCTTAGTATAGAAAGTGAGACGGTGTCTCTTTTAAACGAAGAATCACAATTAAGTGTCGAAGGAGAGAATACTTATTTTGTGTCTCGTGTTATTGACGCAACATTCCCAAACTATAAAGAAATAATTCCAAAAAAACATACAACAGAAGTTATTGCCTTAACTGAAGATTTAAAAAATACTTTTTCAAAAGCGCGGGTTTTTTCAAACACATCACACCAAATAGGAATACATGTATATCCAAAGAAAAAAATGTTCACCATTACGGCACAAAACAATGACGTAGGAGAAACAGCAGATACGGTGGAGGCGGCGCTTAGTGGAGAAGATGTTGATATTAATTTTAACCTCTCTTATATCGCAGAATGCTTACAAACCATACACACCGACAGCGTGGCCCTCTATTTTAATGGAACAGGAAAACCACTTGTTATAAAAGGAGTGGGAGACACTTCGTTTGTGTATCTGGTGATGCCGCTCAATCGGTAAAAAATATAAGAAAAGGAGGAATTTTCCTACCGCCCTATCGCCCCGCGACATATTTTTTGGGTCGGGAATTTTCAGCAGAAAATTCCCTCGGCTTCGCGCCGCCGCGCTTCAGAAACCCAAAAAATATGTCGCAGGAGCGTGCGTCCAGAAATCTTTCATTACCCCTCTTTTGTTTTACGGCGCGCGCTGGTGCTAGTTAACAAAAAGGACTACCTCATTACTCAACCCTGTGTCGGAGGATGCTTTTATGGTAAGAAAACCGCCCTCTGTTGGAACGTATGAGAAAGAAAAAGGGGGTTTGTCGGAAGTTCCAATAAAGGCATTATTTATGTAGTAAGAAACATAGCGTACACTTGAGTCCGCCAAGACCGAAATAGAAAGGACGTCTCCTCTATTTAATGATGTCCCGTCCACAGGAGCTGTTATAACAAAAGAGGGTGAGCTAACGGATGTTTGTTGCGTTGGTTGTGTTGGTGGAAGTAGTGGAAACACTGGTGTCTGCTGTGGCAGTGGTAGAAAAAAAGAACCATATCCATGAGAGAGTGCCCACGCCGATACGCCATATTCCCACGAATAGAACTGTGAATCACGGGAGGGGTTTCTTGGCGGGCCTCCTCTTGGATTGTCCGGATCGATCCAGTACAAAATAGAGTGCACTTCTCCTCCTGCAATAGGTGTCCAAACGCCGCGCAGGATTGGAGGAACATCTTCCGGTGTCGGGTCAGGGGGAGTAAAAGAACCGCTAGGATATTTCACAAGGGCGTAATCCATAAAGGCGCGCCACATCGGCGTTACAATAAGTCCAGAGATTTGATTCATCGACTCTGGAATGTTGTTACCGGCCCACGCTCCCACCGCCAATTTTGGCGTATAGCCGACGATCCACGCATCTTTATAATCGTTTGTGGTACCGGTTTTCGCGGCGACATCAACTCCGCCAAAATAAAGGGGCGAATTTGATCCATAGAGGGGAGTTCGCGCTTCGTTGTCAGAAAGAATATCTGTAACGAGACGGGCAATGTTGGTATCAAGCGCACGCACCGGCCTCTCGGATTTCTCTTCGAGAACATTTCCGTCCTTATCCTCTACGCGCAGTATGGCCTGTGCCGGGTGGCGAATTCCTTCTGCCGCGAACACACCGTAGGCACTCACCATGTCTAAAAGGCGAACCTCGCCGCCGCCTAAGACGAGCGTGAGACCATACCGGCCGGCATCGGCAAGTGTTGTGATACCCATGTCAACTGCAGTTTTTATGGAATCAGATATTCCCGCAAGGTAGAGCACCTTCACTGCCGCTACGTTTACTGATTGCGCGAGGGCGTTTCTAAACGAGAGTGGTCCGCGAAAATCGTCATCATAGTTACTTGGGGAGTAGCAGGGAGGTGTGTTTGATAGGTCATTTGGGGAGCACGAAGTCGAAAACTGGGTAGGAACATCAAATACAACGGTTTCCGGCGTGTATCCCTTCTTAAGTGCGGTTGCGTAGACAAACGGTTTGAATGAGGAGCCTGGTTGCCTGGAAGCAACTGCCACATTATATTTTCCGTCAATGTTTTCATCAAAGTAATCGCGGGAGCCGACCATGACGAGTATTTCTCCTGTCTGGGGGTCAATCGCGACCATGCCGGCGTTTTCCGCATTAAATTTTGTTTCGTTTTGAAGCGCATACTCCTTCACAATTTTTTCCGCTTCTTCCTGGAGTTCCCAATCAAGAGATGTAACAACACGAAGCCCTCCTTCGCTAACTGCGTGCACGCCATATTTTTCTTCCAAATACTCTCGCACAAAGAACACAAAGTGGGGCGCCTTAATGCCCGTGTCACCGCGCCCGATAAAGACGACTTCTTCTGTGGTGGCGGCGTCATATTCGCTCTCGTTTAAGAAACCATTCTCTAGCATTTTAGAGAGAACGAGATTTTTGCGCGCCTCCAGAGCGTCTCGATGGTTTCCATACGGAGAGTAGTAGGTAGGCGCTTGGGGTAGAGCGGCAAGATAGGCCGCTTCGGCAACGGAGAGCTCCGAGGCGGATTTTCCAAGATAGTACTCACTTGCCTCCTCGATACCGTACACCGTTCCTCCGTATGGCGTTTCGTTCAAATAAATTTCCAGTATTTGGTCTTTGCTGAGGACGCGTTCAAGTTTTAGAGAAATAATCCACTCTTTCACTTTGCGGGTTATGGTTTTTTCGCTCGTCAGAATGGTATTTTTAACCACCTGCTGGGTGATGGTGGAGCCTCCTTGGCTAAACCGTCCCTCGCGTATATTTGCGAGCGTTGCGCGTATAATAGCGGTCGGTTTAATGCCACGGTGTTCGTAGAACTCAGCGTCCTCAATGGCGATTGTTGCATTTTTTACATTTCTCGAGATTTCTTCGAGAGGAACAACCGAGCGGCGTACCTCTCCATGAACGTCGTGGAGGAGAATTTTCCCCGTGCGATCAAAAATCTTAGTTGACTCGGCAACTCGCCTATTGTGGAAACTATCTATACTCGGAATTTGAAGTGTCGTGAACCACAAGAGAAGTCCTCCCAATATAAAGAAACCAATTGTAAGTACACCGACAAAAGCTAGCTGTACGTTTGGGCGGGCCGTAAAAAACAATACACGTTCCCTCTTTTTGTGTTTTTTTCTTATTGTGCGCATGACAGGAGTGTTTACTATGATGTGTCTTTTAGAAAAAGAATAGATGAATATTAGTGGTGCGAGCGACTGTGCGCAAGATGCGTGATCCCAATTGCTATGGCATCGTATTCGTCATCAAACTCGATCGGCTCCTTGATAGCGACAATTTTTCCTACCATGGTGATGACCTGCTGTTTATCTGCGCGCCCCCACCCTGCGACAGCGGTTTTTATGCTCGAGGGCGTATATTCTGAAACGGCTATATCGCGCACCGTGGCCGCATAAAGGAGGGCGCCGCGCACCTCCGCGACTGCCATGGCGGTTTTTTGGTTTGTATTGAAGTAGAGTCGTTCAATGGCGAGCGCAGATGGGTTATAACGCTCCATTATAGTCACGCACGAGTCAACAATAGACCGCAAACGCTCGGGAAAAGGAAGGGAGGTACTCGTTTGGAGACACTCACTATAGAGGAGGTCTTCCTTGCCTCCTCGCTCTTGCTCCAAAACAGCAACGCCGCACCGCTCATATCCGGGGTCAATTGCCAAGACGCGCATACCTTTAGTATACCGCAGGTTTTCTTGGTCATCTTTACGGTCACAGTTCAGTCAGAAGGTATGGAAATAGTATATACTATAGTATATACTACAGTATATACTATTTGCCCTGATGAGGGATAGTCGTGCCGCCGTTACAGACGTGTCCCTTCGCAATATGTTTTTGGGGTCTCTGAAGCGCGTCGGCGCGAAGCTGAGGGAATTTTCAGCAGAAAAATCCCGACCCCAAAAATATATTGCGAGGGGGGAGGCGGGCGTCGCTATATAGCATTTGTATAGATGTCTTGTACGTCGTCGTGTTCTTCCAGTGCGTCAATAATAATACCGAGTCGTTCGCCATCTATTTCGGAGAGGGCGACGGTTGTATTTGGCTCATAGGTTCCGTCTGCCATTTTAGAAAATGCCCAGAGGGCGGAGCCGGGGGCGGCGAGCTCCATGCTGTTTTTAGATAGCAGGTGTTTTATTTCTGCCGCGGTGCGGTTTCGATTATCGGTCACCGCGCTCACAACCAGGGCGGCTCCGCCCGGGCCGTATGTTTCATACACCACGGTCTCCAATTGTGCCGATTCGGCGCTTGCTCCTTTTGCGACCGCGCGGTCAATATTGTCCTTCGGCATGTTTTCCGCGCGAGCGCGTTCTATAACTGCGCGCAAAGACGACGAATTTACATCGCCACCGGCTTTCTTGGATTCAACGGCAATAAGGCGCGCCATTTTGCCAAATACCTTGCTCTTCGCGGCATCCGTTGCCGCTTTTTTGTGTTTGATCTTACTCCACTTGTTATGTCCTGACATACGTTGTTCTATTTCTCTCAATACAAGAACTTTCAAACATTGATTCATTGATTCATTGATTGAAAATTGAAAATTAAAAATTTATATATTTACACACTACAATAACTTTTCTTGCAAGCGCATTGGGATATCGTGGCCGAGATGTTCGTACGCGCGCGCGGTTGCTTTTCGGCCGCGCGGTGTGCGCTCCAAAAGCCCGAGCTGCATCAAATAGGGCTCATACACTTCCTCAACAGTTGCATCTTCTTCAGAGAGCGCGGCCGCGAGGGTCTTGAGTCCAACAGGACCGCCGCCAAACTTCTCAACAATGACAGAAAGAATGTCGCGATCTGTTTGGGTAAGTCCAAGCTCGTCGACCTCAAGAAGCGCGAGTGCCGCTTTGGCGGTCGCAAGATCAAGCGCGCTCTCATTTACTTCCGCAAAGTCGCGGCATCTCTTTAAAAGATAATTTGCGGTTCTTGGCGTAGAGCGGCTTCTGCGCGCTATCTCGGTAAGTGCCTCGGGCGCCAGGTCAATACCAAGGATTTTCGCGGAGCGCCGCACAATTTTTTCGATTTCCTCGTCTGTGTAATACACAAGGCGGAAGGTGCCACCGGAAAAACGCGACCGCAGGGGAGAGGAAAGCAAAGAAATCCGTGTCGTTGCCGCGATAAGAGTAAAGGGCGGCAGATCAAGCTGCACTACTCTTGCCGATGGCCCCTTGCCTATAACAATATCGAGCATGCCGGACTCCATTGCCGGGTAGAGCACCTCCTCGATGGTCTTGTTCAGGCGATGTACCTCGTCAATAAAAAGAACATCACCATCTGAGAGGTTGGTGAGTATTGACGCAAGATCTCCAACGCGCTCAATTGCCGGCCCCGACGTCTGCCGCAGTGCCGCTCCCACCTCTTTGGTAATGAGATGTGCGAGAGTTGTTTTACCGAGCCCGGGCGGTCCATAGAGAAGGATGTGTTCCGGTTGCTGTTTTCGCCCATCTGCCGCCGACAAGAGAATGCGCAGATTCTCTTTGATAACTGACTGTCCTACGTAGTCGTTCCACGCGGTCGGGCGCAGGGCCTTGTCGAGCGACCGGATGCCCGGGTCCTTCGATTCAAGTGGATTAGTGCTCATATTGACATCGGAATTATTCCATGCTATGCTTCTTCTCGGAACGCCGGACTCGTTGCGCGATTGCAACAAGGGCGGTCTCCCTCCCAAGTATACAAGAATTCAGGGACACAGGTTCCTTAGCGATGGGTGCGCTTCCAAGGATTGCGGCAGTTCGCGCTGCCGCTTCTCCTCAGGGACGTGGCACACTCTCAATACCTATTGAAAGCATCGCTAAGGGACCTGTTACCCTGAACTATGCCAAGCGTAGCATCCGAAAGTAAAACGCGCACCCTCTTTTGGATTTAGCAATTGAAATAAAAAAAAGCAAGGTCCCACACCTACTTTCATACAGCTCATGTTTTGCCGTTATGAAACGCATGTGTTTTCATCTTACACTAATAACGACATGCACCTTCCCAAAACGCTTTCGCAAAACAGTGTGAAAGTAGGTGTGGGGGCAAGGCGCGCATAAAGATTCCTCGTTAACCGTAGTTAAAAAGCCCTGCTCCTGCAGGAGGTTGCTACACTGCGGTCGCGTCCAAATCCACCATACGACCAAGTTCTGCCAGTGAGGTGACGCCGCGCAGGACTTTTACAATACCGTCTTGCGACATGCGGCGTATGCCCTGGTGTTTTGCCGCCATCCATATATCGCGCTCGCTTGCCCCATCGCGAACCGCTTTTTCCAAGATCTCGTCCATAAGGATTGCCTCTACAATTGCGATGCGACCCTTATAGCCGAGTCCTCCGCATTTTTCGCACCCACTGGGCACCCACGTGGCGTCTCGGTTGCGCGGGAGGTCGCTTGCATGGGGAATGTCTTTCACTAAACGCTCAACGATCTCTTTCTCCTCATCCGAGAGCGGTTTTGTTTTTCTGCACGCTTCGCACAAACGCCTCACCAAGCGTTGCGCCATCGCCATATTGACTGAAGAACCCAAAATGTCTGGATTAATATCCATATCGACAAGGCGCGGGAATGTTCCGGCGGCATTGTTAGTGTGTAGTGTGGAAAAAACAAGGTGTCCAGTGAGAGCCGCATGCACGGCGGTTGAGGCGACTTCTCCGTCGCGTATCTCACCGACCATGATGACGTCTGGGTCTTGCCGTAGGGTTGAACGCAATCCTTGCGCGAAGGTATACGTTTTTGATACCTGTGTTTGTACGATTCCGGGGAGATGGTATTCGATAGGATCTTCAATGGTGACCACCTTTATTTCCGGCTTATGCACCTCGCGCAAAAAAGCGTAAAGAGTTGTGGTTTTTCCGGAGCCCGTTGGCCCCGTGTTGAGTATCATGCCGTTTGGTTTGCGAATTTCTTCGTGAAATATATCCATTAGGTACGAATCAAATCCGAGCTCCGAGAGGGGAAGGGCAATGGTTGTCGGATCAAGTACACGCATAACCACAGTTTCTGCATAATTACCCGGCAGTACCGAGGTACGAATCTCTATTTCCTTTTCGTTTATGGCAATGCTGAATCGGCCATCTTGCGCAATATTTTTTATGTTGAGTTTCAAGCCCGAAAGCAATTTGATACGAGAAGCAATGAGCGTGTAGGTGGAATGGTCAAAGGTTAGAATCTCGGTCAAAACACCGTCAAGGCGGTAGCGCACGCGCACCATCTCCTCCTCTGGCTCCAGGTGCACGTCAGAAGCGCCGAGGGAGAGTGCTCCTGCCATTAAAATTTCAAGAATGCGCGAGACGCGGTGCGTGTCTTTACTCTTTGTATGTTCCTCAATATGTTTTTGCACGTCGAGGAGGGTGTGGAGCTCCCCGAGCATTTGTTGAATTGCCTCATTTGAAATAGTGAGAACGCCGGACTCGGCTTCTGTTGCATAGGAAAGGTCATGGTATCTCTCCCACGCATGGATAAGAGAGGCGCGCGAGACCATAAAGCGGCGAATCTGATACCCAAGGCGCTCGAGCTTTTTGAGAGCGGTTATCGAGTCAGAGCGCTCGGGAGCGCGCATGGCAACGAATAATCTTTTCCCTATCTTTCGAAATGGTGCCACCTCAGACGCGCGAGCGTCTTTTTCGGGCAGGAGGCGCAAGGCATCGCTGTCGATGGATTTTCTGGACAGGTCAACGTACTCAACGCCATATTTTTCGGAAAGCATCTTTGCAAGTTGTTCCTCTTCTCTCGAGCGCAGTTCTAGTACGCGTTCATTCTGCTTCTTTTCGTTGAACTTCACCATTGCAGTGTATTGTAGCATCGCTTAGGGGCGTACAGCAGTGCCGCGCGGTGAAAAAGGCACCCGCTCCCCTAAAAAGGTGTGGGGGCGTGCCTACAGGGGAAATGATACAATCTTCCTATGGAGCATGTTCGCACCCACACTCTTCAAGAATTCTGCGCGTGGGCTTCTGCGTTTGCGCGCGCGCGGTCTGTGCAGGGTAAGGGGGCTACAGTGGTAGGGCTCTATGGACAATTGGGCGCTGGCAAAACCACTTTCACACAAGCAGCCGCGCGCGCCCTCGGCGTCTGTGAGCGGGTAACGAGCCCAACGTTTGTTATTCAGAAAACGTATCCGCTCTACGAACAGCCGTTTACCCATCTCGTTCATATTGATGCCTATCGTCTCGGTGGCGCGCACGACCTTGGGCCACTTTTGTTTGAAGAAACGCTCCGTGACAAGAAAGCTCTCGTTTTTATAGAGTGGGCGGATCGCATCCAAGACACTCTTCCGCCACAGACACACCATATAAAACTCACCTGTGTTGGAGAGAGTGGGCGTATGATAGAGCACGAGAATAGTACCTATGAAAAAGAAAACACAGCCAAAAAGTAACAAAAAGACGCGGCGAGTGGTGTTGCTGGATGCACATGCCATCATTCATCGCGCGTATCACGCTCTGCCGGATTTTTCCTCTGCAAAGGGAGAACCAACGGGGGCTCTTTATGGGCTTTCCGCCATGCTTATAAAGATTGTGCAGGAGCTCAAGCCTGACTACCTTTTGGCCTGCTATGATTTGACCGGTCCGACCCACCGCCACGACGTGTACGAGGCATATAAAGGAACACGCAAAGAAATAGAAGATGCCCTTGTCTTGCAGCTGAACCGCTCAAGAGATGTGTTTGCGGCCTTCGGTATTTCCGTGTATGAAGCACCCGGGTTTGAGGCCGATGATGTTATCGGCACGATTGCAAAACAACTGAAGAAAAAGACCGATACCGACGTCATCATTGCCTCTGGTGACATGGATACGCTTCAGCTTGTGAGCGATAAGAGAGTGAGTGTATACACACTACGCAAAGGAATAGCGGACACTATTCTTTACGACGAGGATGCCGTCCATGAGCGTTTTGGATTTTCGCCAGCGCTTTTGCCCGACTACAAAGGACTATGCGGGGACCCCTCCGACAATATTAAAGGCATTACGGGCATCGGAGAGAAAACCGCGACAGCGCTCGTGTCACAGTTTGGCACGGTTGAAGATATATACAAGGTACTGAAGCGCGATCCCGAGGCGCTTATACAGGCGGGGATAAAAAAGCGCGTGCTGAAACTGCTTGCGGAGGGGGAAGATAATGCGGTGTTTTCCAAAATGCTTGCGACTATTCGCACAGACGCACCGATATCTATTTCACTGTCAAAGAAAACATGGAGCGAAGAGCTTTTGCCGGAGCGCGTCCTCTCCCTGTTTGACGAACTCGGATTTCGAACACTCTCCGAGCGCGTAAAAGTACTGTTTCGTATTCCAGTATCTGTAAAAGAGAGCGAGGAGCGCGAGCAAGTTGACCCAGCAGAGCTCGAAGAGACCGCAGTTGCACTGTGGGTTTTGCATTCAGATACGACGAGTCCCACCTATGATGATATTTTGCGGTTCGCAGGGGCGGACTCGTTTAAGGGTGCGCGCGCCTTCATTTTAAAACAACTAAAAGAAGAGGGGCGGTCATGGGAAGTTTTTGAGAAAATAGAGAAACCACTCATTCCTGTAGTGAAGAAGATGTCTCTAGTTGGTATTGGGCTTGATTGTGTATATCTCAAAGCACTCTCAAAAAAGTACCATGCGAAGCTTGCACAGATAGGGGGGCAAATTTATGCGCGCGTAGGACGGGAGTTCAATATAAACTCGCCAAAGCAACTCGGCGGTGTTTTGTTTGATGAGCTCGGTCTCTCTCTTCCTCGGCACAAAAAAACCGGCGGCGGCGCGCGCTCAACACGGGAATCCGAACTTGAAAAACTAAAAGGCACGCACCCGATAATTGACGAAGTGCTCTCGTATCGCGAATTGCAGAAACTTCTCTCGACATATGTTGACGCGCTCCCGTCTTTGGTCGGAGGGGATGGGCGGCTTCATGCGCAGTTTCGGCAGGCAGGAACAACCACAGGACGCATGTCGAGTCAGAATCCAAATTTACAGAATATTCCCATACGAACAGAGCTCGGGAAAAATATCAGAAACGCTTTTGTTGCCAGAGAGGGGAGCGTACTTGCCGCACTCGACTATTCGCAGATAGAACTGCGCATTGCCACCGCGCTCTCGGGCGATAAAAAGCTCACGCGCGTGTTTGAGGAAGGCGGCGATGTGCACACGGCCGTTGCCGCGGAGGTTTTTTCTGTGCCGAGCGAAGAGGTGGACGCCGAGATGCGCCGTCGCGCGAAGATTATCAACTTCGGTATTCTCTATGGCATGGGGGTCAATGCCCTGCGGGTGAATCTTGGGGAGGAGGTGACGCGCAACGAGGCATCGGCATTTTTGCAAAATTACTTTAGGAACTTTTCTGGCCTTGCCCACTATATCGAAATGGTAAAGCATGAGGCGGCACAACGTGGGTTTACCGAAACACTGCTTGGTCGCCGCCGCTACTTTGCCGGCTTTGACTCGTCTCTGCCGCAGGTCAAAGCGCAGGCAGAGCGCATGGCGATAAATGCGCCCATTCAGGGAACATCGGCGGATATTATCAAGCTTGCCATGGTTCGTATCGACGAGGAGATAGAGAGACGCGGCTTAGGCAAAGACGCGCGTCTGGTTTTGCAAGTGCACGACGAGCTTGTCTATGAGGTGGCGCGCACCCATGTGGAAGAGTTAGTGCCGGAGATAGCACGCATCATGGAAACGGTCGTCTCACCAGAGGAGCTAAGCGGTGTTCCACTCATAGTCGAGCGCTCTGTCGGAAAAAACTGGGGAGAAATGGAAAAAATGAGAACAAGCCCATGATATATCTCTACTGTGGTACTGACGTACAAAAGTCGCGCGCGCGGATGCACGCGGCGCTTGCAGGCCTCCTGAAGCGCGCAGAGCACGCGCATGTTACGCGTGTAAGTGGCGAGAATCTAGAGGAGACAGACATTGGCATGCTCACAGCCGCACAAGGACTGTTCCACTCAAAACGTGTCATTGTGCTCGACCATGTGTTTGAGGTAGAGGAGGGTACAGGGGCCTGGGAAAAAGCACTTGATGCGTTTGCCGAATCGGAGCACATATTTTTTGTTCTCGAAAGCGCGCCGAAGGCGCGCATCAAAAAGCTTCTGGAGCGCGCCGCCGCGAAGGTTGAGCGGCATGAACTTCCGGCGACAGAGGCAAAAACGTACAACGTATTTGCCATCTCGGATGCATTTCTTTCGCGCGACATACGTTCTTTGTGGGTTGCCTATTGCCGTGCGATTGCAGTAGGGAAGCGCGGAGAAGAAATACATGGCATTTTGTTTTGGACAGCAAAATCACTCGCACTTGCACTCGTGAGCAAGACGCCAGAAGACGCCGGTATGAAACCGTTTCCTTTTAAAAAAGCGAAGGGAGCCCTTGTGCGTTTTACGGCCGAGGAGATATATACCATGGTTGGGGCGCTCGCCGCGCTTCCTGCGGAAGCG